>Ga0209699_100259_pt1 | contig 43202 bp, 34 predicted proteins | sample SynthPrep_1_END__FD_187204 | JGI IMG/M metagenome (GOLD analysis project Ga0209699, IMG submission 187204) | Synthetic microbial communities from Ohio, USA - SynthPrep_1_END_DS7_MetaG (SPAdes) (version 2) | ecosystem: Engineered > Bioreactor > Aerobic > Activated sludge | place: USA: Ohio...
GGCATCCAGCCGGCGTAGAGCGTCCAGCAGACGCTGAAGCTGTCTTTCTTCTCGGCATGAGCGCTGAAGCTGAGCACCGCGGCCAGACCGGCAGCGGCGAAGGAGAGCAGACGGTACTTGCGCATTGGAACCTCCAGTCTTGATGAGTACGGGCAGGAGTCGCGGCACGTTTCGAAGCGTTCGAAAGGCGCGTTCTCCCGGGCTTTTATCCCGCCGTGTAACCTCACTGGAGGTCGATGACTCTCGGACCAGTCACCCGCCTGCGCGGATCGGAACCCTAGCCATCCATTTCGCAAATTGTGGTGCCGCGATTCCGGGTAAACCCGGTTTTAACCTGCACACCCGAGCTATAGCGAATAGCGTGCCAGCTCGCCGAAGCCCGTGATTGCGGGCGCTGGCAGCCGTGTCGTGCATTCGCGTGCTGCCTGATGGGGCCTGTGGGGTGTGCGTTGCACCGTTCGGGGGCGATTCGGGTGCTGCAGGAGCGTTCGCCGGCCCTGTGGCGGTGGCATGGAAATCGCTATCGACCCTGTCGCAGGGGCGGCGGTGTCGCCCTCGGGACGACCCGACCCGCTGCTTGTCTGGACGACCAGGTAACTCACTTGTTCAAGGGAGATTGCCATGGCGCATACCCATTTCACGTCCATTCCTCTGATCGACGTTTCCGGCCTGTACGCCGAGAGCCTCGCCGAACGCCAGCGCGTTGCCGATGAGCTGGGGCGTGCCGCGCGCGACGTCGGCTTCCTGCAGATCACCGGGCACGGTATTTCCCGTGAGCTGCGTGACGGGCTGATCGAGCAGGCGCGCGGTTTCTTCGCCCGCCCGCTGCAAGAGAAGATGCGCTTCTACATCGGCCAGTCGAGCAATCACAGCGGTTACGTGCCGGAAGGCGAGGAGCAGTTCGCCGGTGGCAGCAAGGATCTCAAGGAAGCCTACGACGTCAATTACGACTACACCGAGGCGCCTCAGGTCTACCCGCTGCTGGGGCCGACGCAGTGGCCGGACTCGGCGGATTTCAAGCGCGAGGTCAGCGCTTACTATCGGGCGGCGCTGGCTTTGGGCGACACACTGTTTCGCGGCTTCGCCCTGGCATTGGGGCTGGCCGAGGACACCTTTGCCGGCATTACCCGGCAGCCCACCAGCCAGTTGCGCATGATCCATTACCCACTCGATCCCGATCCGGTGGCCGACCGCCCCGGTATCGGTGCGCACACCGACTACGAGTGCTTCACCATCCTCTTGCCCACCGCCGAAGGCTTGCAGGTGCTCAATGGCGATGGCCAGTGGATCGATGTGCCGCTGGTGGACGACGCCTTCGTGATCAACATCGGCGACATGCTCGAAGTGCTCAGCAACGGTCACTTCGTCGCCACCTCGCACCGCGTGCGCAAGGTCAGCGAGGAGCGCTTCGCCTTTCCGCTGTTCTGCGCCTGCGATTACCCGACGCGCATCGCTCCGATCACCGGCCTGCCGCCGCGCGGTGAGCGCGTGTACGAGCCTGTGAGCTGCGGTGATCACCTGTTCGCGCAGACCGCGCAGACCTTCCGTTATCTGCGTGAACGGCTGGAGGACGGTTCGCTGCAACTGCCCAAGGGCTCGGCAGGTTTGTCCAGCTTTGGCCTCGGGCGTCAGGAGGTGACGGCATGAACCTGCTGGAACTGGCCAGGGTTTATCCGCAGCGACCCGAGGGCGGCGTGCCGGACTGGATGCTCGGGCACTTTCGTCGGCGCACCATCAGCTTCGCCGATGGCCGCAGCGACGAGCGTACCCAGGTGCACTGGCTGCAAAGCCGCACCTTCACCATCGACCTGCGCCTGCCGGATGCGCCCGCTTTGCCGGTACGGGAGTGGCAGGATTACGCCGCTGCCGAGCTGCGCCTGCTCGCCAACCACGAGGGCTGGATGGCCGACAGCATCTGGGCGGACGGCATGCTCAGCTGGCGCGGCGGGGTGTCCCTGCAACTGCACAATCGCTGGCCGGAGCCGGCGCGCCTGCAACGCATCGGCAACTGCATGATCGAGTTCGGCACTACCGGCGCCTATGTCGAGGACTGGCGCTTGCAGGCCGGCAGCGGGCCGTTGATCGGCCTGCGTCTGCTGGAGGAATGCGATGCCGAAAGCGCTGAGGTGTTGCGGCGTGGCGGTGGCCTGATTCTCTGTGGCGAGCGACTCGGTTGGGTGCATGGCCGGGCAGTCGAGCCGAGTGAATCAGCGCTGCAATTGCGTGAGCGAGCCGAGCTGGCACACGGGAGTGCCGAGGCGCTGGCCGCGCTGTTCGACTGCGAGACCTCGCTGGCCTGTGTCGATCAGCAGGGGCGTTATCAGGTGGCGTTGTCCACCGTCCCGGCACGGGTGGGACAGAGCGTCTCGCTGGAAGGCTTCGAGTTGTTGGGCGCGGGGCGTGTCTGTCAGCGCCTGCAACGCCCGGACGGCCGTGCGGTGGTGCGTACCTTCCTCATCGATACGCTGGAGCCGGACTGGCATGCCGACCTCGCCACGCCAAGCACCGAGCAGGCGCAACGCTGGTTCGCCAGCGAGGGCGAAACGTTGTCGCGTTATCTCGAGGTGCTGAGCTAGGGAAGGCTGTGCCTCTTTCACCGGGGCGCCGGCGGTGCGCATGGCGCACCCTGCGGTCTGGCGCACGGTTTGCGCTTAGCAGGGTGCACTGTGCGCACCGACATGGCGGGGCTCAGCGCGTGGCAATGCGCTCGGCCAGTTCGCTGGGCAATTGCGCCTGTGCCCGGCGCGTTTCGTTCAGCGGGATGTCGTAGGTGATCCGCGCGCCATAGGCGCTCGGTGCCTGCGGGTCGTGGCGCACCTTGTCGAACACCATCAGACGCGTGCCGAGACTGAAACCTTCGGACAGGTCGTGGGTGACCATGAACACTGTCAGGCGGGTTTCCTGCCACAGCTCCAGCAACAGCGCGTGCATGTCCTTGCGGATGCCGGGATCGAGGGCGCCGAAGGGCTCGTCGAGCAGCAGCATGCGCGGCTGCATCACCAGCGCCTGGGCGATGGCCAGGCGTTGCTGCATGCCGCCGGAGAGGGCGCTCGGGTATCTGTTCAGGGCATGGCCGAGGCCAACCCGGGTGAGGATGTCGGCGGCGCGCTCGCGGGCCTCGCGCCTGGCGGCGCCGAACAGCCGGCCAAGCAGCTTGGACTTCGGCAGCTCCAGGCCGAGTGCGACGTTGTCCAGCACGCTCAGATGAGGGAATACCGAGTAGCGCTGGAACACCACGCCACGGCTCGGATCGGGCTCGTTGGGCAGCGCCTGGCCGCCGAGCAGGAGTTCGCCACGGCTCGGGCGTTCCTGGCCGAGCAGCATGCGCAGGAAGGTCGACTTGCCGCAGCCGGATGCGCCCACCAGGGTGCAGAACTCGCCCTCGTCGACCTTCAGGTTGAGGCGTTCGAGCACGACCTGGTCGCCGTATTCCTGCCACAGGTTGCGCGCTTCGATGAAGGCGGCTTTCGGCTGACTGGCAGGCACAGTGGCGGGGTGGTTCATGGCAGGTTCACTCAGCGGGACGACATGTTGGCTGAAAAGGGTCATGCCTTGCCTCCCTGGTGCCAGGGGAAGCACAGGCGCAGCATCTGACGCAGGCCCAGATCCATCAGCCAGGCCAGCAGGGTGATCCAGACGACGTAGGGCAGGATCACGTCCATGGCCATGTAGCGGCGTACCAGGAAGATGCGGTAGCCGAGGCCGTCGGTCGAGGCGATGGCTTCGGCGGCGATGAGAAACAGCCAGGCCGAGCCGAGCATCAGGCGCAGCGAGATCAGCAGGCGTGGCATCAGTTGTGGCAGCACCAGGCGCAGGATCAGCGTCCAGGAGTTGGCACCCAGGGTTTGCGCCTTGATCAGCAGTTCGCCGGGAATCTCGCGGGCGCGCTGCTCGATGTCGCGGGCAATGCACGGGGTGATGCCGATGACGATCAGCATCACCTTGGACAGCTCGCCCAGGCCGAAGACGATGAACAGGATCGGCAGGATGGCCAGTGGCGGAATCATCGACAGCACCGTGAGCATCGGTGACAACGGCGCGCCGAACAGCGGGATGCTGCCGGCGGCGATACCCAGCACCAGCCCCAGCAGCGCGGCGATACCGAGGCCCAGCCCCAGGCGTTGCAGGCTGGAAGTGGTGTCCTGCCAGAACAGGTACTGGCCGCTGCGTTTGTCTTCGCTGAAGGCCAGGCGGTCGACGGCATCGATCATCTGGCTGGCGCTGGGCAGCAGCTTGTCGTTGGGGTTTTCGGCCAGGCGGGTGGCCGAGGCGCTGAAGTAGACGAACAGCAGCAGCGCGAAGGGCAGCAGAATCAGCAGCAGGCGGCCGCTGCGATCCGGGTGGCGGTTGATCAGGCGCATGGCGAGTCCTCGTCGGGCCTTGGGCGGAATGCGTGCGTGGCTAGCGTGCGCAAGGGGCGAAGTGCACGGACGTCGGGACGTTCCGGTAGGCGGCTGGTTGTCGCTGATGCGAGTGGGACGTACCCATGGTGAACCTCCGGTTTGACAGGGGCGGGCAGGAGTTCGCGGCGGTTCCTCTCATGAGGGCGCGCGTTCTCCCGGGCTTTTGTCCCGCCGTGTAACCTCGCTGGAGGTCGCCAGCTCTCGGACCAGTCGCTCGCCCGTGGCGAGCCGGAACCCTAGCCGGCTATTGGCAAATTGTGGTGCCGCGATCCCGGCGAGCCGGGGGTGTTCCTGCACGACCAGTTCTTAGCGAACATCGTGCCATGCTCGATGTAGCGCCCCAGGCGGTGCTCCGATCACGCTTTGCGGGCATTCGATGCGCCGTGCTGGTGCGTGCGGGAGGTGGCGTGCTGCCTGCTGGGGCGTCAGAGCTTGCCGTCAGCGGCCAACTGCATGTAGTCATGGTTGAAGCGCAGCAGGATGCGCTGCGGATTGCCCAGGGTCTGCTCGCCGCTGAAGGCGATGCCCAGGTTGGTCAGGCCCTGGTTGCTCTGGCCCAGCAGGCCGTGCGCATCGGCGAAGCGAGCGACGCGCTGCATCAGATCCGGCAGCTTGCCGGTACGGGTGAAGTTCAGTGCGGTGCGCGGCGAATAGAACGAGCGCAGGGTGCTGAGCTGGGCCTCGAAGTCTTCGGGAGTGGTTTCGGCGGCGGCAGCCATTTTCGTCCTGGCTTCTCGCCCTGTCGCGGTGGGCAGGCCCAGCAGACGCTGGGTTTCGAACCAGGCGCCGGTGAGCGCGCGGCCGAATTGCGGATACTGCGCCAGGGTCTGGCTGTCGACCACGGTCAGGTCGAGAATCTCGCCGGGAATCAGGTTGGAGGTGAATACCTGGCTGACCTCGGCCTTGCGCCGGATCTCGGCCAGGATGGGATTCCAGGTGATCACCGCATCGCCCTGTCCGGCGAGGAAGGCGTCGGCGATCCGGGTGTCGGAGACGTGCTGGATGGTCACGTCGCTTTCTTCCAGCAGCGCCCATTCCAGTGCCCGGCTGAGCAGGTAATGAGACACCGAGTTCTCCACCAGCAGGACGGTCTTGCCCTTGAGATCCTGGATGCGTTTGCCGCTGCCGCGCAGCAGTACGCCGTCGGCACCGTTGGAGAAGTCGCCGATGATCAGCGCGGTGCTGTCCTTGCCGGCGGCGGCGGGAATGGTCAGGGCGTCCATGTTGGTCATGGTGCAGGCGTCGAACTGGCCGGCCGTGTATTGCTCGATGGAGCCGACGTAATCCGGCACCTGCTGCACCTGGATTTCGATGCCGTATTTGTCTGCCCACTTCTTCACGATGCCCTGTTCGGCGGCGTAGCCCCAGGGCATCCAGCCGGCAAAGATCGACCAGCACAGCTTGAAGGATTTCGGCGCGGCCTGGGCCGTCGGGGCACCGAGCAGGCAGGCGCAGAGCAGCGCGGTAAGCAGAGAACGCATGGGCATGACCTCGAATTATCAACGGGAAGGGAAAGCGGGCAGCCGTGCTGCGCGTTCTCCCGGGCTTTTGTCCCGCCGTGTAACCCCGCGACTTCCCGCCGCTGCATGAGGTCGCCCACTCTCGGACCAGTCACTCGCCTTGCGGCAAGCCGGAACCCTAGTTGGCCATTGCGATTCGCTACCACCTGCGACCCGTCGTGCGGATCGGCTTTCCGCTGCGGCTGCAAGCGAATGGCGTGCCAGCCGATTGGCGGATGAGGGGGCAGGTTGCGCTTTTGCGGCCCTCATCACAGCCGACGAAGTGAATCGCACCTGTTCATTTCGCCGTTGTCTGATGCGTCAGGGATCGCCATCCCGGAGGCCGACATCGGTCGGCGTCGTCCCAGCGGTCACAGGAGGCCGCCATGCCCTACAAGATGCTGTTTTCCGCTCTGCTCTTGCTTCTTTCCGGTTGTGCCGTCTACGGCGGCGGTTACGACCGTGGTTATCACAATGGCCATGCCTACCGTCACGTGGACGGCTACCGGCGTGACTATTACGCGCCGCCGGTCTACGTGACGCCACGCTACTACTACGAAGATCGCCGCCAGCATTACTACCCGGCTCCGCCGCGCTACGTGCCGGCGCCGCCGCCGCGTCACCAGTACGGTCATGATCAGCGTCAGCGTGATGGCTACAAGCACTATGACCAGCCGCGGCATGACTATCGCCGTGACTCGCGTCGCCAGGAATATCACGGTGGCCAGAACCAGCGCGGCTGGAGCAGCGGTCGCAACACCCAGCCGCGCTATTCCAATGGATCGAACCACAGGGAGCAGCGACGCGCCGAGGGGCGCTGGTAAGTCTTCCCTCAGTCCTCCGCGCGCCTGGCGCGCGGAGTCTCTTCATCCACCCGCCTGATCGCCTCGACCATGGCCTGCGCCGCCGGTGACAGGCTGTGGCCGGCGCGGCTGACCAGGCCGTAGGCCGAATGCTGATGCAGGCTCTGTGGCCGCAGCGGCAGCAGGGCGAGCTGGCCGCCGGCGACCTCGCTGGCGATCACGTCCCAGGGCGCCATGCTCAGCACGTCGCTGTCGGCCACCAGGTGCTTGAGCACCAGGAAGTTGTCGCACTGCACGCTCAACGGCTGCGTGCGCCCGCTGGCCTGGCCCAGGCTGCGTTCGACCACCTGCGGCAATTGCGTGCCGGCCAGGGGGAAGTCGAGCAGGTCGCGCAGTTGCAGGTCGTGCCGCTGCAGCAGCGGGTGAGCCGGGCGACAGAACAGCACGCCTTCATGCACGCGCAGGGGTTCGATGTGCAGTTGGGCGTCGTCCTGCAACTCGCGGATATCGGCGACGAACAGTTCGATGGCCGAATCCAGCAGGCTGTCGCGCAGCTCCAGCCAGTTGGCGATATCCAGCTTCACCTGCACTCGCGGGTAACGTTGCAGCAACTGCCCGAGCGCCTGCGGAATCAGCCGCGCGGCCGGGTAAGGGCCGGCGCCCAGGCGCAGCTCGCCGGCTTGCAGATTGCCCAACTGGTTGACCGCATTGCTCAGCGCCAGGCTGCCGGCCAGCAGGCGACGGGCGTGTTCCAGCACCAACCGGCCGTGGGCGGTCAGGCTCACGCCACGGCTGTGGCGGTCGACCAGGGTGCAACCCAGCTGGCTCTCCAGCGCCTGGATACTGCGGCTCAGCGCCGGCTGGCTGAGGTGCACGGCCGCGGCGGCGCGGGCGAAGTGCTCGTGCTCGGCGAGGGCGACGAAGTGGCGGAGTTGGCGTAGATCGTTCATGCGCTTCCTGCATTGATTGGTCTATTCGAATGCATTGGAATTATCAGGCAGGCTTTGCCAACCTGCCAGCACTCCAACAACAAGACCTTCCATCGCCATGAGCACATTCTCTCGCTTCAGCGGCCTGCTGCTGGCCGCCACCCTGCCATTGAACGCCTATGCCGAGCTGCCGGCCGAGCGCATCGAACCCGCTATCAACGCCGAGCTGGCTGCCCACACCCGGGTATTCGCCCAGCAGGTCTATCGCATCGCCGACAACGTCTATTCGGCGGTCGGCTGGCAACTGGGCAACGTGGTGATGATCGAGGCGCCGCAGGGGCTGATCATCGTCGACACTGGCGAGTCGGTCAGCGAGTCGCGCAAGATCATGGCCGAGTTCCGCAAGCTCACCGACAAGCCGGTCAAGGCGGTCGTCTACACCCACTTCCATCCGGATCACATCAACGGTGTGCAGGCGTTCGTCAGCCGCGAGCAGGTGGAGCGTGGCGAGGTACAGATCTACGCTCACGACAGCCTGCTGGAAAACGTGGTGGCGCAGGGGGCGCTGGTCGGGCCGATCCTCGGCGTGCGTTCGGCGTACAGCTTCGGCTCGTTCCTGCCGGCCAGCGACCAGGAGGGCATGAATGCGGGCATCGGCCCACTGGCCCAGCCCGAGGCGTCGTCCTTCATCGCCCCGACCATCACCTTCGGCGAGCGTCTGGACACCCAGATCGCCGGCCTGGACGTGCAGTTCCTTCACGTGCCCAGCGAAGCGCCGGACGAGATCACTCTGTACCTGCCGGCCAATCGTGTGCTGATCAGCGCCGAGGTGGAGCAGGGCCCGACGCTGCCGAATATCCATACCCTGCGCGGCACCCGATTCCGCGACCCGGTGCAGTGGGTCGAGAGTCTGGACAAGCTGCGCGCCTACCAGGCCGAGTACATGGTGCCGCTGCATGGTCGTCCGGTCAGTGGCCAGGACAAGGTCGAGGAGGTGCTGCGCATGACCCGCGATGGCATCGCCTACATCCACGACCAGACCGTGCGCTGGATGAACAAGGGCTTGACGCCGGACGAGCTGGTGGAAAAGGTCAGGCTGCCGCCACACCTGGCCGGCTACACCCCTTACCTGCGTGAGTACTACGGCACGGTGAAGCACAGCGTGCGGCAGATCTATAACGGTTATCTGGGCTGGTTCCAGGGCGATCCGGTGGCGCTCGACCCGACCCCGCCACGGCAACAGGCCGAGCGCCTGATGGCCCTGGCCGGTGGTCGCGAGAAGATGCTGCTGGAGGCCGGCAATGCCTACCTCAAGGGCGATTACCAGTGGGCCGCCGAGTTGGCCGGCTACGCCATCCGTGTCGACCACGAAGACACGTTGGCGCGCGACATCAAGGCGCGCAGCTTCCGCAAGCTGGGTTACGCCAGCATGAACATCAACTGGCGCAACTGGTACCTGATGAGCGCCATGGAGCTGGAAGGCAAGCTAGATGGCGATGCCATTCGCCAGCGTTCGGTGGAGATGCGCAAGGTGTTCCTCTCGCCGGACATGGTGCGCAGCTTCACCCCGCAGAGCTTCCTGCAGAACTGGGTGACGCGTATCGACCCGGAAAAGGCCGGTGATCTGGAACTGACCCTGGGTTTCAGCTTCCCCGATGTGAACGAGCAGTGGGCACTGGAGGTGCGACGCGGCGTGGCGCAGCTGCACGAGGGCATACCCGAAGGCACCGCTCTGCGCCTGAGCATGGACAAGCGTTTCATGGAAACCCTGCTGACCGGCGAGGGCGGCCTGGTCAAGGGTGCGCTGCTGGGGGATGTGAAGGTCGACGGCAACCTGCTGGAGATTCGCCGCTTCCTCAACTGCTTCGACTTCAGCGACGAGGCGTTCGGGCTGACGCTGCGCTAGGCATGAAAAGGTCGTCACGACTCGCTGCGCCGGCCCGCCAGGGGGGGGCGCTGAGCGCCTCCTCCCTCTGAACGCTGCACGCTCGCTGCGATAACGGCGAAGTGCAGTTGTCTTTTTTCGCCTCAGCCCGCACCACTCCCGCCGTGTTCCAGGGGACGTCAGCCCCGAGACGAATTGCCGATGTTTCGAGGTTGCGCAGGCGCAACTCGATCGTTGGCGCGTCATGCTGGAGCTGGGCTACCCACCGAGGGAGCAGGAGGCCAGGATCATCCAGGTGCGGCTGCCGGCACTGACGCAGGAGCACTATCAGGAACGGCGTCGTAGGTCGTGATGCGGTTCACTTGAACGGTGCGGCCGGTGCCGATCATGAGCGTGACTGACGAAACTTCACGCTAGGGCTTGATTGTCTGGGGGGCCGAGGATGGCTGGGGCAGCAACCCGATCAGGATCCCGGCCGGGAGCCAGAACAATACCCAGTAGTGGTTCGGGCGCAGGAGTAGCGAGTGAACGTCCGTCAGCATCGCTATCATGGCCAGAATCAGCAGCGCCAGCCCCAGGCGGGCCAAAGGCTGCTGGCGCAGGCGCCAGCCCTTTTCTAGCAGGCAGCCCAGAAAAATGATGAACAGGGCGATGCCGGGCAGCCCAAGCTGATACCAGAGCTGGAGGTAGAGGTTGTGAGCATGTCTGACCGAGCCGCCCCAGGGATAGGTGAATTCGAATGGTGCTCCCGGTCCTGCACCCCATAACCAGAAGTCCGGCAGACGCGCCAGCCAGCTCAACCAGATCAGGTCACGCCTGCTGGCGCCCCTGACCAGCCATTCGTTACGCACTTCTGGCCAGAACATGGCCAGCATGCCCAGGAGCAGAATGGCGCCACTGATCAACAGCGTTCTGGAAGTGCGTCCGGGAAATAGCAACAACAGGCACAGACCTGCCACCAGCGTGGAAATCCAGGCTCCCCGGGAAAATGTCAACAGGACATAGATGCTCAGGCCTGCGATGCCGAGCAGTATCAGGGCTGATCGCCAGGCACGGGGAGGGACTGCGACCAGGCGCTGGCTTAGGACAATGATGAAAATGCCATAGTAAAGTCCGGCGACGACCGGATGCTTGAGATTGGCCAGGCCTTGCCAGTCCAGCGTATGAAGGCGGGCGTTTTCGCGGATCGTGGCATAGTCCAGTGCAATCGCCTTGATGCCGAACTGATGTATCACTGTCAGCCAGGCAAACACAGCCGCCAGCGCTGCACACAATGTAAGCACTGCAAACAGGGTTCGCGGATGCAATGCCAGACGCCCTACTGCGTGAATGTAGAGAAGCACGAACAGGATGATTTTCAGCCAACCGCCCGTGCTTTTGTCACCGGCCTCTGTGCGCCAGAGGGCATTCAGCATCAGGCAGATCAGCAGGCTTGCCAGGGCAAGCACTACGGGTTGCTTCCACAGCCGGAAGTCCGGGCGCATGAGCAGCAAGATGAGGCTCGGCAGCATCAGCAACAGGTGCACCTGGGTGGAGTAGCGGCTGCCGTCGGCGATCAGCAGTATTCCCGCTATCTGTATGAAAAGCCCCAGGCTGAGCACTGCCTGCCAAACGGGTGAAAGTGCCGTATGCCCGGCTCTACAGGATGGCACTTGACTGGCCAGCCTCCTTACGCTGTGGAACAATCCCATGCTTTAGTCGTTCCCTTCGGCCCTTCTGGATAAGGCATTGGCCACCATTTATGTCGCGCATTCTGCATAAAGCCTATGGCTTGTCCATCGACTCCGATTTGCCATTGCCCGAGTTATCGTCCATGTCTCCTAATGCTGTGGAGGACGTCGACGTCGAGATTCGGCAAATGACGCTGGAGGCTCCCGAACATTATGGGGCGTTACGGCAGGTGGGACCTTTTCTGTGGGCTTCCACAACCTGCTTGTGGTTGCAGGTACCCGGTGTCGTCACCTTTCTCGTGCGTGAGGGGCGGCAGATTCTTTTCGAGCCGGCTGCTGGTGTCGATGAGGACAGCATCCGCTTATTCCTTCTGGGTTCGGCCATCGGCGCATTGCTGATGCAGCGAGGGTTGCTCGTATTGCATGGCAATGCAGTGCGCATTGGTGACCGTTGCATGGTCTGTCTAGGTCATTCGGGGGCCGGCAAATCCACCCTGGCAACGGCGTTCTCTCAGCGTGGATACGAAATATTGGCCGACGATGTAGTGCCCGTTACGGCAGATGGATGGGTGCTGCCGGGCATTGCCCGAGCCAAACTGTGGGCCGACAGCATCAAGCATCTGGGTATCGAGACGACAGGTCTGCAGCGAATCAGGCCTATGCTGGAGAAGTTCAGCTTGCCGCTGGATCGTTCGCCGGCGCTGGAGCCTCTTGCGCTGGGCGGTTTATACATTTTGGACAAGCACAATCTGCCTGACTCCACCATCGAGCCACTACAGGGTATCCAGCGTTTCGGGTGGCTCTGTGAGCACAATTACCGGCCGCGTTTCATCGATGCGATGGGGTTGCAGGCTCAGCGGTTCTCGCTCTGCGTTGCGATAGCCGGCAAGGTGAAGGTCAAGCAAATCATGCGCAACTCTACAGCCTTCGATGTCGACAGTCTGGTCGACAAGATTCTCGCTGACATGGGCGTGGTTGCATGAGTGAAGGTATCTACTGGCTGGCGTCTTATCCCAAGAGCGGAAATACCTGGCTACGTACCTTCATCAGCAATCTATTGAGCGATGCCGATAAGCCCGTGGATATCAACAGCCTGCTGGGTGATCATGCTGCCGATCGGCTTTGGCTGGATGATGTGTTGGGTTTTTCCAGTGCGGATCTCAGTGATGACGAGTTGCAGCAATTACGGCCTGCCGTTTATCAATGGGGCGAGCGGGTATCTCGCTACGTCAAGATCCATGATGCCTATAGCTATTGCGCCGACGGTTCACCGCTGATTGGCCGTCATGGTACGGCGGGTGCTGTATATCTGGTACGCAATCCCCTGGATGTTGTGCCCTCGCTGGCCAATCACTTTGGCTGTAATCTCGAGCAGGCTTTGGCCATCGCGCTCGACAGCGAGTATGTCCTGAGTCGCAACCCAAAGCTTTACCTCGCGCAGACTGGCCAGTGGTTGTCATGCTGGTCGGGGCATGTGCGCAGTTGGCTCGAGCAAACGGATGTACCCGTACATGTCATGCGTTATGAAGACATGCTCGATAAGCCTCTTCAGACATTCGCGTCGGTCGCTCGCTTCCTGGGATTGCCCCATGATTCGCAAGCTGTCGCCAAAGCATTGCGCTTCAGTGACTTCGAGGTACTGGTCGAGCAGGAAAAGCGTGGTGGTTTTCGCGAGCGTCTTTCCAACCAACCCTTCTTCAACAAGGGCAAGAGCGGCTATGGTCGTTCCATGCTGAGCACTCAGCAGATCCAGCGTATCCTGCAAGCTCATGCGCCGATGATGGAGCGTTTCGGTTATTTGGACAGTGGAGCTTTTGATGAGCAAGGCCGGTAGCGAGTCTCCCGATACTTTATGTGACCCTCTGGCTACTTTCGGTTGCCAGCTACCCTGGTCGGTGCCAGCTTTTGCTCAGAGCAGCGATCATGTGCCGATGGCCGATCCTGCCTTCCAGTTCGACCCGCATGTCTGCCGCGCCATTCTTCTGGGTTTTGCCCATTCTCGCCGCGTCTATCTGTATGGACCGCATGGCAGTGGCAAGTCGACGCATATCGAGCAGGTCGCTGCCCGGTTGAACTGGCCCTGCTTGCGCATCAATCTCGACGGCCATGTCAGCCGGGCCGATCTGATCGGTCGTGACATGCTGGTCGTGCGTGATGGGCGACAGGTCACCGAATTTGTACCTGGTCTGCTGGTCTGGGCATTGCAACGCCCCATGGCGCTGGTGCTCGATGAGTACGATGCCGGTCGTCCCGAGGTGATGTTCGTCATTCAGCGTCTGTTGGAGGCTGACGGACGGCTTACGCTGCTGGACCAGAATCAGGTCATCACGCCACATCCGGCATTTCGTCTGTTCGCCACCGGCAACACGGCCGGCAGCGGTGATAGTGCCGGGCTCTATGCCGGTACGCAGGTGCTCAATCAGGCGCAGCTCGACCGTTGGAACGTCATGCTGGAGCTGGGATATCCGGCCAAGGAACAGGAAGCCAGAATCATCCACGCGCGCCTGCCAACGCTGGAGCAGGAGCAGGTTCGGGGCATGCTCGAACTGGCATGGCTCTGCCGTCAGGCGCATGAACAGGGCGAGCTGTCTGCGCTGCTGTCGTTGCGCACACTGTTGGCTTGGGGCGAGAACCTGGTGTTGCTCGAAGACATGGCCCATGCGTTCTGTCTGTCGTTTCTCAACCGCTGTGACGTTGCCGAACGGCCCCTGGTTGCTGAGCTTTATCAGCGTTGCTTCGCGCGTGAACTGCCTGACGTCGGACGATGAGTGGCGATCCTGAGTTCGGAGCATTGCAGGTCTGGCCGGCCATCTATGCCGGCACGCCTGGGGCATCCGTCGCTCATTCGGATCGAACCCGTAGTGATGCTGACGCTGCCTGGCAGCGCTGGCATGAGGTACAGACTGAGGCGCTGTTCTCCGTACTTGAACGACCCTGGTACAAGGTGATCGAACAGGCGCGGGTGGAAACGCTGGCCAGCCAGCACCTGCCAGGCATGGCCCATAACCTGGCGTTTCAACTCTCGTCGTCCAGCGCCTTGTCGCCTGCTGCGCATCTTTACCACTGCGCCCGCTCCGCCCTGTCCGGTGTGGCGCCGAGTGATGAGCAATGGCAGGTTCCCGATCAGACGGCTGGCCGCTGGTTGGGGCGTCTTTTCGAGCGTGGCCGCCAGCGTCAGTTGCAGCAACTGAGTGCGCTTTTGCCCGTGCGGTTGTCCGAGGCGCGTATGCAGTTGGCCGATGCCCAGGGCTTCGCTCGAGTGATCAAACCTCTGGTTGAGGCGTATGCCCGTGCATTTGCTTCCGCGCAGCCATTACCCTCGCAACCCATGGCTGCCAGCGCGACAGCCGGGGGACGGAAGAACCTACCTTCACGTTCGGCTGAACGCCAGGCTGAGCAACAGGAGGCGTCTTATCGGGTTTTCTCCCAGGCTTGGGACGAGGTGCTGGGCGTGCGCGAACTGAGGGCGCTGGCGCAACAGCCGCATACCGCTCTGAGCGACGAGATCCAGGCACAGGCCAGGCGCCTGGCCCAGCAGCTACGCAAGCGTCTGCAAAGCCTGCAGCCGCATCGCTGGCGCTTCGATCAGCCACAAGGCATGCTCGATGCTCGCCGCCTGACATCGGTGGTGACCAGCGCCAACACGGCCATATTTCGCCAACCGCAACAGGCGCCGCTTACCGAGGCCAGCATTTCCCTGTTACTCGATCTGTCCGGTTCGATGCGTGGTCTGCCGCAGCAGATGACCTTGCTGGCGGTCGATCTGGCGGTGCGCGCACTCGAAGCAGCCGGAGTCTCGTGCGAGGTGCTGGGTTACGGTACACGCTATGCCAGCCAGGAAAACCCTGTATTCGAGGCCTGGCAGGCCGCAGGCCAGCCCGCGTCTCCCGGGAGGCTCAATGCTACGCGTTACCTCGTCTACAAGAGCGTGCGGCAACCCTGGCGCGCCGGCCGTGGGTTATTGATGCGTCAGGCACCGCTCGCGGGGGAAAACATCGATGGTGAGGCGCTGCTCTGGGCCGCCAGGCGTTTGCTCAAGCAGCCGCAGCGACGCAAGATTCTTCTGGTGTTCTGCGACGGGGCTCCGCATGACGAGGCGACGATCACGGTCAATGGTTCTGACTACCTGCGCAGGCACCTGCACCAGAGCATCGCCATGATCGAGCGTGGGCCGATCCACCTGGCGGCCATTGGCATGGGCCAGGGCATCGCTCATTACTATCGCCACAACCTGAGGCTGCAAGGCCCTGAGGCGATCTTTAGCGTATTGTTCGAGCAACTGCCACAACTGCTCGATAGCTCGTACGGGGATAGGTTCGCATGAGTGCCATTGCCGGTATCGTTCGCTTTGACGGTCAAGCGCTGGAGCGCAATGTATTGCAGCGCATGAGCAGCATACTGGCGCCATACGGGCGTGATGCCCAGGACACCTGGCTGGGCGCTGGAGCCGGCCTGGTGCGTACCTTGTTGCGCACGACACCGGAGGATCAACAAGACCGCCAGCCTGTCGCGCTCGGCGACTGCCAGGTGGTATTCGCTGGGCGCCTGGACAATCGCGACGAACTGATCGCTCGGTTGGCGCTGGACGAACGCCTGGCCAGCCGCATGGCCGACTCCGAGTTGATGGCGCAGGCTTGTCAGCGCTGGGATACCCAGGCCCTCGAGCGCGTTGAAGGCAGTTACGCCCTGGCCTGCTGGCAACCGCAGCGCAGGCGGCTGTGGCTTGCGCGTGATGTCATGGGTGGGCAGCCGTTGTTCTGGCACCGGCAGTCCGGATTCCTGGCCTTTGCCTCCTGGCCCAAGGCGCTGTTCTGCATCCCTGGTGTCCCGCGCAGTGTCGACGAGCAGAGCGTGCTCGAACACCTGGCGCTGTTGCCCGGGGCGGGCTGCGTATTCAAGGATATTCATCGACTGAATCCGGGCGAGCTCATGCTGGTGGAAGGCGATAAGGTTTCCACGCATGTCCATCGGCGCCTGGGCAGCGGCCCGCAGGTGCGCTTCAAGCGTGACGAGGAGTATGTCGAGGCGCTGCACGAGCATCTTCAGCGGGCGGTGTCGGCCTGTTTACGCAGCAGCGGGCCTGTGGCTTCGCACCTCAGTTCCGGCTTCGACAGTTCCACCGTGACGGCCTACGCCGCGCGCCAACTGGCGCACAGGGGCGAGCGCCTGATCGCCTACACGGCAGCGCCCAGAGAGGGTTTTGCAGGGCCAGTACCGCGTGATCGTCATGGCGACGAGAGCCAGTTGGCTGCCCAGTTGGCAGGGCGTTTCGACAATGTCGATCATGTGATCCTGCGTTCCTCTGGCCAGTCGCCGCTGGAATCCCTGGAGCAGGAGATCGACGAACTGGATCAATCTCCGGTCAATCCTTGCAATACCCTGTGGATGCGGGCCATCGAGCGAGATGCACAAGCGCGTGGTTGCAAGGTGATGCTCACCGGACAGATGGGCAATATGTCCATTTCCTATGACGGCTATCCCTACATGGCCTCGCTCTGGCGCAAGGGCCGTTGGCTGCAATGGTGGCACGAGCTGTGCGCCTACCAGCGTACACATCCGCAATGGCGCAAGCGCGGCCTCGTGCTGCGTACGGTTGGCGCATCGATGCCTGCATGGTTGTGGAAACGGATTGCTATCAGGCGCGGGGAATTTGGTGGGGAGCTGGATCAATATACGGCTGTGAACCCGCAGCAGCTCACCGCTGGCTGGCTGCAGCAGCGCGCGGCTGCCAAAGACTGGGATCTCAGTTATCGGCCCTGGCACGATGGCAGGGCCATGCGCCTGGCCGTGTTCGGTCGCCTTGACATCGGTTCGGCGCTTGTCTCGGCGAATTTGCGCGGGCTGGAAATGCGCGATCCTACCTGTGACAGGCGGCTGGTGGAGTTTTGCCTGGGCATGCCGGATTCGCAGTTTCTGCGCGACGGGCAGCCGCGCTGGCTGTTGCGTCGGCTGATGGCTGACGTGCTACCCGAGGAGATACTCGAGGGACGCGGCAAGGGTTATCAATTCGCCGACTGGTATGAGGGGCTTAGCGCTGATCGTGAGCGTCTGCGCGAGCAATTGCAGCAGTTGCGTCAACATCGTCGGGCAGCGCAATTGCTTGATCTAACTGCTCTGGAAGAGCTGCTTGAAAACTGGCCGGAGGAGGGCTGGAACAACATGGCGACCATTCAGCGCTATCGTCTGAAACTGCTCAGGGGTGTCGCAATGGGGAGCTTCATCCGCTATGCCGAGCCGGATAATCGCTGACAGCGATATATACGCCTTTTCAGAATAGTCAAAAGCTGGTGGTGGGTGAGGCCTGTCAGGACACAATACTGCCATCGGGGACGACAACGGTACTGGCCAGTGTTTCTGCGAGATCCAGCTTTACAAACTGTGGTGTCTGCTAGGGCTGGCGTTCGTGTGTATCAGTTTGCTCGTTCAGCTCGGCAGGGGGCGACGGCTTCAGTTTCTTGGAATTGCATATCAAGAATCTCCTGTTAGGTTCATAAGCCAATACGGCTCAGCAGTTTACTCACTGGCTGTGGGGATGCGCAGATAAAGATCCGACGCTGACACTAGCCAGAAATTGCAAAGGCTCTACAAAGGTACTCAGGACTGAGTAATCCCATCACTGACAACACCGGTGGAACCTTGTGTCTCTGAAAGATCCAGTCGGACAAGGCTGGGAACCTGATAGGGCTGGCGTTCACAGGTGTCGACCTGCTCGTTTTGCTCGCTGGCGGTAACGTTTTCAGGGGCTTGTGTTTGCATGCTACTGCCCTCGTGGCGGGTGCTGATCAGCGATGATCTTCGGTGTGGTAGTGCTGGGGGAATAGCGCTGACAGGGGGTCAGGAAAATATACCCGCGTCGGTTGTACCAGCTGGGCCAGCCTCGGTGTTCTTGAATTCAAGTCGGACAAGGCTGGGCGCCTGGTAGGGCTGGCGTTCGTGGATATCAGTTTGTTCGTTCGACTTGGCTGGGGTGACGGTTTCAAGGTCTTGGGTTTGCATGCTACTGCTCTCGTTGCGGAAACTGGTCAGCGATTATCTTCGGTCTGGTAGTGCTGGGGGAATAGCGCTGACAGGGGGTCAGGAAAATATACCCGCGTCGGTTGTACCGGCTGGGCCAGCCTCGGTGTTCTTGAATTCCAGTCGGACAAGGCTGGGCGCCTGGTAGGGTTGGCGTTCGCGGGCGTCGATCTGCTCGTTTTGTTCTGTGCTGGTAACGGTTTCAGGCTCTTTGGGTTGCATGTCGGATATCCCGTTGGTTGCAGTTATCTGATCGTATCGCGTTATCTGTTGAGCAAACACTCAGGGTGCCGTGATGGCTTTGGATAAAGTGCCTGCTGGCGGACGTCTGATTGAACGTTGTCCTAACCCGAGCGTTCTAGCACGATGATTGCTCGCCTGCCAGATGGCAGAGCGAAATACCTCTACCAGTTGCTGCCCCCCCCAACGCGCACTTATGCCTAATACGCTTCGCGGGCTTGAGTAGGGGGAGGGCATACGGCATTCTTGGCGGAGCCTAGGACTGGCGGTGGATGGGATTTCGCTGGCGTATGGCCTCATTTACCTGCCCGAGTCGTTTCATGCACATCGCCTTTGTTCTGGGCACGCGCCCCGAAATCATCAAGCTGTCTTCCCTGATCAAGGCCTGCCAGGATCAACGGATCGATTACACCCTGATCCATACCAATCAGCATTATTCATCCAGTATGGATGCGTGCTTCTTCGAGGAGCTGGCGTTGCCGGCCGCCCATTTCAATCTGGGGGTCGGGGCCTGTCCTCCCGCCTCTCAGGTCGGACGTATGCTGGTGGCTCTGGAGCCGTTGCTCAACGACCTGAAACCTGATCATGTGGTGGTGCAAGGTGATACCAACAGTGCTCTGGCCGGTGGGCTGGCCGCGAGCAAGGCGGGCTTCAGCGTGGCGCACGTCGAGGCGGGCTTGCGCAGTTTCGACCGCAGCATGCCTGAGGAAAACAACAGGGTGCTGCTCGACCATCTGGCCAGTCACTGGTTCTGCCCGGCCGAGCGTCAGGTTCAACTCCTGGCTCGGGAAGGTATCGCCGGACCGGGTGTGCAGGTGACCGGTAACACAGGCGTGGATGCCACCTTGCTCTATGCCGCACGTGCAATCAGACACTCTCAGGTGCTCGAGCTGTTCGGGTTGCAGCCGGGCAATTACCTGCTGCTGACCTGCCACCGCCCCTCCAATACCGATGACCTGTCGCATTTTTCTCGGCTCATGAGCGCTATCGAACACCTTGCCCAGCAGCGTGGGCAGGTGGTGATCTTTCCCTGTCACCCTCGGCTGTCAGCCGCACATCACGCGATACTCGCTACCTTGCCATCGATTCGCTGCTGCGAGCCGCAGGGCTATCTGGATACCTTGGCGTTACTGCAGCAGTCATCTCTGCTGCTCACCGACAGCGGTGGTTTGCAGGAGGAGGCCTATGTGTTGGGTTTGCCTTGCATGGTGCTGCGCAACAATACCGAACGCCCTGAAACCCTGGAAAACGGCGGGGCCTGCCTGGTGCAGGATATCTCGCCAGAAGTGCTTTGCCGACTGGCTGCCGAACTGGAGGGGGTAAGGATCCACAGGGGCGGTGCCCTTGGCGATGGCCTTGCCTATCAACATATTCTCGGTGCCTTGCTCGAACCCTGAGGCTGTCAGGGTTAGCCAAAGAGGCGCTTGGCGAGCCAAGCCGGCAGCCATAGCATGAGCAGGCGGCTGTTGCTGGTTACATAGCGTTTGAGCAGCCGCCTGGGTTCCTGGGCAAGGCGAAACAGCCACTCGCAACCGGCACGCTGCATCCACATCGGAGCACGACGCAGGCGCCCGGCAAGGACATCGAACGAGCCGCCAACCCCCATCAGAAAGGGTATATCGAGCTTGGCCTGGACGCGGCTCAGAAAGAGATCCTGATGAGGGGTAGGGAGTCCGACTATCAGGCAGTCGGCTCTGCTGTCGCGCAGTGTCTCGAAGAGCTGCGGCTCCTGTTCTGGGCTGAAATAGCCATGGTGCCAGCCTGCCAGTTGCAGTGTGGGGTAACGTTGTTGCAGCTTCCTCACGGCCTCTTCGATGACGTCGGTCGTTGCACCCAGCAAATAGGGGCGCAAGCCCTGGGTGGCACAGGTTTGCAGCAGAGCATGCATCGTATCGATACCGGTTATCCGCTGCGCAACGGGGATACCCAGGCTGCGAGCCGCCCATACGACGCCCATGCCATCTGCGACGCAAAGCTCTGCACGAAATAGCGCCTGGCGCAGTCGAGCATCCTCTTGCAGGTCGATCAGCTTGGCGGTGTTGACATCTGCCAGCCTCAGCGTCTGGCGTGTCTTCATGCTGTCCAGTGCGCGCTGCATGACCTGCTCCCGCGTCACCAGGCTGACGGGGGCGCCGAGCACGATGGCTTGCGTCGGACTTGAGAGCGCCTGATCCAATGCCCTCTCGTGTCGCCAGCGGGAGAGCCTTCCAACCCTGTCGGTACCGAGTACGGATTGAAGGGCTTTCAGGCGCATGCGCCGGATTGGCGAGACAGGGGTTCGCTGGGCTTCTCGTGCCTGTTGCAGAAAAGCTTCGCGTTGGGCAGGTGTCACGGGGGCAATGCCCGAGTCTTTCTCGGCAAGGCGTGCCTCTTGATACAGATTGCCCGCCGTACAGTTCGTGGGGGCTACGGGTTCCCAGCCTCCCAGGCGTATGACGCGCTGTAGGCCGTCTGCACTGAAATAGCAGGTGTGCGCTGGATGTACTGCCGTCCAGGTGGTACCCGAGATGAACGCATCAGGTACTTCGATAGCCAGGCGGCTATCGGGTGTACTGACTGCGGCAAGCTGCCGGAGCACACCCACGGGGTCGACCAGATGTTCGAAGGTATGAAAGAGTGCGATCAGATCAAGCGTACCAACCTGGTCGATCTGCTCGAGTTCAATGAAACGAACGGGGGCGCCATCGAGCGCCAGGGTTCGCTCGGCATGACCTGGCTCGACTGCGAACAGTTGCAGGTCATCGCGTAAGGCATGCAGGCTGCCAAGGAACGCGCCATGGCCGGAACCAATCTCCAGAACTCTGGCATGTCGGGGCAGTAATCGAGCCAGTCGTCTGGCTCTGTGCAGGGCCAGTTCACGGCTGCGCATCTGCAACAGCAGGCGTTCGTCCGGCGTGTCACTGGCCATGAAGGGAAACAGCTGGCGATAGTGTTCCCGGTAGAAGTGATCCAGGGTGGTGGCTGGCAGATCCGGGCACAGATAGGCCGAGGCGCAATGGCCACAGCAGTAGAGCGTCTGGCCGCTATCGAGCAATTGCTCCCGGTCGATGGCGTGCTGGTCTTCCGTCATGCCGCAGAACCGGCAGATGGCTGCTCCATAATTCGGTCGCATCAGGCTCATGCGTTGGCCTTATGCTTTTGCCACTCGCTCACGATCTCCTGAAGGCTGTCATCGAGCGGTGTCGCTGCATGCCAGCCCGTGGCTTCTTTGGTCTTTTCCGGCGCTCCCCACTGGCTGGGGCGGTCGACCTTGCGCCGCAGCACGGGGTCGCTGTGAATCTCGACGGTCAGGCCCAGGCATCGAGCCAGCCCATTCACGATATCGGTAATCGCTGTTTCGCGGCCACTGCACAGGTTGTAGGCACTGGCTTTTTGCTCGGGCCATGGCGCATGGTTGGCCAGTGCGGCCAGACCGGTGGCGAGATCCTTGACATCGACGAAGTCGCGACGGGTGTGCAGGTTGCCCATCGCCAGGCGTATATGCGAACCCGCTGGTGCACCTTCCATCCGTCTCAAGACCTCAGGGATCAGATGGCCGTTGGGGTCGCCCCAGCCGATGGCATTGAACAGTCGGGCAATGATGCCGCTGGCCGCAGTGCGCTCGGCCCACAGTGCCAGTTGGTGCTCGTTGCTCAGCTTGGTTGCCGCATATACATCGCAGGGGTGCAGTTGCATGTCTTCCTGAAGCGGTTGATCCGCGACGGCGTAAACAGCGCCGCTGGAGGCCAGTAGGACGCGTTTGCAGCCTTGTTTTTCACAGGCATCCAGAACGGTTTGCAGACCCAGGACATTGACCTCCACGGCCAGCCTGGGATCGGCTTCGCAGCTGGGGATATGATGCAGCGCCGCCAGGTGGATCAACGTATCCGGCTCGAACTCGCGCAATGCCTGTTGAACGCGCTCTGGGTCACGTATGTCGCCAAGGAAAGTGGTGAGGCCGGGGCGAGCATCAGGCATGGGCAAACCGACGGACAAATTGTCGAAAACGGCGACATGCGCTTCTGGTAGTAATACCTCCAGCAGGCGGCGGCCAATGAATCCGGCGCCACCTGTGATGAAAACCCGCGTCTTGTTCCCTGATGCTGCGAATTGTGAAGACAACTTCCGCACTCCCTGGCTGGCAGATCAGGCACCGAATTCAGTGCCATTGATGGTGCCGCCTATTGTAGGGAGGTTTTGGCAGAACAACAGGTGTACAGACGCAGAATCCGATGGTGATTGTTGTTAGGATGCCGCGTTGATTTCTAGGGCGTATGTCGCTCGTCCAACGGGATGTTCGGACTGTATGGAGGCTGTCTATGTGTGGTCTGGTGGTACTGGCGCGTTGGCCTGAGCAGGCGAGCAGGCTGGCGATGCGTGCTGCGTTGGACTGTCTGGCTCATCGCGGGCCGGATGCTGAGGGCATGCATGCGGCCTGGGGTGGGCGGTTGCTGCTGGGGCATCGGCGTCTTGCGATTCTCGACACCAATACGACGGCCTCCCAGCCCATGATCGACCCGCTGACGGCAACCGCGCTGGTCTTCAATGGCGCGATCTACAACTATCGTGAGTTGCGCGCTGAGTTGCAGGCACTGGGTGCCGTTTTCAGTACCGGTTCCGATACGGAGGTCATTCTGCTGGCCTGGCGTCATTGGGGAACGGCGTGCTTCCAACGCTTCAATGGCATGTGGGCTTTGGCGATACATGATGGGCCTTCCGGGAAGCTGTACCTGAGTCGCGATCGCCTTGGGGTCAAACCCCTGTATTGCCGGCGATCGGCGGATTGCCTGGCGGTGGCCAGCGAACTCAAGGCTGTACTGGCAGCGAGCCGGGCTCCGGTAAGGGTCGACCCAGCCGCGGCATTGGACTATCTGAGCATGGGCTTACTGGATCATCGTCCGTCCAGTTTTCTCCAGGACATCATCGAGGTACCACCCGGGGCTCTCTGGTGCGTCACGCCGGATGGCTTCATCGAGCAACGCCGTTTTCATGACTGGCCCGAAGTCGATCCGGACTTGCAATGCGAAACGGTCGCCAAGGTGCTGCCCGAGCTTCTCGAGGATGCCGTCGGCTTGCGTCTGCGGTCAGATGTCGCGCTTGCTGCGCAGCTTTCCGGCGGCATGGATTCGGGTAGCGTGGCCTGGGCTATCGGCCAGCAACGCCGGGCGCTGGAGCATTTTCAGGGCTTTTTTTCCTATGGTTACGATGGCGAGACGGGTCAGGAACACGACGAAACGGCAGCAGCCTTGCGCACACTGGAGCATGTCGCGCCTGGGCTGCCGTATTACCGGGTAGCGGCTGCTGCCTGTCCGCAACTGGCGGAGCTTGAGCAATTGATCTCGGTGCAGGAGTTGCCAGTGGCGACGCCAAGCATTCTGGCGGGGTGGCGCCTGTTCCGGGCTATCGCGGCAACCGGGGCGAAGGTGGTGCTGACGGGAGACGGCAGTGATGAGCTGTTTGCCGGTTATACCCGGCGCTATTTGCCGCTGGCACTGCGCCGAGCGCTCGGTCGATTGGAGTTTGCTCAGGCTGGTGCGCTTCTGGCGAGCGATGAGCTGTCATACGGTATTGCACTGCGCCGATTGGTCTGGAGTCTGCCCGCTTCGGCCTTGCATGGCCTGTTTCGCCGGCAACCGCATATGCGCGTGATCCGCGAGGACTTCCTGACTGCTCAGCGAGAGGCATTGCAGGGTGTGATCGCTTTGCAGCGCCAGAACCTCGATGTGCAGGGCGTCGATGATGTGAGGCGGGTGCTGCTGCCGCAGATTCTGCGTTATGGCGACCGCAATGCCATGGCCTGGGGCATCGAGTCACGGTCACCATTCCTGGACTACCGCATCGCCGAGCTGGCCATGCGCCTGCCGGCATCGCGCAAGGTTGGGCCAACGGGGGGCAAGCTGCCGCTGCGCATGGCGATGACTGGCCGTCTGCCGGATGCCGTGGTGCGTGGACACAAGAATCGCGGGTTGGGCAATGCCGAACAGTACCAGGTTGGCCATATGAACCTGACCGAACTGCTCGAGGCGCCTCCGCAGGCCGCAGCGGATTTCATCGACATAGCGCCGCTACGCGAGCAACTACGTCGGCAGCCTGGCAACCCCAGATTGTGGTGGCCGGTCTGTTTCCTGCTGTGGCTGCGTTGGTTGGAGACAGGCCCTGGCCGGCTCTAACAGGCCGTTGAAAAAAACTATCTACGTTGCCATTGCTGCGTTAAAAAAGCCTCAAAATGCTCATTTACAGCACGTAAACTGCGCTTTTTCGGCTGTTTTTGCCTTGCACTGGCTGCCTCGCCTACGTTTTTCAACGGCCTGCTAATGTGCTGACACGTCTTCGTAGAGGACTTTGACGCGTTGACGAATACCTTCCCAGGTGAAGGTATTCATCGTGCGTCGATGATGTTCGTCGCCGATCCTGCCTCGAGACTGCCGCATGATGCATTGCCCCAGTCGGCTGATATCCGCGAGTGGGTAAAGAGCATCTTCCAGGCCGACTGGGGCGAGGATCGCCCTGTTGCCTGGAATGTCGCTGGCGACCACCGGGCAACGGTGCAACAGCATTTCGATGATCACCGTCGGCATGCCTTCCATTTCCGACGGAAGCAGGAATGCATCGGCTGCGGCCGACATCTCGGCGACATCGCTGTCGCTGACGAAGCCGTGGAACTGTACCCGTTCATTCAGTCCCTGGCTGGCGGCCAGATGTTCCAGGCGTGAGCGGTCAGGGCCTGTGCCGACCAGGTGCAGCACGGCCTGCTCGAGCCCAGGTTGGGTAAGCGCTGCGATGGCGTCTTCGAGGCGTTTGACGCAGTCGAGTCGTCCTACCGACAGCAAGGCCGGCGAGCCCTTGAGTTCTGTGCCCATGGCGCCCTGAGGCAGGCTCTTGCGCAGCACACAGTTTGGGATGAATACGGGGCGTGTGACGTGCAGATTCCGAGCTTGCAGATATTCCAGCCAGAACTCAGCCAGTAACACGGTGGCATCCGCCCGCTTCAGGAGCCAGCGTTCGCCCAGTCGATCCCATAGCCACTTGGCCGCACGTTTACCGATGCTGCTGTCATGATCGTAGTAACAATGCGGTGTGTAGACGACTTTCTTGTTCAAGCGATGGGCCATGTACGCCGTACGTAGACTGATCGGTGTCCGTGAGCCATGGACATGCACGATATCCGCCCAGCGAACGTCAGCCAGCAGGTTGGTCTTGCTTGCATGGTGGACTTCATAGCGGCCTGCACCCGCGTCAGGGTCTACAGCCTGAGCGATCACGCGTATCGAATGTCCCTCTTGCAATGCCAAATCGGCCAGGCCGGCGATATGGCGCGAAACGCCACCACCGCCAGTATGAGGTTGGAAGTTTTTGTAGACGTGCAGGATGCGTGCAGGGGTCATGTCGAGACTTATCTAAGGGCCTGTGTAGGGTTAACGGCGCTGCGTGCATCAGGTGCACCGAATGCGCGTACGGCGCCACCGAGCATCAGCCAGAGCGCCGCTGAGCCTGACACCGAAAGGATGTGTTCGGAGGTTATCAGTGTGATGGTCATGCCGGCCGCCAGGTAGAATATTGCCAAACCAAGCGTCTCCTGATGCTGTCGGTATCCATTCAGCGCCAGGAGCATGGCTCGGCCATAAAAATACAGGAACACCAGTGCGCCGGGGACGCCGATCTGGAACGCGATACTGAATATTGCCCCTTCGCCGCCGCCGAGACTGCTCAGGAAAAGTGTTCCGGCTACGGCGCCCTGTCGCCCCAGGCCGCCGCCCAGCAGTAAAACCTGTGGCAGGTCTTGCAGGTTCTTTTGCAGGGCTGTCCAGTGCCCGATGCTGGAGCCATCGAGGAAGAAGATGGTTTTGATGATCAAGGAGGCCGAGGCCGCGAGAAAGCCCGTCAGCACGACGCCGGCGAGCATGAGCCGAACCCAGGGCGGGCCGGATAGCTGGCGTGCGCTGAGTGCGTAGCCGAGCAGAGCGATCCCTGCCATCAGCATCGCGCCGCGGGTTCCCGACATCCACACGCCAGCGAGCAGCACGGTGCACAGCAGCAAGCGTAGGCAGAGACCTGCACGATCACGCAGATACCTGTGGTTCATCGCCAGTGCCAGCAGCGCTGCAATGGCCAGAAAGCTACCTTGAGCCAGGGGGGCGGCGAGCAGTCCGGCAGCACGCCGTTGCAGATTTTCCATGGTGCCCATGTAGAAGTTCCAGGGCAGGGCGGTTTCCGGGTGAGTCGATCTGGGGAGAACGCCCTTGATCTGTGCGCTGTACTCAGGAAAGCGCAGGGTGTGTGTCCAGAATTCGGTGTGGCCGATATCCCAGGCACCGAGGGCGGTACTGGTCAGTGCGATGAGGACGATGAACGATGCGCTGCGCTGCAGCTCTGCGGTATTGCGAATGCAGTAGTAACCGACCAGGAACAGCAGCGGGGGGATCATCAGGCTGCCGAACGAACCGATGATGATCGGCATTGAAACCCCGTAGGCGAGGCCGACCGGAATGTGCACGAGCGCCAGGGCGCCATATAGCACGATCGCGATGAGTATATCCCTGGGCAGTCGGCAGACCAGCAGGCACAGGGCCGCCGTGATGATGATGGTGGCGTCGCGGCTGGGGCGCAGCATCGAGGCCGCCGGGAAATTTCCACCGTCATAGAGCCAGGCCGTGAACAGATCACCGCAGTGAATCCAGAGGATCAGCAGCAGCAGGTAATAGCGTCTCATTGCGTGGGGCTCACCCATTCCAGCCATTGGTCATTCGCTCTGAATGTGTCCTCCAGCCAATCGCGTTGGCGTTTCAGGAAGACCTGACGCCGTTCTTCATGCTGCACCAGTTCATCCAGGAGCTGCTTCAGAGTCTGGTAATCGGCCACACGGATCAGTGGCTGTCCAACCTTTCTGGCGGCTATCGAGCCGGGTGCCTGCCAGTCGAGGCCGATGACCAGATGCCCGTAGCGTGCGGCATCCAGTAATGCCGTGGAGCAAAAGCCCAGCACGATGCCGGGGGCGCTTCCCGGCTGCAGGATGTCATGTGGCGGGCGTCGACACAGGTGGGCCAGTGTTGCGGGGTAGGGATTCGCCTGCCGACATTCCTCGGGGTGCAGGAGGATTTGCAGGCGTTGCCCGTAGTGAGCGTCAGCATGCAGGTGTTGCGCGACTTGAATGAAGTCGGCCTTCAGCGAGCGACCGAAGATAGGTGTGTGCGTCTGGGAAATGATGCATATCGCCGCTGGGCTGGGCACCAGCTCCGTAGGAGGCGGCAGCGGTTTGCTCGGGCCGCGAAGCAGGTTGGCGGGGGGGAAACCCAGCGCCAGGTAGGCTTCCTGGCTGCTGTCTCCCCAGACCAGTTGTCGATCGGCTCTTGGTGGCGCGAATTCGTCTGTTGGCAGCCCGTGCTGTACACAGAGGCTGCGCCATGTGCCCCGGCCGGCTTCTATGGCGGCAACGGCGAACAGGTCGAAGTCGTTATGCAGTAGCAGTGTTCCGCCCGCAGCCTGCTGCGCCAGGGTGCGTCGCCATGCTTGCAGCCAGAGGCGATGACGAAACAGCGTGCAGCGTACCGGCCAGGCCTCGATGGGAGCCTGATGTGTTGCGGGAAGCGGCATGATCCAGGCGTGCAGTGCACTGATCCAGCCCTTGAAGGATGGGCGTGCCGGGCAGAATCCGCTGACTGTCGAGCGCAGGCGCGGGTGGATCACGATGGCAGTGGAGCGTCCCTGTGCTTGCAGGCTTTGCAGGCAGGGCTCCAATGCCTCGCGACCGCTGCTACCGGGCAGTGACGCCACCCCGAGGATTGTGGGTAAGCGATCCGATTGGCGAGGCAGTGACAGGCAGTATCCGGCGTCCCGCATGGCTGCCAGGAAGCAACGTAGATTGCGTTTGTAGCCTGTGCGCTGCCGGATGAAGAAAAGCTCATGGCGCAGGCGGCTGACTTCCGCGCCGTAGTGATCGGCGAGGGCTTGCTGGAATGCTGCTGGCGATTGGGTCTTGGCGGCATGTGGCGTTCCTGTCTCCCGCAATGCCCGAGGCTGTCGATAAACCGACAGCAGGACCAGTGGCATCAGTGCCGCGTTCAACAGCCAGGCAGCCGGGAGATCGATGATCAGTGCGCTGACGAAGATGGAGGTCAGAAGCAGATAGCCACTTGAAGTGAGCCCAAGGCGGCACAAGTGAAGTGTGGCCAGGGTTAGGCTCAGCATGACCAGTGCGCGGCTCCACAACAGTCCGGCGGCGGATTCCAGCGCAAAGGCCATGAGTTGCCCCAGCGCGCTAGTGAGCAGCCCGAAGAACATGATGTGCAGGAGTTGGCGCTCGTGCCCATGACCAATGGCCAGTGCGCTGCCCAGGCCTCCCAGGGTGATGAAGGTCCAGCCCAACATGATCGGGATGAGCAGGTCCAGCCTTTGCAGCAAGGGCGTTGCAGGCCATCGTGTCCAGAAGGTCAGTACCAGCAGCAGGCCGATCGCCAATCCTGCCAGTAGCAATGCGCCCAGGTAGCCTGCCCAGCTTGAGCCCGATCCTTTGACTTCGACCAGCAAGAGGCGATTGAACTGGTTGAAGATTCCGGATGCGCCATTGAGCGCATGGCTCAACAGGAGGTAGGTGGCGGTGAAGCTGGGGGCCAGTTGGGCAATCAGGAAGGGTGTCAGACGCTCATGCAGGGTTCCGGCAATGCCGATCATCGATAGCTGCAGGGCTGAAGCGAGCATGTTGCTTTCCCGCTTCTCCAGGCTGGGCAACAGCAGATGGGGGCGGCCGAACGTGTACAGGTTGACCGCTGCCTGAGCGCCGAAACCCAGGCTGACCAGTGCACCAGCCGTACTGGCGGAAAGGGGGGTATTGCTCAGCAGCACGATCAGACAGGCCATCAGGGCTGTGGGCCAGGCAACCTGCTGAAGCAGAAAACCCGTATGCCGTCGCCCCTGGGCGAGCAGCGGTGCTGAATAATTGATCAGGCCCAGTAGCGTGGCCGGCAAGGCGCTGAGCAGGTAGGCAAAACCATCGCTTTGCGCTCCGCGTATCAGTAGCCAGCCAAGCAAGAGCAGTGCATCGAGCAACAGCGTCAGGGTCAGACGGTGTAGGAGCGCCTTGCGCCAGCGCGTGCTCCAGCCTGGCGCATCTGGTGATTCACGCAGGAATAGAGAGTTGTAGCCCAGGTCGGCAATGAACAGGGTGCTGAGAATCAGCAGGTGAGCCAGGCCGACTTCGGCGTACAACGATTGGCCAAGCTGCTGCAGCAGGAGTAGCTGAAGGGCGAAGTTGGTGATCTGGCCAGTGGCGTAGATGGCTGCGCCACTGGCAAAGCTGAGGCCGGAGTGTGCCATCTATCGTGCGGCCGTCTGTCCGTCTCGATTCGGCACATGGCACAAGTAGGCACGCGATGCCGCGCCATAGGCAAACCAGGGCTCCAGTTCGATCCGGCTTTGCGCCAGGAACTCACGCAATGCCCTGCGCTGGCCCTTGTCATTGCTGGCCCGGAACAGGTCATGGTCGTCGCACAGCAAGACGCTGCCCTGTACCAGTCGGGGGCCGATCATGTTCAGCGCATCCCGCGTGGAGAGATAAAGATCGCAATCCAGGTGCACGATGGCGGCGGGTGCAGAACCGATGGCCTGAGCGTTGTCACTGAAAAGTCCAGGCACCAAGCGCAGGCGCGGAGCCTTCAGGCCGGCAACGGCACAGAGCGCCCTCGTACTTTGTTCAGTGGCCATGAACGTGCCTGTGGCAAGGGTGTCTTCGCCCTCATCATTTTCCGGCATGCCTGAGAAACTGTCGAAACCATAGAACATGCTCTGATGGGCCATGAAGTCTGCAACGCTTCCCTTGCGCTCATAGGGAAGATCCCTGGCGTTCAGGATTCGTCCGTTGCAGCGCTGGTAAGACAACCATGAGCTGATCAGGCTGTGCCCGCGATAAACGCCAAATTCGTAGTAGTCGCCACCGAGTTGTGTCGCATGTACGTAAGCCCAGGCACGGTGCAGCGCACCGTGAACATCATTGCGGTTGAAGTGCGCGCGCGCGCGTAGCCGCCAGTAAAGCAGGCGTGCTCGATCCTTGAAACTGGGCATCCGTGTACTCCCGGTGTGTATGAAGGTATGCGCGGGGTCATGCTTGATCGGCGACGGTGCTTCAGGGGGTTGCACGCCCTTGTCTGGCCGTCACCTCAAACGCATGGCCTGTGTGCCGGTCGTCAGGTGGTACCGAGCGGTAATGTCTGACGCCGGATCAACTGATACAGGGCAAGCAATACTGAACTGGTGAAAAATACCAAGGCGAATATGCCGACACCGACGATCAGCGGGCGCCTGCTAATGATCGGTGTTGTCGGTAGGTCGGTGGTCGCCTTGAGTTGAAGCAGTTGTGGCTTGCTGAGCAGAGACTGAACCTGGTTGAGCACGTCCGACCTGACTTCCGTTGCGGCCGATGACGAGGCACTGGATTGTTGGAGCAGGTTGGCCCGCTTTATCAACTGTTGAGCCAGATCATGACCCGAATGAAGGGGCGGCAGCGACTCATCGATATTGCTGATGACCTGCTCGTAGAATCCAAGCCGTTCGAGTTCGTACTCGGTTTGCCTGATCAGGCTGGTGTCCTCCGAAATCGTCGATTCCAGGGCGACGATCTGTGTCAGTGGTGACATATAACGGCCGCCACCATCTCGCACTGAAACCACGGTATTGCGCTCTACCTGGCGAAGTTCGGGGTACTGGGCAAGCAGTCGTTGCATGTCTTCGATGCGGCTGCGATTGAGTCGCATGGCGAGCTGCTTGTCGAAAAGCTGGAGTTGCAACTCCGGTCGCTTGTCGATGATGAGGGTGTGCCAATCGTTTATGAGGCTGCGTGCACCCTCTAGCACCATTGCTTCACGAATCTGGCTGATCATGAGCTGTTGAAGCAGTTTGGATTGATCCTCGCTGCTGGCTTTGATGGACAACTCCAGCCCCAGGGTGCTGGCTTTTTGCAGATCGGCGTTGGGGGTGTCCTGGATATCGTCCCGGCGCAGTGCCGAGCGATAGTGGATGCTGTTTTTCCAGAAGGCAGGATTGCTGAAGCGGTTGGCCAGTCGCTGATGCTCGGCCTTGTCGCTGTCTGCCAGATTTTTCTCAAAGGTGTTCTGAATGAGGGTTTTATCTGGAAGGATGGGTTCTATCTGGCGCCATCTGTCCAGTGACAGAGCCGGGGCATCAAGCAGTGCGGTGAGGTGATAGATCGGATGATTCGCTACCCATAACACGATGGGTACCGTGCACAGCAGCGCTATCAACAGTACCCGGCGCCCCTGCTTCAGATAGAAGTTCAATATGCCGATGAACAGGTCGCCCAGCGAAGCTTCATCTGTTCGAGTGGGTGCATCGGCTCGTATCGACATGGTTTGGCTCGTCTTGGGGAATCAGGGGTGTTGGGGGCGTTCGTTAAAGTCGGGCACTGTGCCATAGGCCTTTGCGGGCGGGCAAACCTAGGAATTGAGCCAACGCTCGAAGTCTCCCAGTAGGCGGGTCTGTTCGCCCAGTTGCGGATCACGTCTGGCTCTCAGGTGTTCCGGCAGGCGCTGTGTGAAGAAACGCTGCCAACGTATCCAGTAGCTGAGCAGGGCTGAATCTGGCGTGCCCTGCATGCTGAGTAGTTTCTTGCGTGAGGGAAACAGCGCCTGGGCGTATATCCGTAGCTTGCCCGAAAGAGTCTGTTGTCTGTCCAGCAGCATGAGGTAATAGGCGTCCCGGTGCGACTGTGGGCTGTTCAGAAGCAACTGTTTGCTGACATGCATGACTTCTCTGCTGGGTTGATGTTCTGCGGCCATTGGCGGCAGTGCCAGCTGGGGCCACGCCTGGCGAGCCATTTCCAGCAATAGGTAACACCCCTTGCTGTAACCGCCGTGCTCGGCAAGGCGCCAGAAGAGTGGCCAATCGACGTCGTGTTTCTCCAGCAGCATGGCAATGTCGCTGATGATCAGAGGGCCGTTATCGAGTTGATGCTGGTAGGCCGCATGCACAATCAGATGCAGCAGCTGATCCGTGGGTGAAAGCACTCGCATGGCCGGAGCACCGGGGGCTTGAGCCTCGATGGCACGAGCACGCAACTGGGCGTGACTCAGGTAAGCGTCATGTTCATCCGTCGTGTAGACACTGGTGTGCACTTCGACGCAAACCCCGTTGCCATCGATCAGCGGGGGGAGGTGTCGGTGCTTGTCCAGCCAGTCCCTGGCATGCCCTTTGGACTGCTCGGGCTGGACGAAACCGGCTTGCTGCAAGCATTCGAACGCACGCAAGGCCTGCGCATGGGGCACGAGGATATCCAGATCCCGCATTGGGCGCAGACCTGCCGCAGGATAAACATAGAACGCCAGGTAAGCGCCCTTGAGCACCAGGCTGTCAATTCCGACTTCATCCAGCAACCGGGTCACCTGTCGAAGCACCGCGCCTTGTCTGAGGCACCTGAGCGTCGAGCGATGGCAGGCTGCGGCCAGGCGTTCATGGATTGATGCGGGTATCGACTCGCGTACGCCTTCATGTTTCAACTGCCATTGCAGCAGTGGCAGCAAGCGATGCTGGTTGGCCATGTCCAACAGCGTCGCCCATTCCTGCTCGGTAATTTCAGGCAAGGTAACGGGAGGCTGTCCCAGCAGTGTCAGTAGCTGTTGCCGGGCTAGCTGCTGGGGCATGCCGTGCACTCCTGAGTGACGTCGAGAGGGGGATTGCTGCTGCATCTAACCAGGCGGCCTCGATCCAGTTCGATCATCTGTGTGGCACGTTCCAGTGTTGTCGGTTTGTGGCTGATGATCAGGATGGTCACCGTTCCTTGCAGTTTGCCAATCGCGTCGCGAATACGCAGCTCGTTGTCCTGATCCAGTGCGCTGGTGGCTTCGTCGAGAATCAGCAGCAGAGGCTTGCGCAGGAGTGCGCGGGCCAGGGCAAGCCGCTGCCGCTCGCCTCCGGAGAGGCAGACCCCCGCATCGCCAATCTGGGTATCGAGCCCTTGCGGCAGGTCGAAGACGAAGCCGGCTGCTGCCTGATGCAGTGCCTCTTTCAGGGCATCCTCGCTGGCGTCTTCATGGCCACACAGCAGGTTGTGGCGAATGCTGTCGTTGAACAGGAATACGTCCTGGGTCATGTAGGCCACGTTATGACGCCAGGAGATGCGATTGCTCGCATCTATCGGTACGCCGTCGACGGCAATCGTGCCCGTATCCGGAGCCAGCAGGCCGGCGATGACATCGGCGAGCGTACTCTTGCCAGAGCCCGATGGCCCAACGACGGCGGTCGTGCTCAGATAGGGAAGCTCGAGGGTCAGCGAATCCAGGGCGACCTGCTCGCGCTCTGCATAACTCACACCAATGCCACTCAGGCTGATTGCATGGCGCAATTGCCAGGTCGAGTTGTCCTGGCTCACCTGCTCGCTTGCCGCCAGACTCTGTTGTAGCAGGGCTTCACCCGCGAGCAGCGCCGGCAAGGCATGCAGCCACTGGTGTACCTGCTGCTGGAGCGTTGCAAACAGCGGAATCAGGCGGGCGAAGATGAGCACCAGTGTCAGCAGTTGGGCCGTTGCGACCGACCAGAACTCAAGTCCCATGTAGAGATAAAACGCCAGCAGCGCGACCCCTGAGCATTGGAACAGTGCTTTGGTCTTGCCGCTTGTGGCCGAGAAGCGTTCTTGCTGCACGCGCATGTCGTGCATGGCCTGCTCGAACTGCTCCAGATGAATATCCTCACGCCCCAGTGTCTTGCTCAGGCGTATGCCCGTCAGACTGTCCTGCACGTTGGCATGCATCGTTTTGAATGCGGTGGACAAGCCTTGGCCGAGAGACAGCGCATGATGGCGTTGTCCATTGAGCGCGACCAACAGCAGCGTTGCACTCAGCAGCACCAGCAACGTCATCTGCCAGGACAGCAATAGGGCGGCGATCAGGTACACGGTCATGGTCATCAGCGTGGCGAGTGCCGCGAGTCCGAAGTTGAGGCCATTGCCAATTCGATTGATGTCGTTGAGTAGCAGGCTGGCCAGATCACTTCGACGGCGCTTGATGAGCCAGCGCCATTCGGCATGCAGCAGCGCTGAAAAACACTCGCGGCGCAGGTTGTCGACGAGGATGTGCTGCAGGTGTGCGGCTTTTTGCTCGCGGCCGTATTGAATGAGGCTACGCAAACCGACCAGCAGCACGAAGAGGGTCAGTAACGGCCCAGGCGTCAACCAGTCGCCAAACCCGTCTGCTGCTGACAGGAGAGTGCTCGTAAGGTTGACAGACGTATCAGGCGAGGGCTGCAAAACGTGCAGCAGGGGAATGACAATCGCGATGCCAAGCCCCTCTGTCAGGCCACACAACACCATCAGAACGAAGAGGCTCGCGACCTTTCTCGCCGGGGCTCGTCGGAGCAGGCGCATGAAGGCGTTGGCGGCAACTGCGAGGGTCATGGTGTTTTACGCCCGGAAGTGACGAAACAGCCTACGACCGTGTAGCCGGCAAAGCCATTGCCACCGCAGACGCGAGTCGGTCCGACGGTTACCCAGGCATGCGCAGTCAGTGCCTTCTGATCGCCGCGAGACAAACCAAAGCAGGTCACGCAGGGAATGCCCGCTGCCCCCAATAGCATCCGAGCGGTGAGGGCCTGGGCGAAACAGTTGGAGTTCCAGGGCGTATGGCATGCGGCCCAGCGAACGGTACGACCGATATCGAGTGCTCGCCTGGTCTGTTGCGGCGTCGCCAGGCATGAGCGTGGATGCGGGCCGTGATCTACGCCGAGTAGTTTGCTCAAGTGGCGAAAGGGCAACAGCAGAACCATCGCTCGGCTCAAGCCGAGCAATGGCCAGACAATGGGCAGCGCGTAACGCTGAGCGCGCGGCTTGCGCAGGAAGTTATGCAGTCGACAGCATATTTGTGCGTACATGTTGAGCGACTTCAGATGATCTGGGCTGCGCCCTGATCCAGAAGGGCTTGCACGAATATCAGAATATCCCCGCGGCAGGTCTGTTCGTCGACCCTGTACTCGCTGACGATGGTGTTGGTCATTTGCTCAACGGTCATTGGACGTTCGAGCAATGCCCAGATGCGCGGGCCTACTCCGCTGATGCCGAAGTATTGGCCACTGCTGACATGCATCATGACAATGTCGCCATCCATTTCGGTTGCAATGAGATCAGGTGAGCGTACTACGCGGCGGTCGGCGGTTAGAGGGAGCATGATGATTCAGAGTCCGAAGAGATGGCGAAGCCTTGTGGTTCGCTGGCGTGATTTAAGGCACCCCCCCATGGCAGACTGGCGAGGCACGACTGATGCTTCGTATGCAGTCATGTCATGGGTCACCAAGCATACATGCTCCACCGGCTGGCCGGCCACTCGGCCGGTTGCGCGCTGCGCGCCATGTTGGAGTCGTCACAGACCCGCAAAGGGATTACGGCGGGGAGCGATCTATGCTGGGAGCGCTGAACGTGAACATGGCCGCATGTCGTATGGCATCACGGGTCCTTGCACGCTTGGGCGCGGCTCGCGGCGCGATCTCGTTCGCGATATCCACGCCCCCATTCCTTTGCGATGAGTGCTTGCCACGCAGACCGGATGCCGTCCGGGAAGGATCGGCGTGATACTCCGGATTACATCCTGACCTGGGTCGCCAGGCGAGCATGCATGTCGCCGCCGCAGGGCTGCTGGCGAAGCAGGTGGTGAGCAGGCAGCCGGCTGAAATGAACGGCATTGCCGCTGGCAATGCCTTACCCATCCAAAGAGTGGCGGCATGGCCGCTACTTCTCGGCACACTCGGAGCCTCATTTTGTTGGAGGCTGACGATGAACCTGCTGTCTTTCGCCAAAGGCGCCCTGGCCATGTTCTGGCTGGTGGCGCTGCTCAATCTGTTCTATCCCTTCGCCGCGCCGCTGGGCGGCTGGGTCAACTGGGCGGCCTTGCTGGTGCTGCTGGCGCATGTCGGCGAGCTGCTGCTGTTTCGTGCGCGTCTGCGCGGTTTGCCGGGGCAGGGCTGGCAGCGCTTGCAGGTGCTGCTGTTCGGCCTGTTGCATCTGCAAGGTTTGCGCTGAGCGCCTCCTCCCTCTGAACGCTGTGCACGCTCGCCGCGATAACGGCGAAGTGCCATTGTCTTTTTTCGCCTCAGCCCGCACCATTCCCGCCGTGTTCCAGGGGCCGTCAGCCCCGAGACGGATGGCCGATGTTTCGAGGTTGCGCAGGCGCAGGTCGATTGGGGCGGGGCCGGCGCAAGTCGTTCCTGGCTGCGCCGTTGCTGCTGCTTGTGCTCGCTGGCGTCCTGCACGCGGACTGGGATTTCGATCTGATCAGTCAGCGTGCCGAGCAGCTCTATGGGCCGCTCGGCGAGGGCAAGGCGCGCATCGATGAATGGCAGGCGTTGCTCGAACGCTTGCCGACGCTGGACGAGCCCGCCCAACTGGAGGCGGTGAACCGGTTCTTCAACGCCCGCCTGCGTTTTCGCGATGACATCGAGATCTGGCGCCAGAACGACTACTGGGCGACGCCGGTCGAGGCCCTGCGCAAGGGCGCGGGCGACTGCGAAGACTTTGCCATTGCCAAGTACTTCACCCTGCGCGAGGCCGGTGTCGCCAGCGAGAAGCTGCGCATTACCTACGTCAAGGCACTGCGCCTGAACCAGGCGCACATGGTGCTGACCTATTACGCCACGCCGGATGCCATGCCCCTGGTGCTGGACAACCTGGTGAATGTGATTCGCCCCGCCAGCGAGCGCTCCGATCTGTTGCCGGTGTATGCCTTCAATGCCGAAGGCATGTGGCTGGCCGGCAAGGGGGGTGGCAAGCAGGTGGGGGATGCCAAGCGTCTGTCGCGCTGGCAGGAACTGTTGAAGAAGATGACCGCCGAGGGGTTCCCGGTGGAGTCGGGTCGATAGGAGTCGAGATGTCGCTGTTCAAACAATTGCTGATTGCCATCTGCCTGTTTCTGGTGATCGCCTTCACCGGCAGCTTCATGGTCGGTCTGGAAAGCTCCCGCGAGCAGTACGTCAACCAGTTGCGCTCGCATGCGCAGGACGCCGCCACGGCGCTGGGGTTGTCGCTGACGCCGCATGTCGACGATCCGGCGATGATGGAGCTGATGGTCAGCTCGATCTTCGACAGCGGCTATTTCCAGAGCATCCGCGTGATCGACATCGCCAGTGGCAATACCCTGGTCGAGCGCAGCGGTGTGCCCGACGCGGCGGATGCCGCAGCACCGCAATGGTTCGTCGAGCTGATCGGCCTGAATGCCGAGGTGGGCGACGCCATCGTCAGCCGTGGCTGGGAGCAGGCCGCGCGGGTGGAAGTGCAGAGCCACCCGATGTTCGCCATCGCCCGGCTCTGGCGCAGCGCCCTGGGCAGTCTCGGCTGGTTGCTGCTGTGCGGCCTGCTCAGCGCCGGCGTGGGCGCGTTCGTGCTGCGTCGCCAGCTCAAACCGCTGGATTACATGGTCGAGCAATCCCATGCCATTGCCCGCCGCGAATTCCTCAGCCTGCCGATGTTGCCGCGTACGCCCGAACTGCGCCGGGTGGTGGAGGCGATGAACCAGATGGTGGAAAAGCTCAAGGCATTGTTTCAGGAGCAGGCCGAGCGTAGCGAACGGCTGCGCGACGAAGCCTACAGGGACAGCCTGACCGGTCTGGCCAATCGTCGTTACTTCGAGATGCAGTTGCAGGTACGTCTGGGCGCCGAAGATCAGGCCAATGTGGGCTACCTGCTGATGGCCAGGGTGCGTGATCTGGCCGGACTCAACCAGCGTCTGGGCGGGCAGCGCACCGATCAGTTGCTGCTGGCAGTGGCCGAAATGCTGTCGCGTGAGGGCGCCACGTTGGGCGCCGGATGCCTGCTGGCCCGCAGCCGCGGCGGTGATTTCGCCATGCTGGCGCCGGGTCTGGTCGCCGAGGAGGCCGAGCAGTTGGCCATGCGCCTGGAGGTGGCTTTCGCCAACCTGGCCGTCACCTGCGGCAGCGACCTGGTGCCGATGGCGCACATCGGCCTGGCACCGTTTCGGCCGGGTGACGAACATGGCGAGCTGTTGCGCCTGGTCGATGAGGCTCTGGCCAGGGCCGAGGGCCTGAGCGAGCAGTGCTGGGCCCTGGCCTCGCGTGACGAGCTCGCGAGCGTGGGCGATGAGCGCCATGTCTGGCGTTCACTGCTGGATCAGGCCTTGAGCCGGCGCCAGATCGAGTTGTATTTCCAGCCGGTGGTCAGTGCTCGCGAGCCCGGCCAGGTGCTGCACTACAAGGTGCTCTCGCGCATCCGTGACGAGATGGGCGCGACCATCCCCGCCGGGCGCTTCCTGCCCTGGTTGCAGCGCTTTGGCTGGTCGTCGCGTCTCGACCTGCTGATGCTGGAGACGGTGCTGCAGCACCTGGCGAGCCATGCGCAGCCTCTGGCGCTGAACCTCTCCGGCGCGTTGCTGCGCGAACCCAGGGCACTGGAAAAGGCCTTCGAACTGCTCAAGCGGCATGCCGAGTTCGCCCCGCGCCTGGTGCTGGAGCTGGAGGAGGATCAGTTGCCCGACCAGGCGGTGCTGGAGCAACTGACCCGGCGCCTGCGCAGTCTGGGTTTCAGCCTCAGCCTGCAGCACTTCGGTGGCCGTTTCAGCATGATCGGCAACCTGGCGCGCCTGGGGCTGGCTTACCTGAAAGTCGATGGCAGCTATATCCGTGCCATCGATCAGGAGGCCGACAAGCGCCTGTTCATCGATGCCATGCAACGTGCCGCGAACAGCATCGACCTGCCATTGATCGCCGAACGGGTGGAAACCGAAGGCGAATTGCAGGTGCTGCGCGAGATGGGGATTCAGGGCGTGCAGGGACAACTGGTCGGTGCTCCCATGCCATGGCCGCCGGTCTGAGCCGGATGCTGCGTGCCGGGTGATGCCCGGTACGCAGGCGACAGGTCTCAGAACCTGTTCACGCTCTGCTGCGCGTCGGCCTGGCGTCGTTAAGCGCCAGCCCGGTCGAAAGCTGCTTGCAGCTAACGCGCTTCAGCGCGGCCCGCAGGGCGAGCGAAGTGAGTAATGCTCATTACCGCTCGTAAACTGCGCTTTTTCGCCGTTTCTTGCCTCGCCTGACCTTCGCTCGCCAGGTTTTCACACGGTCTGTTTCTCAGGTGTCTGACTCGCTGGCGCTCACCCTTGGGGCCAGCCTGCGGCTGGTCGTTGCGCCTGGCCAGGCTCTGGCTCGCAAGATCGTGAACAGGTTCTCAGATCAGGCCGGTACTCACTTCTTCCTGGATCAGTCGGGACAGGCTGCCGAGCGCTTCGCGTGCCTGGTTGCGGCTGAGCAGCTTGGACTGCGCTGCCGGCGGCAGGTCGGTGATGCGGATGATGCCCTTGGCGATCAGCACGCTGATCAGGTCTTCCAGTACGCGAACCATTTCCTGATCGCTCTGGCGCAGTTGCAGCAGGCTGGTCTCGATGGCCTGGTTGGAATACCAGGCCAGTCTTGGTCATCGGCGGGGGGGGAGCTGCTGGGTAAAACCCTCGAACTCGGCCGCTTCGACGCGAATCAGGTTGCCCTGGTCGTCGCGCTGCACGTAAAGCATGGATGCCTCCTGATGAGACGTCGATCACCGGACATACACCTATACGCGCCGGACGACGCACAGACAAGATCGGACGGTCAGGCACGACTTCCCACCGCGCGCCAGGCGCGGTGGGAAGGGGCCATCAGTGGTGCTCGGTCTTCACCAGCGGATCGGCGCCGGCCACCAGCGAGTTGACGATCTGCGAGGAGGTGGAACCGTACTGGCTGAGGTTCACGCCTTCGAGCTTGATGGTCACATCGACGCTGTTGGCTACATCGCCCGTGGTGCTGACCTGCAGAGTGTTGGTGGCGGTATCGACCTTGAGGTAATCGAGGAGATTGTTGGCGTTGGCGGTATCGGGCAGCAGATCGCTGATATCGATACGGTCGCCTTCGGTAGCATTGAAATCCTTGATCACGTCGTTGCCGAAGTCACCGGCCTTCCACATGAAGGTATCGGCACCTGCCCCCCCGGTGAGGGTGTCGTTGCCGAGACCACCGATCAGCAGGTCATTGCCGTCACCGCCATTGAGCAGGTCGTGGCCCGCGTTGCCGTAGAGCACGTCGTGGCCATTGCCGCCATTGAGGATGTCGGAGTACTTGCTGCCGTTGATCAGGTCGCTGGCGTCACCACCGTTGGTGGTGCCGATGGTGTGCAGTGCCCAGCCGGTGTCGGTCTGCACCAGTTCCTGGCCCGCGCCCGGAGCCTGGAAGATATCCAGACCGCTGCCGGCAGCGCCCAGTACCTTGTAGGCGGAATCCGCGCTGCCGCTGAGCTTGAACTCCACCTTCAGGCTGGCCGCACCACCCTGATCCCAGTACAGCAGTTCCAGCGCCTGCAGGTCGCCGCTCAGGCCAACATTGCTGAACACCTTGGTGGTGGTGCTCTGGATGTAGTCCGCTTCGGCTACCACCTGGCCACCGATCATCAGGCGATAGCCATCATCGGCCGTGACGCGGATGTCGTAGGTACCGCCCTGGGCCAGGTCGAGGAAACCGTGGGCGCGGATGATCGCGTCCGAGGTGTCACCCAGGCCAGCGCCTCCGGCCCTGAGGTTGGACACGTTGCCGGTACCGGCTGCCGTGAGGAAGTCGTACAGGTTGTTCTGGCTGTTGCCGGAGCTGCCGATGGCAGTGCCATTGGACAGGTTGCGGTTGTCGCCCAGGTCATCGCTGAACACCGTGCTGCCGTTGCGCAGACCGTAGTCGATCTGGTTGGCGACGAAGGTGGCGTTGACCGAGGAGGCCGCCGCGTTGACGTTGGAGCCGACCAGGCTGCTGCTGTTGCCGGTGCGCGACTCGATGTAGTCCTCCACCAGCTTGAGGCTGGTGAGGTTCGGTCGGACGCTGCCGCTCTCGGCGTAGCCCCAGTATTCGCCGGTCAGTCCCGAGGACAGTGCTGTGGCGGTATCGGCGACGTTGATGGTGTTGGTGGTCAGGCTTTCATGGCTGACCCCGCCCTCGACGATCTTCAGCGACAGGTGCTGGCTGGCGGTGCTGGCAGTACTGCCGTTGGGCTCGATCGATACGGCCTTGATATCCAGACCGATCTCGCCGCGCACGCTGCTGCCGACCTGCAGCTTGGCGGTGGCCAGTTGTGCGGCTGTCAGCGAGACCACGCCGCCTACGGCCGCCAGGGTGCTGTTGCCGACCACGATGCTGGCGCCGGCAGGCAGGCTGGACAGGTCGTAACGCAGGGTTTCCGAACCGTCGGTATCGGTCAGTGCGCCGCTGATGTAGTTGGCCAGGGAGATGCTGGTCTTGCCGCTGACGCCGCCATCACCGGCCACCACGCCCTGGGACGAGGTCAGGGTGACGTTGTCGATCAGCGCACCACGGCCACTGGCATGGGTGGATGTCCCGGCCAGCTTGATGGTCAGGGCTTCGGTGCTGCCGGTGCCGACGAAGCTGAAGTGGATATTCTCCCAGTTCAGGCTGGTCTGACTGCTGCTGGAACCGTACTCGCCGACCAGGGTGTTGCCCAGGTAGACGGCGATCTTGGTGTAGGTCGTGTCGAAGCCGAGGCGACCGGCGTAGTCCATGGACAGCTCGTAGACCTTGCCGGACTCAGTGGCCACGTTACGGGTGATGCCCAGAGTCTGCGACATGCTGCCACCGGCGTCGTTGAGCTCCAGGGCATCGTTGTTGCCGGTGCCCGGCAGCCTGACGGTGATCATGTCGCCGGCCTGGTTCTGCATGCTGTCGTTGTTGGCCCAGACTTCGAACACGTTGGTGCCGCCGCTGCGTACGTCGCCGCTGGTAACCAGCGTCCAGTTCTCGAAGGTCGGACCGCTGACGTCCTGCGAGGTGGTGTCGCTGTTCGGCGCCGACTCCCAGGTGGTGGTGAACAGCGTGCTGGCCGCAGCCGACTTGACACTGAGCGTCGGTGTGTCGGCGACTGGCGTGATGTCGATGCTCATGGTGCTGCTGGTGGTGCTCAGGCTGCCATCGCTGCCGCTGTACTTGAACTCGGCATAGGTCTGCTTGTTCATCCCCACACCGGTGCTGCTGAAGCTGTCGTGACCGGACTCGTTGGTATCCGGTACGAAGCGCAGACCGCCGGCGTCGATCACAGATTTGGTGACGCTGGTGTTGGCCGCGACGTTGCTCCAGCTGCCATTGACCAGTTGCTGCAACTTGCCTTCTCCCGGCAGGCTTTCGACCCTGATCGAGAGACTGCTGTTGGCGTCGACGTCGCTGACCCTGAAGTCGCTCCAGGTGAAGACGTAGTTGTTGTCTTCGGTACCGGTCACGTTGGCGCCGGCGACCACCGCCGGGGCTTCGTTGACGTTGCTGACCTGGATGGTGAACGACTGGGTATTGGTACTGCCGTCGGAGCTGGTGGCCCTGACCACGATGTTGTGGCTGGTGGCGGTCTCGTAGTCGAGCTTGCTGCCATCGGCCACGGTCACCACGCCGGTGGTGGCGTTGATGGCGAAGCGGCCGCCGGCATTGTCGATCAGCTCGTACTGGGTGACGGTCGCGCCGACGTCGGCATCGGTGCCCTGGACGGTGAGGCCGACGGCAGTGCCGTTGGCTGCGTTCTCGGCCACGGTGTTGGCGGCCGGATTGGCATCGGTGATGACCACGCCGTTGTCGTTGACGTTGCTCAGGTTGATGGTGAACACCTGGGTATTGGTGCTGCCATCGGAGCTGGTCGCCCTGACGGTGACGTTGTGGCTGGTGGCGGTCTCGTAGTCGAGCTTGCTGCCATCGGCCACGGTCACCACGCCGGTGGTGGCGTTGATGGCGAAGCGGCCGCCGGCATTGTCGATCAGCTCGTACTGGGTGACGGTCGCG
>Ga0209699_100260_pt1 | contig 42866 bp, 39 predicted proteins | sample SynthPrep_1_END__FD_187204 | JGI IMG/M metagenome (GOLD analysis project Ga0209699, IMG submission 187204) | Synthetic microbial communities from Ohio, USA - SynthPrep_1_END_DS7_MetaG (SPAdes) (version 2) | ecosystem: Engineered > Bioreactor > Aerobic > Activated sludge | place: USA: Ohio...
GTATTGGGGGCAGAGGGGGCGGTGGTGGAGCAGCCCGCCAGCAGGGCGGAGAGCGTTCCGAGTTGCAGTAATCGCCGACAGATGAACATAATCTTCCTTATGGAGACCATGTATCTTACCCACCCGGCATGCCGCCTGCATGAAATGGGCAGCTGGCATCCCGAAAGCCCCCAGAGGCTGGACGCCATTTCAGACCAGTTGCTGGCCAGCGGATTGATGCCTTACCTGGATGACCGCCAGGCGCCGCAGGCATCCCGCCATGACATATTGCGGGTGCACACTGTCCAGTATCTGAACAGTTTGCGCGAACATTTGCCGGAGCAAGGGTATTTCCCTATCGATCCGGATACCTTGATGAACCCCCACACCTACGAGGCGGCTCTGTACGCGGCCGGGGCAGGCGTGGCGGCTGTGGATGCCGTGATGGGCGGGGAAGCCCGCACGGCGTTCTGCGCGGTGCGGCCTCCGGGGCACCACGCCTGCCGTTCCCAGGCCATGGGGTTCTGCTTTCTGAACAACGTCGCCATTGCAGCGCAACATGCGCTGGACTTCCACGGCCTGTCGCGCGTGGCCATCGTCGATTTCGATGTGCACCACGGCAACGGCACCGAAGACATCTTCGCCGGCAACGACCGGGTGCTGATGTGCAGCTTCTTCCAGCACCCGTTCTTTCCCAACAGCGGCGCCGAGCATCCGGCCTCGAACATGCTGAACGTTCCCGTGGCCGCCTACACGGGCGGGGCCGCGGTCAGGACCATCGTCACCGACACCTGGCTGCCGGCGCTGGAAGCGCACCGGCCCGAGCTGATCCTGGTATCGGCCGGCTTCGACGCGCACCGCGAGGACGACATGGGCCAGATGGGCCTGGTCGAGGCCGATTACGCCTGGATCACCGAACAACTCGTGGCGGTGGCCGAGCGCCATTGCCAGGGGCGGATCGTCAGCACGCTGGAGGGCGGTTACAACTTGTCGGCCCTGGGCCGCAGCGTGGTCGCCCATATACGAGCGCTGGCGAAGCTGTAGAATCAAGAAAAAATTGTGCAATGCGATCCCGGCGCATGCCGGGTAATTATTTTTCCATTTGGAGGCAGCGGGATGAAGGTTTTGGTACCTGTCAAGCGCGTCGTTGACTACAACGTCAAGGTGCGCGTCAAGTCTGATCAAACCGGCGTGGATATCGCCAATGTGAAGATGTCCATGAACCCCTTTGACGAAATCGCCGTCGAGGAAGCGACCCGCCTGAAGGAAAAGGGTGCTGTCGCTGAAGTCGTGGCGGTTTCTTGCGGCGTTGCGCAATGCCAGGAAACGCTGCGCACGGCCATGGCCATTGGCGCCGACCGCGGCGTGCTGGTCCAGACCGACGCCGAACTGCAGCCGCTGGCCGTGGCCAAGCTGTTGAAGGCGCTGGTCGACAAGGAGCAGCCGCAGCTGGTGATCCTGGGCAAGCAAGCCATCGACGACGACGCCAACCAGACCGGCCAGATGCTGGCTGCGCTGCTGGACTGGCCGCAAGCCACGTATGCCAGCAAGGTCGAGCTGGCCGACGGCAAGGTCACGGTCACGCGCGAAGTGGATGGCGGCCTGGAAACGCTGACGCTCAAGCTGCCGGCCATCATCACCACCGACCTGCGCCTGAACGAGCCGCGCTACGTCACGCTGCCCAACATCATGAAGGCCAAGAAGAAGCAGCTGGACACGGTCACGCCTGAAGAACTGGGCGTGGACGCCGCGCCGCGCCTGAAGACGCTGAAGGTCAGCGAGCCGCCCGCCCGCAAGGCCGGCATCAAGGTGGCCGATGTCGCGGCCCTGGTGGACAAACTCAAGAACGAAGCGAAGGTGGTTTGAACATGACGACGCTGGTTATTGCCGAACACGATAACGCCCAGCTCAAGGGCGCAACCCTGAACGCCGTCGCCGCCGCCGCCAAGATCGGAGGCGACGTGCACGTGCTGGTCGCCGGCGCCAACGCACGCGCCGTGGCCGACCAGGCCGCCGCCGCCGCGGGCGTCGCCAAGGTCCTGCTGGCCGACGCGCCGCAGTTGGCCGACGGCCTGGCCGAAAACGTCGCCGCCCAGGTGCTGGCCGTGGCCTCGGGCTACAGCCACATCCTGTTCCCGGCGACCGCCTCGGGCAAGAACGTGGCCCCGCGCGTGGCCGCCAAGCTGGACGTGGCGCAGATCTCCGACATCATCGGCGTGGAATCGGCCGACACCTTCCAGCGCCCGATCTACGCCGGCAACGCGATTGCCACGGTGCAGTCGGCCGACGCCGTCAAGGTCATCACCGTGCGCACCACCGGCTTTGACGCCGTGGCCGCGCAAGGCGGTTCGGGCGCGGTGGAAGAAATTGCCGCCGTGGCCGATTCGGGCCTGTCCACCTTTGTGGGCCGCGAAGTCGCCAAGAGCGACCGTCCGGAACTGGCCGGCGCGCGCGTCGTCGTCTCCGGCGGCCGCGGCCTGGGCAGCGCCGAGAACTTCAAGATCCTGGATCCGCTGGCCGACAAGCTGGGCGCGGCGCTGGGCGCTTCGCGCGCCGCGGTCGACGCGGGCTACGCGCCTAACGACTGGCAAGTCGGTCAGACCGGCAAGATCGTCGCCCCGCAGCTGTACGTGGCGGTTGGTATCTCGGGTGCCATCCAGCATCTGGCCGGCATGAAGGATTCGAAGGTCATCGTGGCCATCAACAAGGATCCGGAAGCGCCGATCTTCGGCGTGGCCGATTATGGCCTGGTGGGCGATCTGTTCCAGGTCGTGCCCGAACTGACCGGCGCGCTGTAAGCCGCAACGCGCAGCAGTATCGAAGGCCCGCCAGCTTCGCGCTGGCGGGCCTGTTTCATGTCCAGCGTCCTCCCGGCCACGGAGCAGGCGCAACCGCCCTGCCCGCGCCGCGCGGTCAGGCGATGCCCGATGCAGGCACTCGCGCGGGCAACTGGTCGGCGGGCCGGGTTTCCAGCATGGCGGCAAGTTCCCGCCGCTTCGCGGCATGGCCTGGATCGTCAAAGAGATTGTCCATCTCGTCCGGGTCCTCGGACAGGCAGTACATCTCGCCCGCGCCGCTGCCCAATTCCACGGTCAGCTTCCAGTCGCGCGTGCGCACGGTGCGCAGCTTCAGCTCCACGCCGCAACGCGATGCCGCCACGTCCCATTCGCTCAGCGCGAACTCGCGCGTGGCTTCCCGGCCTTCCAGTAGCGGGCGCAGGCTGCGGCCATGCTGCGGCCCCAGGGCCGACGCGCCGCCGTAGTCGCAGAAGGTCGCGGCCAGGTCCAGCGTGGAAACCGGATCTTCCACCTTTTTTCCGGCCGCGATGCCGGGACCGCTGGCCACCATGGCCACGCGCAGCAGACCTTCGTAAGGCATGGGGCCTTTCAGCATCAGCCCATGATCGCCCAGCCACTCCCCATGGTCGGACGTGAAGATCACGATGGTGTCCTGGTCCAGACCGTATTCGCTCAGCGCCTTCATGATGCGCCCCAACTGATGGTCCACCAGCGAGATCATGCCGTAATAGTTGGCGATGATACGGCGCAGCGCCTCGTCGGACTGGGTCGGCATGCGCGAGAAATTCTGGCGCACCGCCTGCACCTCGGCGTTGCCCATGGGCTTGCTTTCCATGCTCGCCCGGTGCCACCACGGCCTGCGGTCGTAGTCGGTGACGCGATGGCGCGGCAGATCGACCTCGTCGGGGTGATGCAAGCGCGACCAGGGCTCCGGGCAATCGAAGGGGTGATGCGGGTCGGGAAACGAGGCCCACAGGCAAAACGGCTGGTCGCGATGCTCCCGCAGGTAATCGAGGGCGCGGTCGCCGATCCAGGCCGAGTTGTGCCAGGCTACCGGCAATGCGGAATGGAAGGTTTGCGGCGCGCCGCTGGCCGGGCCCAGATCGGTCTGGTACAGCTGGTTGCGCAGCTCTCCCAACCCGTCGCCATAGTGCCAGCGCGAATGATTCAACCCTCCGGGCAAGGGCGTGGGCAACCAGTAATTGTGGCCCTCAACCACCAGCTCCACATGCTTGAAACCCATGTACGGGCCCGCCCAGCCCGGCCCCATGCCGGCCTCGCTGTACTGGCACTCGGGCCGCCCGGTGGCCTGAAAGGTGTGGTGCGTGGAAAAGTGCGCCTTGCCGATGAAGCCTGTGTCATAGCCTGCGGCAGCAAGGCTGCCGGCAAAGCCCGCCTCGCCGGTGCGCAGGTCCAGGTCTATGCCGTTGTCGCAGACGCCATGCGTCAGGGGCAACAAGCCGGTCAGCATGGAAGCACGCGAAGGCTGGCAGACGACGTTGGGCGTGATGCAGGCCGCGAAATGCGTGCCGGTGCGCGCCAGGAGGTCGATGTGCGGCGTCTTGACCCGCCGTCCCGCAAAGCCCAGGCAGTCGCCGCGATGCTGGTCGGTCGTAATGAGGAGAATATTGGGGCGTTTCATTGCTGCTTGCTGGTGGCGGTCTTGATGTCGGAAAGCACGGGCGCGAGAACCCGGGTGTCATGGGCGATACGGTCGCTCAAGCCCAGCCCGTCCTGGTCGCCCACGATCATGCCCTGGGCCTGCATCTTGTCCCGGACCTCCGGGCTCTTCAGGACGGCGGCCACGGCGCGCTGCAAATCGGCCAGCACCGGGGCCGGCGTGCGCGCCGGCGCGAACAGGCCGAACCAGCTGTAGAACGTGAAGTCCTTCACTTCGTCCTTCACCATCGGCAGGTCGGGCGCGCCCGCGATCGACGCGGCGCCCGCGTTGGCCAGGCCCTGCACCTTGCCGGCCTTGATCTGCGGCACGGCCGTGCTGGCGACGATGAACATCAGATCAACCTGGCTGCCCATCACGCCGACAAAGCCCTGGGGCGCAGCCTTGTACGGCACATGCTTGAGCGAGATGCCGGCCGCGTGCTCGAACAGCGCCATCGCCAGATGATGGGTCGAACCCGGGCCGCCACTGGCGTAGGTAATGGCGTCGGGCCGAGCGCGCGCCTGCTCCAACAGTTCACGCAAGGATTTGAATGGCGCCGTGGGCGATGCCACCAACACGTATTGCAGGGTCGCCAGCGTCGCGACGGGCGCAAAATCCTCGGTGCGATACGGCACATCCTGCATCAGGTACGGCACGGCCGTGAACGAGGCGTCCGGCCCCAGCAGCAGCGTGTAGCCATCGGGCTTGGCGCGCGCCACCGCCTGGGAGCCGATGACGCCGGCGCCGCCCGCACGGTTTTCCACAATGACGGGAACGCTCCATTGTTTGGACATTTCCGCGGCGACCAGGCGTCCGACCACGTCGGCCGCGCCGCCAGGCACCGAGGGCACCACCAGCGTGACGGGCCGGTCCGGATAAGCCGCAACCGCCGCCAGGGGTAAGGCCAGACTCAAGGCGGCCAGGGCGCCGCACACACGTTTCAGCATGATTGTCTCCATCCCGCGGCGCGCCTCATTGGCGGGCGGCTCGCTGGCAATCATCATCGGCCTGCTCATCATTCCAGTCCAATGATATATTTTTCACTTTCCATATCAGAGTTGATATGTAGAGATGAACCCTCCCGGCTCTGTCCCCCCCTTGCCGCCCGGCTGGTATCTGCGCGGCCGGCTGCGCCTGCGCCACCTGCAGCTCATGCTGTTGCTGGACGAAGTCCACAACGTCGGCGTGGCGGCGCAACGCATGGCCACCACCCAGCCCGCCGTGTCGCGCATGATCGCGGAACTGGAGGACATGCTCGGCGCGCGGCTGTTCGACCGGACGCCCAAGGGCACCTTCCCCACGCCCCACGGCGACTCCCTGATCCGCCATGCCCGCTGGGTGCTGGGCGACCTGGAACGCATGAGCGGCGAATGGTCCGGCGCGCCCGATCTCGACGTGGAAACCATCCATGTCGGCGTCAACTCGGCGGCGGCGGCCTCTCTGGTGCCGCGCGCGCTGCTGCGTTTCGAGCAGCAGGCGGCCAACGTCAATGTGCTGGTGCGCGAGGGTTCACTGGAAGCGTTGATGCCAGACCTGCACACCCGCAAGCTGGACCTGCTGGTCGCGCGCATGGGGGCTGCCGTCCGCACGCCCGACACCCTGACGCAAGTGCTGTACGAAGAACCTATGTGCATATGCGCGCGCAGCGGGCATCCATTGGCGGGGGTGGCCCAGGTCTCCTGGGCGCAACTGGCGGCCTACCCGTGGATCATGCCGCCGCGCGGCAGCCCGGCGCGCATCGGCCTGGACATGCTGCTGCAGCGCCACGGCCTGTACCCGCCCTCGCGCATCGAGTCGGCTTCGGCCCTGAACAATATGATGCTGATGGCCAATAGCGACCTGCTGTCGCTGCTGCCCCGCTGCGTCGCACGCCACGCCGCCGGCGGCCGCGACATCGCCATCCTGGATATCGAACTGCCGCCCGTGTTCGGCCCGCTGGGCATCGTGCGGCACCACAGCCTGGATTTGTCGCCGCGGATGCGGGATTTGATCGAGTGCCTGCGGGCCGAGGCGGCTGACGCGGCGGCCGCATCAGCGTCGAGATGATTCAGGGTGACGCTGCCGCCCAGCCAGCCCCCCTGTTGTCCCGCTCTCAATGTGCCGTGGCATCGGCTGGGTTGGCGGCGACAGCGTCGCCGCGCTTGGCGCTCTCAAAAAACGATGCCACCGCGTAAAGCGCCATCCCACCGAAGGTTGCCGTTCCTATCCCTCCAAGCGGAAATCCAAAAATCTCGACCGTGAAGTCTCCCGTACCCATGATGATGATCGCTGCCGCGACGATCGTGTTTTTGTTCTGAGTGAGGTTCACCCGATGGCTCACCCAGATTCTTACACCCGCAACGGTGATCAGACCGAACGCGACGATGCTCACTCCAGACATCACCGCGGGGGGAATCGTCGTGATGGCCACACCGAACTTCGGGCAGAATCCAAGTGCGATGGCCGTGAACGCCGCGATCACGAAGGTCAACGTAGAGTAGATCTTGGTCATCGCCATGACGCCGATGTTCTCGGCATAGGTCGTCGCTCCGACACCGCCGATGCCTCCCGAAACCACGGTCGCTATCCCATCGCCAAAGAAGGCGCGCCCCATGTAGCCATCCAGATTCTTACCCGTTATGACCTCCACCGCCTTGAGGTGGCCGAGATTCTCGGCGGCAAGAATGATGGCGACCGGGACCATCATGATGCTGGCCTGCAGTGTGAAAGACGGCGCGGTAAAGGCAGGTAAACCAAACCACGGGGCTGCGATGATGGGCGCGAAATCGATGGGCCTGCCCAAACCGGCCACATTGGCGAGCAGCGCGTAGATGGCGTAGGACATCAGTACTCCGAGCAGCAGCATGAGGCGTTGCCACATTCCGCGCGCGCCGACGGCCAACGCGAGAACCGAGATGATCGTGACGAATGCCATCGCCGAATCGAACGTGCTGCTGCTGGCTTCCTTGACGGCAACCCCGGCCAGATTCAGGCCCAGGACCGCGACCACGCCGCCGGTCACGACCGGCGGCATGATTTTTTCGATCCAGCCCACGCCGAACTTCATCACGACGAGACCCAAGCCGGCATAGGCGACCCCGCACGCAATGATTCCGCCCAAGGCCACAGGAATCTGCGGATTCGGCCCCTGGCCCGAGTATCCGGTCACGGCGATGACCGCCGCGGCGAAGGCAAAACTGGACCCGAGGTAGCTGGGCACCCGTCCGCCCACGACCACGAAGAAGATCAGCGTCCCTACCCCGGACATGAAGATCGAGACGCTCGGATCAAATCCCACGATCAGCGGAGCAATGAAGTTGGCCCCGAACATGGACACAACGTGCTGCATGCCTATGACGACGGTCTCCGGCCAAGGCAGACGTTCGTCGGGGCCTATAGGTTGGTCCGTATCGCGCGTCTCGCGCAGGCGCCACCTTGGAAAATAGCCTTTGTTCATGGAATTTCCCCTTGCCACGTCACGCGGCTATCGCTTCGGAGGATGTCGAACGCTCGGCTTGAAACTCCGGAATGATTTCACGGCCATAGGTGGCAATGATGTTCTCTTCGTCGCCGCTATCCAGGTAGATGTTGAACTGCGTCACGCCGGCGTCCTCCAGCGCATGGATCTTCTGGATGTGATCGCTCGCCTGGCCCAGCACGCAGAAGGACGAAACGACTTCAGGCGTGATGAAATCCAGGTAAGGGTTGTCGCTTTGGCCATGCTTGGAATAGTCATAGCCGCGCCGGTTCTCCACATAGCTGGTCAGGCTGTGCGGCACCAGGTCCGTATCCTTGCCGTATTTTTCAACAATGTCCGCAACGTGGTTCCCGACCATGGCCGGGAACCACTTCGTCGCTTCGAAGCAAGCCTCGGCCGACCCCAAGTACGCAGGCGCCGCGGCCATCACGCGGAACTTTTCCGGATCCTTGCCCACGGCCGCCGCGGCCTCCTTGCACTGGTCCGCGAACCATTTGCACAGTCCGGGCTCGGCGATCTGCAGGACTACGCCATCCGCGTGCTCGCCGGCGCACTTCAGCGCCATCGGGCCATATGCGCCGATCCAGGATGGCATCTCGTAGCCCACCGCCCACGGGAACTTGACCGGATTGGGGTTGCCGTCATAGCTGACCTCGTCGCCGCGCACCATGCCCTTCACTTTCGAGACGAATTCGGCAACCCGCTCCAGTGACGCGGGCTTGCCGCCCATCACTCGGCGCGAACTGTCGCCGCGCCCGACCGCCACGTCGAAACGCCCCCCGCTTTGCTTGGCAAGCGAACCGAACAACGACGCGGCCAGCGACCAGTCGCGCACGTCTGGGTTGGTCACCAAGGGGCCAAAGCGCATCTCCTTCGTATGCTCCATGCACATCGCGATGGCCGGATAAGGTTCGCGCCAGAGGATGTGGGAATCGTAGAACCAGCAGTACTTGAAGCCCGCCACCTCGGCCATGCGGACCAGGTAGCGCGCGCGATCGGCTTCGACGAAGCCCTTGAAGCAAATGCCGAATTCCATGCTGTTTCTCCTTACATGACCTGAGGATCGGTCTGAATGTCTCGATAACGGTTCTTCAATAGAACTCAATGAATTTTTCGATTGGAAAATTTTTTTCCATTCGTCAAATTTCCAGCGAGTCTACTAACCGCATTTGAGACACGACATGTACAGTTCGGCGCCATGGCAGCCAACCATGTCGGCAGAACGACCTGAACAGTTCGACGAGGTACGCGCAGGGCCGAGCCCCGGACACATCAACGATATGAACCGGCGCTTGCGTCGCGCTTTAGGCAAGGAGGAGCATGGCGCGCTGGAACACGCGCAGCCGCTGGCACGCGCGCCGGGCTCCGGTACGCGATGCCTGAAGCAGGGGAATGCGACGAGGCTATTCCGGCATGAGCATCCGGAACACCATCTCGCTGATGGTCTTGAACGCCTCGTCGAAATCGCGGCGCCCCAATGCTCTCTTGTCCAGGACCAGAAGCATCTGTGGAGCAAAATCCGCGTAGGCCTGCGTCGAGGCCCAGATCACAAAGAAAAGATGATGCGCGTTGACGGGCCGCACCTTGCCCTGCTCGATCCAGCGTTCGACCATCTGGATGTCTTCCATCAAGACCGGGATCAATTGCTTGCGGATTTCTTTCCCATAAGTCTTGGCGCCGCCGATGATCTCCAGGGCAAAGACTCTGGATCCATGGGGACGCCTGCGGGAAAACTCCAGCTTCGCATGGATGTATGCGGACATCGCATCCATGGGGCTCAGCTCGGACCGGCCGATCTCCCTCAAGCGGCTCAGCCAATCTTCCAGCACATCGCCTAGAACCCGCTGATAGAGCGCCAGCTTGGTGGGGAAGTAATAGAGCAGATTCTGCTTGGACAGGCCTGCCGCTTCCGCGATGGTGGCCAGCGAGCTGCCTTCGAATCCGTAGGTGGAAAAGGATTCCTCCGCGGCCGCCAATACCACGGTCTCAAGATTATCCCGAAGCGATTCGCGGCGCCCCGCACGCGCGGGCCGGCTCAGTACAGATGCAAATTGACTCATGGCAAATCCTGCTTTCGCCTGCCCCGCGCTCGCGCTGCCCCATCTGGCTGGACAGACAAAGAACAGGGACTCAAGGCCTGAGCCCGGTATTGTACCGGGCTCAAGTCTTAGCGATTCGACGGGAACGCAAAGACCACGCCTTCACGCACGCCGGCCGAAGGCCAACGTTGCGTGATGGTCTTGCGCTTCGTGTAGAAGCGAACCGCGTCGGGACCATAGGCGTGCAGGTCGCCAAAGAGGGACCGCTTCCAGCCGCCGAACGAATGGTAGGCGACAGGCACGGGCAACGGCACGTTGACGCCGACCATGCCGACCTGGATGTTGTCGCTGAAGTACCTGGCGGCTTCGCCGTCCCGGGTGAAGATGCAGGTACCGTTGCCATACTCGTGGGCGTCGATCATTTCCATCGCTTCCTGCAAGGAGTTCAATCTCACCACGCCGAGCACCGGTCCAAAGATCTCTTCCTGGTAGATCGACATTCCGGGTTTGACATGGTCGAACAGGCAGGGGCCCAGGAAATAGCCGTCCCGCGCGTGCGCCACTGCGCCACGCCCATCGACCACGAGACGGGCGCCGGCCGCCACGCCTTGCGCAACATATGCGCTCACCTTCTCGAAATGAGGCTTCGATACCAAGGGTCCCATGTCGTTGCCCGCTTCCAGGCCTGGACCGACCTTCATCTTGCGAATCTCGAGCGCCAGCTTTTCCACCAGCGCATCTGCCGTCTGGTCGCCGATGACCGCCACCAGCGGAATCGCCATGCAGCGCTCCCCGCAGGACCCATAGGCCGCGCCCAGCAGTGAACTCACGGCGTTGTCGATGTCTGCGTCTGGCATGACGATGGCAAAGTTCTTGGCGCCGCCCAGCGCCTGGACGCGCTTGCCGTGGGCGCAACCCGTCGTGTAAATGTATTCGGCGATAGGCGTGGACCCCACGAAGCTAACAGCTTTGACCCGGGTATCGGTCAGCAGCGTATCCACCGCCTCCTTGTTGCCATTGACAATGTTCAACACGCCCGGCGGCAGACCGGCCTCGATCGCGAGCGAGGCGAGCAGCAGTGTCGATGACGGCGTCTTTTCCGACGGCTTCAGGATGAACGTGTTGCCGCATGCCACCGCCATGGGCCACATCCACAGGGGAACCATGACGGGGAAATTGAAGGGAGTGATACCCGCGACCACGCCCAGCGGCTGGAACTCGCTCCAGGAATCTATGCTCGGCCCCACGTTCTTGCTGTGCTCGCCTTTGAGCAATTGCGGCACGTAGGTGGCGAACTCGACGTTCTCGATCCCCCGCTGCAACTCTCCATGCGCATCGGACAGCACCTTGCCGTGCTCTTCCGCCAGCAACCGGGCCAGACGGTCGGCGTTGTCTTCCAGGATGGTCTTGAAGCGGCTCATCACGCGCGCGCGCTTGAGCGGCGGCGTGTTGCGCCAAGCCGGAAACGCGGCCTGCGCCGCCGCGATGGCCTCCTCCACCGTGGCCTTGCTGGCTAGCGCCACATTCTTGGTCGTCGCGCCGGTCGCCGGATCAAAAACGGGCTGTACCGATTCCGCCCGGCAAACATGCCGTCCATTGATAAAGTGTCCGATCGTGTTCGTTACCGTGTATTCATTCTTCATATTCATGGTCCAGTTTGGAATTGATGGTTTCTCAAGCGGTCGTCTTGATCGCGTCCCCGAGGACATTGATCAAATCGTCGATCTCGGCTTGCGTGGAGATGAACGGCGGCGCCAGCTGGATGGTGTCCCCGCCGTACCGGACATAGAATCCCTTGCTCCAGCAATGTTGAGCGATCTCGTAGGGGCGGCGCGCGGGCTCTCCCGGAACCGCCTCGATCGTCAATCCAGCCGCCAGGCCGATGTTCCGGATATCCGCGACGTGCCTGGCGCCACGCAATTCATGCACCCGCTCCTCGAAGTAAGGGGCGAGCTGCGCAACGCGAGCCACGGCGTCATCCTTGACCAGCAGGTCCAATGCAGCAATGCCTGCCGCGCAGGCCACCGGATGCGCCGAATAGGTGTAGCCGTGCGGAAACTCAAGCATGTAGTCCGGGCCGCCCGCCGCCATGAATGCGCCATAGATCTCAGGCGTGGCGACCACTGCGCCCAAGGGCTGAACGCCATTGGTCACCTGCTTGGCGATATTGATGATGTCGGGAACCACCCCGAACCGCTCCGCGCCGGTCATGGCGCCGGAGCGTCCGAAGCCCGTGATGACTTCGTCGAAGATCAGCAGAATGTCGTGCGCCGTGCATATCTCCCGCAGACGACGCAAGTAGCCTTGCGGCGGAATGATGACGCCGGCCGAACCGGCGAACGGTTCGACGATCACGGCCGCAATGTTGGACGCATCGTGTAAAGCGATGAGATCGAGCAGTTTGTCGGCCAGTTCAGCGCCTTCCGTCGGCATGCCCCGAACGAACGATCCGCTTGCCGGTTGCGTGTGGGGAAGATGATCCGCATCGACCGCCTGGCCAAACACCTTGCGGTTGCCGCCTATGCCGCCAACCGAAATGCCGCCGAAGTTCACCCCGTGGTAGCCCTTCTCGCGGCCGATCAGCCTGGTCTTGGACGCCTTGCCCCGCGCCCGCCAATAGGCCCGCGCCATCTTCAAGGAAGTGTCGGCCGCCTCCGAGCCCGAACCTGTGAAGAACACATGCTCCAAGCCCTTCGGCATCAATTGCCTGATCCGGTTGGCCAATTCGAATGACAGCGGGTGCGCATACTGGAACGCCGGAGAATAGTCCAGGCGCGCGACCTGGCGGCTCACCGCCTGCGTGATTTCCTCGCGGCAATGCCCCAGCCCCGTGCACCAAAGCCCCGAAAGTCCATCAAAGATCTTGCGCCCATCCGCATCGAAGTAATAGCTGCCCTTGGCGCCCACTATCATGCGCGGATCCCGCAGGAAATTGCGGTTTCCGGTGAAAGGCATCCAGTGGGCCTGCAACCATGTCCGCTCGGTGTTCACCGGAAACTCCGGGTCCGCACTGTTCGCGATCTGGCCGCTGGTCTCGAGTACTGCATTCATCGTTCGTCCTCCAATATGGGCGGGTCATCGCCCTGTGTGCTTCGTGATTCCGTCCCGCTCCCTTTTCTCCCGCAGGTAGGCCGCGTTGTGCGCAGTCAACTTTCCCGGACATGGCACGACACGTGCCACCGTGATCCCCGCCGCTTCGAGCGCCGCGGACTTGTGCCGGTTGTTGGTCAACAGTTCAATTCGGCCGATGCCGAGGAGCCTGAGCATCTCTGCCGCATCCCGATAGTCCCTGGGGTCTTCCGGGAAACCGAGGCGGCGGTTGGCCTCGAACGTACCGACCCCCTCCTGCTGCAGCAGATAGGCGTCGATCTTCGCCGCCAGCCCGATGCCCCGTCCTTCCTGCCGTAGATAGAGAATCGCGCCGCCCGCCTCCTCGATGCGGGAGATGGCAGCGTCCAACTGCGTGCCGCAGTCGCAGCGCAACGATCCGAATACGTCGCCAGTCACGCACTCCGAATGCACGCGCACCAGCGGGCACGCTGATAGCTCGCCGAAAACAAGTGCGAAATGATCCGCATGCGAAAGACCGGAAAAGGTGACCAGTCGGCATGGACCGCTGGCCGAAGACACCGGCAGATCGACCTGTGCGCGGACTGCCGCCGTTTCGACCCGATGGGCGCGCGCGCTCATCATTCGACCGCCCGGAGCATGTCCTCGACCACCTTCTTGGCATCGCCAAATACCATCATGGTCTTGTCCATGTAGAACAGCTCGTTATCCAGGCCCGCATAGCCGGCAGCCATCGACCGCTTGTTGACGATGATGGTCTTGGCCTTGTAGGCCTCGAGGATGGGCATGCCGTAGATCTGACTGCCCTTGGTGTGCGCCGCCGGATTCACCACATCGTTTGCGCCCAGCACAATGGCCACATCCGTCTGCCCGAACTCGCTGTTGATGTCCTCCATCTCGTGGACCTGGTCGTAGGGCACTTCGGCCTCGGCCAGCAGGACATTCATGTGACCCGGCATGCGGCCGGCGACGGGATGGATGGCATATCGCACATTCACGCCCTTTTCGGTCAGCTTCTGGGCGAGCTCCTTGACCGCATGCTGCGCGCGCGCGACAGCCAGGCCGTAACCCGGAACGATCACGACGCTCTCCGCGTTGCCCAATACGAAGGCTGCGTCGTCCGGGCTGCCGCTCTTCACGTTTCTCTGGATCGCTGAACCTCCACCCACGGTGGCTTCCTGGCTGCCGAAGCCCCCCAGAATCACGTTGAAGAAGGAGCGGTTCATCGCCTTGCACATGATGTAGCTCAGGATTGCCCCCGAGCTCCCCACCAGCGAGCCCGCGATGATGAGCATCGGATTGTTCAGCGAGAATCCAATTCCCGCCGCCGCCCATCCCGAATAGCTATTGAGCATGGACACCACCACGGGCATGTCCGCGCCGCCGATCGGAACGATGATCAAGACACCGATCAGGAAGGAAAGCGCCACCATCGAATAGAAGGCGTAGCCGTTCTCGGTCGCGACGAACCATCCGCCCAGCGCCAGGATCGCAACGGCGATCGCAAGATTCAGCCAGTGCTGACCGGCGAATCTGACGGGTGCGCCTTGGAAAACACGGAGCTGGTATTTTCCCGAAAGCTTGCCAAACGCGATGACCGAGCCACTGAAGGTGATCGCACCGATGGCCGCGCCGAGAAACAGCTCCAGCCGGTTACCGTGGGGAATCGGCAAGCGCGCGATACCCTCGGCGATAGCTGCCCCCCCAGAGGGCGTCAAGCCGTTGCCGGCGACGCCCGGCGCCTGCACAATGCCGAAGGCCCAGGGTTCGGTAACCGCGGCGACCGCGATCAGCACGGCAGCCAGGCCGATCATGCTGTGCATGAACGCGACCAGCTCCGGCATCTTCGTCATTTCCACCCGCTGGGCCATCAGTACCCCCGCGAGCGCGCCGGCGGCAAGGCCCAGCAACACATAGATCAACCCGGTCGTTTCGCCGTACACGTCGAATATCAGCGCAACGGTGGTGACAATGGCGATCAGCATGCCGGCCATGCCGAAAGTGTTGCCACGGATCGCCGTGGAAGGATGAGACAAGCCCTTCAATGCCTGGATGAAGCAGATGCTCGCGACCAGGTATAGGGCCGTTACAACGTTTGCATTCATTTCTCGAATCTCCGCACTGCCGGAACAAGCTGTCGCCTATTCCTGCTTCCTGGTTTTCTTCTTGAACATGGCGAGCATCCGCTTCGTCACGAGGAATCCGCCAAATACATTCACCGCCGCCAAGGCGACGGCGACCAGGCCGGCCCCACGGCCCAGCGGCGTCGATGTCATGGCTGCCGCCAGGATCGCGCCGACGATGACAATCCCGGAAATGGCGTTGGTAACGGCCATCAAAGGGGTATGAAGCGCGGGCGTTACCGTCCACACCACGTGATACCCGACATAGATGGCCAGAACGAAAATGATGGCGTTGATCAAGGTGATGTCTACTGATTCCATTACTTGCCTCGCGTAACGTTGCCTTGATGAGTGACCAGACATGCCGCAACGATGTCGTCGTCCATCGGCACATGGAGCTTTCCTTCGCCGTCGATGATGAGGTTCAGGAACGACAGCACATTGCGCGCATAGAGTGAGCTTGCGTCCGCGGAGGCCTGCGCCGGCAGGTCCGTTTCGCCGACTATCGAGACGCCGTGCGCCTTGACCGTCTCGCCGGCCACCGTCAACGGGCAGTTGCCCCCATTGGACGCAGCCAGGTCCACGATCACGGAACCCGCACGCATGGTCTTCACCATCTCTTCCGTGATCAGGACAGGCGCCAATCTGCCCGGGATAAGCGCTGTCGTGATCACAATGTCCGCTCGGGCAATCTGTTTCGCCACCTGCAGCCGTTGCCGATCCAGCCAACTCTGAGGCATGGGACGCGCATAGCCGCCGCTGCCTTCGGCTGCCGTCCGTTCCTCATCCGTCTCGCAAGGGACGTCAATGAACTTCGCGCCTAGGGATTCAACCTGTTCCTTGACCGAAGGCCGCACGTCGCAGGCCTCCACCGAAGCGCCCAGGCGCTTGGCCGTGGCGATGGCCTGCAGGCCGGCCACCCCCACGCCCAACACCACGACCTTGGCCGCCTTGACCGTACCCGCGGCGGTCATCAGCATGGGAAAGAAGCGCGGATAGCGCGCGGCCGCGACGACCACGGCCTTGTATCCAGCGATGTTCGCCTGGCTTGAAAGCACATCCATGCTTTGAGCACGACTGGTCCGAGGCGCGGCCTCGAGCGCAAAGCTGGTGAGACCCGCGCGCGCCAGATGGTCCAGGCCCTCAGGCTCGAAAGGATCCAGCATCCCGACCAAGGTGGCGCCCGGCCGCATGGACCTCAACTCATCGGGCGACGGAATCCTGACTTTGAGCACCAGATCGCAGGCCAGTGCGCCGCGGGCATCCGTCATGCTTGCTCCAGCATCCAGGAAAGCGTCGTCGGTGATGCATGCCTGTACGCCGGCTCCCGTCTCCACCCGGACGTCGTACCCCCGCGATTTCAAGCGCTTGACGGTTTCCGGCGTGACAGCGACCCGCGCTTCTCCCGGCGATCGCTCTGTTGGAACACCTATCTGCATTTCTCCCCCCTTTTTGTTCCTGCCAACGAATTCCGTGCCGGCGTATTCCGGCCCACGGCATGGATCTGAACCGGTCAGTGCTCGACCGGCCTGGCGTGGGCCAGCATCGCGTGCAGCAAGACATTGCATCCAGCCTCGAGGTGCTCCGGCTTTGCGTCCTCGACTTCGTTGTGGCTGATGCCGTCCTTGCATGGCACGAAGATCATCCCCGCGGGAGCGAGCCGCGACACGTAGATGGCGTCATGCCCGGCACCGGACACCACATCCATGGACGAGTAGCCCAGCGCTTCGGTCGCATTCCGGACCGCCGACACGCAGCTCTCGTCGAACGCGCATGGCGGGTAGTAGGAAACACGCTCGATCTCGACGGACAGGCCCGATTCACGCCTGACACGTTCCACGACGGCCAGCAGCTCGGCGTGCATCCCGTTCAACAGTTCGTCATTGACGTTGCGCAGGTCGATGGAAAACCTGACCTCGCCCGGAATGACGTTGCGGCTGTTGGGATGGACCTGCACCATGCCGACGGTGCCACGGCCATAGGGCTGATGGCGATCCGCGATGGCAACGACCTCCTGCATGATGCGTGTCGACACCTGAAGCGCATCCTTGCGCAACGGCATCGGGGTCGGGCCTGCATGCGCCTCCATGCCGGTCACGACGCAGTCGTACCAGGACAGGCCCAGAACTGCGGGAACTACGCCTATGACCTTGTCGGCGTCCTCGAGCACCGGTCCCTGTTCGATGTGCGCTTCGAAATACGACCCGATCGGACGGCTGCCCGGCTTGTGCGGGCCGCAATATCCGATGCGCACCAGTTCGTCCCGGACGCTCAGGCCATCCACGTCGGTAGCGTCGTAGGCGTGCTCCAGCGTGAACGCTCCGCAGAAAACGCCGGATCCCATCATGACCGGAACGAATCGCGTTCCTTCCTCATTGGTCCAGAACACGACTTCGATCGCCGCCTCCGTCTGGATTCCGTGATCATTAAGCGTTCTGACGACTTCCAGGCCCGCCAGAACGCCGTAGTTCCCGTCGAACTTTCCGCCCGTGGGCTGCGTATCGATATGACTGCCCGTGACGACCGGCGGCAGCTCCGGATTCCTGCCTTCGCGCCGCATGAAGACATTGCCTATCTGGTCCACCGCGACAGCCATTCCCGCATCTCGGGCCCATTGCACAACCAGATCGCGCCCCTGCCGGTCCAGATCGGTGAGCGCCAGCCGTTTGACGCCGCCCTTGGGCGTCGCCCCGATTTCGGCTAGCGTCATCAGCGAATCCCACAAGCGGCTACCCTGCACCCGCAGCTTTCCTACTGTCTCCATCTCGTTCTCCTTGAATCATTTAGCGTCTTGGCGCCGCGCCGCGCATGTCCGTTTCTTATCCACGGCTTTCCTGCCTGCGCAGACCTTTTTTTTCCTACGTGCCGGGCGCCCAGATGCGCAGGCCCGCATGAGAGAACGGAACCTTCTTGCTCATGTTCAGACGGATGAGCATGGGCGTGATTCCCTCCACCACACGCGCGTTCTCCACCGGCCCCGCGTCGAAGGCGCGCACGCCGATGCGCTCGATCAGCGCCAGCACTTCCTCTTTTTCCTCCTGCGCGTTGCCGACCACGAGAATGTCGCAATTGATGGCAGCCTCGAGGTCGTTCAGGGTGTGTGCTGAAACGTTGTGCAGGGCGCCCACCACAGCAACCCCGTCGCCGACGATGCGCTGGGCCTGTTCGGTGGCCGAGCCCTCCGGCGGCATCGCGAGGGCTCGGGGATTCTTGTCCGCGAGCGGCACGACCAGATCGACGAGGATCCGGTCGCCGACGCGCGAGGCGAGCGATTCGACGGTGCTGGCGTGGGCGGCGAAGGGAACCGCAATAAGGACGAATCGAACGGACTTCGCGACCGCCTCTTCGTTCGAGCATCCCACTATCGTTGCCGCGGCAGGATATGGAACAAGCTTCTGATTGAGTTCGGCAGCGATGGCGCTTGCACGCTCGCCATCGCGCGAACCGACCGCCACCGGCACGCCGGCTTTGGCGAATCGCAGGGCCAGGCCCTGACCCTGGGGCCCGGTACCGCCAAGAATTGCAATAGTCATTTGAAAAGATCCTCGTTTGGATGACGCACATAGTCGACCGCGCGCGCCGACGCCGATCGATCCCATTCGATTCCCCGGAAAAGGATCACCGGCGTCGCGGCATCCTTCGCCATGAGCAAGCCGCTGGCCGCGGCGATCTCGTCTGCCAGGGCCTGCTGCGAAACATTGAGCCGGCGGCCGTAGGCATCTTTCTTGCCGACCCAGTCCACGATGGGGACAACGCCGTCCACGCCGATCGCGACATTGAGCAGCCCGCGCCGCCAGGGCCGGCCAAAGGTGTCGCTGATGATCACGCCCGGCCTGACGCCAGTCGCGTCCGCGATGGTTTCGGCTATCCCGCGCGCACTGGCGTCCGGATCCTCGGGCAGCAGCAACAGCGTGTCCGCGGCCAGCTCATCTCCCAGGTTGGATTCATCGATTCCTGCGTTCGCGCAGACCCAACCCGCCTTGTGGCGCGCGATGACGATCCCATCTGGCGGAGCGTCCACCACCCGGAGAATCTCGCTGCTTTCATCCAGGATGGCCTGTACCTTTGCGGCATTCTTGCCGCTGCGGGCGGCGATATCGCGCGCTTGAGGACCGGCTTCGATAGCACCAGCCTGGCGGGTCCGGCCCTCTGCTTTCGAGACGATCTTCTGGGCGATGACGAACACATCCGATGGCAACAGCGCCAGGTCCATCGGCGCAATCGCATCGAGTATGAGTCGGCCGATATCGCACCCCTGCTTGACGGCCGGGATACCCGAGATCGCGAATGCTTGCATCGAAGCGCAGCCTTGAGGGTTCTTCATAGGTAGGCTCCGGCCCCGACGCCGATCCGGCGCGCCTCAGCACGGTCACAGGGCGAATCGACATCGAGCCCAATGAACGGAAGAGAAACCGTCACGGCGCGCATGCCCAGCTCCAGCGCTTGATGTAGATGCTTACGCGCCGAGTCCGCGCCATAGCGAAACGTGAATGCGTTGGGTAGCTTCAGCAGCAAGGCATTCGTTCCGCCATCGTGCGCCCTTGCCGTCACCAGGTCGTAGCGGTCCGCCAGCTCCAACAGCGCATCGAATTCAACCGTCTTCAGGATGGCCAGATCGGCAGGCAGCACGATCAGACGGTCATAGCGCCTGAGCCGCGCATAGGACAGCGCCATGGCGACGGCGGCATTCAGCCCGGCCACACCGATGGGCTCGCGCGAGGCCGATGCTCCCGCCCGTCTGGCGGCTCTCGCGACTTCAGATGAAGGCGTGACGACCAGGCGGTCCAGCTGCGGATAGTTCTCCGAGAAGAACGCCTGGCCGTATTCGAACAAGACCTTCGCCAGCCGCTGGCGCGCCCCTGAATCGAGTTCCCCGGACAATCTGGTCTTCGCGTCGGCGTATGCCTTCATCGGCACGGCGATCAGGGTTTTCATGAGCGCGCCCTCGCCAAGGGCTCGCCACGGCGCGTGCCGGCCCAGGAGATCAAGGTGCTTGCCAAGCGAGTCGCACTGGCCGCATCCGCAATCAGTGTGTGTGCGCACAGTACGGGGACGCCGATGGCGCCCGATATTCCGGCTTGGTCGGCGGCATCGCCATGGTCGATGACCATGGCATCGACCAGTCCGTCGTACATGCGCGCGATACCCAGGTTGCCCGGCGGGAAGTGGAGGTCGGCCGCAAGCGCCGCAAGAGGCCCTTTGACCGCGGCCCCGCGCAGCAGGGGGGAAACGGCGACGATCGATGCGGACGCAGCCGCCAAAGCTGTGCGCATGCCCGGAATGGCAAGCATCGGATGGATGGACAGCAGCGGGTTGGAGGGCGCGATCACGATCAGATCGGCACATGCAATCGCCTCCCGCACGCCCGGCGCCGGCATGGCCTGGCCGGCCCCCGCATACTCCAGCGATGCGACCGCGGGTTTCGCGCGGCGCTCGACGAACCATTGCTGGAAACGCAGCCGTCCCTCTGCTGTGGAAACGATGGTGGGGACTTCGCTGTCCGTGGCTGGCAGAATCGCCGCGGACACGCCCAGCGCATGAGCGGCGGCGCGAGTGATCGAGGACAGGGGATGGCCCTGGCGCAGCCGGTGCGAGCGAAAGATGTGAAGCCCGATATCCCTGTCGCCTAGCGACATCCACGTATCTTCCGAGCCCAGGGTCCGTAGCGTGGCGAGAGCGCCGGCTGTATCGCCCGCCAGGCCCCACCCTTGCTCGCGGTTGACCACGCCAGCCAAGGTATACGTGATCGTGTCGATGTCGGGACACACCCGCAGGCCATGAAACCAATCGTCGTCCCCGACATTGGCGATCACCGTCAGTTGGCCCACTCTCGATTCTCCGGACAGGCCGACCGCCATGCGGGCGCCACCGACGCCACCGGCCAAGAGCACCATGCGCAAAGGCGCGCTGCGGTCAGACATGGGCAGGCTCCCTGGCGGCGCCGCGCGAGATATCCTTCAGGAACAGGATCGGGTCCTGCTGCCGCGGCTTGAGGGGCGCGATATCCCGCGGATCATGGTCCGCGTATGACTCGATATGCTGGTACAGGGTGCTGCGGCGGATTGGGCTTTTCCCCGCGTCGCGAATGATCCGGACCATTTCGGCCGAGGTCAGCTCCTCTCCGAAGGTGGCTCCGGCCGACCGGGAGATCGACTCGTCCATCAGCGTCCCGCCCAGGTCGTTGACACCCGCATTGAGCAACGCGCGAGCGACCTGCGGACCAAGCTTCACCCATGAGGCCTGAATGTTGTCGATCCAGCCCGCCAGCATGATGCGTGCGATGGCGTGCATCTTGAGATGCTCCTCTTGCGAGGCGCCCGCACGCACGCCGGGAATCTCGCGCTCCACATACAAGGGCGCTTCCGCGTGCACGAAACCCAACGGCACGAACTCGGTGAATCCGCCGGTCTCTTTCTGGATGGACCGGATGAGATCGATGTGGGCAGCCCAATGCCGCGGACCGTCCACGTGGCCGTACATGATGGTCGCGGTGGTTTTCAAGCCCACCTGGTGCGCTGCCCGCACGGTGTCGACCCAGGCCTGCGCGCTCAGCTTGTTGCGCGTGAGCTGCTTGCGGACTTCCGTGTCCAGAATCTCGGCGGCGGTGCCAGGCATCGAGCCCAGCCCTGCCTCCCGGAGTTCCTGGATCAGGGCGGCAGGCGTGGTCTTCAGTTTGTGCGCGCCGAACCAGATTTCGAACGGCGAGAACGCGTGGATGTGCATGCCGGGCACTTCCGCTTTGACGGCTCGCACCAGGTCGCGGTAGTAGGTGGGCGGCAAATCCGGATTCAAGCCACCTTGCATGCAAACCTCCGTGGCACCGCGATCCCAGGCCACTCGCGCGCGGTGCGCGACCTCTTCCATGCTTATCCACTCGGCGCCCGCCTCTTCGCGCCGCTTGGCGAATCCGCAGAAACGGCAACCCATGTAGCAAACATTGGTCGGGTTTATATTGCGCGTCACGACAAACGTGACGGCGTCGCCCACCCGCTGGCGCCTGACGGCGTCCGCGGCTGCGGCCAGGGCGGGCAACTCCCGCGCCTGGGCCGAGAAGAGACGTACGCCGTCGGCTCTGCTTGTCTCCCTGCCGTCAAGGGCTGCCTCAAGAATCCGGCGCAGCGCCGGCGAGCATTGCGCCAATGCGGATTGCAGATCCGGCGCCGCGTTTCCGATCAGATCAGGAATGTCCAGGCTAGTCATGTCGGCCTCTCAGGCAAGCGCCGCGATTGTGAGATCGGTTTGCACCTTGGCCAAGCCATCGGCGCGCGCGAGCCTCTCCATTGCCGTCGACAGGCGTGGCGCAAGATAAGTCGCCCTTTCCTGAAGAAAGCGGGGGTAGGTGGTCAATCTTTCGGTCAGCTGCATGCCGCGCTCGGCACAGCGGCGGAGGATTTCGGCCAACGCGGGCCAGGCTCGCTCCGGATTGATGTGGTCCGCGGTCACAGGAGAAATCCCCCCCCAATCGTTGATGCCAGCGTCCAGATAGCGCTCGAAATCCTCGCTGAGGTTCGGCGGCGCCTGCAATGAAACGTCCGGCGGCAGCACCAGGCGAGCCGCCGCTATCGTGCGCAGCATGTCATCCATGTCGGGTTCTGGCGCGTGCATCATCAAGGTTCCCGGTTTGGCGCGGAAGTTCTGGACGATGACCTCCTGGAGGTGACCGTGGCGCTTGTGGATTTCACCCAATGCAATCAGGCTGTCCACGCGCTCTTCCCAGGTTTCGCCGATGCCGATGAGGATCCCGCTGGTCGTAGGCACATTGAGTTGGCCCGCGCGTTCCAGCGTGCGCAGCCGCTGTGCCGGCACTTTGTCGGGGCACGCGTAATGGGCCATGCCTTTTTGCACCAGCCGGCGGCTGACGTTTTCCAGCATGAGTCCCACGCTGCCGGCGACGCTTCGGATGTCCGCCAGCTCGTCAAGCGTCAGCGTGCCGGCGTTCACATGAGGAATGAGGGAGCTCGTCTCCAGCACGCTTGCACACATGGCGACGACGTACTCAAGCGTGGTCTTGTAGCCCAGCCGCTGCAGCATGGCGCGCGCCTCGGGGTAACGGGCTTCGGGCCGTTCGCCCAGCGAAAACAGCGCTTCCTTGCAGCCCAGCTGCTGTCCGCGCTTGACGATGTCCACGACGTCGTCGGGTGTGAGGTAGCCTGCGCCTGGCTGGTCAGGTGTTTTCGCGAAGGTGCAGTACCCGCAAGTGTCGCGACAAAGATTGGTCAGGGGAATGAAGACCTTGCGCGAATACGTCACCCGACGGCCCCATGCGGCATCACGAAGCTCGGATGCGGCGCGCATGAGATCGGCGAGTTGCTCGCCCGTGGCCTGCCCGGCCGCCAACAGCTTTTTTCGTAGCTCAGTGTTCAAGATTCGTCTCCTACATCCACAGGGTCTTGCGGGCTCGCCGGCGAAGCCTAGGCGGACTGTGCTTGCGCGGGCTGCGCAATCCGGTTGATGGCCTGCAGCCTCGGCGCGAAGGCGGGACGCTTGATGTAATTGCCGCTGCCGGGTTCGGCCCGCAACTCGCCTTTGGAATAGACCAGCGCCCCGGCGCGGACGGTATGCACTGGCAGACCCCGCGCCTGCATGCCCTCGAAGATGTTGAAGTCGCCTTTGGAGAATTGAGCCGTGCGCGATATCGTCTTGGTCGCGGCCGGATCCCATACCACCAGATCGGCGTCGGAACCGGCGGCGATCAGGCCCTTGCGCGGATAGATGTTGAAGATCTGCGCGGCGTTTGCCGAAGTGACCTGGACGAACTCGGAACGTGTCAGCCGGCCCGTATTGACGCCGTCGTTCCAGAGCACTGTCATGCGCTCCTCGACGCCGCCGCATCCATTCGGAATTTTTGTGAAGTCGCTCTTGCCATTCGCTTTCTGCGCGGCGCAGAACGTGCAGTGGTCAGTCGCGGTCGTGTGCAGATGGCCGGCGCGCAGGCCCTGCCAGAGCGCCTGCTGGTGCTGCCTGGAGCGGAATGGCGGGCTCATGACATGGCCTGCCGAGTATTCGAAGCTCTCGTTCTGGTAGACGCTGTCGTCGATGACGAGATGGCCGGCCAGCACTTCGCCGAAAACGCGCTGGCCGCGGCCCCGGGCGCGGGCGATCGCCTCGAGCGACTCCGCGCAGGACACGTGCACGATGTAGATCGGAACGCCGGTGGCCTCGGCGATGGCAATAGCGCGATTTGCCGCCTCCCCCTCGACCACGGGCGGACGGGACAAGGGGTGCGCGGCCGGCCCCGTGTTTCCGGCCGCCAGCAATTGCTGCTGGAGCATGTAGACGAGTTCCCCGTTCTCGGCGTGCACGGTCGGGATGGCGCCCAATTCCAGCGCGCGGCGAAAGCTGCGCACCATGGTTTCGTCGTCGGCCATGATGGCATTCTTGTATGCCATGAAATGCTTGAAGCTGTTCACGCCGTGCTCCCGCACCAGCACACCCATCTCGTCCGAGACGCTCTGATCCCACCAGGTCACGGCGACATGAAAGCTATAGTCGCCCGCGGCCTTGCTGGCCCAGCCGCGCCAGTCGCCGTATGCGTCAAGCAGGGATTGGCCAGGATTGGGAATCACGAAATCGATGATGGTGGTGGTGCCGCCGGCCAGGCCGGCCGCCGTGCCGGAGTAGAAGTCGTCGACGGTCACCGCTCCCATGAAGGGCATCTGCATGTGCGTATGCGGATCTATCCCGCCCGGCATCACGTAGCACCCAAGCGCATCGACCTCTTGCGCGCCGGCGGGCGCTTCGAGGGTTTCCCCCAGGGCCTGAATGCGCCCGTCCACACACAACACGTCCGCGCGGAACTCACGGTCGGCGTTCACGACGGTGCCGCCGCGGACTATCAGTGCTTGGTTCATTGCTCCTCCTCTGCCCGGCTGAGATGCCCTTGGTGATCAGCGATCGGAGAATCGGCCGCCGGCGGTACGTTCTGATGGGCCGCCGGACCTGTCGTTTACCCTGATTCTCCCGCTGATCAATTTTTTTTCGATTGATCAAAGTTTTACCTGTTGGCAAACTTTGCGCTTATTCTCGGCAGACACGGACCGTGTTGACATGCACAGTTGGCGAGATTGCTGTCAACCGTGCTAGCGGGTTTCCCAGCACAGTTCCGCCCAGCCAGAATTCCCGGATTACGAAGCGCCTATCCACCTCATCCACGCCGGAGATTCGTCATGAGGGAAGACAGCTCTACCGCCTATCGATGGCTGCAGGTCTCGCTCGACAAGTCCGCCCGAGGCAATCTCGTCAAACAGATCGTCGAAGAATTCGACAGGCAGCTGGCCGGTGGCGCGATCAAACCGGGGGACAAGCTGCCGTCAGTGCGCTACCTGTCGAAATTCTGGCAAGTGAGCACGTTTACTGTCGTGGAATCCTATGAACGGCTGATCGCCGCGGGCCGCATCGTGTCGAGACGAGGAGCCGGTTACTACGTGGAGAGCAGGCAGCCGAGAGTTGCGGCGCCGGACCTGGGCAACATGGGCCGCGGAGGCGAGTTTTCGCTGCACACGTTCGCCGCCGACAGATACCAGTCGGATGCACGCGTGCTTCCGGCGGGAGCCGGTTGGCTGCCCGCCGATTGGCACAGCGAGGGCCTCATCCAGGAGGCAGCGCGGCGCGCGCTACGCATACACCCCAACAAGCTCGTCGGCTACGGCAACGTCCATGGCCTGCCGGAACTGCGACAGGTATTGGCACAGCGCTTGTGCAAGCACTTGATGGACGCGGACGAGTCGAACGTACTGCTTACCCGCAGCGCGACGCATGCCTTCGATCTGATCCTCCGCACGCTTACCAGGCCTGGAGACAGAGTCCTGATCGAGAGTCCCGGCTACCTGAACATGAGCGCACTCGTCTCGCAGAACGGCTGCGTGCCCGTGGCTGTCGATCGCAGCTGTACGGGGCTGGACATGGAACAGGTCGACCGGCTCGCCGTCGAACACCGCCCCAAGCTCGCATTCATCAACACCGTGCTGCAAAACCCGCTCGGCACCACGCTAAGCACCGTCCAATGCCATCAGTTGCTCAGGCTGGCGGAACAGCATGATTTTCTGATCGTCGAGGATGACATTTTCCGCGAATTCGCCGAGCCGCAAGACGCCTCGCTGGCCGCGATGGACGGCCTCTGTAGGGTGATCCGCGTCGATAGCACGTCCAAGACGCTTTCCCCATTTCTTCGCGTCGGCTCCGTCTACGCCGACGACGCGCGAATCACGGCGATCGCGAGCGTAAAGATGAAGACAGGCCTTACATCGTCGGAACTGGACGAGCGCGTGGCTCTGGAAGTCCTGACTTCGACGGAATATCGCCGATGCGTTTCGCGGCTGCACCATCGCCTGGAATCGGCTCAGGCGAGCGCACCCCGCCGGCTCAAAGAGTTGGGACTGGCCGCAATGACCGCTCCAAGCGCGGGGATGTTCATCTGTGCAAGCATGCTCGACCCGGCGCTTTCGGCGCCCGCGATTGCCCGCCGCGCAAAGACAGCTGGCTTGCTGCTATGGCCAGGCGAACTCTTCACGGCCGGGAAACCCGAGAACGCCTGGTTCAGGTTCAACGTGGCGTACCTGGGGCACCCCAAACTGGCGAGCTTTTTTTCCCGACTCGGGTAGCGCCGCGCGACGGACCTCGCGCGTGGCGCGCATCGGCTGTTAGTGAAACTACCTAGCTCTCCTTTCCTTGACACCGGAAAGCCGCAGACCTAAATTATTTATGTGATTTTTCACGCATTATTCACACATAAATGACGAACATAAAACCGCTCCTGAAAGCTGTTCCCAAGAAGTCGACGGCGCCGATCAAAGACGCGGAGGATCTATTCCACGTTACCGATTGGCCCATGCACTACTTCCTGGCCATCGACCGCTTCCACATCCGGAACATCGCTCGCGTGCTGTCCGCCCATCGCTGCTCTCCACTGATGTGGCGCGTGCTGAGCATCCTGGCCGACAGGGACGGACACAGCGTGTCGGAGTTGGCGGATCTCAGCGTGATCGAGCGTTCAAACCTGAGCCGCATCCTCGACGCCATGGAACGCGACGAGCTGATCGAGCGGATCGGACACGAGACCGACAAGCGGCAGACGCATGTGTTCCTGTCCGAGCAAGGCCGCCAGCTCTTCGTCGAATCACTGCCCGCCGTGCTGGACTACTACGCGCGGTTCCTCACAGGAATATCTCCTAGCGAGATGACGGTTCTGATGAGTGTGCTCAAGAAAATCAAGCGCAACGTCGCTTCGTTCGATTCACGAGATTCCAGCGATCTGGATTAGCCATTGTTCCGAGGGACCCATCATGAATATGAGCCGTCGCGCCGCCCTGCAATCGACATTTGCTTTCGCCGCATCAGCCCTCTTGCCCAAGACGGCTGGCGCACAGGATTCATGGGTTCCCTCCAAGCCGATACGAACCATCGTGCCCTATTCGGTAGGCACCCCGCCCGACGTGGTTACGCGCATCGTCGCGGCGAAAATGACGACGAATCTCGGGCAGTCCGTCTATGTCGAAAACCGGCCGGGCGCGACCGGCACCGTGGGCCTGGGCGAGCTGCTGCGCCAGCCGCCCGACGGCTACACCATCATGACCATGCTGCAGCCCATCTCGGTGGCGCCCGCGCTCTATCCCGGCCTGACCGTGGATCTCGCGCGCGATCTGAACGCGGTCGGCCAGTTCACAAGCTACTGCAATGTGCTCACCGTTCACCCCAGCATTCCAGCCCGGACAGTCGCCGAACTGGTCGCGCTTCTGAAGGCAAAACCCAGCGATTTCAATTTCGGCTCGGGCGGCAGCGGCACGCCGGCCCATCTCTCAGGCGAATTGTTCAAACAACAAGCCGGCGTCTCGGCGACTCACGTTCCTTACAACCAATTCCCGCAAGCGGTGGGCGATCTGCTGCAAGGACGCCTGCAGTTCATGTTCGTGACCAGCAGCGTGATCGTTCCTCATGTTCAGACTGGCCGTGTCCGAGCGCTCGCCGTCACGGGAGTCAAACGGATTTCCGCGCTGCCGGACGTACCCACAATGATCGAATCGGGATACCCGGAGTTCGACGTCAGCGGCTGGGACGGCTTCGTCGTTCGCTCCGGCACGCCAGCGCGGGTCATCACACGCCTTAACCTGGAGCTTGCCCGGGCCGTGCAATCGCCGGACGTATCGGACAGGTTCGTGGCCTTGGGCGTGGACCCCGTCGCCGGCGATCCCAAGCAGTTCTCGGATCTTATCGCTGCCGAGTCCCGCCGCTGGGGCAATCTCGTTCGCAGCACCGGAATCAAGGTGGAGTAAAAGCATGGATGGGAAACACGGCAAGCCGATGAACAAGATCAACAACGTTCTGTTCATCATGTGCGACCAGCTTCGCGCCGACTATCTTGGCTGTTATGGGCATCCCACCATCAAGACGCCGAATATCGATGCGCTGGCGGCGCAAGGGATGAAGTTCACCCGTTCATACTGCTCAGCCCCGACCTGCGGACCTTCGCGCATGTCGTTCTACACCGGCCGGTCCATGTTCAGCCATGGAGCCATCTGGAATTTCGTGCCATTGTCCATCCGCGAGCAGACCATCGGAGATCTCTTGCGCCCGCATGGCGTGCGCGTGGCGCTGGCCGGAAAAACGCATTTCGCGCCCGACACGGAAGCGATGCAGCGTCTTGGAATCCCGGCCATGGACGGCTCCGCCATGCTTGAAGGAGGTTTCGAAGTCGTAGATCGGTACGAAGGGCACGCGGATCCTGGCGGCCATCATCCGTATATGCGTTTTCTCAGGGACGCGGGCTATGGCGGACCGAACCCATGGGATGAATTCGTAATGTCCGCAACGGATGCAAACGGCAAGCGCGTCAGCGGCTGGAAAATGCGAAACGTGCATTTGCCGGCGCGCGTGCGCGAGGAGCACTCGGAAACCGCCTACACCACGGACGTGGCAATCGACTTTATCCGTCGGCAGGACGACCAGCCCTGGTTTCTGCACCTTTCGTACATCAAGCCGCACTGGCCTTACCTTGCGCCAGCACCCTACAACGATATGTACGGCGTGGAGGATTGCCTGCCAACCGTCAAGTCCGACGCCGAGCTGATCAACCCGCATCCCGTTTACGCCGCCTATCTGAAGCATCGCGAGTCGGTGAACTTTGCGCGCGACGAGGTCGCGGCTCGCGTCAAGATTCCCTACATGGGGTTGGTTTCCCAGGTCGATCACCATCTTGGCCGCGTAATGGCCGCCTTGCGAGAAACCGGGCAGGACCGCAACACGCTCATCGTCTTCACCTCGGATCATGGCGATTATCTGGGCGATCATTGGCTGGGCGACAAGGACCTTTTCCATGAACCCTCAGTCCGCATTCCGATGATCGTGGTGGACCCTCACGATGATGCGTCGGTGAGCCGCGGCAACACTTCGACCGCGCTGGTCGAATCCATAGACTTCCTGCCAACGGTCATGGATGCGCTTGGGCTCGAACGCCCGAACCACTTGCTAGAAGGCGACTCCCTGCTTGGATTCACCCGCGGCCGCGGCCCAGGCTGGCGGGATGCGGCCATTAGCGAGATTGACTACGCCTATCGCGAGGCGCGCATCGAGCTGGGGCAGGATCCCAGGCGTTGCCGAGGCTACATGGTGCGTACCGAGCGCTGGAAGTACATCTTTTGGGACGGACACGCCGAGCAGCTATTCGACATGACGCTCGACCCCGATGAATTGCACGACGTCGGTGGCGACGAGGCGCTGTCCAGCGTGCGTTCGGAGCACAAGGAGCGACTCTTCGAATGGATGCGCACGCGCAAGCTCAGCGTAACCGTACCCGACCAGAACATCGTCGTCTCCCGTCACTCGATCGAACCGAGACACGGCATCGAAATCGGCGTTTGGTAAGCGCGGCAAGTTGAACAAGAGCGGGACGCGCCACGCGCGTCCCGCGTAAAGCGCTAGCTGGCGCGGCGCGCGGTCAGCCACTGCGCGGGCTTGAGCGCCTTGTCCACGATGCGTATCTCGCCAATGCTTCCAAAGAAGCCGTCGGCGCGCTCGCCGTCCCACGAACCCGCTCCTATCACCCAGGGCATGTCGGCGGCCAGCGCCGCCAGTCCGGGCGCATTGCTGACGTTGCGCAGGACCGGCGCGCCCTCGATGTAAAGGATGGTCTCGTGCGTGGTCTCGTCGTTCACCACGGCGACATGGAACCATTTATCCGCGATGATCTCGCCCGACCAGTTGGTCTTGCCGCCGCGCTCGCCCGCCACGACCGGCACGACTTCCCACTGGATCTCGCGCAGGCTGGACACGGCGAAGATCAGGGGCGGAGATTCCGGATCGCCGCCATTGAATCCCGTCAGGGCGCCACGCTTGCCGTCGCGCGTCATCACGTTCATCCAGGCGTGCTTCTGCGCGCTCCAGTCCCGGTCGATCTTGAGGAACGCCTCGACCGTGTAGCCGTTTGGCATCGTGGCGCTGTTGATCGCCGCCGCCGCATCGGTGGTGAAGTAGCTCATGCGCGCGCTGTTCTTGTCCGTGTTCAGGAAACGCACCGAACCGGGCGCGGCGGACAGGTAGTGGCGATCGTCCGACCAGAGCAGGTCGCCTTCCTGCGCCCCAGCCACGCCGTCCACGTTGAGCGCCGCGCGGCGGATCGGATTCATGCCGGTCATATCGGCGATGGTCTGCCCCACCTTGACCGGCTGGCCAGCCTGGCCGCCGAAGAAGCGCCAGTGTGCCAGCGTCCCCGCCACCAGCGGGTAGTCATTGATGTCGGCAGCCGGCTTCTGTTCGACGGTCGCGGGATCCGTGTAGTTGGCGAGGATGAGCGCCGAGGCCTGTTCGACCAGCGAAGTATGCGTGGGCGCCGCAGCCTTGAACGTCTTGTTGAAGCCGGAGAAGCGGCTGGCGAAGTCCATCTTGATGGTGAACTGCTCGTTGGGCGCGGTCAGCACCGCCTGGTCGAACGCGTTGAGCGTATCCTTGGGCTTCTGCGGTACCCAGGGCGAGAAGGACAGCACCCGGATCTCGTTGTTGCCCAGATCGAATTCGTACAGCCGCATCAGGCCGTTGCCGCCCTGATAGGCCATCTGGTAGTCCACCACCATTTCCTCCACCGCATGGCCGTAGGCATTGGTCTTGGTCAGGCGAGTGGCGCCATGATAGTGGCCGTTGAGCGTCATGAAGATCTGATCGTTGTCGCGGATCAGCTTGTCCCACAACATCTTGCCGTAGGGGACTTCTAGCGGGCTCACGCCGTCCTTGTCGATGTTCAGCAGTTGGTGGTTGATCAGGATGGCGGGCAGCGTGGGATGGGCGCGCAGCACCTGGTTGGCCCAGGCCAGCGCTTCGTTCGACGCGCGCCAGGACAGCGACAGCACCAGGAACTTCTGCCCTTCGGCTTCGAACACGTGGTACTCGTGAAAGCCGCTGGCGTCGCGGCCGCCGAAGGTGGCCTGTTGCTTGGCCCGCGTGACGCTGAAGTGCTGCAGGTAGGGTTCCTTGGCCAGATCGCGCTGCGCGTCGGTATTGGCCGACTGGCTGTTCTCGTCGACATAATCGCGGTCGACGATCACGTCGTGGTTGCCCGCCAGGATCGAGTACGGCACCTTGGCGTCTTCCAGCACCTTCATCGCGGCGCTGGCCACCTTCCATTGGTCGGGCTTGCCCTGCTGGTCGACCACGTCGCCCAGATGGACCAGGAACGGAATATTGAGCGCCTTCGCGTGCTCGGCCACCCAGCGCGTCTGCGCCTGGTAGGGCTCGCTGCCGTACTTGCGCATGAACTGCTGGTTTTCGGCGTCGGTGGCATAGCGCGAATAGAACTGCGTATCCGGCAGCACCGCGAGCGCGAAACTCGACACCAGGGCAGGTTGAGGCTTGCCCGTGCCACCGTCATCATCGTCGTCGTCATCGCCGCCGCCGTTGCAGCCGCTGAGCAGGAAGCTGCCGCCCATGGGCAACAGCGTCACGCCCAGGCCCGCGCGCAACAGGCTGCGCCGCCGGTTGTCGGGCGCCGGCGGCAAGGCCTGCGCCGCCTGTTCCACGATCTGCGTATCACCCTGACCGTGCTTGCTGTCCTTCGTCATCTCTGCTGCCTGTTCAAAAAAGATGGCAGTCTAGAGAGGCCGAATGACGGCGGCATGACTGAGCCCTTGCTGCACGCAAGGACGCAGGCACTCACTGCGCCAGGAATCCCTCGCGCGCAAGCCGGCCTTCCTGGCTGTCGCGGCAGACCAGGGCCTGATCCGCGTCCATGTAGATGCCCAGGCGGTCAAGCGCGCCAGCGTGCAGGTTGACGGACTCCTTGGTCATGCGCAGGATCGCGGGCGGCGTCTGGTTCGCGCGCGCGGCCAGGGCCTGGGCCTGGGCGAGCGCCCTGCCCTGCGGCGCGATTTCATCGATCAGCCCCCAATCCAGGGCCTGCGCCATCCCCAGGCGCTCGGCCAGCAGAATGGCGCGCTTGGTGCGCGGCCCGCCGATCAGATTGACCATGCGCGGGATGGCGCCCCAGCCCATGTTCAGCCCCACCTTGGCTTCAGGCAGGTAAAAAATGGAGTTCTCCGCCGCCACGCGCCAGTCGCAGGCCAGCGCCAGCGCCACCGAGCCCCCGACCGCGGCGCCCTCGATGGCCGCGACGGTCAGCTGGGGCAGTTCTTCCCACAGGCGGCACAGGCGCGCGCCGCGCTGCGCGATGTCGCGCCGGGCCAGCAGCTGCGTATCGTTCTCCTGCCACTTCTGCGGATCCTTCAGATCGATGCCCGCCGAGAATATATCCGCCGCACCGGTCAGGACCACGGCATGGATCGTCAGAGACTCCGCCAAGTCGCGCGCCACCTGCGTGAGCGCCAGCAGCGTGTCCTGGTCGAGCGCGTTGCGATTGACGCCACGGTCGAACCGCACCAAGGCCTGCGTCCCTTCTATCTCGACCGTGACACTCTTGCCATACTTGTTCTGCATTGCGACTTCCTCTTGCGGGTTATGAATGATCAACTTCGTGCCTTGTGCTTCCCTTCGCTGCGCGACAGCCGGGTGACATAGCGGAATTCGTAAGGGGGATAGAAGCTGACCGCGACCTCCAGCAGCTTGCCCGCCGGGTTGCGGAACGAGCGGATGATGAGCAAGGCGGGATCCACGGTTTCATACTCCAGGAAGCGCGCCACCCGTGGCGGAAAGCGCGAGGCCGAGATTTCCATCTCGATCACCTCCACCACCTCGCCGCAGTGCTCTTCCAGCAGGGGATAGACGCCTCCCGGCTTGGAGGAGATGAAATCGGCCACCGCGGCGTACTCGTTGCGCAGGTAGATGTCGGTCCAGGAAATGGCCCGCCTGGTTCCCGGCACGCAACGATAGGTCTCGACCTTGAACCACTCCGACGGCTCGCCTTCCAGCTCCGTCTCCCGCGGCTGCTTGGTCAGGTTCATGACGCGCTTGTATACGTGCAGGTCGGTGAACTCCAGATATCGCTGCAACTGGTCCGTCGTTTCCAGCTCCAGGCCGAACTGGGCCTTGGGGTGCTGGCGCACCACCGTGGTCCCAGCGCGGCGGCGGCGCTCGACCACGCCCAGATCGGTGAGCTTGCGCACCGCTTCCCGAGCCGTGTGGCGGCCCACGCCAAACATGTCGCACAGCTCCATCTCGGTGGGCAGTTTGGCACCCACAGGAAACTGCCCGTCGCGGATCATCTCCAGCAGATGGTCGCTGATGCTCTGGTAGAGCGAGGGCTTGGCAGCCGGAGTCTGCGTTTTGTTGGTCATACTGAGGTCGGTCTATAGAGACAGGCGGGCCATGGCGGCGCGCGTGTCCTGATAAAAGGGCTCCGGGCACTCGCTTTGCGGAAAATGCCCGACGTTGCTCCATTCTATATATTCCACCGGGATGCTGGCCGTGCGCAGCTGCCGCGCCACTTCGCGCGCGGATTCGGGCGGCACGGACCAATCCTCCAGGCCTTCGACGATCACCACCGGGCAGCGTATGGCGTGCAATATCTGCTCCATGCGAAAGCCGCCAAAAGCGCAGATATCCGCGTAGGCGACGGCCGGATTGCAGCGGCGCGCATCCCAGATGATGTCGTCGACGCGGCCGGCTTCCACGGCGCTCCCCATCAGCGTGCGGAATGTCACCTCGAACCAGTCGCCCGGATTGATGCGGGCCATGCTGAGGATGTGCGGGTTGTATCCCGAGGACTTCACCACATTGACCGAGGCGCCATCCACCAGGACCAGTCCGCGCACCCGCTCGGGCGCGAACGCCGCCGCCTGCGCCACGATGCCGCCGCCCATGGAATGCCCCATCAGCACGGCCTGGGCTATCCCCATGGCGTCCAGGAACTGCAGCACGTAGCGCGCATTGTCCGGCGTGGCGTCATTCGGCCCGCGCGCGGGCAGGCTGCTCTTGCCATGGCCCGGCAGGTCCAGCGCATAGACGCTGTAGTGCCGCGCGTACAGGTCGATCACGTACTTCCACGACAGGCTGCACTGGCTCGCGCCGTGCACCATCACCAGAGCCGGCCCCGCGCCCGCATGATCGTAGTAGGCTCGTACGCCATCGGCGGTCATCACGTAAGGCATCGTCAGAGTTCCAGGTTCGTGGTCAGGCGGGTCAAGGCGTAGAGCAGCAGCCAGTTCTGCACGCAGCGGCGCAGATCGCCGCCAACGGTCAGGCGGTGTTGGCGCACGAGGCGGTTGAAAGGAAAGCCTCGGCCGAGGTCGTCAAAGGCGTCCTGCGCTCCCTCCAGATGGAACGCCACGCCATCCAAGCCTAGGCCGCCTTGCACGCCTGCTTCCGTGACGGATAGCCAGAGGGTCTCGCCGCTGTCGGTATTGCGCAGGCCCAGCCGCAGATCGGCCAGTACCGACTGGCGCGCGACAAGGCCGTCGGCCGATGCGAGGCGCGTCCAGGCCGCCAGCACGGCGGGATCGAACAGATTGAGCGTATTGGATGCGGTCATGATAGAAATTGCTCCCGCAGGCGGAATTTCTGCACCTTGCCGGAGGATGACTGCGGCAAGGAATCGACGATGAAAATGCGCTTGGGCACCTTGAAGCCCGACAGCTGATTGCGGCAATGCTCACGCAAGTCGGCCACGTCGGGGCTGCGTCCGGCCGCCGGCACCACCGCTGCCACCAGCTCCTCGCCCCAGTATTCATGCGGCAGCCCGAAAGCGGCGGCCTCGCGCACGTCGGTATGGCCGGTCAGGCAATTCTCGACTTCGAGCGCCGCGACGTTCTCGCCGCCCGTCTTGATCATGTCCTTGCTGCGTCCCAGGAAATGCGCGTAGCCGTCGCCGTCGATACGGATCAGGTCGCCTGTGTGCAGCCAGCCCTGGCCGTCCAGCATCTGCGCGGTCAGTTCCGGCTGCTTCCAGTAGCCCTTGAATACCGTGGGGCCTCTGACCTGCAGTTCGCCGGGACCGCGCTGGTCTTCCAGCACGTCGCCGTCGGCGTTCACCAGGCGGTACTGCACATGCCGCCAAAGGTAGCCGATGGAACCCGGATGATCCAGGATCTCGCGGGTGTAGCGGTTCTTGATGGTCGTGACGCAACTCTCCGTCATGCCGAAACCCCAGCTGAATTCAGCATTCGGAAACACGCTGCGTATCAGCGCCTGGCGCCACTCGCCCAGGGGCGCGGCCGCCGTCTGCACGAACGTCACCGACGGCAGGCGGTGCGAGCCGAAACCGGGATGGTCGGTCAGCCCCACCCACATCGCCGACAGCAGGAACAGGTGCGTGGGCTGGTGCCGCAGCAGGGCCTGCATCACCGCGTCGGCATCGAAGCGCGGCACGACGTGCAGGCTGCCGCCGGCATACAGGATCGGGCCATTGACCACGCCGAAGCCGCCGATGTGAAACAGCGGCGTCGCCAGCAGCGAGTGCGCCTGCGAATCTATGCCCAGCTCCATGATGTAGTTGACCGCGTTGGCGGACAGGTTGCCATGCGTCAGCATGGCTCCCTTGGGGGTGGAGGTGGTGCCCGATGTGTACATGATGATGGCGACATCGCCATCCTGCACCGTGCCGAATCGGCGCGTAACCGGATCGGCGGGAGGATCGGGCAGTTCGGCAGGCAAGGTCTCCAGCCAGACCAGCTGCGCCGGCAATTCCCGGTCCTGCCGCAGCGCCTCCACCAGTGGCTGGTGCACGGCGTCGTACAGGCAGACCTTGGGCTCCGCGTCACGCACCAGGTGCTTCAATTCCGCCAGGCCGTAGCGGGTATTGACCGGAACCAGCGCAAACCCGCCCAGCGCGGTCGCATGCAACAGGGCCAGGTAGTCAATGGAGTTGCCCGTCATCACGGCCACCCGGTCGCCGTGCGCCACGCCCAATCCGGCCAGATAGCGCGCCAGCGCCCGCGCCCGTTCGCATAGCTGCGCGAACGTCAATTGCTGCCTGTCGTCAGACACCGCCGTCTTGCCGGGATGCCGCTCGGCGTTGAACATGGCAACCTGATAGATGTTAGGCATGGTGGGTAGTCTCGGCTCCGTGCCCCAGGTACGCCGCCGCCACCTGGGGATTGTTCAAAATCGACACGCTGTCGCCGGCCAGGACCAGACGCCCGGTTTCCAGCACGACCGCGTGGTGGGATAGTTTGAGCGCAAGCCGCGCATTCTGCTCGACCAGGATGATGGTGGTGCCATCCTGGCTGATCTGCCTGATCGCGCGGGCCATCTCCAGCGTCACCGCCGGCGCCAGGCCCAGGGAAGGCTCGTCCAGCAGCAACAGCCGCGGGCGCGACATCAGCGCGCGGCCGATGGCCGCCATCTGCTGCTCGCCGCCGGACAGATGCCTGCCCTGGCTGCATTCGCGCTCCTTCAGTCTGGGGAAGTAGCCGTAGACACGCGCGATGTCCGCCTGGATTGCGGCACGGTCGTGGCGCAGGTACGCGCCCATCATCAGGTTCTCGCGCACGCTGAGTTCCGGGAACAGCCGCCGCCCCTCCGGCGACAAGGCCAGGCCCATGGCCACGCGTTTCTCCGTTCCTAGCGCCTGAACCGCCGTGCCCTGCAGGCGGATTTCGCCGCCGCGCACCGGGACCAGCCCAATGATGGCCTTCATCAGCGTGGACTTCCCCGCGCCGTTGGCGCCGATCACCGCGCACACCGTGCCGGCGTCCACACTGAACGACACCTGGTCCAGGGCCAGAACCGCGCCGTAACTGACCGACAGGCGGTCGACTTCAAGCATCGTCAAGATCCGCTCCCAAATAGGCTTCGATCACCCTGGGGTCCCGCTGCACCTGCTCCCGTTCGCCCTCGGCCAGCAGCCTGCCGTTGACCAGTACCACCAGGCGCTGGCAGAGCCTCATGACCAGGCCCATGTCGTGCTCGACCACGACCACGTCGATGCCGGTGCCATGTATGCGTTCGATCAGGTCCGCCATCGCCACGGTTTCGACGGGATTCAGGCCCGCCGCAGGCTCATCCATCAGCAGCATGGTCGGCATCGCGGTCAAGGCCATGCCCACGCCCAGGATCTTCTGCAAGCCATACGCCAATGAACCCGCCTGCGCATCGGCCAGGGCCGTCTGGCCGATCAGCTCGAGCGCCTGCCCGGCCATGCGCGCCGCCTGCTGGCGGCCGCGCCGCACGCCCCAGGGATTGAACAGCAACGGCGGCGACGGAAACTGGCGGAACAAGGCCGCGCGGTACAGATTCTCGTAGACGCTATGGCCTGCGAACACGTTGGTGGACTGGAAGGTCCTGACCAGCCCTTTCCTGGCCACGGCGGCCGCCGGCGTGCCGGTGAGAATTTCGCCATTCATGCGCACCGTGCCGGCGGACGGACGCGCCGATCCGGCGATCAGGTTGAACAGGGTGGTCTTGCCGGCGCCATTGGGTCCGATCACGCCGGTAATCTGCCCAGGCACCGTGGCGAAGGACACGTCGTCGACGGCGCGGATGCCGCCGTAGAACCGGCTCAGGCCTTCCACGCTGAGTTGCGCCGTCATGGCTGGCCTCCGCGTTCGATGCGGACGCGCGCCGCCACGGAGCGCGCCAGCGCGGTCAAGCCTTGCGGCATGAAGAGCAGCAGCAGGATCAGGGTAAGGCCGTAAATGAGCCGCTGATACTGCTGCAACCCACGCAGCAGTTCCGGCAACGGCACCAGCAGCATCGCTCCGATCACGGCTCCGATCAAGGCGCCGACCCCGCCCAGCACGTTCATGATGACGGCATTGACGGCGGTCCAGAATCCGAAGGCATCCGGTGAAATATAGCCCTGGTAGTGGGCGTAGAGGCTGCCCGCGAAACCCGTAATCGCGGCGCTCAGGACGAAGACGCTGACGCGGAAGCTGAGCACGTTGAGTCCGCCGGAAACCACCAGGGCTTCGTTCTGCTGCAGCGATGCCGCGATCATGCCCCACTCCCGCCGGTAGAGCAGACGCAGGCCGAAGTAGACCAGCAGGGCGAAGCACACCGCCACCAGATAGGCGCCGTAACGCCCTTCAGGCAGAGGCAGGCTGGCCGACATGGGCGGGATGTCTCCAAAGCCATTGTTGCCGCCGAACAGGCCATGGAACTCGATGAAGCACAGCACGACGGCCTCGCCCAGGGCGAAGGTCAGCAACGCAAAATGCACGCCCTTGATCCGCATGAACACCGGCCCCACTAGCCCGGCGAGCAGCGCAGTCACGATGCCCGCGCCTAGAAAGGCGGCGGGAAAGGAGAAGCCGTGGTCGCGGCTCAGGATCGCGGAGACGTAGGCGCCAAGTCCGAAAAGCGCCCCATGCGCAAGGGAAAGCTGGCCGATGCGCAGCAGCAGATTCATGCTCATGGCCAACACCGCATAGATGGCCACCATGATGGCCAGGTGCAGGTAGAAGCGCGGCTGTCCGGCCCACACGGGCCACCACAGCAACAGCAGGACGGCCAGGCCATGCAGCAGCCACTGCCAGCGCCCGTCCTTGCGGTACAGCGCGGAAGATCGCGATACGCTCATGATGATTTACCCATCAGGCCGCTGGGTTTGACCAGCAGCACCGCCATGACGATCAGGAACGACACCATGGTCGCGACCGTCGCGTTGTAGAAGGTCGAAGCGATCGCCTCGGTGAAACTGAGGATCAGCGACGCCACCACGGCCCCGGGCAGGCTTCCCAGACCGCCAAGCACCACGATGATGAAGGCCTTGACCACGACGGCCTCGCCCATGTACGGATGCACGGTGTAGACCGGCGCCATCAGCGCGCCGGACAGGCCGGCCAGGCCGCAGCTCAGCGCGAAGGTGAAGGCCATGATCTTCCAGGAACTCACTCCCTGCAGGCGCGCAACCTCGCGGTCCTGCGCCACCGCGCGGATGGTGATGCCCAGCCGCGTGCGTTCGATCAAGTAGTAGAACGCCGCCAGGGCGATCACACTCACGCCGACGATCAGCAACTGGTCCTTGGCGAAGAAGGCGGGGCCGACCTGCCATGCTCCCTCCACCGGGCGGCGCACCGATTGCTCGTCGACCGAGAACACCAGCGACATCGCCGCCTGCAGCGTGATGGCCAGGGCCAGCGACATGATCATCCCGCCCATTTCATCGCCGACGAGGCGGCGAAACAGGCCGCGCTCGACCAGCAGCCCGAGCGCGCCCACGGCCAGCGCGGCGGCCGCCAGAGAAGGCAGGTACGGCCAGGACAGCGTGCCGTAGAAAATGAACATCGCATAGGCGCCCAGCATGTAGAACTCGCCGTGCGCAAAATTGACGACGCGCAGGATGCCGAACACCAGTGTGAATCCCAGAGCCACGAGCGCGTAGACGAACGTCGACATCAACGCGATGATGACAATCTGCAAGGTAATTTGCATGGTGGTATGCCGTTATGGTCTTGGCCCCGCGCCAACCCGGCGCGGGACGATGCCGTGCTCAGCGGGCGTCGAACTTGCCTATGACCTCGGCCTTGCCGCCCTTGATGATCCCCAGGTAGGCGGGCGTGGCGATCTGGTGGTTGACGCCGTAGACGTCCTTGCCGCCCCAGACGATGCTGCCCTGGATGCCATCGAAGCTCGGGCTGGCCTCGATCTTCTTCACGACGGCGGCGGTATCGTCCACGGTGCCGGCCTCGGCGATCGCCTTGAACAGCAGGCGCGTGGCGTCATAAAAGTAGAAGGCGAAGTCGTCCATGCTGTTGCCATGGAACTTGGCGTATGCCGCGCTCAGGCGCGCATAGGGCGCGCTCGTCGGGTCCGCCGAGAGATAGACCAGCGTGCCCTCGGCGTTCTCCGCACCGGCGGACTTCACCGTCTCGGCCACGTTGTTGCCACCGAATTTGGTGAAGCGCCCCTTGAATCCCATCTCGCGCGCCTGCCGGATGACGATACCGGCCGGACCGGGCGGGACAGTGTCGAGTTCGATGAAGTCGACGTTCTTGGCCAGGATGCTGGTCAGCAGCGTGCGGAAATCGTTCTGCGAGCGCTCGAAGAACTTCGCTTCGGCCACGGTATAGCCCGCGTCCTCGTAAGCTTTCTTCTGCGTCTTCTGGGTGCTCCAGCCGGTGGCGTCATTGGGCGACAGGATCGCCAGACGCTTGAGTTCCGGTTGATTCGTCTTCAACCAGCCGATCAATTGGCTGTTGTATTCGTAGGTCGTCGGCAACACGCGGAACATGTAGCGCGTGTTCGCGTCGAGGATTTCCGTCGAATAGCTGTTGGACAGCAACACGACCTTGTTGCGCTCGGTGATGGGCTTCATGGCCATCACCGAGGCGGAGCCGATGGGCCCGATGATGAATTTGACGTCGTCCTGATCGATCAGACGGTTGGCGGCGGTGACGGCATCGGCCGCCTTGTAATGGTCGTCGTAGGTCACGACCTCGACCTTGTACTTCTTGCCGTTGACCGCCAAGCCGCCGGCCTGGTTGACCTCTTCGACCGCAACCTTGACGCCGCCGTCGATGGCCAGCCCCCACGGCGCGCCGGGTCCCGTCATGCCTCCCACCACGCCAAGCTTCAAGGTTTGCGCCTGCGCCGCCACTGCCACCAGCAGGCCCGCCGTGATGATTGCCCCTCGCACACCCATCTTCATTGTCTTTCCTCAAATTTAATTGACCGGACATATTTATTTATGATCCGAACAATAAGGTATCAAGGAAAGCGTGTCCAGAGAACTTTCGATTTTTTATTTTGATATTCCTGCGACCACAGGAACGCCCTCCCGGGCCAGGCCGGGGTTTCCCGCCAGGGGAAGCCGGGCCGGCAGAACCGGACTCCGCCCGCGACCGCCAATCGCGTCCGCGCATGCGGCGGAGAATCGTGCAAACGCAAAAAAGCCGGCAGCGCTTGCGCGGTGCCGGCTTTCAATCCGGGTTAGTGCCGTTTCGGTTGCCGTCTTTCTTTCGGCTGCTGCCCTTTCGATAGGGACACGCCGGATCAGCCGTTGCCGCAGCCCGCAACAACGGCGGGCAACAAAAAAGACCCAATGGCCATTCGGCTAAAGGGTCTTCTGTCGGGTGTGACCACAAATTAGTGGTCGGGGCGAGAGGATTCGAACCTCCGACTCCTGCGTCCCGAACGCAGTACTCTACCAGGCTGAGCTACGCCCCGAGTCTTACTACTACTGACTTCGTTGCGCTCAGTGCAACCAAATCATCTTTCGCTTTCACTATCAACCGCTACGTTTCAGGCTGCTGGGTTTCCCCAATTTTTCCGCCTAATTCGCTTAGCGATCTCTATTCACCGCGAAAGCGCAGAATTCTAACAGAGAATTTAGAAAAGGGGAAATGGGGTAAGCAGAAAGTGCTTTTCTGGCCAGATCGGCCTCGGCCACGGCGGCCTGGCGGGCGTGCTCCAGGGCATCGGTGGCCTGGATGGCGGCGGCCACGGCGGCGAAGTCGGCGTCGCCGGTCTTGATGGCGTCACGGATCAGTTGCTGTTGTTCCGGGGTGCCCACTTCCATCACGCGGATCAGCGGCAGCGTGGGCTTGCCCTCGCGCAGGTCGTCGCCCACGTTCTTGCCCAGGGCGGCGGCGTCGCCGCTGTAGTCCAGCACGTCGTCCACCAGTTGGAAGGCGGTGCCTACATGGCGGCCGTAGGCGGCCGCGGCGGCTTCCTGCTCGGGGGTGGCGCCCGCCAGCACGGCGCCCACCTGGGCGGCGGCCTCGAACAGCTTGGCGGTCTTGTAGCGCACCACCTGCAGATAGCGTTCCTGCGAGACGTCCGGGTCGTGCACGTTCAGCAGCTGCAGCACCTCGCCTTCGGCGATCACCGTGGTGGCTTCGGACAGGATGCTCATGACGCGCATCGAATTCGCTTCCACCATCATCTCGAAGGAGCGCGAATACAGGTAGTCGCCTACCAGCACGCTGGCGGCGTTGCCGAAGACCGCGTTGGCGGTTTCGCGGCCGCGGCGCAGGTCGGATTCGTCCACCACGTCGTCGTGCAGCAGCGTGGCGGTATGGATGAACTCCACCACGGCGGCCAGCAGTTGATGGTGCGTGCCCTTGTAGCCCAGCGCGCGCGCCACCATCAGCACCATGGCCGGGCGCATGCGTTTGCCGCCCGCGCCTATGATGTAGTCGCCGATCGTGCGGATCAGGACCACCTCGGAATTCAGCCGCTCGCGGATAACCGCATCGACGGCTTTCATGTCGTCTGCAATGGGGGCAACAAGCTCGGGGAGATTCAAGACGTATCCGGGAGAGTGAAACGAGCCGTGGCGCGGACGCGCGCCGGCTCTTACCGCTGGGCCCGCCGCAGAGGGCGGGGGATTCGACCAACGATTATACGGGGAGTGAGGGACACGAGCTGTCAGCCGGGCGGAACCGCCGGCCGGAGATGGCGCCCGGTGCGCGCGCCCTCCCCCCGGCG
>Ga0209699_100261_pt1 | contig 42699 bp, 36 predicted proteins | sample SynthPrep_1_END__FD_187204 | JGI IMG/M metagenome (GOLD analysis project Ga0209699, IMG submission 187204) | Synthetic microbial communities from Ohio, USA - SynthPrep_1_END_DS7_MetaG (SPAdes) (version 2) | ecosystem: Engineered > Bioreactor > Aerobic > Activated sludge | place: USA: Ohio...
GGTCGCGCTGGTCGCGCCCGCGAGGGTGCCCAGGCTGGCGCTCCAGCTGACGGCGACGCCCGCGCCCACCGGATTGCCCGCCGCGTCCGCGACCGTGGCCATGAACGTCACGGTATCCCTGCCGTCGGCCACGCCGGCGGTCTTGCTGGGCGTGAGCGCAATCACGCGGGCGGTGGACGCGTCCGCCGTGAAGGTGACGGAGACGGTCTTGCCGGCATCCCCGCCAGCCGCCTTGGCAACGATGGCCGCCACGCCGGCCGCGGTCGGCGCGGTCAGCACGACCGAGGTTTCGCTCTTGCCATTGGTGACGCTGGTGGCGGCAAGCGTGCCCAGGCTGGCGCTCCAATTGACGGTGACGCCCGCGCCCACCGGATTGCCCTGCGCATCGGCCACCGAGGCCATGAGGGTCACGGTATCCGTGCCGTTGGCCAGGCCGACGGGCTTGCTCGGGCCGAGTTCGATGACGTGCGCGCTGGATGCGTCGGCGGTAAAGACAACAGAGGTGGCCTTGCCCGCGTCTCCGCTTGCTCCCTTGGCGGTGACCGTGGCCGCGCCGACAGCCGTCGGCGCGGTCAGCACAATCGTGGCCTGGCTGCTGGCGTTGGTCGCGCTGGTCGCGCCCGCGAGAGTGCCCATGGTGGAGCCCCAGTTGACCGCAACGCCCGCGCCCACCGGATTGCCCGCCGCGTCCGCGACCGTGGCCATGAACGTCACGGTATCCCTGCCGTCGGCCACGCCGGCGGTCTTGCTGGGCGTGAGCGCAATCACGCGGGCGCTGGACGCGTCGGCCGAGAAGGTGACGGAGGCGGTCTTGCCGGCATCCCCGCCAGCCGCCTTGGCAACGATGGCCGCCACGCCGGCCGCGGTCGGCGCGGTCAGCACGACCGAGGTTTCGCTCTTGCCATTGGTGACGCTGGTGGCGGCGATCGCGCCCAGGCTGGCGCTCCAGTTGACGGCGACGCCGGCGCCCACCGGATTGCCCTGCGCATCCGCCACCAAGGCCTTGAGGGTCACCGTATCCGTGCCGTTGGCCAGGCCGACGGGCTTGCTCGGACTGAGTTCGACGACATGGGCGCTGGAGGAGTCAGCGGTGAAGGCGATGGCGGCGGTCTTGCCAGGATCGCTGCCCAAGCCCCTCCCCTGGCGGACAGGCGCGCACTTGGCGGTGACGGTCGCCGGACCGATCATGGTCGGCGCAGTCAGCACGACCGTGGCCTGGCTGCTGGCGTTGGTGACGCTGGCGGCGGCAATGGTGCCCCGGTCAGTGGTCCAATTGACGGCGACGCCCGCCCCCACCGGATTGCCGCGGCCATCGTCGACCGTGGCGGTGAGCGTGACAGTGTCGGCGCCATTGGCCAAGCCGCTGGTCTTGCTCGGCGTAAGCTGGGCCACGCGCGCCATCAGTACGTTGGCCGCGAAAACGACAGAGGCAGTCTTGCCAGCATCGCCCTCCGCGGCCTTGGCAGTAATGGTCGCCATGCCGGGGACGAGCGGGGCGGTCAGCATGACCATTGCCTGACTGCTGGCGTTGGTGATGCTGGTGGATGCGATGACGCCCAGATTGGCGCTCCAGTTAACGGTGATGCCGGCGCCCAGCGGATTGCCACGGCCATCTTCAACCGTGGCCGTGAAGACCACGGTTGCCGTGCCATTGGCCACGCCGCTGGCCTCGCTGGGCGTAAGCAGGACCACGCGGGCGCTTGAGGCATCCGCCCCGAACGCAATCGCAGCGGTTTTGCCGGCGTCGCCGCTTGCGCTCCTGGCGCTGACAGTCGCCACGCCCGCCGCAGTGGGCGCCGTCAGCACGATCGTGGCCTGGCTGTTCGCGTCGGTGCTGCCGGAGGCGGCGCCCAGCGTGCCGAGGCTGGCTCCCCAATGGACGGCGATACCGGCGCCCACCGGATTGCCCCGGCCATCGGCGACGGTGGCCGTGAAAGTCACGGTGTCGATACCGTTGGCCAGGGCGCTGGTCTTGCTGGGCGTGAGCAGCACGACCTTCGCGTCGGATGCGTCGAGCAGGAAATCCACGGACCTGGTCTTCCCTGGGTCCTCGGCTCCTGCCTTGGCGGTAATGACCGCAGTGCCGGGAGCGGTGGCCGCCAGCAGTTCCGCCACCGCCATGCCGCTCGCATCGGTATTGCTGCTATTGCTGGAAAGCTGGCCGCCGGTGGCCGTCCAGTTCACCGCCACACCCGCGCCTACGGCGTTGCCCTTGCCGTCCTTGACTGTCGCCTTCAGCACGGCCTTGTCCCGGCCATTGGCAAGGATGGACGCCGGGGTCGCATCGAGCTGCGCGACATTCGCCGAAGCGGGCGCTGCAAGGAACTCGGCTTCGCTCCTGCCCTTGAAACCCTGGGCTTCCGTCGCCTCGACTTCGACCATGGCGGCGACCGTGCTGCTGACCATGACGAACGCCTGTCCGTCCGCATCGGTCCGGTCCGAAGATTCCTTGATGGCGCCGGGCCCGCGCAAGGCCCATGCAATGGCGCGCCCGGCCATGGGTTCGGCCTCGACGCCGCGGACCTGGGCCGTAAACCTGACGCTGTCGATGCCGTCGGCCATGGCGGCGGCTTTCGAGCGCGCGACGCTGAGGCTGAGCGGGTTGACACTCACCTCCATGATGTTCGAACTGATTTTCCGTCCATGCGCATCGATGGCCGTTGCGGTCAGGCGATAAGTGTTGACGCCGCCGATGTTGTAGGCAGGCAGCGTTATCGCCCCCGACCCGCCGCCATACCGCGCGGCAAAAGCCGCTGCAGAGCCGGACCATTCGATCGCGGGCGCCGCGCCCGCACCCACGATGGTCACCGGAAAGCTGAGCACCGCCTGCGGATAGCCGCTGACGGCCGACGGCAGCTGGATCGTCATTGGGGCGTTTTTCTTGTATTCCAGGACGATTTCGTTATTGCGCTCGACCAGGTCCATGCGCATGCCGGCCAGTTGGCGGCTGCTCGCGACGCTACCCGGCTCCAGTTGCTTGGCCAAGGGCACGCCGATGGCGTATTTCACGCCCAGCTTGAAGCTCGTGTCGGACTTTCCGCCCTGCCCCATGCGATGGTCCAGGCCCAGGGTGACGACTGGCGCCGGCGTGTAGGAAACGCCCAGGGTCCAGGCGCTGGGATTCCTTTGCCGGTTGCTGGCGCCGAACAGCCCGACCTCATCGCCGTAGTATTTCTCGAACATCAGCTTGCCGCCCAACTGCGGATACTGGGGCAGATACCCTTCGGTCCGAATGTCCCAGCCGCTGGCCGGACGTTCCTGGTAGTCCCGCGCATCAGGCGAGCGCTTCCAGTCGCTAAGCCGGAAATAGCCGTTCATGCTGAGTTTCAGATAGTCCGCCCACCATTCGCCGCCCAGGCCCAGCCGGCGATGGCCGCGCGACACATCCTGGTCCAGGAAGGCGTTGCCGCCGACCATGTAGCCGTCGGCGAAATGGCGGTATCCCAGCCCGAGGTTGACCGTGGTCCGATAGGATTCCTGCAGCAGGTTGGTCCGCCGCGCGCCGAGCTGGGAAAAAAGCAGGCCCGTCCCGGAATCGCGTACCGGAAACAGCATGTCCAGGGCTCCGCCATGGAAGCTGCCGAGCAGGTCCAGCCTGGCGGTGCCGAACTGGCCCAGCCAGCCTTCCGCCAACCGCTTCGCTTCGCCGGTGGCCTTGCCGCCGGCCATGGCCCTGGCGTCGCCGCTGGCCATTTGATCGGGATTGGCAGGCAAGGGGCGCCCTTCCAGATCAGGCGCCGGATCCATGCCCCCAGGGATCGCGGGGCGCGCCGCCACCGCTTCCTGAGTGCGCCCCCCTTCCAGAACCGCGACGGTAGCGGATGCGGCATGAACGTCGGCGGCGGCGGACGGCTTGCGGTGTTCACCAGCCAGCGGCGCCGCGCACCCCTGGAACAGCAGGAAAACCGAAAGCGCCATACACAACATCTTTCTGGCTTGGCGCGCGGCCGATCTCCGCCAAGCGAATGACTTGGGTGGCTTCAGCATCGTCATGACCTTGTCTCAAAGGAATCCGCGGACGGGTGGTGCGCCGGCCAGGCACAGCCGCCAAGCTACTGAACTGCGGCATGGGCGGTTCCGTTCTGGGTCATATCCAGGACGAAATCCCACTCGCGCTCCAAGCCTTCACGCCCAGGGATTCGTGTTGTTACTTACAAATGACAAAATATGACAATATGCTATTTATATGACTGTTGATTTCAATATGTAATTTATTGATGCCACAACAGAAAACCTGATTACCGGCATCAGGCGGGCTTGCGCGGGGAGGGCGATGGAGGCGGCTCAGTCAGGGCTGAACGCGGGAAACGCGGGCAGTGTCGAGCAGACACGCCCCGCAGGCCGTGTTACGGCGTTTGCGTAAAGGCTTGGGTGTAGATCAGACGAAACCGCAGATGAATCCGCGGCCCGAAGAGACGGCCCACTCCCAAGCGGACGCCGGGCGGCGTGCAGGAGCGGGCCGTGGTTCCTAGTTGAACGGCCAGACTGGCGGATGCGTGCCGGGCGGGCTGGACGGACGCGTCCAGCGGGCCGGCGTTTCGGAAAACTGCGCCGCGTGGCGCAGCGCCACCAGCTCGCCGAAGCCCGAGGGCTCGGTTTCCAGCAAGCCGTCGAAACCCGGCATGAGACAGGCCAGCCCGCCCTCGACCCGGCCCAACCCGCGCAGCCAATGCGCGGTTTGCGCCAGCGACACGCGCACATGCCAACTGCCGCCCTCGGTCGCCTGGCGCGCCAGCGCGGCCTGCGCGCCGAATGCCATCAGGTAGCCCGAGGCGTGGTCCAGGATCTGCATGGGCATGGGCTTGGGCGCGTCCTGGCCCGCGGCCTGCGCTTCGGCATGGTTGAAGCCCGTGGCGGTCTGCACCAGGGAATCGAAGCCGCGGCGGCCGGCCCAGGGGCCCTTGTCGCCATAGGCGGACAAGGACACGTAAACAATGCCCGGACGGATGCGCGCCGCGTCCTGCGGGCCGAAGCCCAGCGCGGCCAGGCCGCCGGGGCGGTAACCCTGCACGAACACGTGCGCGCTGCGCAGCAGGTTGCCCAGCGCGATGCGGCCGTCGGCCGTGTCCAGGTCGGCCAGCACCGACAGCTTGCCGCGGCTGGTGTCGATGATGTTGTCGATGTTGGGCAGATGCGGGGAATTGAGCAGCATCACGTCGGCGCCGTAGGCCGCCAGCGCCCGGCCGCAGACCGGGCCAGCGATGATGCGGGTCAGGTCCAGCACGCGGATGTCCTTGAGCGGCCTGGCGCCGTTGCCATACTTGGGCAAGGGCCGGGGATCGGCCTCGCCGATGCGCTCGATGGTCAGCAAGGGCTGCGCCGCCACCGCCACGGCTTGGGGGTGGCGGTCCCATTCGTCGAAGCTGCGCATGGCGGCCACGGGCAGGCCCGCATCGGCGGCCACCTGTTCGAAGTCCAGGGCCTTCCAGCGGCTCAAGGCGCGCTCCACCATTGCGCGGGTGGTGTCTTCCCCGGCGGGACAGCCCAGCAGCGCCAGCGCGCCATCCCGGTGATGGGCGAAATTGGCGTGGATGCGGACCCAGCCGTCGTCGCCGCAACGATACAGGCCGGTGATGGGATCCCAGGGATTCGGGGTGATGCCGTTGATGGTGTAGTGGCTGCGGCATTCCTGCGCCGCGTGCAGCATGTCGACGCTGACCTGCTGCCTGGCGCCGCCGCGCAAGTGCCAGAATTCGGCCGCGGCCAGCGCGGCCGCGGCCATGCTGGCCTGCGCCGCCGCGCCGACGGCGAAGGACGATGGGAGTACCGGGTCGGCGCCAGTCAACACCACGTGGTCCAGCGACTCGTCCGGTAGATCCACCGAGCGCCAGAGCTTCTGCAAAACGTCGCGCGACGCATTGCCTGCGGGTGTGCGGCCCCTCAGAAAAGACGGGCGTAGGTCCATCAGATTTCCCATAGCGTTCATCTTGCTCTAGTCGTTTATTTGAATTACATGGCGGGGCCCAGGCCGCGTCAATACGCGCGGCGCGCCAGCGTGTTTCATGGTTTGACCGCAAAGCGCCGCGATCCGGCCGCGCCGCGCGGATTCCCCTGCGAGGTCCGCTGCGTCAGCCTGCGCAGGCAAGGACACATCTACTCGTAGTTTTTACATCGTCTTCCAAGCCCGCGCCGCCCGCGCGCCCATAAGGCGGACGCAATATAGAATGCCAGCCTCGCCGCCTCCCCTGCCCTGGACCGCCCATGAACACGCTGCTCTGGCTGCGCACCGACCTGCGCGCGCACGACAATCCCGCCCTGGCCGCGGCCGCCGAAGGCGGCACGGTCACCGCCCTGTTCCTGGCCGCGCCCGGCCAATGGCGCCTGCATGGCGACGCGCCGGCCAAGGTCGATTTCTGGCTGCGCAACCTGCGCGAACTCTCGCGCGAGCTCGGGCGCCTGGGCATACCGCTGCGGCTGCTGACGGTGCATGACTGGAGCGAGGCGCCGAACGCGCTGGCCACCTTCTGTCGCGATCACGCCATCGGCCAGGTCCACGCCAATGCCGAATGGGCCGTCAACGAACGGCGCCGCGATGCCGCGGTCGCCGCCCGCCTGCGGGCCATGGGGGTGGACTGGACGCAGCATCACGGCGCTACGCTGCTGCGGCCCGGCACGGTGCTGACCGGCAAGAGCGAGTGCTATCGCGTCTACACCCCTTATGCGCGGGCCTGCCGCGAACGGCTGCGCACGGCGCCGCTGCGCGCCCTGCCCGCCCCGCGCGCGCAGACGCCGCCGTCCTGGCCGGCGGATCCGCTGCCCGCGGCCTTCGAAGGTTTCGATGCGCCCGCCGAGCCGGTGCGCGCGCTCTGGCCCGCCGGCGAGAACGCGGCCAGCGAACGGCTCGACGCCTTTGCCGACGGCATCATCGACGCCTATCAGGAAGAACGCGACTTCCCCTCGCTGCCGGCCACCAGCTGCCTCTCGCCCTATCTGGCGGCGGGCGTGCTGTCGCCGGGCCAGGCCCTGCGCGCGGCGCTGGCCGCCAACCAGGGCGAAGTGGACGGCGGCAAGCGCGGCGCGGCCACCTGGATCAACGAACTGCTGTGGCGCGAGTTCTATCAGCATCTGCTGGCCGCCTACCCCAGGCTGTCCATGCACCAGCCCATGAAGCCGGAGACCGCGTCCGTGCCCTGGCGCGACGCGCCGGACGACCTGCATGCCTGGCAGCAAGGCCAGACCGGCATCCCCATCGTCGACGCGGCGATGCGGCAGCTGCTGGCGCTGGGCTGGATGCACAACCGCCTGCGCATGGTGACGGCCATGTTCCTGTCCAAGAACCTGCTGATCGACTGGCGGCTGGGCGAGGCCTGGTTCATGGCGCGGCTGGTGGACGGCGACCTCGCCGCCAACAACGGCGGCTGGCAGTGGAGCGCGTCCACGGGCGCGGACGCGGTGCCCTACTTCCGCATCTTCAATCCGCTGTCGCAGTCGCGCAAATTCGATCCGGACGGGGTGTTCCTGCGCGAATGGCTGCCGGAACTGGCGCACCTGGACAGCCGCGCCATCCACGATCCCAGCCCCATGGAGCGTGCGGGCGCAGGCTACCCGCTGCCCATCGTCGACCTGGCCCAGAGCCGGCTGCGCGCGCTGGAGGCGTTCAGCGGACTGCCGCCGGCCTGAGGCGCGCGGGACGGGCGTCGGCGTCGCTTGACCTAGGTCAACGCCGTTTCCGTCCGCGTCCTGGATGATGGCTCGGCGACTCCCCGCCAACGCCGATCGCAGGACGACACAGCATGCGCGACCATCCGCAGGTCCATGACCAGGAATACACGCTGCACGACGAGCAGTGCCTCATCACCCGCACCGACGCGCGCGGCCGCATCATCTATGCCAATCCCGCGTTCCTGGAAGTCAGCGGCTACACGCAAGCGGATCTGATCGGCAAGGGCCATGACACCATGCGCCATCCTGACATGCCGCTGGCCGCCTACGACGATCTGTGGCGCACGATACAGCGCGGCAAGTCCTGGACGGGCGTGATCAAGAACCGGCGCAAGCATGGCGGCCACTACTGGTCGCTGGCCAGCATCACCCCCGTGGTGGAGCGCGGCGTCACCGTCTGCTATGCCTGCGTGCGCGTCAAGCCGACGCGCGCCCAGATCGAGACCGCCGAAAGCGCCTACCGGCGCCTGCGCACCGGCATCACCGGCGGCTTGCGGCTGAGCGCGGGGCGGATCCGTCCCGGTGGCCTGCTGGCGCGCCTGCGCGACTGGCGGGCGGCGGGCATACGCGGGCGCATGCTGGCCTGGGCCGGGCTCTCGTCCGCGCTGTTCCTGGCCGCCGGCGGCATCGCGCTGCATGGCATGGCCGCCAATCTAAGCATCGAGCAACTGGGCTTGGCCGCGGCGGTGCTGGCCGCCGGTGTGTGCCTGATCTTCGCATCGGGCTGGGCCTACGCTCGCACGCTGTCCGGGCTGCTGGCCACGGCCACCGACTTCACGCGGCAGATCGCGGCCGGGAATCTGGGCACGCCGCTGGCGCCCGCCAACACGGATGACGAAATCGGCGCACTGAGTTTGTCGCTGGAAGCCACGCGCAGGAATCTGGTCGGCCTGGCCCGCGACGTGCACACCGGCATTGCGGTTACGACGAACAACGGCGCGGCGCCCGCCCTGCAACCATCTGGCGCGGGCGACCTGCGCCATGCGATCGAAGTGTTCCGGATCGGGCGCGTCCAGCCCCTGGCTACGCGCCGGCCCTCGTAGCGCCGCGCCGGCACAGGCTTGCGGTGACGTCAGGCGCCGGCCGCGGCCTCTTTGTCCAGGCGCTTGATGAACACCTGCAGCTCCTTCACCACTTGCTGATCGCCGCGCGCCTGCGCGGCCTGCAGGCCCGACTCCCAGGCGGCGCGCGCGCCGTCCCTGTCGCCCTGCCCGAGACAAGCCTTGCCCAGCCATTTCCAGGCCACCGAATAGGCGGGATCGAACGCCAGCGCCGCGCGCAGATGCGGCTCGGCTTCGCGGAAGCAGTCCTGCTCGACGTAGGCCTTGCCCAAGGAAAAACGCAGCAGCATGTTGTCCGTGCCCTTGGCCAGCATCGCTTCCAACCGTTCGATCATTCCTTCCATTGCCAATTTCTCCTGCAGGCACGCCATTCGATCTGATTGCACATGATAGGACGGCAGCGCCCGAACCCTGGCAATGGCCCCGCATGGCGCAGGCCCAAATCGCAAGCCCGGCCGGCGCCAGGCATGCGCAGGTGTCGTTTCAGGGTATACCCTCAATGGCAATAGGGCTTTGCCCAAGCGCCCGCAGCGCGCTGCCCTAAAATTCCGCCCTTGCCCTTTCTCTGCCGCCGGGGCTTTCCTTTTCGTCCCGGCCCTGTCTCCCATGCCCCTGCACCTCATCGCGCTGGCCGCCGCCGCTTTCGGCATAGGCACCAGCGAGTTCGTCATCATGGGCCTGCTGCCCAACGTCGCCCAGGACCTGCGGGTCAGCATCGACGTCGCCGGCCTGCTGATCACCGGCTACGCCATGGGCGTGGTAATCGGCGCGCCCATCATGGCCATCATTACCGCCAGGCTGCCGCGCAAAGCGACGCTGATCGGCCTGGCCTCTACCTTCGTGGTGGGCAACCTGTTATGCGCGCTGGCGCCGAACTACGGACTGCTGATGGCCGCCCGCGTCTTCACGGCCTTCTGCCATGGCGCCTTCTTCGGCCTGGGCGCCGTGGTGGCCGCCGACCTTGTGCCGCGCAACCAGCGCGCCAGCGCCATCGCGCTGATGTTCACCGGCCTGACGCTGGCCAACGTGCTGGGCGTGCCGCTGGGCACCGCGCTGGGCCAGGTGGCCGGATGGCGCTCGACGTTCTGGGTGGTCAGCGGCATCGGCCTGGTCGCCGTGGCCGCGCTGGCCGCCTGGCTGCCGGCGCGCATCCCCATGCAGCCCGGCAACATCCTGCGCGAATTCAAGGTGCTGCGCGACATGCGCGTGGTCTGGCCGCTGGCCGCCAGCGTGCTGGCCTCCGCGGCGCTGTTCTGCGTGCTGACCTATATCGCGCCTCTCTTGCGCGAAGTGACCGGCGTGTCCGAGCGTGGCGTGACCGGCGTGCTGCTGCTGTTCGGCGTGGCGCTGACCGTGGGCAGCACCCTGGGCGGCAAGCTGGGCGACCGCAACCTGGAAGTGTCGCTGCGCCGCATCTTCATCGGCCTGCTGCTGGTGTTCCTGGCGCTCAGCCAGGCCATCCACGCGCTGGCGCCCATGCTGGCCGTGACCTTCATCTGGGGCGTGCTGGGCTTTGCCGTGGTGCCGCTGCTGCAGACGCTGATCGTGGACCAGGCGGCCGATGCGCCCAACCTGGCGTCGACCTTGAACCAGGGCGCGTTCAACCTGGGCAATGCGGGCGGCGCCTGGCTGGGCAGCGTGGCGCTGGGCCACGGCCTGCCGCTGACGGACCTGCCCTGGATGTCGGCCGGCATCACCGCCGCCGTCCTGCTGCTGACCTTGTGGGGCACGCGCTACTACGGGCGCGGCGCCGGGGCTACACTCGCTGGACAACAAGCTGGCGCGCTGACGCCCTCGCGTTCGGACGCCTGACCTGGGAGCCCGCATGAGCACCATCCATGATTTCTCCGCCCGCGCCATCGACGGCACGGAACAGTCCCTGGACACCTACCGCGGCCGCGTGCTGCTGGTGGTGAACGTGGCGTCCAAGTGCGGCTTCACGCCGCAATACACCGGTCTGGAAGAGCTGTACCGCTCGTACCACGACGATGGTTTCACGGTGCTGGGCTTTCCCTGCGACCAGTTCGGCCACCAGGAGCCGGGCGACGAGGCCGAGATCCGCAATTTCTGCACCACGCAGTACGACATCACCTTCCCGCTCTACGCCAAGATCAACGTCAACGGCGACGACGCCCATCCGCTGTACCGCTGGCTCAAGGGCGAGAAGCCCGGCGTCTTCGGCACCGAGGGCATCAAGTGGAACTTCACCAAGTTCCTGGTGGGACGCGACGGCCAGGTCATCAAGCGCTACGCGCCCACCGACACCCCGGCCGGCATCAAGGACGACATCGAAAAGGCGCTGTCCGCGCCGGTCTGAGGCGCGCTTCAGCGCAGCGGCGGCAGCCTGCGGCGCACCGTATGCGACTTGACGATGGCGGTGTTGGTTTCCGCAAATTCGGTCACACGCTCCAGGATGCCGTCCAGGTGCGAGATCGAGCGCAGCACGACGCGGGCGATGAAGCAGTCATCGCCCGTGACCTTGTCGCATTCGACGAATTCCGGGATCTGCTGGATCAGGCCCTCCACGTGACGCAACTGCCCGGGCAAGGGGCGGATGCGGACGATGGCCTCCAGCGCGTAGCCCAGCGCCACGGGGTCCACGTCCAGGGTATAGGCCCGGATCACACCCGACTCTTCCAGCCGCCGCATGCGGTCCGCGACGCTGGGCGCGGACATTCCGACCTGGCGCGCCAGGTCGGCCGTGGTGGTGCGCGCATTGGCGGTCAGCATCTCCACCAGGCGGCGGTCGATACCGTCCAGGACCGGGTTTTCACTTTTTAGGTCATTTTGCATAAATTCCACCTAAACAAAGGTTTCGGAATCGATTCACCACATCAACATCATATAACCAGCTTGATCCGCCTGGGATAATTTCTCCATCGAACATCGCGGCCGCAAGGCCCCTGGAGAACCCTCATGAACCCCTCATCAGAACGCGTGGGCCTGGCCCAGATGGCCGCGGCGATGACCTTGTCCGGCACCCTGGGCGTGTTTGTGCTCGAGTCCGGCCAAAGCGCCTGGAACGTGGTGTTCTTCCGCTGCGTGTTCGGCGCCCTCTCGCTGTTCCTGTATTGCTGGGCGCGCGGCCTGCTCAAGCCCGGCCTGTTCACCGCCCGCACGCTGGCGCTGGCCCTGGCCGCGGGCGCCGCGCTGGTGCTGAATTGGGTGCTGCTGTTTTCCGCCTACCGGCTGGCGTCCATTTCGCTGGCCACCGCGGTCTACAACGTGCAGCCCTTCTTCCTGATCGGCCTGGGCGTGCTGTTCCTGGGCGAGCGGCCCACGCGCGGCAAGCTGGCCTGGTCGGTGCTGGCCTTCGCCGGCCTGATGCTGGTGCTGCGCCTGTCCGAAGCCGGCGGCGCGGACGGCCGGGCCTATCTGTCGGGGCTGATGCTGGGGCTGGGCGCGGCGGCGCTCTATGGCGTCACCGCCATCATCGTCAAGCGGCTCAAGCACATTCCGCCGCAGGTGCTGGCGCTGGTGCAGGTGACGCTGGGCGCCGTGATGCTGCTGCCCATGGCGGACTTCAACGCCCTGCCCGCCGCGCCGCTGCAATGGGGCTATCTGGTGGCGCTGGGGCTGATCCATACCTGCCTGATGTACATCCTGATGTACTCGGCCATCCAGAAGCTGCCGACCACCTCCACCGCCGCGCTGAGCTTCATCTATCCGGCCGTCGCCATCCTGCTGGACTTCGTGGTCTACGGGCACCGCATGGACGCCATGCAGATTGCCGGCGTGGCCATGATCTTCCTGGCGGCGGCAGGCGTGAGCCTGAACTGGACCTGGCGCCTGCCGGGCCGGCCGCGCGCCGGCGCGGCCTGAACGCCGGCCAGACGGTAGGCAACCCCCGGAGCAAACCCGTACCCGCCCCCCGGTTATTGGGGCCGGCGCCAAGCCGGCCCCGCTATCATGGCTTTTCCCTGCGCCGGCCGCCGCCGGCGCGACGCACAGGACATCCCATGATCGATCTCTACTACTGGACCACCCCCAACGGCCACAAGATCACGCTGTTCCTCGAAGAAACCGGCCTGCCCTACAAGATCCATCCGGTGAACATCAGCCGCGGCGATCAGTTCAAGCCCGAGTTCCTGGCCATCGCGCCGAACAACCGCATTCCCGCCATCGTCGACCAGGCCCCGGCTGGCGGCGGCGCGCCGATTTCGCTGTTCGAGTCGGGCGCGATCCTGCTGTATCTGGCCGAAAAGACCGGGCGCTTCCTGCCTGCCGACGTGCGCGGCCGCGCCGAAGTGTCGCAATGGCTCTTCTGGCAAATGGGCGGCCTGGGCCCCATGGCCGGCCAGAACCACCACTTTTCCGGCTACGCGCAGGAGCGCATCACCTACGCCATCGAGCGCTACGTCAAGGAAACCAATCGCCTGTACGGCGTCTTGAACAAGCGCCTGGCGGACCGCGAGTTCGTCGCCGGCGACTATTCCATCGCGGACATGGCGGCCTATCCCTGGATCGTGCCGCACGCCAAGCAAGGCCAGGACCTGAACGACTTCCCGCACCTGAAGCGCTGGTTCGACGCCATCGCGGCGCGCCCCGCCACGCAGCGCGCCTATGCGCTGGCCGATACCATCAATACCGCGCCGTCCATCAGCGACGAGGAATCGCGCCGCATCCTGTTCGGCCAGACCGCCCAGAACACCGCCCGCTGAAGGAACCGCCATGCCCGACCCGCAACTGGTTTTCCGCCGCGCGAGACTGGGGGATCTGCCGGGCATCGTCGCCCTGCTGGCCGACGACGAACTCGGCGCCACGCGCGAGAATCCCGCGCTGCCGCTGGACCCGCGCTATGCTGCCGCCTTTGCCGCAATCGGCCAGGATTCCAATCAATTCCTGGCCGTGGTCGAACAGGACTCGAACCTGGTCGGCTGTTTGCAGTTATCGTTCATACCCGGCTTGTCGCGGCTGGGCCAGTGGCGCGGGCAGATCGAGAGCGTGCGCATCGCCTCGTCCTCGCGCGGCGCCGGCCTCGGACGCAGGATGTTCGAGTGGGCGATCGAGCAATGCCGCATCCAGGGTTGCAGCCTGGTGCAGCTGACCACCGACCGCGCCCGGCCCGATGCGCGCAGATTCTATGAAAGCCTGGGCTTCAAGGCCAGCCACGACGGCATGAAGCTCAGCCTGTAGTTTTTCAGTACTGATTTGGAAGGAACGCCCATGCATGGCGAATACAAAGTCCCCGGCGGCAAACTGGTCGTCGCGGATCTGGAAGTGCGCGATGGCCGGCTGGCCGACGTGCGTATCAGCGGCGACTTTTTTCTTGAACCGCCCGAGGCCCTGGACGCCATCAATAGCGGCCTGAACGGCCTGCCGGCCGACGCCGGCGAACTGGAACTGGCGGTGGCTGTGCAATCGGCCCTGCCCGCCGATGCCGAAATGTTCGGCTTCTCGGCCGAGGCCGTCGCCGTGGTGCTGCGGAGGGCGCTGGCATGACGCGCACCGACTGGAACGACTACGACTGGCAACTGATCCATGAAGGGCCGCAAGACCCGGTGCTGCACATGGCGCTGGACGCCGTCATCACCGACGAGGTCGGCGCCGGCCTGCGTCCGCCTACCCTGCGCATCTGGGAATGGGCCGCGCCCGCGGTCGTGATCGGCCGCTTCCAATCGCTCAAGAACGAAGTCGACCCCGACGGCGCGCGCCGCCACGGCATCCAGGTCGTGCGCCGCGTCAGCGGCGGCGGAGCGATGTTCATGGAGCCCGGCAACTCCATCACCTATTCGCTCAGCGCCCCTCAGGCGCTGGTGCACGGCATGAGCTTCCAGGAGTCCTACGCCTTCCTGGATGCCTGGGTGCTGACCGCCCTGCAGGCCCTGGGCATCAAGGCCTGGTACCAGCCGCTCAACGACATCGCCTCGGACATCGGCAAGATCGGCGGCGCGGCGCAGGCCCGCCGCGGCGGCGCGGTGCTGCACCACGTCACCATGTCCTACGACATCGACGCGGATAAAATGGTCGAGGTCCTGCGCATCGGCCGCGAAAAGCTGTCCGACAAAGGCACCACCAGCGCCAAGAAACGCGTCGATCCCTTGCGCACCCAGACCGGGCTCGCACGGGAAGTCATCATCGACCACATGGTGGAAACTTTTGCCGGCCTGCACCGTCTCACCCCCGGGCAGATAGGCAGCGACACCCTGGCACGCGCGCAGGCGCAAGCGGCCGAAAAGTTCTCCACGCCCGAGTGGACCGGCGTGGTGCCCTGAACGGCCGCGCCCCGATTTTCTGGAGGTAGTTTCAATGCGTCGCACATTCACGCCGCAAGGCGCGATAAGCGGTCTCTTCCTGGGCGCGGCCCTGCTGGCGCTGGCTGGCTGCGGCAGCACGCCGCCCGCCGACATCACCCTGGCCACGCAGGCGCCAGCCTCGGCGTCCACGCCGGAAAAAGTCGGCGACCTGTCCACCGAGCGCATCAAGTGGGCATCGAGCAAGCCCGGCTGCGAGGGCGACTGCCCGCGCATCGAAATCGACAGCGTCGCGTTTCCCGGCATACCCAAGCTGACCGCGCTGGTGGACCACGTGCTGGCCTACATGACCGGCACCGACGCCAACCGCCGCGGCCCCTACGACACGCTGTCCGAGTACACACAGTACTTCTGGTCGATCGCGCGCCCGCGCGACGCCACCTACTTCAAAGCCAGCGTGAAGGACACGGTGGGCGACATCGTGGCCGTCGAACTGCACACCGAGCAATTTCTGACCGGCGCCGCGCACGGCATTCCCGCCACCCAGTACCTGAACTGGGAGCGCAGCCGCGCCCGCGTGATGGGCCTGGAAGAGGCCTTGATACCGGGCCGCCATCCGCAGTATGTGGCGGCCTTGCGGCAGGCGCATGCCAAGTGGCTGGCCGGCAATCCGGACGCGCGCCGCGATCCGGCGGCCTACAACAAGATGTGGCCGTTCCAGGAAAGCGACAACTATGCGCTGACGCGCGAGGGCATCGTGGTCAAGTACGACGCCTATTCCATCGCGCCGTATTCGCATGGCGAACCCGAGCTGAACATTCCCTATTCGGAACTGCGCGGGATCCTGAAGCCTGAGCTGCTGCCTGCTTCCTGAGCCGCACCCGGCAACGCCCGCGGTCTACGCGGGCGCTGCGCACGGCAGCAAGCCGGGGTTAGGTTGAGCGGACTGAGGATGGAGCTAGGGAGGTGGCCGCTTTTTTCGCGTCTGTGGCCGGGTAAGACGCCCAGTCCGCTCAGTGCAACCGCGGCGGCAGGGCGGCGCAGACGCGCCGCCCTGGCTCGCCTTGCTTCTTAGAAGCGGTGACGCACGCCCACCATGGCCACGGTGCTCTTCACGCCGTCGGTGAACGCGAAGTTGGTGGCATACGAACCCAAGGCGTACAGATTGGTGCGCTTGGACAGGTTGTAGGTGTAGCCCAGGCTGTAGATGTTCATGGTGGCGTCGTCGCCGGTCAGCTTGTCGCTGTCCGTGTCCGCACGCTGCCACGAAGCCAGGATGTTGCTCGCGCCGCCGATCGGCACGCTCAGGCCCACCAGGTAGGAATTGGCCTTGAAGCCCGACACCGCCACGTTGGTGCCGAAGCCCTTGGCCGTGGGGCTGCCGCTGCCGAAGGCATTGACGCCCTGGCCCGTGAACCAGCCGTCGCGCGTCTGGCCATAGGCCAGCGCCAGCTTCAGCACTTCGAAGTCATACGAACCGCCGATCATCCACGACTTGGGCGTGGCGTCGGTGTTCAACTGGTTCGCGGGGTTCAGCTGGTCATACGTCAGCGCCAGGTTCACCGGGCCGCTGACATAGCGCAGGCCGGTGGTGATGGCGCGGGTGTTGTCGGCGGTCTTGAAGCCGGTTTGCGCGGCGGTCGTGTCGGCGGCGTTGAACGAGTAGCCGATGCCGAACTGCACGCCGCTGAACGACGGCGTCGAGTACTGCACCATGTTGTCGTAGCGGACCGTGTTGGCGGCGCTGAAGGCCACGCCGACGTTGGCCTGGCCGTAGCTGCCGCCGAACGGATCGATCGCGGCGAAGTACTTCGAGGCGATGTTGGTCTGGCGGCCCAGTTCCAACAGGCCCCACGAGGTGCTCTTCAGGCCGATGGTGGCTTGGCGGCCGAACAGGCGGCTGCTCTGGCCCGACACGCCGTTGGCCGAATTGAAGCCGCTTTCCAGCGTGAACACGGCGCTCAGGCCGTCGCCCAGATCCTCGGCGCCGCGCAGGCCCCAGCGCGAGCCGCTGGACACGCCGTTGACCATGCCCACCTTGGACTCATGGTAGCCATCGCCCTTGATGCGCTGGTAGCCGATACCGGTGTCGATCAGGCCGTAGAGCGTCACCGAGGTTTCCGCTTGCGCCGTTGCGCCGAACGCGGCCAGCATGGCGGTGACGAACAAAGTCTTTTTCATTGCAAATTCCCATTGATTGAACAGACATGCGCATCCGGGCTGGCACGCATGGCGTGCGGCGCGCCCGGCGCATGGCAGGAACGGATTCTAGGGACGCAATGTGTCAATTCTGGTTACGCAAGCTGGGAAATTCCCTAGGCCGCGAAAAAGGCGCATGGTGTCGCGCCAGGCCGACACCGGCGCGGCGCGCGCAGGCCTGCAATGCCGATGTGCTATTCATGCGCGGTGCGCGTGCAGGCGCGCAAATGGAAATCGCCCCTTGCGGGGCGATTTCCTTTTTTGTCTCCTGCCCTCCTCGGCGCGGCGTCCGGGGACGCCCCGCCGTATCGGGTATCAGGGGTACAGGCCGCGCACCTGGCGCGCTTGCAGGATGCGCGTGCAAGCGACGATGAACGCCGCCGTGCGCAGCGTGACCTTGTGCTCCTTGGCCACTTGCGACACCGAAGCGTAGGCTTCGCGCATCAGGCGCTCCAGGCGCTGGTTGATCTCGTCTTCGCTCCAGAAAAAGCTGGAGAAGTCCTGCACCCATTCGAAATAGCTGACCGTCACGCCGCCGGCGTTGGCCAGCACGTCCGGCACGACGTAGACGCCGTGTTCGGCCAGGATGTCGTCGGCTTCGGGCGTGGTCGGGCCGTTGGCGCCTTCCACCACGATCTTCGCGCGCACCTTGGCGGCATTGGCGGCGGTGATCTGGCTTTCCAGGGCGGCCGGGATCAGGAATTCGGTTTCCAGCGTCCAGAACTCATCGCGGTCCATGGACTGGCCGCCGGAGAAGCCGCCCACGCCGCCATGCTGCGACACGTAGGACAGCAGCTTGTGCACGTCCAGGCCGGCCGGATTGTGGACGGTGCCGGTATGATCCTGCGCGGCAATGACCTTGGCGCCGGCTTCATGGAACAGGCGGGCGGCGGTGCCGCCCACGTTGCCGAAGCCCTGCACCACGACGCGCGCCTTGGACACGTCGATGTTCATGTCGCGCGCGGCTTCGCAGCCCACCACGAACACGCCGCGGCCGGTGGCCTCGACGCGGCCCAGGCTGCCGCCCAGCGCGATCGGCTTGCCGGTGACCACGCCGGTGGCGGTGGCGCCTTCATTCATGGAGTACGTGTCCATCATCCAGGCCATGGTCTGGGCGTTGGTGTTCACGTCGGGCGCCGGGATGTCCTTGGACGGTCCGATGATGACGCCGATTTCCGAGGTGTAGCGGCGCGTCATGCGTTCCAGCTCGGAGGCCGAGAGCGTGCGCGGGTCGACCCGCACGCCGCCCTTGGCGCCGCCGTAGGGCAGGTTCACCGCGGCGTTCTTGATCGACATCCAGGCCGCCAGCGCCATCACTTCGGAGAGCGTGACGTCCTGGTGGAAACGCACGCCGCCCTTGCCGGGACCGCGCGAGACGTTGTGCTGGACGCGGTAGCCCTCGAAGTGGGCGATGCTGCCGTTGTCGAGTTCGATCGGCACGTCGACGATCAGGGAACGCTTGGGGCGCTTCAGGGTCTCGACCCAACGCGCCAGCGAACCAAGATACGGGGTGACCCGGTCGACTTGTTGCAGGTAGTTGCCCCAGGGGCCGAGGTCCTCGGCGTTCAGATAAGACGGCAATGCGTGGGTGGGAGTTTGAGACATGAGCTGGCTCTCCTGACAAAGTTGCGCCATTTTATCCACGAAAGTTATAGCGTCCCCATTTAAAACAAAAATATTTTAATTGGGGACTCATAACTGTTGCGGCTATCGAACGCGCCGCAAACCCAAGCCTGATGCTGCCCTTATCCTAAGCCGCCAAACTGCCAACGTCCAGCCTGCCAGTCCTACGAGGGAGGCCTTGCAGCCAGCCGCAAGGCGGATGAAAAGCGGGGCGGTTTCCTGTTAAGGAAACCGCCCCGCTTGGTCCTGCCATGCTCCATCCGATGGATGCAGCACCGGTGCGTTCAATCGTTCAGCAACTGCCAGGCCAGGCGAGCCGCCGCGCGTGCGCCATGGCCGTCCTGGTCGTAGCGCGGACTGAACTCCGCCATGTCCGCCAGGCGCAGCTTGCCGCTGGCCTTGACCCGCAGGACGATTTCCTCGATCACCGTCAACGGCACCCCATAGGGCGCCGGGGCCGAGACGCCTGGCATGACCCCTGCGGGCAGCACGTCCAGGTCTATGGTCAGGTACACATGCCGTGCCCGGGCCAGCAAGGCGTCGACGTTGGCCAGGCGCGCCGCCAGGTGGCGCTCCTGCATGTCGCGGTCCTCGACCCAGATGGCGCCGACTTCGGCGGCGCGCGCATACAACGCCGGGGTATTGGCCAGCCGCGATACGCCCAGGCAGGCGTACTGCAGGGCCCGGCCGCGTTCCTCGCAGTAGCGCGAGATCTGGTCGAACGGCGTGCCCGAACTGCCAGGCCGCCCGGTGCGCAGGTCGAAGTGCGCGTCCAGGTTCAGCACCAGCACGGGTTCGCTGTCGCCACGGGCATCCAGCCAGCGCGCCAGACCCTGGAAGCTGCCCCAGGCGATCTCGTGGCCGCCGCCCAGCACCAGCGGACGGGCGCCCTGCTCCATCAGTTCCGCCACGCGCAGGCCCAGCTGTTCCTGGGCGTCTTCAAGCCGGTCGCCCTCGCAGGCCACGTCGCCAGCGTCCAGCAGGCGCGTGAGGCCGTGCGCCGGCAAGCCTGCCAGGAACTTGCGGATGACCGACGGGCCTTCGGCCGCGCCGATGCGGCCCTGGTTGCGGGCCACGCCGGCATCGCAGGCGAAGCCCAGCAGCACCGCCTCGCCCTTGCGGACCTGGCCGGCGGCCGCTTCGACGATATGCGCCAAGCGGCGCGTGTCGCCTTGTTCGGCGCTGTCGTCGCGGGCCTTCCACAGGCTTTTGTCGAATTGCGCCATGCTCATGCAGCCCCCTGCCCCGCGTTCAACACCGCCTGCAGAAACTCGCGCGTACGCGCTTCGCGCGGCTGGGTGAAGATCACATCGGGCGAACCGGATTCCAGGATCACGCCGCCGTCCATCACCGCCACCCTGTCCGCCACGTCGCGGGCGAAGCCCATTTCGTGCGTGACCACCATCATGGTCATGCCTTCGCGGGCCAGCAGCTTCATGACCTGCAGCACTTCGCCCACCAGTTCCGGGTCCAGCGCCGAGGTCGGCTCGTCGAACAGCATGACCTTGGGCTGCATCGCCAGCGCGCGGGCGATGGCCACGCGCTGCTTTTGCCCGCCGGACAGGCTGGCAGGCATGGCCGCCATCTTCTGGCTCAGGCCGACCTTGTCCAGCAAGTCCGCCGCCAGTGCATTGGCCTGCTCGCGGCCCATGCCGCGCAGCGTGCGCGGACCGACCGTGACGTTGTCCAGCACCGACAGGTGCGGAAACAGGTTGAAGCCCTGGAACACCATGCCCACCTGCATGCGCAGCTGGTTGAGCGCGGCTTCGGGCAACAGCTTGCCGTGGTCCAGCAGGGTCTGCCCGCAGATGTCGATGGTGCCGGCCTGCGCCACTTCCAGGCCGTTGCAGCAGCGCAGCAAGGTGCTCTTGCCCGAGCCGCTGGGCCCGATCACCACCACCACCTGGGACGGCAGCACGTCGAAGTCGATCGCGCGCAGCACTTCGTGGTCGCCGTAGGACTTGCGCAGGCCGCGGATGCGGATCATTTCTTGCGGGTTCGCCGCCGAGTTCATTGCGGTGTTCATTGCACCATCCCTCCCGCGCGCAGGCGGTTTTCAACCTGGCGCAGCACCAACATGGTGGCCGTGGTCAGGATCAGATAGATCAGCGCCACCACCAGATACGTTTCCAGCGAGCGGTACGACACGCTGATGATCTTCTGCCCTTCATGCATCAGATCGTGAATGGTCAGGAGCGACACCAGCGCCGAGTTCTTGATCAGCGCGATGAACTCGTTGCCCAGCGGCGGGATCATGCGCACCACCGCCTGCGGCAGCACAATGATGCGCATGGCCTGGCCGGAGGACATGCCCAGCGAACGGGCCGCTTCGGTCTGGCCGCGGTCCACCGACTGGATCGCGCCGCGCACGATTTCCGACACGTAGGCGCCGGAGTACATGCCCAGGCCCAGCACGCCGCAAGCGAACGCCGGCAGCGTGATGCCGAAATGCGGCAGGCCGAAGAACCAGATGAACAACTGCACCAGCAAGGGCGTGCCGCGGAACAGCAGCAGATAGACGCTGCACAGGTTATAGATGACGTAGCGCTTCGGGTTGAGGCGCCCCACGCCGACCAGCAGGCCGATGACGCAGGCCAGCAGCAAGGCGCCCGCGGTCACCTCGACGGTGACCACGGCGCCATTGATCAGCTCGCCGAAGTCGGCGAAAACGGGAGAAAAATCCAGGTTCATTTCGCGGGAGCCTCGAACCACTTGTTGACGATGGCCTGGTAGCTGCCGTCGGCCTTGAGCTTCTGCAGCGCGGCGTTCAGTTCACGGGTCAGCTCGGGCTTGTTCTTGGGTACGGCGATGCCGTAGTCCTCGGTGGTGATCTGGTCGTTCAGCACCGTCAGGTCCGGCGTGCTCTGGGCGAACAGCTTGGCGGCGGGCTTGCCCGTCACGGCGGCTTCGGCGCGGCCGATCTGCACCAGGTTGAACATCTCCTGGTTCTTCTCGACTTCCACGCGCTGCACCGCCGGGTAGTGCTCCTTCAGGTAGTTGACCGACTTGGTGCCGACCTGCACCGACACCTTGCGGCCGTCCAGGTCCTTCAGCGTCTTGACGGGACCGTCCTTCTTGGTCATGACGACCAGGCCGCCCGCGTAGTAGGGATCGGTGAAGTCCACGACCTTGGCGCGTTCCGGCGTGATGTAGATGGCCGACACGGCGATGTCGGCGCGGCCGGCCTGCAAGGCGGGAATCAGGCCCTTGAAGTCGATGTCGATCCACTCGACCTTCTTGCCCATGGCGCCGGCCAGGGCTTCCACCAGTTCGATGTCAAAGCCAGTGCGCTTGCCGTCCTTGACGAACTCCATCGGCGGGAAAGTCGCGTCGGTCACGGCGCGGATGGTTTCCTGGGCGAACGCCGGACCGGCGCTCCAGGCGAGGCCCAGCGTCAGGGCGGCGGTCAGCAGTGTGCGGCGAGTGGTCATGGTGGGTCCTATCGAAAGTGGATACGGCGGTCGGATGGGTACTGATACGGCGTGGAATACAAGGAAAAAGGTCGATTGCCGCGAGGCGCGGGCTTAATGAACCTGCAATTTCGCCGAGATGCGCCGGGCCGCGGCCACGGTCATTTCGGTCAATGCCTCGGGCCGCTGGGCGGCCCGGGTCGATGGCGCCATCAGTGTGATCGAGGCCACGGCCTGGTTGGCGCGTTGAAAAATGGGAACGCTGACGCCCCAAACGCCGGCGTCGACCTCGCTGTCAGTAACGGCGTAGCCCTGGATGCGGATGGCTTCGAGCTCCTGCCCGAGACGAATCGCGTCCATGCCGGCTTCGGCCGCCAGATAGGCCAGCGCGGCTTGCTGGCGGGCCAGCGGCATGAAGGCCAGCAGCGACTTGGCCGAGGCGCCGCGCGCCAGCGGCAGGCCGCGCCCCTTGGTGAAGGAACAGCGCAGCGGATGCTGGCTTTCGATCATGTCCAGGCACACCGCCTGGTCCTTGACCGCCACCAGCAGGCCTATGGTTTCGCCGGACGCGGCGGCCAGCGCGGCCATGTCGGGCTGCGCTTCATGGATCAGGAACGAGGACTGGTCAAAGCCCCAGGCCAGTTGCACGCACAGCGGGCCGGGGCCGTATTCGCCATCGTGCTCGGCAACGAAGCCCCAGCGCTTGAGCAGCGCCACCTGACGGTACAGGGTGCTTTGCGCCAGGCCGGTCTGCTCGGCCAAGGCGGCGATGCTGAGGGGGCCGTCGTGCCTGGCCAGGGTGGCCAGCACGTACAGCACGCGATCCGCGCCTGCCCCGACTGATAGATCCGCTTTCAACATGTGGCTCCAAGCTAATGGAGCGCAGATTATCAATTTTTGGTTCTTATCCAGGTTTTTATTCCCAAATTTTGAGAATAATTGGGGAAAACCCGGAAAATGATCGGATGGGCCGGCGGTACGGCCCATCCCAAAACAGCGCCCGCTCGCCGCGATTGCGGACTGAATGGACCATGGCCTAATCCAGCGTTGTGCCCGTCGACTTGATCAGCGCCGCCCACCACGCCGTATCGTTGCGAATCTGCTCTGCGAATTGGGCGGGGCTACCTCCGACGGGCTCCGCGCCAAGCTCCACCAAGCGCTTTTTCATTTCCGGACTCGCCAACGCCTGCGTGACCGCTACGTGCAGCCGCTCGATTACGGGCCCGGGCGTGCCGGCGGGCACCATCAAGCCCTTCCATGCGGTAACCACATAATCATCCAGTCCGGCTTCCTTGGCGGTGGGCACGTCCGGCATGGATTCCGCTCGCGCTTGGCTAGCCACTGCCAAGGCCCGCAGTTTTCCCGACTGCACATAAGGCAACAACGGCGGCATGTTGTCGATCATCATGGTGATGTGCCCTGCCAGCAGGTCTGTAATGGCCGGGCCGGTCCCCTTGTAGGGAACATGCAGCAATTCCGTTCCTGCCCGTTGATTGAGGAGTTCACCCGCCAAATGCGCTGGCGTCCCTGTTCCGGGTGAACCAAAACTCAGCTTGCCAGGATGAGACTTCGCATAGGCAATGAACTCCTTCAGGTTTCTTGCCGGGATCGAAGCATTGATCACCATCAGGTTGTAATCCTTGACCAATAGCGAAACGGGCGCGAGATCCGTCGCCGGCTCGTAGGGCATGTTGGAATACAGGCTGGGATTGATGACTGTCGGCCCGGCCGAAGCCAGCAACAACGTGTACCCGTCCGGCGCGGAACGTGCGACAAAGTCGCCGCCAATGTTGCCGCTGGCCCCAGCCTTGTTTTCGACAATGACCGGCTTTCCCAGGTTCTCGGCCATTCTCTCCGCCAGCAGGCGGGCCAGGATATCCGCTGAGCCGCCCGGCGAAAACGCCACCACCAGACGGATGGGTTTGGCCGGGTAGACGGCCTCGCCATGCGCAGACGGCAACACAGCGGCGAAGCTGCACGCAAGCCCGAACGAACGTAAAAGTGCTTTCCACATAACGTTTCCTGTTCTTTTAAAAGTACTGTCCCGACGTACGGCCGACGACGGCATACGCCAGACGCCTTATTGTTCTTTCAGAGCGGCGGCGTACGCCGCCCCCGCCTCGCTTTCACTGTCCGTCGCAAGGCTCACCGTCACTTTCAATCCGCTCGCGTTGAACCGGAACGGCTTCTGATAGGAGAAACTCACGGGCGCGCCGGCATCCTGTCCGCAGTTCAGCCCTGCGGTCGTGCCGTGCGTGGGCCAGGTCTTGGGTATCTCGACTTCGCCGACTTCATTGCCATCCGCCAGCAATACTGCTCGCCCGGCGTTCTTTCCCGTCCGTGTGAAATGGAGTTCGACAATGGCATTGCCGGGCGGAGGCTGGTACGGGCTCTCGATACGATGCGTCAGCGACTCGGAGTACACGTACTCATAACAAAGCCGTCCGTCCTTCAGGTAAATCACGAAGCCGCCGAAATGGCTGCCCCAGGCCAACAGCACGCCTCGCGGCGGCTCTTCGCCGACGGTGAATCTCGCCTCAATGGCATAGCTGCGGTCCGTGATGTCGGGGGATTGCATTCTGTCCACCCGGGCCATATTGCTATGGAATTCATAGCGCAGCGTCTGGTTCATCTTGAGCCGCTCGGCCGCCCGCTCCCAATCCCTGTCATCCAAAGGCAGGACGCCATACCGTCCCGCCTGCTCCCACCAGAGGGCCACGAGTTCCTCAAGCTTCTCCGGATGCTGTTTGGCTAGATCTGAAGCCTCGGAGAAATCCTCGGACAGGTGGTAAAGCTCCCATTGGTCCAGGTCGAAGTCACGCCCCTTCGGGTGCCGTGAAACCGCCTTCCAACCTTGATGCCAGATGGCGCGATCTCCCAGCAGCTCGAAAATCTGGGAGTCCTTCTGCGTCGGCGCGTGGACGTCGGCGAGCGTGTAATTCATGCCGATGCCATGCACCGGCAATTGCGGCACGCCCTTGTATTGCCCGGGCGCCTCGATGTTCATGATTTCGTATAGCGTCGGCGCAATGTCGATGACGTGATGATATTGATGCCTCAATACCCCAGGATCGGCGATATGTCCCGGCCAATGGATGATCAACGGCGCGCGGACCCCGCCTCCGTGCACGTTTTTTTTGTACCACTTCAGGGGAGTATTGGAGACTTGCGCCCAGCCGGTGGGGTAATGGTTGTACGCCAGCTCGCTGCCGATCTTGTCCAGGTGCGCGATGCCGACCTGCGGCGATTCCGTCTCGTAAACCATATGCTTACGCAAGTTGATCGCCCCAGTCGGGCCGCCCTCGGGGCTTGCGCCGTTGTCGGACAGCAATACGATCAGCGTATTGTCCAGTTGGCCGATGGCTTCCAGGTGATCGACGAGCCTGCCTACCTGATCGTCCGTGTGCTCCAGGAAACCCGCATAGGTTTCCTGAAGGCGCGCCAATAGCGTGCGCTCGTCCGCCGGAAATTCTGTCCATGGACGGACCCCTGGATTCAGCGGCGCAAGCGCCGTTCCGGGCGGCACGACGCCCAATTCCAATTGCTTCTTGTGTCGTTGGGCGCGAATGACGTCCCAACCGCAGTCATATTTGCCCTGGTGGCGCTCGATGTACTCCTGGGGCACATGATGAGGCCAATGGCAAGCGCCGAACGCCAAGTACAGGAAGAACGGCCGTCCCTGGGCAGAACTGACGTGATCCTTGATGTCGGTGATTGCATGGTCAACGAGATCCGTGCTCAGGTGATAGTCGTCCGTCTTCTCGAGCTGGATGGGACGGTTGTCCTGGCATAGCTCAGGATTCCATTGATCCGTCAGCGCGCCGTGAAATCCGTACCAGCGGTTGAAGCCCTTGCCTATGGGCCAGTTGTCGTGCGGGCCCGCCGCGCCGTAGTCGGCGATATTGGTCAAATGCCATTTCCCGACGGCGTAACTGGAATAGCCATGCAAGCCCAGAACTTCGGGCACGGTGGCCGCATTTTTCCCGACTTGGCCCGCGTACCCTGGATAGCCGCTGGACCATTCAGCAATGATGCCCACCCCTGCCGCATGCGAGTTGCGGCCCGTCAACAGGCAGGCCCGTGTCGGTGAGCACATGGAAGTCACGTGAAAGTTCGAATAGTGCGCGCCCTTCGCCGCCAGCCGGTCCATGCGCGGCGTCGCAATCTCCGACCCATAGCATCCCAGGTCGGCAAAACCCACATCGTCGAGCACGATAAATACGATATTGGGCGCGTCCTTGGGAACGCGAACCTGCTCCGGCCACGATGGCGTCGAGTCTCGATACGTGCGGCCTATTTCGCCTTTGAATTCATCTTCGGTTTTTTCCATTGTCATCCCTTGCCAAGTCGTCGAGTCGTCTCGATCACATTCAATTAAAAGCGGCCCGGACCTTGCAGCTGCAAAGGTCCGCGCGGCGCGAGCCCAAGCCAGCGGGAGCCGACCGTCCGGTCAGGCGGCAACCCCGGCATAAGGCACATCGGTGTTGCCATATCGGCGGATGCGGATGTTCGCCTGCTCGCCGTGGCCTACCATGCCTTCGATGCCGCACAGCCTGGAGCAATAGCGGCCGACCAGGGCGGAAGCTTCATCCGTCAAAACCTTCTGATAGGTGCAGGTCTTGATGAACTTTCCCACCCACAAGCCCCCGGTGTAGCGCGCAGCCTTGCCCGTAGGCAGGGTGTGATTCGTGCCTATGACCTTGTCGCCGTATGCGACGTTGGTACGCGCCCCAAGGAATAGCGCGCCGTAGTTCCGCATATTGTTCAAGAAGTAGTCGGGATCTCGCGTCATGACCTGGACATGCTCGCTGGCGATAAGGTCGGCCTGCTCCACCATCTCCTCGTAGCTGTCGCACACGATTACCTGGCCGTAGTCGCGCCATGAGACGCCAGCCGTGTTCGCGGTGGGCAAGATCTTCAGCAGGCGTTCGATTTCCTGCATGGTCTCGCGAGCCAGCGTTTCCGAGTTGGTGATCAGGATCGCGGGCGTGTTGTAGCCGTGTTCAGCCTGGCCAAGCAGGTCGGTAGCGCACAGCTCGGCATCGACCGAATCGTCAGCGATGACCAAGGTTTCCGTCGGCCCTGCCAGCAGGTCGATCCCGATCCGGCCGAATAGCTGTCGTTTTGCCTCGGCCACGTAAGCGTTGCCGGGGCCAATGACCATGGTCGTCGGACGAATGCTTGCCGTGCCGATGGCGAAGGCGCCAATGGCCTGCACGCCACCCAGGGTATAGATCTCGTCCGCCCCGGCCAAGTGCATTGCCGCGACCACGGCAGCCGACGGCTTGCCGTTCACCACGGGCGACGAAGCGACCACGCGCGGCACACCCGCAACCTTTGCCGTGACCACGCCCATATGCGCCGACGCAACCAGCGGGAATTTCCCCCCCGGCACATAGCAGGCCACGCTTTCCACCGGAAGATTCTTATGCCCGAGAATGACCCCTGGGAGGGTCTCGACCTCGACATCGCGCATGGATTCCTTCTGTAGCTGGGCAAAATTGCGTATCTGCTTTTGCGCAAAGCGGATGTCGTCGAGCTGCCCGGCGCTTAATTGCGCCATACAGTCTTGAATCTGAACATCCGTAAGCCTGAAAGATTCGGGCGCCCATTGGTCGAACTTCCGGGAGTACTCGAGGAGCGCCTCGTCCCCTCGCTTCCCGATATCGGCAAGAATGCCGCTGACCGTGCTTTGCACCTGCGCCGCATCGGACTCCGATTGCTCTTCCGTACGCCCTTGCTTCAGAAACCGAACCATCGCTTGCTCCAAGTTGATGAAAAGTTAGCTATCCGACATTCACGATTGCGCATCGAGTGCAAAAATTGCTATATTTTGCATTGCCGTTTGCGTCAATTATGGTGCAACTCAAAGTGCAAATGCAGTGCAAATAATCGGTAGAAACCCTCGACACAAGGCCCGCCATGCATGACGACGACGAGTCGGCTCCCCAGAAGAAAAAGTTGAAGGACGTTGCAGATCGCGCGGGAGTCGCCGTGTCCACCGTCTCGCGGGCACTATCCGGCCACCCTGCAATCAGCGCCGCCACGCGCGATGCCGTTCAGGAGGCGGCGGCACAATTGGGATATCGCTTGCCCATGCAGGGCAGAAAGCTGCGCAAGGCCGCGACGAAAGTCATCGGAGTCGTGGTGGAAGCGCTGCACAACCCATTCATCACGTCCTTGATCGCTCATTTGCATGATGCGTTCGACGAAGCCGGCTACCACATGATTCTCATCATCGATTCGATGAGCGAGTCGAACTGCCTGCAAAAGCTGCGTCCGCTTGTCGATGGCTATCTGGATGGACTAGTGCTGGCGACCGCGACGCTGGATTCTCCTATCGTCACGGAACTGAAACGCCGAGCCATTCCTCTCGTTCTTGTCATCCGCTCAGTCGACAACGCGAACGTCGATACCGTGGAAATCGACAACGTTCATGCAGGGGCCGAAGCGGCACGTCATCTTTTTGAGCTGGGCCATAGACGGATCGGGCTGGTCATGGGCCAACGCAATACTTCAACCAGTCGCGACAGATCGGAAGGCGCCTTGATCTGGCTGGAAAGCCAGGGAATTCGTCGCCAGGACATCCCGCTGATTTTTGGCATGTACACCATGGAAAGCGGCTATTCGAGCGCCATGACCCTGCTGTCTGGACCGCAGCCCGTTTCCGCGATCATTGCAGGCAATGACACCATGGCGCTGGGCGTGCTTGAAGCGGCCAAGCGCAAGGGAATCGCAGTGCCGCAGCAGCTGTCAGTCTTGGGATTCGACGATATGCCCCTGGCGGGCACGCACGTGATGTCCCTCACGACAATCCGGCAACCGGTTGAAACGATGGCTCGCACCGCCGCTCGACGGCTGCTGGATCGCATCAATGGACCAATACCCACGACGGTATCGCGGGATGTGCTGCCTATCCACCTGATCCAGCGTGAAACAACGGCGGCCTGCCTCAGCGCGCCGGTTGGTTCTCAAAGTCAAAGGACTCACTCGCAAACTCGGTGACCTTCCACACTGGATCATGCTCTGGTCAGGGGCTGTTCAAACCTGGTGGGCGGTCGACCCCAGAATGCGCTCGGCGCAGCGCGCCCAGTACAGCAGCCGCGCATCTTCCTTCACGAAGCCGACCATCTGGAAGCCCAGCGGCAGGCCGTTGGGGCCGCGCGCGACGGGCAAGGTGATGGACGGGTTGTGCAGCAGGGACCAGATGCGGATGAAGGCCGAGCTGCCGGTGGAGCTGGCCGGCGGCGCCTCGCCCAGCGTGGACGGCATGGCGACCGCGTCGACCTCGCGCGCGGCATCGTAGAAATCGCGGCGGCAGGCGTCGGCGGCGTCCAGCGCGGCGGCGTAGTCGGCCGCGGATAGCCCCTCGCCCATGGTCAGGTACTCGATCAGCCCGGGATCGCACAGCGCCGCATGGTCGCGCTTGAGCGCGGCGTACTCGCGCGCCAGGTCGTAGGCCATGATCACGTCCTGCGCCTCGCCCATGGTGTCGAAGGCCGGCGGCATGGCCAGCTCGGTAACTTTCACGCCTGCGGCAGCCAGCGTGCGCAGATTGGCCTCGAAGCTCTCGCGCATGCAGGGCTCGGTGTCGGCCCAGTCCTTCGGCCGCCATACGCCCAGGCGGAAATCGCTGCGCAGCGTCGAGGCCGGATCGAAGCGCGGGTCGCCGGTGAACGCGCGCATGAACAGCGCCGCATCGTCGACCGAACGCGAGATCGGACCGATCACGTCCAATACCCGCGAATAGCGCCGGATCGCCACGTAGGGAATGGCGTCCAGCGTGGGCTTGAAGCCCACCGCGCCGCAGAACGCCGACGGCCGCAGGATGGAGCCCGCCGTCTGCGTGCCGATGGACAGTGGCGCCATGAAGTCGGCGACGGCCGCCGCCGAGCCGGCCGAGGACGCGGCCGGCGTGCGGGTCAGGTCATGCGGGTTGCGCGCGGGCCCCGGCAGCATGATGGCATGGCGCGACACGGTGTTCTTGCCCAGCACGTTAAAGCCCAGTTCCTGCGCCTGCGTCACCACGGGCGCGTCCGCCTGGGGCTGGCGGCCGGGGAAGATCTCGGGATCGCCCAGCTCGGTGGGCATGGCCGCCGTGTCGATGGTGTCCTTGATGCCCAGCGGCACGCCGTCCAGCGCGCGCCGCCGGCCATGGCGATCCCATTCCCGGGCGCGGGCCAGCGCGCCCTCGGCGTCCACTCGCACCCAGGCCTTGACGCCGCCGTTGCGTTCCTCGATGCGGTCCAGGCAAGCGCGCGCCCAGGCCTCGCAGGTCAGCCTGCCCTGCTCCAGTGCGGCCAGGCCCTGGGTGGCGGTCAAAGTGGCGATGGCGCCGGGCGCCGGGCGGCGCGCAACGGACGCCGGGGAAACACTCGTGTCGGAAGTACGCAAGATACGGCTCCTGGAAAGGATGCAGGAAAGGGACGCTAGGCGCCTGACGGCTGGGCATGGCCGCCCCGCCCTATATACAAATCGCTCATATGCTGGTTGGCCAGCAACGCCTGCCCCGTGTCGGTCAGCACGATGCGGCCGGAATCCAGGATGTAGCCGCGGTCGCTGAACGCCAGCGCCTGGCGCGCGCGCTGCTCCACCATCAGCACGCCCACGCCGATCTGCGGCAGGCGCCGCACTTCGGCAAACACTTGCTCGGTCAGCGCCGGCGACAAGGCGGCGGACGGTTCATCCAGCACCATCAGCCGCGGCGAGGACATCAGCGCGCGGGCGAAGGCCAGTTGCTGGCGCTCGCCGCCGGACAGGTTCTCGGCGTGGGTCTTGCGCCGCCCGGCCAGGGCGGGAAACAAGTCGAACATGTCGCGGATGCGCTTTTCGCGCGCCTGCACGTGTTCGACCACCTGCAAGTTCTCCAGCACGGTCAGCGCGCCGAACACATTGCGCACCTGCGGCACATAGGAAATGCCGATGCGCACGCGCTCCTCGACCGGCAGCGTGAGCAGGTCGCGGCCATCGAAGGTCATGGCGCCGGCGATGCGCGGCAACAGGCCCATCACCGCCTTGACCAGCGTGGACTTGCCCGCGCCGTTGGTGCCGGCGATGGTGACGATCTCGCGCGGCGCCACGTGCATGTCGATGCCGGACACGATATCGACCTCGCCGTAGCCGCCGGACAGGCCTTGCATGACGAGCTGGCTCATATCACTCCCCCCATGTACGCTTCGCGCACCTGTTCATTGGCCAGGACGCTGTCGGGCGAGCCTTCGGCGATGACCCGCCCGCGGTCCATGACGTACATGCGCGGCACGATGCGCGACAGCTCTTCCAGGTTGTGTTCGATGATGGCGACGGTCAGGCCGCGCTGGTTCAGCTCCACGATGCGCGCCGATAGCTCTTCGATCAGCACCGGATTGACGCCGGCGAACGGTTCATCCAGCAGGATGCAGCGCGGCTCCAGCATCAGCAGCCGCCCCAGCTCCAGCAGCTTCTTCTGGCCGCCCGAGAGTTTCCCCGCGGGCTCGTCCGCCACGCGCGACAGGTTCAGGAAGGCCAGCAATTCGTGCACCCGCTCCGCGTTGCGCGCCTCTTCGCGGGCGACTTCGCGGCGGGCGAAGACCAACGCCGCCAGCTTTTCGCCGCGCTGGTCCGGCGCGGCGGCCATCATGTTGTCGAAGACCGTCAGCTGGCTGAACTCGCGCGGCACCTGGAAGGTGCGCGCCAGGCCCCGGCGCACGCGCTGGTGCACCGCCACGCCCGTGATGTCTTCATCGGCGAAGCGCACCGACCCGGAACTGGGCGGGATGTAGCCCGTGACCACCGAGAACAGCGTGCTCTTGCCCGCGCCGTTGGTGCCGATCACCCCGACCATTTCACCCTTGCGCACTTCCAGAGACACGTCGTCCAGCGCCTTGAAGCCGCCGAAACTGGCGCTCAGCCCTTTGATGCAAAGCAGCGTCATGCCTTTCTCCTGCGGGTGGTGCTTGTGTTGCCGAAAATGCCCTGGGGCCGGTAAAGCACCACGCAGATGAGCGCCAGGCCGATGACGCCGATGCGCACGCTGGCCATCTGCACCTCCGAGATGCCGCCGACGAAGTCGCGCACAAAGCGCGAGCCTTCCAGGAACCCGACCAGCAGCACCGTGCCAGCCACCACGCCGCTCAGCCGCCCCACCCCGCCCAGGATGATGGCGATCCAGATGTAGAAGGTGATCAGCGGCACGAACTGTTCCGGACTGATGAAGGTCAGGTAGTGCGCCTGGAAGGCGCCCGCCAGACCAGCCAGCCCCGCGCCCAGCATCAGCGAACGGGTCTTGAAACGGGCCGGATCCTTGCCCAGCGCCCGCACCGCCACCTCGTTGTCGCGCACCGCCTCGATCACGCGGCCGAAGGGGCTGCGTATCACCAGGTGGATCAGGAGCAAGGCGCCGGCGTTGACCGCCAACAACAGCAGCATGATCCACAGGTCCACCGTCTGCGGCGAGGCCCAGCCCGCGAACAGCCGCGGGATGCCCGGCAGGCCGTGCATGCCGCGCGTCAGCCATTCCTCGGTCTGCAGCATCATGCGCACCGACTCCGAGAAGCCCAGCGTCACGATGGCGAGGTAGTCGCTGCCCAGCCGCAAGGCGATCATGCCCAGCGGCCAGGCCGCCAGCGCCGCGAAGGCGGCGGCCGCCGCCATGGAGATGGGTATGGGCACGCCCTTGAGCGACAGCAGGGCCGAGGTATAGGCGCCGATGGCGAAGAAGCCGACGTGGCCGAAGTTGATCAGTCCGGTGAACCCGTAGTGCAGCGACAGGCCGAAGGCCAGCAGCATGTAGATCAGGATCCCGATGGCGATTGCAATCAGATAGGCTTCCATGATTTCACCTCGCCGCCATCGGACGGCCGAAGATGCCCTGGGGACGCAGCAGCAGCACGCACAGCAGCACCGCGAAGGCGAACACGATCTTGTAGGCCGGCCCGACCACCAGGCTGGCGACTTCCTGCGCAATGCTGAACACCATGATCCCGACGATGGCGCCCACCGGGTTGCCGATGCCGCCCAGGATCACGGCCGCGAACATGGGCATCAGCAGTTCCCAGCCCAGCTCGGGGATCACCACCGCCTTGATGCCCAGCAGCACGCCGCCCAGCCCGCAATAGGCGCCGGCGATGCTCCACAGCGTGATCATCACGCGCCGCCCGCGTATGCCGCTGGCCGCGGCCAGTTCCGGGTTGTCCGCCACCGCCCGCATGCGCCGCCCGGTGGGCGTCATATGCATCAGCGCAAACACCAGCGCCAGCGCCGCCACCGCCGTGCCGACGATATACAGGTCGGTGGGCAGGATGCGCACGCCGCCGAAATTCCAGGCGCGCGTCAGCGGCATGTCGAAGGTGTACTGGTCCTGCCCGGCGAAGAACGTGATCGTGCTGCGCAGCGCGAACGCCACGCCGATGGACGCGATCAGGCGCGACACGTTGGAGCGCGACTCCAGCGGCCGGAACACCCAGGCATAGAAGAAAAGGCTGACCAGGATCGTGGCGGCGACGGCGGCCAAGCCGCCCGCCAGCATCGATCCGCCGGCCAGCGCCTGCGTGAAGACGGCCACGTAGGCACCCAGCGTCATGTAGTCGCCGCTGGCGGCGTTGGGAAAGCGGGCGATGCCGAACACCAGCGTGATCGCCAGTGCCGGCAAGGCCAGCAGCATCCCGATCACAACGCCGTTGATCGCGGCGTTGATGACGGTGATTGCATCCATACTTGTGTTCCCCTAGTGTTTCTTATGGTCAGACTTGGCCTGCGATGACTTCTTTGAGCACCAGCTTGCCGTCGCGGATGTCGAAGACGCCAAAGTCCGGCACGGTCTCGCCCTGCTTGCCGAAATCCAGGCGCGAGGATGCGCCGTCGTAGTCCACCGGCTTGCCGGCGCGCAGCAGCGCCTGGCCTTGCGCGAAACCGCTGACCTTCTCGCCCCCGCCCTGCGCGGTCACGGCGCGGATCTTGCCGTTGATGGCGGCCACGTCCGCGGTCGGCCCGGCCGCCTCGATGGCCAGCGCCAGCGTGATCACCATGTCGTAGGACTGCGAGGCGAAGATGTCCGGCTCGCGCTTGGTGCGCTTGCGGAATTCGGCGGCGAAGGTCTTGTACGCCTGGTGTTCGTGCGCGGCGACGTTGGAGATCGAAATGATGCCCTCGGTGGCCTCCTTGCCCAGGGCCTTCACCAGGTCTTCGTTGGCCGTCCAGCCGGGCATGATGAACTTGCAGTCCTGGCCGGTCTGGAACCATTCCTTCAGGATGATGGTGGCGTCGGGCCGGTAGGCGCTCAGCGAGATCACGTCGGGCTTGGAGGCCAGCACCTTGGTCAGCTCGGTGCGGTAGGTGGTCTGGTTGGGTTCGTAGATGGTGAAGGCGCTGACCTTGCCGCCCTTCTCCTGCCAGGCATCACGGAAGTAGTTGGCCTGCCCCACAAACGTGGAGTTATTGAAGGCCATGACCGCCGGCCGCTTGAAGCCGCGCTGCCGCGCCACTTCGGCGAAGGCGCGGCCGAACACGGCGTTGGACGCCTGGTACATCCAGGCCAGGCCGAGCTTGTTCTCGGTCAGCATTTCGGGCGCGCCGCAGGTATTCATGGTGATGAGGCCGGCCGCGTTGGTGATGGGCATGGCGGCCAGGCCCACCGACGAGGGCCAGATGCCGACCACCGCCTCGACCTTGTTGATCTCGATCAGCTTCTTCACCGCCAGCACGGCGGCATCGGGCTTGGTCTGGTCGTCCTCGGCATAGAGCTGGATCTTGCGGCCGGCCGCGCCGCCGGCGGCGTTGACCTCGTCAATCGCGATCTTGATGGCTTCCAGCATGGCCGGCCCGTAGGGGCCGCCGACGCCGGTGATGGAATTGAGCGCCCCCAGCCGGAACGGCTGGGCCGACTGCGCCCGGACCAGGGAGGGAACGACGCCGCAGGCGGCCAGCGCGGCGCTGGCCGCGATGAAGCCGCGGCGGGAAAGAGTGGTGGGCTGTGTCATGAAGGTTCCTTGCGGCGTGAACATCTTTGTTCAACTTCGAATAGCCGCCGGCGTCTTTTAGGCCGGCGTCCCCTTGGAGCTTGGATTCGACTTCGATACTGCCTGCTGCGGTTGACTGGCTACGCGATGACTCCCCTGGCGCGCATGCCGGCAATCCTGTCCTGCGGCACGCCAAAGCGCCGCAGCACCTCGTCGGTATGCTGGCCCATCAGCGGCGCCGCGGTGCGCAAGGCGCCCGGCGTTTTGGAAAACTTGGTTGGAATGCCGATGGTCTTCATCTTGCCCAGCGCGGGGTGCTCCAGTTCCTGCACCATGCCGCGCGCCAGGTAATGCGGATCCTGCATGGCTTGGCCGAAGTCGTTGATTGGGCCGCAAGGCACCGAGGCCCGCTCGCAGCGTTCAATCCATTCGGCGGCGTCGGCGCGCGCGAACTCCGCTTCCAATATGGGTTCCAGTTCGGCGATATGGGTCAGCCGGTCGGAGTTCGTGATGAAGCGCGGATCGGTAATCAGCTCGGGACGTTCCAGCACGTCCGCGCACAGACGCTCCCAGGTGCGCTGGTTGGCCGCGCCTATCATGATGAAACCCTGGCGCGTGTTGAACGCCTGGTACGGCGCCGATACCCGGTGGCGGCTGCCGGTGCCTTCCGGCACCGTGCCGTCGGCGAAGTAGGCGGCGGCCTCCCAGACGAACCAGGGCAGCCCGCACTCGGCCAGCGCGATGTCGATGTGCTGGCCCTCGCCCGTCTTCATCTGGTGGATGCAGGCGGCCAGGATGGCGTAGACCGCGGTCAACCCCGCCCCCACGTCATAGATGGCGATGCCCGACTTCAAGGGCCGCCCGCCGGGTTCGCCCGTCATGCTCATGATGCCGCTCATGCCCTGGGCCACCAGGTCGAAGCCGCCCTTGCCCGCGGAGGGCCCGGAATGGCCGTAGCCGGAGATGGAGCAATACACCAGGCGCGGATTGATGCGCGACAGCGTTTCGTAGTCCACGCCCAGCGACTTGGTCACGCCCACGCGGTAGTTCTCGACCACCACGTCGGCCCAGCGGGCCAGCTCGTACAGCACTTCGCGGGCCTCGGGGTCCTTCAGGTTCAGCGCCACGCCCTGCTTGTTGCGGTTGATCTGCGCGAAACAGGTGGACTCGCCGTTCACGTAGGGGCCCATCTCGCGGGAATCGTCGCCGGTGCCGGTCTTCTCGACCTTGATCACTTCCGCGCCCAGGTCGGCCAGCACCATGGTGCAATACGGGCCGGCCATGATCTGCGAGAGGTCCAGGATCTTGATGCCGGCAAGGGGGGATGCAGCTTGAGTCATATGCGGTCCGTCTCGGGTCGGTGGCCGGTTCAGCGGCCGATGAATTCGGGAATGCGCTTGGCGGCGAAGGCTGCGCGGCCGCGCCGGTAGTCCTCGGTGCCGAAGCAGGCGTAGGCTTCGCCGCGTTCGTCCTGGGTCAGCGCGCGCCCTTCGCGCAGCTGGCCCACGAAGCGCTTGTGCCAGCGGTTGACCAGCGGCGCCGCCGCGGCGATGCGGCGGGCGGTGGCGTAGGCCTGCTCGGCCACGCGCTCATCGTCCACGATACGGCTCAACAGGCCCTTGGACATGGCTTCGTCGGCGCCGAAGATGTTCCCTTCCAGCAGGATCTCCAGCACGCGCGCGGCGCCCACCACGCGGATCAGGTCGGCCAGTTCCTGGTGGTCGACGGTCAGCCCGATCCGGTTCACCGGGATGCCGTAGCGGCTGTTGCGCCCGCCGATACGGATGTCGCACAGAGCGGCCAGCTCCAGCCCGCCGCCCACGCACACGCCTTCGATGCAGGCCACCGTCGGATGGCGCAGGTGCTTGAGCGTGTCGGTCATGGACAGGGTGAAGAGCGCGTACTCGGCGGCCTGCGCCGCGCCATCGCGGTCTTCCTCGAAGCCGCCGATGTCGCTGCCGGCGCAGAAGGCGCCGCCCGCGCCGCGCAGCACCACGCAGCGCACCGTATCGTCGGCGTCCAGTTCGCGCATGACCCGGCCGAACTCCCGGTACATGTCCAGCGTGAACGCGTTGCGCTTTTCCGGGCGGTTCATCAGCACGGTGGCCACGCCATCGGCGTCGCGGCTCAGGTCTATGCTCATGCCGCGTCCTCCAGGCGCAGTTCGGTGCCCTTGAGCACCACCCTGCCGTCCAGCTCCAGCGTGGCGTCGGTGACGATGGTGTCGTAGTGCGCCGCCGCCTTGACGGTGCCGCCGATATAGGCGCTGGTGCCCAGCGCCAGCTGGATCGAGCCGTAGACCGATTCGTCGGACAGCATGGTGCCGTCCAATTGGCAACGCGGATTCATGCCCACGCCCAGTTCGCCCAGGTTGTAGACCTGCGGATCGTTGAAGCTGGCCAGCAGCTCGCGGAACTGGCGCGCCACCGCGCCGCCCTCGATCGCCACCGCCATGCCCTTCTCCATATGGATGCGCACGGGCTCGTCGCGAATCAGCGAGACGCCAGGGATGCTGGCGTTGACCACGATCACGCCTTCGGCGGTGCCTTCCACCGGCGCCAGGCTGGACTCCAGGCAATAACCCGCCGAAATGTCGGTGGTATTGGCAAAGCCGTGCAGCGCGCGGCCGCGGCGGCCGGCAATGCTCATGGTCACGTCGGTGCCGAGTTCGCTGGTGACGCGGGCCGTGTCGGCGCGGGTCAGCGCGTCGGCCAGCCCCTGGATCTGCGGGCGCAGCGCGTCGAAGTCGCAGTCCCAGCCTTCGGCCAGGAAGAAGTCGGGCAGATGCGATTCGGGCAGCACGATCACGCCGACCCCGGCGCGCGTGGCCTGCTGGCGCGCATCGGTATGCGCGGCGTTGGCGCGCGTCAGCGCGATGACCAGGTCGGCCCCTTGCATGGCCTGGGCCACCACTGGCGACAACTGCCGGCCGTGGCGTGCGGAGCCCGCGATCTGCAGCAGGTGCAGGCCGGCGCCCGCCTCGTCCACCGCGATGGCCAGGGGCTCGACGTTGTGGTGGGTGTGCAGGTCGTACAGCACCAGCACTTCCATGCCCGGTTTGGCCGCGCCCAGTTGGCTGACCACCTTGCGGGCGTTCTTCAGTTTCAACAGTGTGTGCATGGCGCGCTCCTCAAGCCGCTTGCGACGCGCGGGCGTCGGCGATGCGCTGGGCGTCGGCCACCGCGCGCCCGAGGATGTCCAGGCCGCGGGCCAGTTCCTCGTCGGTAATCGAGAGCGGCGCCAGGAAGCGGATCACGTTGCCGTAAAAGCCCGCCTTCACCAGCACCAGCCCGCCCTGGTAGGCGGCCTGCACGATGTGGGCTGCCAGGTCGCCGGCGGGACTGTCGTCGCCGTTGCCACGCACGACCTCGAACGCCACCATGGCGCCCAGGCCGCGCACGTCGCCGACGATGCCGTACTGTCCGGCCCAGTCCGTGAAGCGTGCGCGCACCCGGCCGCCCAGGTCGCGGGCACGCGCCGCGTAGTCCTCGCGCCGCATGACCGCGATGGTGGCGAGCGCCGCGGCGCAAGCCAGCGGATTACCGCCATAGGTGCCGCCCAAGCCGCCCACGGCGGGCGCGTCCATCAGGTCGGCGCGCCCCACCAGCGCCGCTATCGGCAGCCCTCCGCCCATGGACTTGGCCAGGGTGTAGAGGTCGGCTTCGATGCCGCCATGCTGGGTGGCGAACCATTCCCCGGTGCGGCAGAAGCCCGACTGGATCTCGTCGGCAATCAGCACGATGCCGTGTTGGGTGCAATAGGCGCGCAGCGCCTGCAGGAAGGCGGGCGGCGCGGCATGGAAACCGCCCTCGCCCTGCACCGGCTCGATGATCACCGCGGCGAGCTGTTCCGGTGTGATCTCGGTTTCGACCAGGCGGCGGAACTCATTGAAGGCGGCCTCGGCGCATTCAGCTTCGGTCAGTCCCGAGCGGTAGCGCACCGGGAACGGCGCGCGGTAGACCTCGGCCGCGAACGGACCGAAGCCGGTCTTGTAGGCGGGCGCCTTGGCGGTCAGCGACAGCGCCATGTAGGTGCGGCCGTGGAAGGCGTTCTCGAAGGCCACCACCGCCTGCCGGCCGGTGGCGCGGCGCGCCACCTTGATGGCGTTTTCCACGGCTTCGGCGCCAGTGGTCTGCAGCATGGCCTTCTTCGGCCAGGCTCCCGGAACCAGATCGACCAGCGCTTCGGCCAGCTCGATGTATTCCGGATACATGACGATGTTGAAGCAGGTGTGCAGATAGCGCGTGGCCTGCGCCTGGACGGCGGCCACCACCTCGGGGTGCGCATGGCCGACGTTCAGCGTGCCGATGCCGCCGGCGAAATCGATGTAGGCGTTGCCGTCCAGGTCGGTCAGCGTGGCGCCGCGGGCAGCGGCGGCGAACACCGGGGGCCCGTTGGCCACGCCCAGGGCGACGGCGGCATTGCGCCGGGCCAGGTATGCCTGGCACTGCGGGCCGGGAAGTTGAGGGGACTGCGCGGCATCTTTCATTGCCCTGGGCTCCTTGGATGAGTGGGTACGGCGACGAATTGAAGCCACTATATTCTTGTGCGTTTTATTGTGTCAATGATGATTTACAACTACGCACTCTAAATTGTGCACAATCTTGAGTTCAAAAAAATGCTATGCTTTGCGCCACTCAACCCAGGTGCCTACATGCCCAACAAACGCGCGACTGCCTCTGCTGACGCCGCCGCCCCCGAAACACGCAAGGCGGCTTCCACCCACGAAGTCATACTGGATATGCGGGAACGCATTGCGTCGCAGGCCTTGCTGCCCGGCACCCGCGTGCCGGAAGAAGACCTGGCGCAGGCCTACGAGATTCCGCGCGCCAAGGCGCGCGAAGTGCTGGCGACGCTGGAAGACCGCGCGCTGGTGGAACGGGTGCCCAACAAGGGCGCCGTGGTGGCCCTGGTCGACATGGAAACGACCTACCGCCTGTATCAGGTGCGCGAGGCGCTGGATGGCCTGGCGGTGCGGCTGGCGATGGCCAATGCCACACCCGAGGATTGGGCGGCGATGCAGGCCCTGCTGGGCGAGCCCTTCGAACAGAGCCTGAAAAGCGGCGACATCGAGGCCCACGTGGCCACGATCGAGCAGTTCCGCAACCACATCAAGGAATTGGCGCGCAATCCAGTACTGAGCGACATGATCGAGCGCATCTACGACCGCACCCGCGTGTCGATGCGCCGCGTGGCCTTGCTGCCGGGCCGTTCAGAGATGGGGATCAAGCAATACCGCGCCCTGCTGGACGCCATGGTGCGCGGTGACGGCGACGAAGCCGAGCGCTGCGTGCGCGAATTGAATGGCAGCGCGCGTGACTACATCGAGCGCTACAAGAACTACGTGATCTGAAGCGGCACGGGCCGGCCCCTTGCGGGCCGGCCGCGGGCGAACCCGCGCCTCAGGGCGCGGCGGGCTCGTCGTAGTTGTTGAGCTTGACGCCCGAAACGCCCTGGACCGCGGAAGACGCGGCCGGGGCTTTCTTTTCCGCGGCGGGAGCCTGCGCGGCGGCCGCGCCCTGCTCCGGACTGGCCGGCGCGCTCACTGCCGCGCCCGCCTGCGCCCCCACCGCCTCGGCGCCCTCTTCGGCCGGCCGCGACGCGCGCAGCTTGCGGCGGGTTTCTTCTTGCTGGGCGATCAGCTTGTCCAGTTCCGCCGCCACTGCCGTGGACTTGCTCGTCCTGGCCCAATCGGCCGGAGTCTGGCCCTTGGTATCGCGCGAGCCCACGTCCGCCCCCGCCTTGAGCAGCAGGTCCACCATGGGCTTGCGGCCGGAAAGCGCCGCCATCATCAGCGGCGTTTCGCCATTGGGCGCGGGCGCGTTGACCATGGCTTTGTGCGCCAGCAACAGGCGGGCCATTTCCAGCTGGCCCTTGGACGCCGCGTAGTGCAAAGGCGTCCAGCCCAGGCGGTTGACCTGGGCGCCGCGGGCGATCAGCTTCTTGGCGCGCTCGGTCTGGCCGGCGATGGCCAGGTACATCAGCGGCGTCTCGCCCGCCGGGTTCTCGGCGTTGACGTCGGTGCGCTTGTCGGCGGCGATCACGTCGAACACCTTCCAGGCGCCGTCAACCACCGCGCGCATCAGCGCCGGCTGGCCATTCTTGTAGCGCACGTTGGGATCCTCGCCGCGCGCCAGCAGTTCCTTGATGTCGTCCGGATAGTCATTGGCGACATAGACCCACCAATCGCCGGGGTTGGCCGCCTGCGCCGCGGCCGGAACCGCCATACCGACGGCCAGCGCCAGCAGCGCTCCACGGCAACACGACAAGAGGGTGTTCTGGACGGAAGCGTTGCGGGCAGCCATGGATTTCCTATAAATTACTTTAAATAAATTAGATTAGATTACTTCTTTATCTTATTGAAAAGACGGAAGAAATTATCCGTTGAAGCACGCGCAACCTCAGCCACCGATATGCCCCTGAGATCCGCGATCTTCTCGGCCACGTGGATCACCTTGGACGGGTCGTTCAGCTTGCCCCGGTACGGCACGGGCGCCAGGTACGGCGAGTCCGTCTCGATCAGCAAGCGGTCCAGCGGCACCTTGGCGGCCACTTCATGCACGATCTGCGCATTCTTGAAGGTCACGATGCCCGACAGGGAAATATAGAAGTTCTGGTCCAGCGCGGCCTGTGCCACTTCCCAATTTTCGGTAAAGCAATGCATCACGCCGCCGACCTCGGCCGCCTGCTCTTCGCGCAGCATGCGCACGGTGTCCTCGGCGGACGAGCGCGTGTGCACGATCAGGGGCAGGCCCGTGTCGCGCGCGGCGCGGATGTGGCGGCGGAAGCGCTCGCGCTGCCAATCCAGGGGTTCGGACAGGCGGTAATAGTCCAGCCCGGTCTCGCCGATGGCCACGACCTTCGGATGCTCGGACAGGCGCGCCAGCTCTTCGGGCGTGGGGTCCGGCGTGTCTTCGTAATCGGGGTGCACGCCGACCGAGGCCCACAGATTGGCCTGCGGCTCGACCAGCGACATCAGCCCCGGCCATTCCGGCATGTTGACGCTGACGACCAGCGCATGCGTGACCTGGTTGGCGGCCATCCGGTCGAGAATGGCCGGCAGGTCGGCGGCCAGTTCCGGAAAGTTCAAATGGCAGTGGGAATCGACGTACATGATGAGTCTGGATACAAGTGCCGCGGCGCTGCGCCCTTTGCCGGACGAAGCGCCGCCGGGTCAAGGGCTTACGCCAGGCAGGATAGCACCACGCGCTGCAAGGTCGCGTGGGCGAAGAGCTTGGCGTTCAAGGGATGGGTGGCCAGCGCGCGCTGGCGCGTCAGCCAGCGTGCGGCCTCGGCCACCTTGGCTGGGTTCATGCGCGTGGCGACCTGCGCGACCGTGCCGCCCAGCGCCGGGAAGTAGCGTGCGGGCGCCCCAGCGCTGGCCAGCATCAGGTCCGTGTACAGGCGCTGCAAGGCGTCGATCCATTCGATCGCCGCCACCTTTTCCAGGGCCTCGGCCAGCGTGCCCACATCGGGCGACTGGCCCTTGGACAACGGGCCGACCAGTTGCGTCAACCACGGCGGGCAAGCCGCCTCGCCCGACTGGGCAAGGCGCAGCGCCGCCAGCGGCGCACCGCCCGCGGCAGCCAGCCATTCGCGAGCCGGCTCCACGTTC
>Ga0209699_100262_pt1 | contig 42683 bp, 37 predicted proteins | sample SynthPrep_1_END__FD_187204 | JGI IMG/M metagenome (GOLD analysis project Ga0209699, IMG submission 187204) | Synthetic microbial communities from Ohio, USA - SynthPrep_1_END_DS7_MetaG (SPAdes) (version 2) | ecosystem: Engineered > Bioreactor > Aerobic > Activated sludge | place: USA: Ohio...
GCAGGCCGAAGCGGCGGGCTTCTTCGGCGCCCACGCCGTAGCTCACCAATTGGGGGCGCGCCGGCATGCCTTCGCCGCGCAGCCGGTGCATCAGGTCGTCCTCGATGCAGCCGCCGGACACCGAGCCGACGGCGCGGCCATCCTCGCGCAGCGCCAGCAGCGCGCCGGGCGGGCGCGGCGAGGAACCCCAGGTGCGCACCACCGTGGCCAGCAATACCCGCCGGCCTTCGCTCAGCCAGCGCCGGGCCCGCTGCAGCACTTCGAGGTCCAGGCTATCCATGTCGTGTTTTCTCCGTGGGGTACTTCTGTCCGGCTTGTCGCCCCTTTCATGGGGCGGCGGCCGGATCGGTTGTGGCCGGCGGACGCGGGGTCGGGTCCGGTCGATTGCTTGGAACGCTAGCAGGAAGCATTCCCCGGGGATGGCGGTGATGCGTTGGTGGGGATGAGGGACACAGGCGGAAAAAGCCAAGCCCAGCTTCGCCCGCCGGAGCGCCCTGCAGGGTTGAGGGAGAGGGAGAGGCGCTGGGCTGACACTGCCGCCCCTGCGGAGCGCCCACTCTCCCCTGCCCCTTCCTCCTCAGGCCTTCAACTGCTCCCCGATGGGCAGGGCCCGGATGCGCTTGCCGGTCGCCGCATACAGCGCATTCACCAGCGCCGGCGCCAGCGGCGGCACGCCTGGCTCGCCGACCCCGGTGGGCTTCTCCGCCGAGGGCATGATGTGCACCTCCACCTTGGGCATCTCGTTGATGCGCAGCACCGGGTAATCGTGGAAGTTGGACTGCTCCACCTGGCCATCCTTCAGCGTGATGGCGCCGGTGAGGGCTGCTGCCAGGCCGTAGCCGATGCCGCCTTCCATCTGCGCGCGGATCACGTCCGGATTCACCGCGATGCCGCAGTCGACCGCGCACACCACCCTGTCCACCTTGAAGCTGCCGTCGGCGGCCACCGTCACTTCCACCACCTGGGCGACGTAGCTGTTGAAGGACTCGTGCACCGCCACGCCGCGGCCGCGCTTGCCATCCTTGGCCGCCGGCAGTGGCTTGGCCCAGCCCGCCTTGGCCGCCGCCAGTTTGAGCACGCCGGCGTGGCGCGGGTGGGCGGCGAGCAGCTCCATGCGGTAGGCCACCGGGTCGGCCTTGGCCGCCACCGCCAGCTCGTCCATGAAGACTTCGGTGGCGAAGCCGGTGTGGGTGGAGCCGACCGAGCGCCACCACTGCACCGGCACCTTCAGCTCGGCGCCGGGGGTGTGCAGGTCCACCAGCAGGTTGGGAATGGCGTAGGGCAGGTTGGCGGCGCCTTCCACCGAGGTGGCGTCCACGCCGTCCTTGATCATCATGGGCTCGAAGGGCGAGCCCTTGATGATGGACTGGCCGACGATGCGCTGCTCCCAGGCCAGCGGCTTGCCCTGGCCGTCCAGCGCGGCGCGCAGGCGGTGCAGGTAGAGCGGGCGGTAGAAGCCGGCGCGCATGTCGTCTTCCCGCGACCACACCAGCTTCACCGGCGCGCGGCCGTCTATGGCCTTGACGATGTGGGCGGTCTCCAGCAGGTAATCGGACAGCGGATTGGCGCGCCGGCCGAAGCTGCCGCCGGCATACAGCATGTGCAGGGTGACCTGCTCCGGCTTGAGGCCGAACAGCTGGGCGATGTTGGCCTGGTCCACCGTCTGGAACTGCTCGCCGTTCCACACCTCGCAGCCCTCGGCGCTCAGCCGCATCACGCAGTTGATGGGCTCCATGGCGGCATGGGCGAGGTAGGGGAAGTCGTACTCCGCCTCCAGCACCTTGGCGGCCTTGCCGAGTTCGCCGCTGGCGTCGCCATCGCGGCGGGCGACCGCGCCGGGAGTGGCGGCGAGCTTGCGGTAGTCGGCGAACAGCTGCTCGCTGCTGCCTCGCCAGGCCTGGGAGTCGTCCCATTCCACCTGCAGCGCCTCGCGCGCCTTCTTCGCCGTCCAGTAGCTGTCGGCCAGCACCGCGACGCCGGTGGGGATGCGCACCACGTCCGCCACGCCGGGCACGGCGCGCGCCGCCTTGTCGTCCACGCTGCGCACCGTGCTGCCGAAGCGCGGCGGGTGGGCCACCACCGCCACCAGCATGCCGGGCAGCTTCACGTCCTGGGTGAATTGCGCCTGGCCGGTGGTCTTGGCCACGCTGTCCTTGCGCGGCGCGCTGCGGCCGATGAGCTTGAAGTCCTTGGGGTCCTTCAGCGCGACCTTTTCCGGCACCGGCAGCCGGCCGGCGGCCTCCGCCAGTTCGCCGAAGCCGGCCTTGCGCCCGCTCCTGGCGTGGCTGACGACGCCGTTGGCCACCTGGATCTCTGCCGCCGGCACCTTCCAGCGCTCGGCGGCGGCCTGCACCAGCATGGCGCGGGCGGCGGCGCCGGCCTGGCGCAGCTGCTCGAAGGAGTTGGCGATGGCGGTGCTGCCGCCGGTGCCCTGCGCCGGTCCCCAGAACAGGTTGTTGTAGCGGCCGGCATCCGCCGGCGCGCCTTCCACCACCACCTTCTTCCAGTCGGCGTCCAGTTCTTCGGCCACCAGGGTGGCGAGGCCGGTGTAGGTGCCCTGCCCCATCTCCAGGTGCTTGGAGAGCACGGTGACGGTGCCGTCGCTGCCAATGCGGACGAAGGCGTTGGGCGAGAAGCTGCCGGCCGCCTGCGGGCCGCTGCCGGCGATGCCGGGGCCGGCCACGCCCGGCTGCGCGGCCTGCGCCGCCGGCAGCACCAGCGCCAGGGTGAGGCCGGCGCCGCTCTTGAGGAAATCGCGGCGGGAAACGTTATGGATGCGGGAATTCATGATGGTGCGCTCCTTACGCCAGGGCCTTGGCGGCTTCGTGGATGGCGGCGCGGATGCGCACGTAGGTGGCACATCGACAGATGTTGCCGCTCATGGCGGCGTCGATGTCGGCATCGGTCGGCTTGGGATTGCCGGCCAGCAGCGCGGTGGCGGACATGATCTGGCCGGACTGGCAGTAGCCGCACTGCACCACGTCCAGCTTCTGCCAGGCCGCCTGCACCGCCTTGCCGGCGCGTTCCATGCCCACGCCCTCGATGGTGGTGATGCGGGCGCCGGCGGCGGCCGACAGCGGGGTGGAGCAGGAGCGGATGGGCGTGCCGTTCAGATGCACCGTACAGGCGCCGCACAGGCCCATGCCGCAGCCGAACTTGGTGCCGGTGAGGTTGAGGTCGTCGCGCAGAGCCCACAGCAGGGGCGTATCGTCCGGCAGCTCGGAGCTGACCTGCTTGCCGTTGAGCGTGAAACGGGTCATCGGGCGTCTCCTGGGAGGAAGGGTGGGAGCCAAAGGAAAAAGGGCGCAGGCATGTGGGCGCCATGTTGTTCTTGCATGCCGTGCTGCAGCCTAGACGCTTTGTCTTTTAAGATCGACGTGCCAATGATGGAAGAGCCATGAAGCCAGCCTTAAGAATCGAGCCCGCCCTGCTGCCCGCCCTCGCCGCCTTCGAGTGCGTCGCCCGCCACGCCAGCTTCAGCCGCGCCGCGGCGGAGATGGGCCTCTCGGCCTCCGCGCTGTCCCAGTCCATGCGCACGCTGGAGCAACGCCTGGGCGTGCGGCTGCTGGCACGCACCACTCGCCGCGTCGGCCTCACCGAGGAGGGCGCGCGGGTGCTGGACGGCGTGCGCCGTGGCCTGGCCGAGTTGGGCGGGGCGATAGAAACCCTGGACGAGGTGCGCGACCAGCCCAGCGGCACCGTGCGCATCACCCTGTCGCGGCTGGCCTATGTCCGGCTGTTCGCGCCCCACGTCGCCAGCTTCGCCGAGCGCTATCCGGCGGTGGGCCTGGAGTTCGCGCTGGACGACGGGCTGACCGACATCGTCGCCGAGGGCTTCGACGCCGGCGTGCGCCTGGGCGGCAACATCGAGGCGGACATGGTGGCGGTGCCCATCAGCACGCCGGAGCGGCTGGCGACGGTGGCCGCCCCCGCCTACTTCGCCCGCCGCCCGCCGCCGCAGACGCTGGAAGACCTCGCCGCCCACGACTGCAGCCGCTTCCGCTACATCACCAGCGGCCGGGTGGCGCGCTGGTTCTACCAGCGCGAGGGCCGGCCGGTGGAACTGGAGGTGAACGGCCGCTTCGTGGTGAACGACCTGGACGCGGAGCTGGACCTGGCGCGGCGCGGGCTGGTGCTGGCGCAGGTGATCGAATCGATGGCGGTGGAGGACATCCGCAGCGGCCGGCTGGTGACGGTGCTGGAGAGCTACGCGCCCTCGCTGAGCCGCGCCTATCTCTACTTCCCCCGCAGCACCCAGATGCCGCCACGGCTGAGGGTGTTCATCGACCATTTCCTGGCGGCGAACGAGGAAGGGCGGGAGCAGACGGCAGCACGGGCAGAAGCGGAAGTCGCTCTGACCAAGGCCTGACTCTCCGCCAACGCGCGAACACCAGCTGCTGAGCTGACCTAACAAAGCGCGATGCTATCCGCCCGCTTTCCTGGGCAGCAGGAGACGTTGCAGCAGCACCATGCCCACACAGCCCAGGGCAAAGGAAACTAGCCAGTAGCCGGCTGCGGGCTGCCACCCCGCCTCCGGGTCATTAACCCTGACCGCGCCAAAGATCATCATGACCGCGGAGTTATACGACGCATGCAGGAGGATCGCCGGCCAGAGCGACCTCGTCCGTTCATACAGCCATCCCAGCACGACGCCCAGGATCAGGCCAACAACGAACTGATAGATATTGAGGTGCGCCAACCCGAACAAAACGGCCGAGCCCAATATGGCTTTCCATTTCGCATACTGGAACAAAAAGCTGCGCAGGAAGATGCCGCGGAACAGCATTTCCTCCAGAACCGGGGCCAAGAGACATGCCGTGACCACCGACTCCACGCCGTTCGACATCATTCCGTCGAACATCGCCTCTTCCCAACGCGCCATGGGAAACAGCGTCACAAGCGCGGCATGGACGGTCCAGACGAACAGGGTGAGCGCGGGAACAATGCAGAGAACGGGAAGCGCCAGCATCCCCATCAGCGCAACAGCAGGAACCCTGGAAGCATGAAACAACGACGAATAGGGAATCCGCTTGAAGTGCATCAGCAGGCTAAACAGAACACCATTCCCCAGCACCACGATCGCCCCCCAGACCCTTTCACTTCTAATCCCCAAGCTCGACCGGGTGTCGTGGAGGAAAGCGCTGATCAGGAATTCGATGGCGAAGAGACCAACCACTAGGAAAACCGCTTCCGCGGCGCTCGGAAAGGTCTCTCGATCAAAGTGCATGGCACCAATGCTCTGTCAGGGGGTGAAGGACGGTCAGATCGGGCCGTCCTGCCCTGCCGACGAACTGCAGCGCATGTTGCTGATCCGGGCGGCATGGGCGACGCGACGGTACGACGACGCACCGCCAGCGTCAATGCCAAAGTCTTATTTCGACACTCCCCGCAGCCCGGGCAAAACCCGCGGCCGCTGCAGCTTCAGGCATTGCAGCTAGCTCGCCCTGGACATTCTGTCGCCACATTCGGCAGCCACAGGGACGAACCGCCTCAGACCGAGACAGCCGACTCTCGCGTCACCCCGGCCAGCGACTCCCGGGTGATCTCGGCAATCGTCTTGGCGCCGGTCAGCGTCATCGCCACCTTCATTTCCTTCTCGAACAGGGTCAGCAGGTTCTCCACGCCGGCCTCGCCAGCGGCGGCCAGGGCGTAGACGAAGGCGCGGCCCAGCATCACCGCGTCGGCGCCGAGGGCGATCATGCGCACCACGTCCAGGCCGTTGCGGATGCCGGAGTCGGCGAGGATCTTGAGCTCGCCTTTCACCGCGTCGGCGATGGCCGGCATCGCGCGGGCGCTGGAGAGCACGCCGTCGAGCTGGCGGCCGCCGTGGTTGGAGACGACGATGCCGTCGGCGCCGAAGCGCACCGCGTCGCGGGCATCTTCCGGGTCGAGGATGCCCTTGATCACCATCGGGCCTTCCCAGAATTCGCGTATCCACTCCAGGTCCTTCCACGAGATGGAGGGATCGAAGTTGGCCGCCAGCCAGCCGATGTAGTCGGCCAGGCCGGTGGGGTGGCCGCGGTAGGCGGAGATATTGCCGAGGTCGTGCGGCTTGCCCAGCAGGCCGACGTCCCAGGCCCAGGCGGGGTGGGTCACCGCCTGCAGCATGCGGCGCAGCGGCGCGTTGGGGCCGCTCATGCCGGAGTGGGCGTCGCGGTAGCGGGCGCCGGGGGTGGGCATGTCAACGGTGAACACCAGGGTGGTGACGCCGGCGGCCTTGGCCCGCTCCAGGGCGTTGCGCATGAAGCCGCGATCCTTCAGCACGTAGAGCTGGAACCACATCGGCCGGTCTATGGCCGGCACCACTTCCTCGATGGGGCACACCGACACGGTCGACAGGGTGAAGGGCACGCCCTTCTTCGCCGCCGCCCGCGCCGCCTGCACTTCGCCGCGGCGGGCGTACATGCCGGTGAGGCCGACCGGCGCCAGCGCCACCGGCATCGCCAGCTTCTCGCCGAACAGCTCGGTTTCCAGGCTGAGCTCGGACATGTTGCGCAGGATGCGCTGGCGCAGGGCGATGTCCGCCAGGTCGGAGACGTTGCGCCGCAGCGTGTGCTCGGCGTAGGCGCCGCCATCGATGTAGTGGAACAGGAAGGGCGGCAGCCGGCTTTCGGCGGCGGCGCGGTAGTCGGTGGAAGCGGAAATGATCATGTTCGCTCGCGTTCGGCAGGTGGAAGGCGGGAGGCACGGGCCCGGCGGGCTTCGTCCTCGTCCAGTGTGCGCAAGGAGTCGTGCACGAAAACAAGGTGGGCGTGCGCCGCGGCGCTGGCGCGTTCCGGGTCGCCGGCCAGGATGGCGTCCATCATTTCCCGGTGCTGTGCGGACAGCGGGTTGAAGGTGCGCGGCGACACGTAGAGCTTCTCCCGGCTCTGGGAGATGTTGGTCTGCAGCAGGTCGAACAGGCCGCGCATCACCTGCAGCAGCACCAGGTTGTGCGAGGCCTCGGCGATGGAGAGGTGGAAGGCGGCGTCGGCCACCGCCTCGCCGGCCGGGTCGTTCTTGCCGTGGGCGGCCATCATGGTGTCGAAGGCCTCGCGGATGCGCGCGCGGTCGTCGTCGGTGGCGCGCAGCGCGGCGTGCCAGGCGGTGGCGCCTTCCAGCGCGTAGCGGGTTTCCAGTACGTCGAAACGGTATTCCGGATCGCCCTGGAACAGCGGCAGGAAGGGCTCCAGCGGCCCGACCACCCGCTGGGTGGGCGTGCGCGCCGCCTGCACGAAGGTGCCGCCGCCCACCCGGGCGGCGAGCAGGCCCTGCGCGCTGAGCTGGGCGATGGCCTCGCGCAGGGCGGTGCGCGAAACGCCCAGCTCCAGCGCCAGCGCGCGCTCGGCGGGCAGGCGGTCGCCGGCCTGGAGGCCGCGCTGGGAGATGAGTTGCCGCAGTTCTGCGGCAACCCGGTCGGACAGACGTTCGGAAGTGCGGGTCGTTTTCATCCCGCTATTTTCCGGCAGCCGCCGCGCGGGCGGCTGCACCGCGTGCCCGAAACAACATGGAAGCGCAAGGCCGGCGCATGGCCTCAGGGAATCATCCAGGGCACCACATAGGCCTGCAGCGTGGTGATGATGCCCACCAGCGTGCAGAACACCAGGCTGTGGCGCACGGTGAAGCGGAACAGGTCCGACTCCTTGCCGGCCAGGCCGACCGCCGCGCAGGCGATGGCGATGGACTGCGGCGAGATCATCTTGCCGGTGACGCCGCCGGTGGTGTTGGCCGCCACTAGCAGGATGTCGGAGACGCCGATCTGGTGCGCGGTGTTGGCCTGCAGCGCGGCGAACAGGGCGTTGGCCGAGGTATCCGAACCGGTCAGGAATACGCCCAGCCAGCCGAGGAAGGGCGAGAAGAAGGTGAAGGCGCCGCCGGTGTGCGCCAGCGCCAGCGCCAGCGTGGCGGAGAGGCCGGAGTAGTTGGCGATGAAGGCGAAAGCCAGCACCATGCCGATGGAGTAGATGGGCATGCGCAGCCCGTACACCGTTTCGCCGAAGGTCTTCACCGCTTCCGCCGGACGCATGCGCAGCAGCAGGATGGAGATCAGCGCGGCGAACAGGATGGCGGTGCCGGTGGCGGAGAACCAGTCGAACTTGTACACCGCCTCGTACAGCGTCGGCTTGGCGACGATGGGCGGCATCTTCTGCACCAGCGCGTCCAGCGAGGGCACCGGGAACTTGATGATCCAGCTCTCCAGCGCGCCGCCCTTGGCGAACAAGGCTTTGAACGGCTTCACGCTCCAGATGGTGACCATGGCGGTCAGGATCAGGAAGGGCGACCAGGCCTTGATGATCTGGCCGGCGCTGTAGTGGCTGTGGGCTTCCTGCTGCACCTTGGCGTCCAGGTGCGCGTCGGCATCCTCGAAACGGAAGATGCGCTTGGGCTGCCAGCGCTTCAGGAACAGGGTCAGGCACACCAGCGAGGCCAGCGAGGAGGTGATGTCCGGCAGCTCGGGGCCGATGAAGTTGGAGGTGAGGTACTGGACGATGGCGAAGGAGCCGCCGGCCACGATCACCGCCGGCCAGGTTTCCTTCACGCCGCGCCAGCCGTCCATGATGGCCATGATCCAGAACAGCACGATGACTGTCAGGAAGGGCAGCTGGCGGCCCGCCATCTGGCCGATGTGGAAGGCATCCAGCCCGGTCACCTGGCCGGCGACGATGATGGGAATGCCCATCGCGCCGAAGGCCACCGGCGCGGTGTTCACGATCAGGCACAGGCCGGCGGCGTACAGCGGCTTGAAGCCCAGGCCGACCAGCAGTGCGGCGGTGATGGCCACCGGCGCGCCGAAGCCCGCGGCACCTTCCAGGAAGGCGCCGAAGGAGAAGCCCACCATCAGCATCTGCAGGCGCTGATCCTCCGTCACCGAGAGGATGGAGGCGCGGATGATGTCGAACTGGCCGGTTTTCACCGACACCTTGTAGAGGAAAACCGCGCCGATGATGATCCAGGCGATCGGCCACAGACCGTAGAAGAAGCCGTACACGCCGGAAGCCAGCGCCCGCTCCAGCGGCATGCGGTAGAAAAAGAGCGCCACCAGCAGCGCGATGATCACGGTGATGGTGCCGGCCATCCAGCCCTTCATCCGCAGCACCGCGAGGGCGACGAAGAAGAAGGCGATCGGCAGCAGCGCGATCAGGCTGGACAACCAGAGGTTGCCAGCCGGGTCATATAGTTGTTCCCAGGCCTGCATTGTTTTCTCACTCCCGTTCATCCTCGGCGGGTGCGCCGCCGGGTGTGGACGTCGTCCACTTGATTTATTTTTTGATTGGTCTTACCAATTAGCGAATCGGTATAACCAAACGGTGCGGATTAAAACGGGGTTTCCGGGGAAACGTCAATTGGGGCAGACAGATAGAGGCGAAATTTTCCTCTTATTGGTAATACCAATACCCGAAAAGAATGGAAGATAAGCGGGCGAATAACCCTATTTGCAGTGCACCAATCCGCCTCCCTTCTGGCCTCGCGCGACTGTGTTGCATTCCATACAACTCGTTTGACATATATAAGACCTAATACAGGGGAAAGATGTAACAGGCCCGGCAGCCGCACCGCCCGCGCAGCGGCTGCCGGCAACCGCGGCCTGGGGCGGCTTCCCCCTGCGCCTCCACGGCCGGCCCGGCGCCCGAAAAGGGCAGTCGCCGCGTACCTCCGAGGGGAGCCGGGGCTGGCGGCCGGCCGGAGGCGGCGGTAGCATCCCTGCCCTTTACGCCCCGGGCCTTCGCATGACTTCCGCACCCGCCCGCGCCTGCGGCATCGACTTCGGCACCTCCAATTCCACCGCCGGCTGGCTGCGCCCCGGCCTGCCCACGCTGCTGCCGCTGGAAGACGGCAAGCCCACCCTGCCCTCGGCGGTGTTCTTCAACGCCGACGAGGACAGCACCCACTACGGCCGCGACGCGCTGGCCGAATACCTGGAAGGCTACGAAGGCCGGCTGATGCGGGCGCTGAAGAGCCTGCTCGGCAGCAGCCTCATCGACGGCCATACCGAGGTGCTGGGCCGCGCCCTCTCCTTCCGCGAGCTGCTCGCCAGCTTCATCGGCGAACTCAAGCGCCGCGCCGAAACCGCCGCCGGCCGCGGCTTCGACCAGGCGGTGTTCGGCCGCCCGGTGCACTTCGTGGACGAGGACGCCGCCGCCGACCGCAAGGCGCAGGACACGCTGGAAGACATCGCCCGCCGCGTCGGCTTCCGCGAAGTCAGCTTCCAGTTCGAACCCATAGGCGCGGCGCTGCACTACGAAGCCTCGCTGACGCGCGAGGAGCTGGTGCTGATCGCCGACATCGGCGGCGGCACCGCCGACTTCTCGCTGGTGCGCCTGTCGCCGGAGCGCGCCCGCCTCGCCGAGCGCGACGACGACCTGCTGGGCAACGCCGGCGTGCACATCGGCGGCACCGACTTCGACCGCGCCCTCAGCCTGGACTGCGTGATGCCGCTGCTGGGCTACCGCGGCCGCATGAAGAACGGCGCCGCCATCCCCTCCAGCATCTACTTCCAGCTCGCCACCTGGCACACCATCAACAGCGCCTACACCCGCCAGACCTGGGCCGACCTGCAGAACATCTACCGCGACGCCGAGGCGCGCGAAGAACTGGACCGCCTCTCCCGCCTGATCAACAACCGCGAAGGCCACTGGCTGGCGCTGCAGGTGGAACAGGCCAAGATCGACCTCTCCGCCGCGCCCAGCGCCACGCTGGAGCTGGGCCGCCTGCAGCCCGGCTTCACCCACGCCATCGACGCCGCCGCCTTCACCGCCGCCACCACCTCGCTGGTGGACCGGGTGGCCGAAACGGTGGCCGGCCTGCTGGCCCAGGCCGGCGTCGCCCGCGACCGGGTGGACACCCTCTACTTCACCGGCGGCGCCAGCGGCGTCGCCCAGCTGCGCGCCCGCATCGCCGCCGAACTGCCGCAGGCACGCAGCGTGGAAGGCGACCTCTACGGCAGCATCGGCGCCGGCCTGGCGGTGGAAGCGGCGCGGCGTTACGGTTGAGGCAGCGGGCGAAGGGCGCGGAATACTCAGCCGGTGCCGGGCCTGGAGCCGCGGCGGGGCGTAAAGCCCGCGCACAGCCCTGGCCTGGCGAGCACCGTGCAAACGAAACCGGAAAGCGCGATCGCCAGCCCGCAGGCAAACGGATAGCCTCGACGCTGCCGGCCCATGCGCCAGCAAACGGCTCAGGAGAACAGGCCGCTCCCACGCCGGCACCGTGGCCGGCAGCCCGACCGCCGCGCCCTTGAACCAGAACAAACGACAAAAGCCCTCGACATGACCCCAGCCCCGCTCCCCGCCGCGCAAGCCCCCTTCGTGCTGCTGCCCGGCTTCATGGCCGACGAAACCCTGTGGCGCGAGATCGAGCCGGCGCTGGCCGCCCGCGCGCCGGTTATCCACGGCAGCCTGCGCGAGGGCGACAGCATCGCCGCCATGGCCCGGCACGTCATCGCCAGCCTGCCGGAGCGCTGCGTGCTGGTCGGCTTCTCCATGGGCGGCTACGTCGCCCGCGAGATCGTGCGCCAGGCGCCGGAGCGCGTCGCCGCCCTGGTGCTGGTCGCCACCTCCGGCCGCGCGGACTCGCCGCTGCAGGCCCAGCGCAAGACGGCGGCGGTGAAGACCGCCCAGGCCGGCATCTTCCGCGGCCTCAGCCCCTCCTCCATCCGCGCCTCGGTGCATGTGGCGCGGGAGAACGACGCCGGGCTGATAGACGCCATCCGCCAGATGGGCGTGCGCCTGGGCGGCGATGTCTTCTTCCGCCAGTCCCACCTGGTACGCGACAGCGACCTGCCGACCCTGGCCGCCTTCCGCTGCCCCACGCTGGTGGTCGCCGCCGACCAGGACCGCCTGCGCAGCCTGGACGAGGCCCGCGAACTGCAGGCGGCCATTCCCGGCGCCCGGCTGGAGGTCATCGCCGACAGCGGCCACATGATCCCGCTGGAACAGCCCGCCGCCCTGCTGCAGGCGCTGACCCGCTGGCTGGACAGCCTCCCCCGCTGAGGCCCGACGAGATCGCCCCGGCCATGCCCGACTTCACCCTCACCATGGCCGCCCTGGGCTTCGGCTTCGCCGCCTACATGCTGCTCAGCCTGCTGCGCCACCTGCGCCGCAGCCGCGCCTGGCGGCGGGAAGCGGAAGAGACAGGCCAGCGCTGGCGCACGCCACCGGAGCAACGGGTGATGAGCATGGTGTTCGGGTTGCTGGCCTTGCTGGGGCTGTATGCGGGGATCAGCGCGCTTGGCAGCGCGCTGGGAATGGGGAGTGGCTGAACGGTGGTGACTCGCGCCCACTCTCCACGCTTCGGATCAGCAAGCTGAGCCGCCTTCCCCCTCATGGAGGGGCTGGGGGAGAGGAGGCAGCGCTTATGGGACTGAAACGTAGCCGCCCCTGCGGGGCGCCCCCTCTCCCCAACCCTCCCGCGAGGGGAGAAGGGGAAAAGCGGAACCGCGGCGCGATCTGATCTGGGCAGTATTAGCCCTACCGACAGCCGCAAGCTGACTCAATCGCGGAGGCTAGGCACTCTCCCCCCGCCACCCGCCACCTCATCCCCCAGCGCCCGCAGATAAGCCCAGGGGTAGATCCCCCGCTCGTGCCCATCGGCAAAGACCAGGTTCAGGCCCTGCACCGCCAGCGCCCGGATCTCGCTCAGCGCCGCCGGCTCCGGCGGCGGCAATCCACGGCGGCGCGCCTGCTCGCAGGCCGCGCAACGGCAACGCTGACGCAGCAGACCGTGGGGCAGCAGGCTGCGCGCGCCATCTTCCCAATCGATCACCAGCTCGCCCGACTGACGCCGGTCGGTGACGGCGCGGGGCAGCACCGCGCGCGGGTCGGCTGCAGCAACCGCCGCAGGCCCGGGCGCGGCGCTCATAAGGCCTCCCCCACGCCGCCCTTGCCCAGGTGCCAGTCGCCGCCCAGGCCGCCCTCCCGCAGCTCCCCGCCCATGGCCGCCAGGCTTTCCTCGCGGATCAGCGCGCGCAGCCGCTGCAGGATGGCGATGAACTCCGGCGAGTTGCTCATCTCCGCGGTGCGCGGGCGCGGCAGCGGGATGGGGATCTCCGCCTTCACCCGGCCGGGGCGGGCGGTCATCACATAGACCTTGTCGGACAGGAAGATGGATTCCTCGATGTCGTGGGTGATGAACAGCACCGACAGCTTCAGCTGCTGCCACATATTGGTGAGGATCTCCTGCATCACCACCCGCGTCTGCGCGTCCAGCGCGCCGAAGGGCTCGTCCATCAGCAGCACCTGCGGGCCGGTGGCGAGCGCGCGCACGATGCCCACCCGCTGCTTCATGCCGCCGGAGAGCTGCTCCGGGTAGTGGTTCTCGAAGGCGAGCAGGCCGGCGAGGCCGAGCAGGGTGCGCGCCCGCGCGCAGCGCGCAGCCGGCGCCATGCCCTGCATGCGCAGGCCGAACTCCACGTTCTCCCGCACCTTCAGCCAGGGGAACAGCGAGTATTGCTGGAACACCACGCCGCGATCGGCGCCGGGGCCGCGTATCGGCGCACCATCCACCGTGGCGCTGCCGGCGCTGGGCTTGAGAAAGCCGGCGACGATGTTGAGCAGGGTGGATTTGCCGCAGCCCGAGGGGCCGACCACCGATACGAACTCGCCCGGCTTCACATCGATGGAGATGCCGCGCACCGCGTCCAGCGCGGCGCCGTTCTGGGTGAAGCGCACGGTGACGTCGTCGATCCGGATGTGGCCGCGGCCGGGCGCGGCATCCGCCACGCTGGGGGGAAGGCTGGCTGCCAGCGTGTTCATGGCGCGCCCTCCCTGCCGCCCAGGCTCTGCCACGGCATGGCGATGCGCGACAGCAGGCGGATGGCGCCGCTGCAGGCGAGGCCGAGCACGCCGATCACCAGCATGCCGATGACGATGTGCGGATACTCGATCAGCGAATAGGCCTCCCAGGTGAAGTAGCCGACGCCGAACTGGCCTGAGATCATCTCCGCCGCGATCAGCGACACCCAGGCCACGCCCATGCCCACCGCCAGCCCGGTGAAGATGTGCGGCAGCGCCGCCGGCAGGATCACCCGGGCGAGCAGCGAGGCCTCACCGGCGCCCAGGCAGCGCGCCGCCCGCAGCAGCACCGCATCCACCGCGGCAACGCCGTGCAGGGTGTTGAGCAGGATGGGGAAGAAGGCGCCGAGGAAGGTGATGAAGACGATGCTGGACTCGGTGCTCGGCCACAGCATGATGGAGATGGGCACCCAGGCGATGGCGGGTATCGGCCGCAGCACCTCCAGCGCCGGGAACAGCAGCCGGCGCAGCATCAGGTAGCGCCCGCACAGCAGGCCGAAGACCACGCCCAGCACGGTGGCGAAGGCGAAGCCGAGCAGGATGCGCTGCAGGCTGATGCCGATGTTGGTGAGGAACTTGCCGTCGCCCGCCAGCGCCACCAGCTCGGAGAAGACCTCGCCCGGCGTCGGCACGTTGGTGAAGCGGATGTAGAAGTTCCAGCGGTAAGCGGTGGCGAGGTACCAGAAGCCGACCAGCAGGCCGATGGAGACCAGGCCCAGCAGCAGGCCGGGCAGCTGGCGGCGCAGCGCGGCCGCCAGCCGGCCGCCGGCGGGCGAGGCCGCGGCCATGCCGCCACCGGCGGCGGCACGGGCCGGCACCGCCCCGGCGGACTGCAGCCGGGTCGAAAGCAGCTCGGCAGCGGCAGTGCCCGCCGCGGCGAAGGATGCCGCAGTCGCCGCCACCGCGGCCGGCGGCGCATCCCGCGATATCGCAGTTGCCGCGCCGGCAGACGCGCTGGCGAGCGAGCCGGTAGCCGGCGCAAGCACCGACGGCGACGAGACGACGGCCGCCCCGGCGGCAGCGCTGCCCGCCTCCGCCAGGGACACCGCCGTCGCAGCCATCGCGGCCGGTGGCGTCTCTCGCAATATCTCGGTTGCCGCCCCGGCAGGCACGGCGGCGAGGGCCTCGCCCTCGCGCCTGTCCTCGACCGGCCCTTCGCCACCACTGCACGCCTCGCCAGCCCGCGTCTCGCCCGGACCGGCCCCGGCCGCGCGGCCCTCGCCGCGCAGCACCCGCAGGGAAATCGCGCCCGCCATGCTCACCTCCCCGCCAGCGCCACGGCATCGCCGTAGGCGCCGACCTTGCCGCCGTTGGCGGCGACGTAGGCCTCGGCATCCTTCTTCAGCAGGAAGGGCACGATCTCCTTGCCGCTCTTGCCGCCCAGCGCGTAGTAGGCCTTGTCGGCGAACAGCTTGATCTTGCTGCTGTGGTCGAAGACGAAGGCCACGCCTATCTTCTTGCCCTCGGCCACCGCCTTGCCGGCCGCCGCCAGGGTGCAGGCGGCGGACTTGTAGGCGGTGATGCCGCCGCCGTCCAGCCACACCTCGCCGGCTTCACGCGGGTTGGTGATGGCGCCGCCGCACAGCGGGTCGGTGCCGCTGATCTCGTAGTTGGCGAGGCTGGCCTTCTGCTTGTCGTAGTCCAGCCCCAGCTCCTTGTAGGCGGTGCGGATGTAGCTTTCGTCCGCCCAGGCGTCGGCGTCGAAGTCCTTCACCCGGCCCATGCGCTGCAGCACGCCGTGGTCGTACTTCACCGTCTCTATCCACTTGGGCTTGATCGTCGGGTCCAGCGTATGAACACCGCTAGGGCCGAGGAACATGTAGACCACTTCCTTCTCGACGCGGGTCCATTGCTCGATCTTGGCCGCCGCTTCCACCGGGTTCTTGCGCACCCAGTCGTTGGCTTCCATCAGCGCCTTCAGGTAGGCGACGACGAACTCCGGGTACTTCTTGGCGAAGTCCTCGCGCACCACCACGCCGTGGAAGGTGGGCACCTTGGTCTCCACGCCGTCGAAGATCTTGCGGGCGAAACCGCGGTAGGGCAGCAGCTCGGCGAAGGGCACGAAGTCGGCGTGACCGTCTATGCGCATCTCCTGCAGGCTGGAGGTGCCCACCTCCGGGCTCTGGCTGGAGAGTTCGAAGTAGTCGCTCTTCCAGCCGCGGTCTTCCATCGCCTTCAGCAGCATGCCGTGGGCGGCGGAACCGAAGGGCACGGACACCTTCTTGCCCTTGAGGTCGGCCAGCTCGTAGTAGGGCGAATCCTTGTGCACCACCAGGCCGTTGCCGGCGCCGTCGGCGTTGTAGGCAATCAGCGCGATGAGCCGGCTCTTGGTTTCCGGCATGGCCTGGAAGGTGGCGCCGTTCACCAGCAGCGGGTAGTCGCCCATCATGCCGATCTGCAGGGTGTTGGCGACCATGCCATTGGTTACCGGCGGGCCGGAGGTGAAGTTCTGCCACTCGACCTTGAAGGAAATGTCCTTGTACTTGCCGGTTTTCGGCAGGTGCTTTTCGAGCAGGCCCAGTTCCTTGATGACGATGCCGCCGGTCACCGTGTTGGTGGTGGTGTTCTGGGTGCCGATGCCGACGGTGACGACTTCGGCGGCGGCACCCAGCGGCAGCGCACAGCAGGCGGCGAGCGCCAGCGTGGCCAGGGTGTAGCGGGCAATGTTGTGATTGTTGTGGTGCCGATCTCGATGCGTGCTTCTGGAACGTGCGTTCATTGGGGCGTCCTTCCAGTGGGGTTGGCGGTGCGTTCGAGTTCCTGCGTATCTCTCTCTCTGTTTTTCCCGCTTTCGCGGGGTACGGCGGACGTGGCGGATGTTCCTCCGGGGCGGCTGGGCCGGCGGGGGCCGGCGGGTTGAAGGGCTGGTTGAGGGGCTGGTTGAGGGGCGGGTTCTGAAAGGGCGTGCCTCAGGCCGGTGGCGCCGCGCCGGCGGTATCGAGGAAGGCGCGTTTGTCCGCCACCTCCGCCCACCGTTCGGCGTCCGCCAGCGGCTCGCGGGCCTCGGCAATCGATGGCCAGACCGCGGCCAGTTCGGCATTGAGGGCGATGAAGGCCTCCTGTCCGGCGGGCAGGTCGTCTTCGGCGTAGATGGCGCCCACCGGGCATTCCGGCACGCAGACGCCGCAATCGATGCAGCCGTCCGGGTTGATGACGAGGAAGTTGGGCCCCTCGTGGAAGCACTCCACCGGGCAGACGGCGACGCAGTCGGTGTACTTGCAGCGCACGCAGGCTTCGGTGACGACGTAAGTCATGGCGCGCTCCTTCAGGCCTGGGCGAGGCCGATGGCGGTGAGGGCGAGGCGGGCGAGCTTGCGCACGTCCGGGTCGGGGTCCTGCAGAGCCTTTTCCAGCGCCGGGATGGCGCGGGCGTCGCCGACCTCGCCGAGGGCGATGGCGGCTTCCTTGCGCAGGTTGCCCATGGGGTGGGACAGCGCCTCCACCAGCGCCGGCAGGCCGGCGGCGGCCTTGAGCAGGCCGAGGCTGCGCGCCGCCTTCACCCGCACCTGCCAGTAGTCGTCGGCCATGGCCTTCACCAGATCGGGAATGGCGGGGCCGAGGCGCAGCTTGCCCACCGTCTGCGCGGCTTCGTCCCGCACCATCCAGGCGGTATCGCCCAGCGCGCGGGTGAGCGCCGGCAGCACGCTGACGCCGCAGGCGTAGCCCAGCGCGCCGATGGCGATGCGGCGCACCTCGGCGTCCGGGTCGTGGGCGGCGACTTCGGCCAGTTCGCCGATGGCCTCGGTTTTCTTCAGGTAGCCGAGCACGCCGACCGCCTCGCGCCGCACGCCGGGGTCGGCGTCGCGCAGCGCCGCCATGGCCGGGGCGAAGGCGGCTTCCACCCGCAGCGCGCGCACCGCGCGGAAGGCCAGCATGCGCACTTCGGCGGCCTGCCCTTCCAGCAGCGGCAGCAGCGGCGCGGCGGAGGCGGGTTGCTTGAGTTCGGCCAGCACCTGGCCGGCGGCCTCGCGCACGCTGGCGTCGCCATCCAGCAACATGGTGGCCAGCGCCGCCACCACCGGGATTTCCTCGTAGCCTTCGAGGGCGCGCACCGCTTCGGTCCGCACCGCGGCGTCGCTGTCGAGCAGGCGCGGCAGCAGCAGCGGCACGATGTCGTCCTCGTCGCCGTAGGGCAGGTCGATGACGGCCAGGCGGCGCACTTCGGCGTCGGCGCTTTCCAGGCGTTCGGCAAGGGAGAGCATCTGCATGGCGGCCCTCCTCAGCGCAGCAGGTAGGGGATGCTGACCTGCACCGCGCCGGTGGGGCAGTCGGTTTCGCAGGGCAGGCAGTACCAGCACTCGTCGAACTGCATGAAGGCTTTCTTCTTCACCAGGTCGATGGCGAGCACGTCCAGCGGGCAGACATCCACGCAGACGGTACAGCCCTTCTCGGCGATGCACTTGTCCTCGTCGACGGCGACGGGGGCCTGGGTGGGGGTGATGGCGATGGTCATGGTCTGATTTCCTCTCGCGTCGGGTTCGGGAATGCCTGGGCTCAGGCGGCAGCGGCGCTGGGGGCGACGCGCAGGCGCTGGTAGGCGGTGCGCTCCTGCTCGTCGATGGCGACGATGTAGGGCTCCACCGCCTTCTTGCGCAGGCTCATGGCGCCGTCGGCGCCCTTGCTCAGCAGCGAGTGGCAGAACCAGTCGGCGTCGTTGCGCTCGGGGAAATCGACATAGTGGTGGTACAGGCCCCAGCGGCTCTCGGTGCGGAACAGCGAGGCGCGGGCGGCCATCTCGGCGCAGTCGAGGATGGAGTGGGCCTCCATCGCCCGCATCAGCTCGTGCGGGTTGGCGGCGCTCATCTGCAGCGCGTCCTCGCGGATCTCGTCGAAGCGGCGCAGGGCGATCTCGTACTTGCGGGTGATCTTGGGCGGCTGCAGGTAGTCGTTCACCAGCCGACGCGTCTTGTACTCGACCTGGAAGGGGGTGAGGCCGTCGCCACGGCCCAGCGGCGCGGCGATGCGGGCGCGCTCGGCTTCCACCGCGTCCTCGTCCACCGCCAGCGGGTTGCGGCCGTCGCAGTACTCGGCGGCGTTCTCGCCGCACAGCCGGCCATAGACGAAGGCGCCCAGCATGTAGTTGTGCGGCACGCTGGCGCAGTCGCCGGCGGCGTACAGGCCCTTCACCGAGGTTTCGCCGCGGGCGTTGACGTGGATGCCGGAGGCGCTGTGGCCGCTGCAGAAGCCGATCTCGGAGATGTGCATCTCCACCATCTCGCTGCGGTAGTCGTTGCCGCGCTTCTCGTGGAAGCGGCCGCGGCTGGGGCGCTCGTTGGTGTGCAGGATGTGCTCGATCTCGCCTATGGTTTCCTCGGCCAGGTGGTCCAGCTTGAGGAACACCGGGCCGTTGCCGCTCTGCAGCTCGCGGTGGAATTCCAGCATCATCTGGCCGCTCCAGTAGTCGCACTCGATGAAGCGCTCGCCCTTGGAGTTGGCGGTGAAGCCGCCGAAGGGGCCGGTGACGTAGGCACAGGCGGGGCCGTTGTAGTCCTTGATCAGCGGGTTGATCTGGAAGCACTCGAGGTTGGCCAGGTCGGCGCCGGCGTGGTAGGCCATGGCGTGGCCGTCGCCGCAGTTGGTCGGGTTCTCGTAGGTGCCCATCAGGTAACCGGAGGCCGGCAGGCCGATGCGGCCGGCGGCGCCGGTGCTGATGACCGCCGCCTTGCAGCGGATGACGTAGAAGTCCGCGGTGCGGCAGTCGAAGCCCAGCACCGCGTTCACCGCGCCGTCGGCGCCGGTGAGCACGCGGGTGACCACTACCCGGTTGGTCACCTCCACCCGGCCGCGCTTCAACTGGCGGTAGAGGATCTTCTTCATGTGGTGGCCTTCGGGCATCGGCAGCACGTAGCTGCCGAGGTGGTGCACCTTGCGCACCGCGTAGTCGCCGGTCTCGTCCTTCTCGAACTTGACGCCCCAGCGGTCCAGCTCCTGGATCATGTCGAAGCTGCCGGCGGCGTAGGCCATCACCGCTTCCTGGTCGACGATGCCGTCGTTGGCGACGGTGATCTCCTTTACGTACTGCTCGGGCGTCGCATGGCCGGGGATGACGGCGTTGTTGAGGCCGTCCATGCCCATCGAGATGGCGCCGCTGCGCTTCACGTTGGCCTTGTCGACCAGCAGCACCTTGAGTTGAGGATTCCTTTCCTTCGCTTTCACCGCGGCCATCGGTCCGCCGGTACCCCCGCCGATGACGACAAGGTCGTACTGCAGGTCTATGCGTTTCATGGTCTCTCCTGGGGTTGGGGCGTGCGCCGGGCGGCGTCCCGCCGGTACTCAGCTGCGCTCTATGCGCAGGCGGTACTGGAAGGCGTCGCCTCGGTAGTAAAGGAACTCGAAGTCCAGCGGCTGCTCGCCGGCGTAGGTCATGCGCTCCATGCGCAGCAGCGGCGCGCCCTCGTCGGTGCCGAGGTGGCGCGCCAGCGATTCGTCGGCGGAAATGGCCTCGATCTGCAGGTCGGCGTGGGTGAGGTCGTGGCCGAAGTCGTTCTCGAGGATGACGAAGATGTCGCGGGTGGCGAGGTCTTCCTGCACCAGCCGTTCGCCGATGGCGGGCGGGAAGTAGCTGACGTCCACCGAGATGGGCTCGCGGTTGAGGTAGCGCAGGCGCTGGATCTCGAACACCGCCTCGCCCGGCCGGAGGCCGAAGCGCGCCGCCACCACCTGGCTGGCCTCCACTTGGCGGGCGGACAGCAGCAGCGAATAGGTTTCGTAGCCGGAGGGCGCCATCGCCTCGCCGAAACCCTGCAGCCGCGACAGGCTCTGGAAGGCCTTGGGCTTGGCGACGAAGCTGCCCTTGCCCATCACCTTGAAGATCAGCCCCTCCTTCTGCAGGTCGCCCAGCGCCTGGCGGATGGTGATGCGGCTGACGCCGAAGGCTTCCATCATCTGGCTCTCGGAGGGCATCTGCGAGTGCGGCGCATAGCTGCCATCCAGGATGCGCCGGCGCAGCACCTCGCGTATCTGGGTGTGCAGCGGCACCGGCGAAACCGCGTCTATCGCATCGCCCGAAGCCTTGGAAACCACTGCGATCTGCTTACGGCTGGACATGAAAAACCTCGCTCCCGGCACAACCTGTTATGACGAGTTCTATTAAGCAAACACGGTGCCAATTCCATCGCATCGCAACATCCTCCATCAACAACATGATTACATTGAATTAAAAGGACTTTTCATGAAATTTCATGCAATGCTTCGCATGAAATCCTGCACTGCGGAAGTGCGTGGCCGGCCCACTTCGGTGCGGCTTCCGCCGCCTTCGGCCACGCCGCCATCGCTCCCGCCAGCAGCAGCAGCGCCAGCACGAAAGGACGGAAGTGGGCGCGGCCGATCAGCGCATACAGACGGCCGCCGGCCATGCCACCGAGCAGGAACAGCGGCGCCAGCGCCAGCCAGGCCAGCGCCTCCGCCCAGCTCAGCATGCCCAGCGCCAGAATGGCCGCCAGCGCCACCGGATACAGCCAGGCGAAGAAGACGATGAAGTTGGCGCGGGCGCGGTGGTTGTCCGCCTCCACCCCCAGCAGATAAAGAATGGCCGGCGGCCCGCCGACGCCGCCCAGGCCGGTGAGTACGCCGCTCAACGCGCCCACACCCAGCGACAGCGGCCGCGAACGCCCGCCGGGCAGGCTGCGGCCAGCCATCAGCGCGCAGGCGCTGAGCATCACCGCGCCGCCTATCACCATGCCGAAGGCCCGCGCCGGCAGCACATGCACCAGCGCGATGCCACAGGGCACGCCAGCGAAGGCGGCCAACGTCATCGGCAGCATCACCTCCCGGTCCACCAGCCGGCTGGCGGCGGCGGTGGCGGCACGGCCCATGGGCAGCGCATTCAAGAGCGTGACCAGGCACAGCGTTTCCCGCGCCGGCAACACCATGGACAGCAGCGGCGCCATCAATAGCGCCGAACCGAAACCGGTGAGCCCGCGCAGCGCTCCGCCGGCCGCGGTGGCGAAGGCAACCAGCGCCCAGGTGGCGGCGTCGTGCGCGGCAAAAACGGCGCTGATCTGATCCAAGCGGGGCTCCTGGTCGAACGGGGAAGAAGGGCGGCGGCATGCCGGACGGCCACCGCCGGACAGCGGCTGAGGGCGCAGACATCCTAACCTGTTATAACAAGTTGGAGCTAGGAAAAAAGCCCGCTGCCCACTCACCTCGGCGCCCCGCCGGAATGCCAGGGCAAGGCCGGCTACAGCCAGCCCGCCCCGGCCCGATTCCCATCCCTTGAAAGCGTGCGCGCTCATGCCAGCCACCCGGCGATCACCACCATGAACAGCCCCGCCGCCAGCAACCACGCCCACAGCAGCGCCGCCAGCAGCCACACCCGGCTGCCGGCCTGGCGGATGTCGGCCAGCCGCGTCGCCGCGCCCAGCCCGGCCAGCCCGACCGCCAGCAGCAGCTGGGCAAGCACGCCGCCCCAGTGCATCACCGCCTGCGGCAGCGTGCCGCTGACGGCAAGCACGATGGCGGCGATGAAGGCCCATAGGAACAGCGGCAGCCCAGCGCGGCGAGCACTCTTTCCGTCACCCGCGCCCTGGTCCGCCCGCGGCCGGCCGCAGCGCACCGCCAGCCACACCATGGCCGGCGCCAGCAGCATCACCCGCATCATCTTCTCGATCAGCGCGCTGGCCTCGGCGCCCGACCCGACCGCCGCGGCAGCCGCCACCACATGGCCCAGCTCATGCACCGTCAGCCCCAGCCACAGACCGAAGGCGGCGTCGCCCAGGCCCAGCAAGCCGGCCAGCAGGGGATGCAGCAGCGGCAGCAGGTACATGCCCAGCGTGCCGAACACCACCACCGCCGCCACCGCGGCGGACACCGCCCGCGCCCGGGCGCCGAGCACTCCATCGGCCGCGGCCACCGCCGCCGCGCCGCAGATGGCGCTGCCGCAGCCGACCAGCAGCGCGCTGTCCCGGTCCAGGCCGAGGCGGCGGCCCAGCGTCTGCGCCAGCGCCAGCGTGGAAGCCACCATCAGCGCCGCCATCGCCACCCCGCTCCAGCCCACCAGCGCCAGATCGTCCGCGCCGATGCGCAAGCCATAGAGGGCGATGCCGGCACGCATCAGCGGGCCGCGCGCCAGCGCGATGCCGGCCGCGCCGCCGGCAGGCAGCCGCGGCCACAGGTTGCCGGCGACCATGCCCAGCGCCACCGCCAGCGGCAGCCAGCCGAGGCCGTGGCGGGCGAAGGCCGGCACCGCCGCCAGGGCAGCCGCTGCCAGCGTGATCAGCAGGCAGCCGGCGAGGCCGAATCGCAGGCCGAAACCCGGCCCTTGCGCGCTTATCTCCATCTCTTCTATCGATATAAGAAATTGAGAAAAAGCTTAGAGCCAGCCCTATCATTCGTACAGCTCATGGAAGTTACAGCTGCATTACCTGAGGTTATGAATGAATCTGCACCTGTTGCGCATCTATGTCGCGGTGGTCGAGGCCGGCAGTTTTTCGCGGGCGGCGGAGGCGCTGGGCATCAGCCAGCCGGCCGCTTCCAAGGCGGTGCGGGAGCTGGAATCCCAGCTCGACAACGTGCTGCTGGACCGCCAGGGCCGCGGCTTCCGCCCCAGCGAGGCCGGCCAGGCGCTGTACGGCTATGGCCGCAGCATCTTCGCGCTGGAGCGGGAGGCGGACGAGGCGGTGCGCGCCTACGCCGGGCTGGCGCGCGGCCGCCTGGTCATCGGCGCCAGCACCACCATCGCCAGCTACTGGCTGCCGCCCTACCTGGTCGCCTTCGGCGATCGCCACCCCGGCGTGTCGCTGCAGGTGCGCGCCGCCAATACGCAGCAGGTAGTGGAGCTGCTGCTGGACTGCGCGGTGGATGTGGCGCTGGTGGAGGGCGAGCCGGGCGAGGCGCCGGTGGAATGCCGGCCGTGGCGGCAGGAGGAGATGATCGTGCTCGGGCCGCGCGAGGCGCCGGGCGAGGCGGCAGCGCCGCTGGCCGCAAGGCGCTGGATCGTGCGCGAGCCGGGCTCCGGCAGCCGGGCGGCCACCGAGCGCCTGCTGGCGGAGATCGGCCTGGACTCGCCCGCGCTGCTGGAGGTGGGCAGCAACGAGGCGGTGGTGCAGGCGGTGGCGGCTGGCGCCGGGGTCGGCCTGGTGCCACGCATCTGCGCGCGGGACCAGTTGGCCTTGGGCCGGGTGCGGCGGCTGGCGCTGGAGGGCGGGGCCGCGCAGCGTGCGCCCATCCGCCGGCAGCTTTACCGGCTGCGCCTGCCGCAGCGGCCGGTGAGCACCGCGGCGCTGGCTTTCGAGGCGCTGCTGGGCGAAGGCGCCAGCATCCAGTAGCTCAGTAGAACATCCGCGCCAGATCCACCGAGGAGCGCCGGCCGATCAGCGAGAAGTGCGCCGCCAGCCAGGCCTTGGCCCGCGCCCGCCCCTGGTCGCGCAGCATTTCGAGGAAGGAGAGCTTGGCACTGAGGCGGCTTTCGGCGCTGAGGCTGCTCAGCAGTTCCTCGGCCTCTACGAGGTGGAAGCGCGTCTGCTGCAGCCGGCGTTCGAAGCGGCCGGTAGGCAGCAGCGAACGGCCGACGAATTCGGTGGCGTGGGCGAACATGCGCATCTCGCGCAGGAAGGTGGAGTTGAAGGCGAGATCCAGCGAGCGGGCGCGGATTTCCTCGGCGCTGCGCGGCGTTTCGCCATGCACCAGCGGGCTCAGCAGCACCAGCAGGATGTCGCGCGCACTGCAGTCGTAGAACAGCGGGAACACCGCCGGGTTGGCGGAATAGGCGCCGTCCCAGTAGGGCTCGCCGTCTATCTCCACCGCCTTGTGCAGCATCGGCAGGCAGGCCGAGGCGAGCAGCGCATGCACGCTCAGCTCCGGCGCCTGGAACAGCCGCAGCTTGCCGGTGTTGGCGTGGGTGGCGGCGATGAAGAGCTTCACCGGGCTGGCGGCGCGCAGGCGCTCGAAATCCACTTGTTCGGCGACGATGTCGCGCAGCGGATCGACGTCGAAGGGGTTCATCTGCGCCGGCGAGAAGTGGCGCGCCCACTGCAGCATCATGCGCATGCCCAGCGCGGAGTTTTCCGGCGGCGTGGGAAAGGACTCGAAAGGCAGCTCGAAGGGCAGTTCCACCGGCATGCGGAAGGAGGTGGCGCTACCCACCGCCCGCCAGAAGCGCGCCAGCGCCTCGCGCGCGCCGTCGCGCCCGCCCCGCAGCAGGCCGTGGGCCATCACCACCGCGTTCATGGCGCCAGCGCTGGTGCCGCTGATGCCGTCGAACTGCAACCGGCCGTCTTCCAGCAGCGCGTCCAGCACGCCCCAGGTGAAAGCGCCATGAGCGCCGCCGCCCTGCAGGGCGAGGCTCACCAGATGGGACGGACGCGGGCGGAACAGCATGGTCGGACTCCTGGACGGGGCACTGGCCGCAAGCATGCGCGCTTTCGCCGCCGCAGGTCACGCGGCGGCTGGCCGCTCAGAGATCGTCGGCCAGCCGGAAGCCCTGGAACTGCCAGCGATCCTGCGGGTAGAAGAAGTTGCGGTAGCTGGGGCGGATGTGGTCCGCCGGCGTCACGCAGGAGCCGCCGCGCAGCACCATCTGGTTGCACATGAACTTGCCGTTGTACTCGCCCAGCGCGCCCTCGGCGGCACGGTAGCCGGGGTAAGGCAGGTAGGCCGAGGCGGTGTGCTCCCAGACATCGCCATAGAGCTGCAGCAGGCCTTCGCTGGCCGGCGCGACGATGGGCTGCAGGTAGCCGGTCTCGCGCAGGTTGCCCTCCTGGGTGCAGTCCTCCGCCGCCACCTCCCACTCCGCCTCGGTCGGCAGCCGGCACCCGGCCCAGGCGGCGTAGGCGGCGGCCTCGTAGTGGCTTACATGGCACACCGGCTCGTCCGGATTCAGCGGCGCCATGCCGCCCAGGGTGAAGTGCCACCACTCGCCGTCCTGCCGCTCCCAGTACAGCGGCGCGTTCCAGCCCTCGTGCTGGAGGCGGGCCCAGCCGTCGGACAGCCACAGCGCCGGATTGCGATAGCCGCCGGACTCGATGAAGGCGAGGAACTCGCCATTGGTCACCGGCCGCGAGGCGAGGCGGAAGGGCTGCAGATAGACGTTGTGGCGCGGGCTCTCGTTGTCGTAGGAAAAGCCCTCGCCGACATGGCCGATGCGGCGCACCCCGCCCTCGAACTCCAGCCACTGGGTGGCCGGCCGGCGGCGCACCGGCGGCAGCGGCAGATCGTCCCGGTACACCGGCCGCAGCGGATTGGCGTAGAAGTTGCGCTTGATGTCGGTGAGCAGCAGTTCCTGGTGCTGCTGCTCATGGTTGAGGCCGATCTCCAGCCGCTGCAGGATCTCTGGCCACGGCAGCTCGGCGCGCTCCTCCAGCAGCGCCAGCAGGTACTCGTCCACATGGCCGCGGTAGCGGTACACCTCCTCCACCGTGGGCCGCGACAGCGTGCCGCGGGCGCCGCGGGAGAAAGGCTCGCCCACCTGCTCGTAGTAGGAGTTGAACAGGCTGCGGTAGGCCGGGTTGAAGGCCTGGTAGCCCGGCATGTACTCGCACAGGATGAAGGTCTCGAAGAACCAGCTGACGTGGGCAAGGTGCCACTTCGCCGGGCTGGCCTCCACCGCCGCCTGGATCACGTAATCCTCCGCCGCCAGCGGCGCGCAGATCACCCCGCTGGCCGCGCGCACCCGGCGATAGCGCTCCGCCCACTCCGCACGCGACAGTTCCTCTTCTTCACCCAGGGTCTGTTGAGTCAGCCGCTTCATGACAGGTCCTCGCCGAGCAGAGGGCTTAGCAGAACAAACAACCGGTGCCGCCGTCAATCGGCGCCGGCCGCGTCCTGCGCAAGATCGGCGGCCAGCGCCACATGCCTTGACGCCTGCCGGTCCAAACCAAAATAATGAGAACGATTCGCAATTTCGTCACAGCCTTCGCATGCCCCGGAGCAAATCTTGAGCCTTACCGTCCAGCCCGACCCGGTCGCAGAGCTCTACCGCAGCCATCACGGCTGGCTGCATGGCTGGTTGCGGCGCAAGCTGGGCTGCTCGGACAAGGCGGCCGACCTCGCCCACGACACTTTCCTGCGGGTGCTGGCACGGCGGCCGGCGAGCGCGCTGGAACAGCCGCGCGCCTACCTCGGCACCATCGCCCGCGGCCTGCTGATCGACCACTGGCGGCGGCGCGAGCTGGAGCAAGCCTGGCTGGACACCCTGGCCACACTGCCGGAGCCGCAACTGCCGTCGCTGGAAGAACGCGCCATCCTGCTGGAAACCCTGCACGCCATAGACCGCATGCTGGACGGCCTCAAGCCGGCGGTGCGGCAGGCCTTCCTGTGGGCGCAGCTGGAAGGCCTGAGCTGCCCCCGCATCGCCGAACGCCTGGGCGTTTCCCTCGCCACCGCCGAACGCTACGTCGCCCAGGCGCTGCGCCACTGCTACGCCCTGCACTTCCCGGCGTGAATCCGCCCAAGGCCGGAATGGCGGAGGCCACCACCGCCGAAGCGCTGCCGGACGAGGTGGTGGATGCCGCCATCGCCTGGGCGGTGAAGCTGGACTACGGCACGCCGACTCCGGCGCAGCGGGCCGAGCTGGAGCACTGGCTGGCCGCCGACCAGCGCCATGCCCTGGCCTGGCAACGGCTGCGCAGCATGCGCAAGGATTTCAGCGGCCTGCCGCAGAAGCTGGCGCTGGATACCCTGAACGCCGTAGACAACCGCGCGCGCAGCCGCCGGCGCAGCTCGCTGAAGCTGCTCTCCCTCGGCGGCGCCGGCCTGTTCGCAGCCTGGATGGCGCGCCAGCACACACCCTGGCAGCGGCTGGTGGCCGACGCCAGCACCGGCCTCGGCGAGCGCCGCCGGCTGGAACTGGCCGACGGCACCGTGCTGGACCTGAACACCGATAGCGCGGTGAGCACCACGCTGACCGACGACAGCCGCCTGATCCAGCTGCATCGCGGCGAGGTCCGCATCGCCACCGGCGCTGACACCGGGGCGCTGACCCGCCGCGGCGCCAAGCGGCCCTTCCTGGTGCGCACACCCCACGGCACGCTGGAAGCGCTGGGCACCCGCTTCGTCGTCCGCCTGGAAGCGGAGCGCGGATGGGTCAGCGTGCAGGAAGGCGCGGTGTCGGTGCAGCCGGAAGCGGCCCCCGCCGCGCTGCTGCGGCCGGGCGAAAGCCGCTGGTTCCTGCATGGAGCCAGCCTGCCGGCAGTGGCGGACGGCATGGAGGCCGGCGCCTGGGCCGACGGCGTCATCGCCGGCCACGACATCCGCCTCGCCGACCTGCTCGCCGAGCTGGGCCGCTACCGCCGCGGCTTCCTGGTGTGCGATCCGCGGGTCGCCGACCTGCGCCTGTCCGGCATCTACCAGCTGAACGACACCGACGCCACCCTCGCCTTCCTCACCCGCACCCAGCCGCTGCAGCTCAAGTACCGCAGCCGCTTCTGGGTCCGGGTGGAACCGCTCGACCAGCCCTGAACCGCGCCCGCAGCGCGGGCCAGCACATACGGCCAGCAGCAGCCACCAAAGCCACGGCCTGCGCCGCCTCCAGCGCTCTCCCGCCTATCCACCGCCTCACCCGCGACAAAAAAGTTGCCGCCCTGTTGAGGGGATTCCGCATCTCGTCCGGCTTGACCGAGGAAGGCTCTCCGCGAGCCTCATTCCTGACCCAGATTCGAGGACGCCATGCACATCTCCCGCCCAGCCAGCCGCCCTGGCCCTTCCCGCCACCGCGGCAAACTCCCCCGCCGCAGCGCGCTCGCCAGCGCCCTGGCTGGCGCCACCCTGTGCCTGGGCCTGGGCGCCCTGCCGGCCGCCGCCCAGGCGCAAAGCGCCGAAGTGCGCAGCGCCCGCATGCTGGAATTCGCCATCGCCGCCGGCCCGCTGGATGCCGCGCTCGACCGCTTCGCCCGCAGCGCCGGCATCAACCTCTCCTACGACGCCGCGCTGGTCGCCGGCCTCTCCAGCCGCGGCCTGCAGGGCGGCTACACCATCGCCGACGGCCTCACCACGCTGCTCGCCGGCACCGGCCTGGAAGCGGTCGCCCGGACCGGCGGCTACAGCCTGCGCCGCGCGCCAGCTGCACCGAACGCGGCCAGGCCGGCGACCACGCTGGCCGAAGTACGGGTGAAAGCCCGCCGTGCCGGCGACGGCACCACCGAGGACAGCGGCTCCTACACCAGCCGCGTCACCAGCATCGCTTCCAAGACGGACATGGCTTTCCGCGAGATTCCGCAATCGCTCTCCGTCATCACCCACGAGCAGATCAACGACCAGAAGCTGGTGGACATCAACGATGCGCTCAAGCTGATGCCCGGCATCACCGCCAACCGCATGAACGACAACACCTACAACTTCTATTCCCGCGGCTTCCAGATCACCTCCATGCAGGTGGACGGTGGCGCGCCGCTGGCGCTGGGCGCCTACACCTACGGCCCGCTGCAGGACATGGCCTTCTACGACCGGGTGGAGGTCATGCGCGGCGCCTCCGGCCTGCTCGGCGGCATGGGCGACCCCGGCGGCATCATCAACCTCGCGCGCAAGAAACCGCTGGCCGAGCCCCAGGCCATCGTCGAGCTCTCCGCCGGCAGCTGGGACAACTACCGCGCCATGGCCGACCTCAGCGGCCCGCTCAACGAGGCCGCCAGCCTCCGCGGCCGCGCGGTCGTGCTGTACGAGAACCGCGACTACCACCTCGACCACCGCAACACCGAGAAGCCCGCCTTCTACGGCGTTCTCGAGGCCGACCTCGGCGAACGCACCTTGCTCACCCTGGGCGGCAGCTACACCCGCCGCAACGAGACCGGCGGCGGCTCCGGCCTGCCGCTGTATGCCGACGGCAGCTCGCCCCGCTACAAGCGCAGCGACAGCCTGACCCAATCCTGGACCTACAAGGACAGCGACGAAACCGAGCTCTTCGCCCAGCTCGCCCACACCTTCTCCAGCGGCTGGGCGCTCAAGTTCAACCTCACCCACAGCGAAACCGAGACCGAGGCCGACACCGCCTTCGTCGGCGGGCCGGTGGATCCCGTCACCCACCAGGGCGTCTGGGCCGGCGGCCACTACGAATACGAGAACCGCCAGGACCTGGCCGACATCAACCTCAGCGGCACCTTCGACCTCTTCGGCCGCAGCCACGAACTGCTGGTCGGGGCCGACTGGCAGCGGGTGAAGAGCCGCTGGGTGTCCGCCACCTTCCCGGGCCACTGGAGCGATCCGGCGGATGTGCTGGACGGCGGCGGCGGATGGAATCCGGACCGCGACGTCTCCCAGCGCGGCCACACCCGCTTCGGCCCCTGGGGCCAGGAGCAGGTAGGCGGCTACGCGGTGCTGCGCCTGCACCCGACCGACCGCCTGCATCTGGTCGCCGGCGCCCGCGCCAGCCGCTACGAGTTCGACCAGCGCATCTCCTCCAAGCCCAACGCGGCGGCGCCGTGGGTCGTCAGCTCCGACCTGCCCTTCAGCCTCAAGACCAAGATCACGCCCTACGGCGGCGTGATCTACGACTTCGCCGACAACTGGTCCGCCTACCTGAGCTACGCCAGCATCTACAAGCCGCAATCGCTGATGCTCTACGGCCCTCCGCCCGGCAGCCGCTCACTGGACCCGATCGAGGGCAAGAGCTACGAAGCCGGCGTCAAGGGCGAACTCTACGGCGGCCGCCTCAACGCCACCCTCAGCGTATTCAGCGTCGAACGCACCGGCACCGCCCTGCAGGACAGCCGTTACCCCTCCAACTACGACGCCTGGGCCGGCAACTGCTGCTATCTGCCGCAGGGCAAGGTCACCAGCCGTGGCGTGGACGTGGAGATCGGCGGCGAGCTGATGCCCGGCTGGCAGGCCGCGGTGGGCTACACCTTCAACATTTCCCGCGACGAGAAGGCCAGCACCAACTACAGCAGCATCACCCCGCGCCACCTGCTGAAGCTATCCACCGCCTACACCCTGCCGGGCGAGCTGTGGCGCTGGAAGGTGGGCGGCAGCGCCCACATCCAGAGCGACACCTCGGTCAGCGACACCATCACCCTCAACGGCAACACCCAGCCCTACGACTTCAAGCAGGGCGGCTACGCGATCGTGAACGCCCTGGTGCAGTACCGCCTGGACCCGAAGTGGACGCTGGCGCTGAACCTCAACAACCTGTTCGACCGGGTGTATTACGAGCGCATCGGCACCGTCTCCGACGGCAACTGGTACGGCACACCCTTCAACGCCATGCTGACGCTGCGCTACCAGCACTGAGCGGCCATTCCAATGAAATGCGGCCCGCGCCAGACCAACGCGGGCCGCATCGCGGCACCGCCACGGCCGGCCTCAAGAGCGAGCCCGTCAGCGGCCAGCTGGTGGCCGCGCCGCGGTGTACGAAATCCAGCGACCGCATGCCGACAGTGATGCCGGAAAACATGCTCAAGCTGTAGGACAAGAAGTAGCTGGGCACGCCGCACGGCACCTTCTACGCGGCCATCAAGGCGCCCCGCCCACCGGCAGCCTGGGGCCGGACTACACCTTCCCGGCGCAACCGGCGCGGCTCAAGACTGCGCCGGCTCCCGCAGCGCCATCAATGCGTCCCGCTCCACGGCCGGCATCGTGCTCGCCGGAAAGGCGAGGTGGCGGCGCAACTCCACCTGGGCGCGCAAGGCCTTGCCGACGAAGTTGGAGAGGCTCTCCCCTTCCTCCAGCACGCCTTCCATGGCGCTGCGTAGCGAAGGCTCCACGTGGAGCGGCGGAAAGGTGGTGGACTTCATCGCAGCCTCCCTGCTGGCAACCGGGGCATCCCGGCGGGACGCATACACTGCGCCGCCCCCCGGCCTGCCGCAAGCGGGGCATCCCCCCAAGCTACCCATTGACGGCAAAAACCCCCGCCATGAAAATAAGAACAATTCCCATTTGACTCGGCCAGTCCCTCCGGCCCAGCCAGAGTCGCCCGCTTCCCTTCTGCCCGGAGCCGCCCGTGGACCAGCCTGCCAACGCCGTCGCCGATCTCTACCGTGAGCACAACGGCTGGCTGCAAGGCTGGCTGCGGCGCAAGCTGGGCTGCAAGCACCAGGCGGCGGACTTCGCCCACGACACCTTCCTCAAGGTGCTCACCCGGCTGGAACGGCCAACCTTGCGCGAACCGCGCGCCTACCTCGTCACCATCGCCCACGGCCTGGTGGTAAACCACTGGCGGCGCCAGGAAGTGGAACGCGCCTACCTGGAAACCCTGGCCCTGCAGCCGGAAGCGCTGGCGCCCTCCGAGGAGGAACGCGCACTGCTGCTGGAAGCGCTGTACCAGCTGGACGCCCTGCTCCACCGCCTCAACCCCAAGGCCCGCCGTGCCTTCCTGCTCGCCCAGCTGGACGGCCTCGGCTACCGCGAGATTGCCGTGCAGCTGGAGGTCTCCGAACGCATGGTGAAGAAGTACATGGCGCAGGCCATGCTGCACTGCCTGCAAGCGGAGATCGCCCTGCCATGAGCGCACTGCATGCCCGCCGCCCCGCCAGCACGGCAGACGGCCAGATCGAGTTGCAGGTGCTGCAGCAAGCAGCGGAATGGTTTGCGTTGCTGCGCTCGCCCGGCGTCGCCGACACCGACTGGCGCGACTGGCAGCACTGGCGCGAGGCCGACAGCCGCCACCAGGCCGCCTGGGCGCGGGTGGAAGCCATCAGCGGCGCCTTCGAACGCCTGCCCGCCAGCGACAAGCCGAACGCCCGCCGCACGCTGGAGCGCGCCGCCGGCCGCCAGGCGCGCCGCCGCAGCGCGCTGAAGATGCTGGGCCTGCTGTGCGGCGCCGGCGTCGCCGGCTGGAGCGCCAGCCGCAGCGCGCCGTGGCTGGAATGGAATGCGGACTACCGGACCGCCACCGGCGAAGTGCGCCAGATCGAACTGGCCGACGGCGGCCAGGTGTGGCTCAACACCGCCAGCGCGCTGGACGTGCGCTACACGCCCACGCTGCGGGCGCTGCGGCTGCACCGCGGCGAGATCCTGGTGCAGACGGCGAAGACCCCGCCGGACCGGGTGGAGCGCCCCTTCGTCGTAGACACCGCCGCCGGCCGCCTGCGTGCGCTGGGCACCCGCTTCAGCGTGCGCATGCTGGGCGACGCTGCGCAGGTCTCGGTATTCCAGGGCGCGGTGGAAATGTCCCCCGCCGACGGCGCCCCCGCCACCGTGCTGCAGGCCGGCGAGCAGCGCACGCTCCACGCTGCCGGCAGCGGCCCGGCGACGCCGGCAAGCACCGCCCGCCAGGCCTGGTCCCAGGGCCTGCTGCTGGCGGAGAACATGCGGCTGGGCGACTTCATCGCCGAGCTCGCCAACTACCGCCGCGGCTACCTCGACTGCGCGCCGGAGGTGGCCGACCTGCGGCTGGTGGGCGTCTACGAAGCCGCCGACACCGACCGCACCCTGGCCGCCCTGGCCGCCACCCTGCCGGTGCGCATCCACGCGCCGCTGCCGTGGTGGGTGAGGCTCGTGCCGCGCTGAAGAACCGCGAGGCGGGCAGGACGAAGCAGCCCGCTCCACCAGCCTCACAGGCTTCCCCCCAGAACGGAAAAGCCACTTCCCACCACCCACAGCCGGACACAACGCGACCGCTGGAGCACCACCTGTTTCCTCCCCTCTCCCGCAAGGGGAGAGGGAGTAACACCACCCAGCCCCGCAGCTCACTCACTGCACCCGGTCAACGCAAGCTTCCCTTCCCCTCCACCAAATTTCTCCACCCCGCAGGTTCCCTTTTCCCTGGTCTCGATTGGCTTACCGGATGAAAGCGGCTTCATCCGCCCACCTTCTCCACCAATCGACCGATCCGAAAGGCCCGCCATGCACGCTGCGACCGCCCCGTCCGCGCCCCGACACCACCGCGCCTCCACCTTGAAGCCCACGCTCATCGCCCGCGCCGTCTGCGCTGCCCTGCTCGGCCTGCCGCTGCTGATGGGTACCGGCGGCAGCCTGGCGCAATCCGCCGTCGTCGAGACCAGCCGCAGCTATGCCGTGCCCGCCGGGCCGCTGGCCGGCGCGCTGGTGAACCTGGCCGCCCAGGCCGGCATCCAGCTGTCGGTGGATGCCAGCCTCACCGCCGCGCTGCACAGCCCGGGCGTGCGGGGCACCCATACCGTGGATGCCGCGCTCGCCGCCGCCCTGGCGGGCACCGGGCTGGAGGCCATACGCCGCGGCGACAACGAATACACCCTGCGCAAGCTGCCGCCGCGCGCCGCCGGCGAGACCACGCTGGCGCCGGTCACCGTGGCCGCCACCGCCACCAATCCGGCGGTCACAGAGGACAGCGCCTCCTACACCACGCCGCAGATGGGCACCGCCACCAAGCTGGCGCTTGCCATGCGCGAGACGCCGCAGTCGGTCACCGTGGTCACCCGCCAGCGCATGGACGACTCCGCCGCGCTCACCCTCAGCGATGTGCTGCGCGGCACCCCCGGCCTCAACGTCAGCAACGCCGACGGGCCGGGGCGCACCTCCTTCGGCGCACGCGGCTTCGCCCTCGACAACGTGATGTACGACGGCCTGCCCTCGCGCTACCAGGGCTGGGTGGTAGGCACGGTGCCCAACATGGCGATGTACGACCGGGTGGAGGTGGTGCGCGGCGCCACCGGCCTGGTCACCGGCAGCGGCAACCCGTCGGCGGCGGTCAACGTGGTGCGCAAGCGCCCCACCGCCGACACCCGCCTCAGCCTCACCGCCCGCGCCGGCAGCTGGGACAACTACCAGGGCGAGGTGGACGCCTCCGGCCCGCTCAATGCCGCCGGCACCCTGCGCGGCCGCGTAGTCGGCAGCCTCCAGGAGGCGAACACCTTCCGCGACGGCGAGGAGTACCGCCACGGCCTGTTCTACGGCGTGGTGGAAGCCGATCTCGGCGAACGCACCACCCTCACCCTGGGCGCCTCCTACCAGGACGACTACACCAACCACTTCTGGGGCGGCCTGCCGCTGACGGCCGACGGCCGCCACATGAACCTGCCGCGCTCGGCCAACCCGAGCAACGACTGGGAACGCAAGAACCAGTATCTGAGCACCGTGTTCGGCGACCTGGTGCATCGCCTGGACAACGGCTGGACGCTGCGCCTGGCGGCCAGCCAGTCGTGGCAGGACGCGGTCTTCCTCGGCACCTACATCTACCGCGACGCCACCACCGACGTGCTCGGCCACAACGCCTGGCGCGGCGACTACGACGAGGACCAGGCCACCTACGACGCCTACGCCAGCGGCCCCTTCCAGCTGTTCGGCCGCCAGCACGAGCTCGCCTTCGGCACCAGCCGCCGGCAGGTGGACATGCGCACCCAGAACTACAGCGGCGGCGGCATCATCAGCGCCGGCATCGACCTGTGGAACTGGGACAACGGCAGCATCGCCGAACCCGACTTCGTGCCCACCACCACTTCCCGCAACGTCACCACCCAGGACGGCCTCTACCTCACCACCCGGCTCAACCTCGCCGACCCGCTCAAGCTCATCCTCGGCGCCCGGCTGGACTGGTATGACTACGACAACCGCAGCGGTAGCGGCGACTACAGCGTCACCCGCAACCTCACCCGCTACGGCGGCATCGTCTACGACCTCGACCACCAGCACTCGCTGTACGCCAGCTACACCGACATCTTCCAGCCGCAGACCAACAAGGGCGTGGACGGCAAGCTCCTCGAACCCGTCCAGGGCGAGAACTACGAGCTGGGCATCAAGGGCGAGTATTTCGGCGGCAGCCTCAACGCCAGCGCCGCGGTGTTCCAGATCGAGCAGAGCAACCGCGCCAAGCTGCTGGCCGACCAGGGCCCCTGCCCCAGCTACCCCGGCACCTCCTGCTACGAGGCCTCCGGCCTGGTCCGCAGCAAGGGCGTGGAACTGGAGATCCAGGGCGCCCTCTCGCCCGACTGGCAGGTCGCCGCCGGCTACACCTATGTCAGCGCCGAGTACGTGCGCGACGCCGACCAGAGCAACGAGGGCAAGAACTTCGCCACCGACAGCCCCCACAGCGTGTTCAAGCTCTCCACCCTCTACCGCTTCGGCGGCGCGCTGCAGGCCTGGCGCGTGGGCGGCAGCCTGTACCGGCAGAGCCGCATCTACAACGACGGCACCCTCCCCGACGGCACCGCCTTCCGCGTCCAGCAGAAGGGCTACACGCTGGCCGACCTGATGGTGGGCTACCGGGTGGACAAGCAGCTGGACCTGCAGCTGAACGTGAACAACCTGTTCGACCGCAAGTACTACAAGGCGGTGGGCTACGACACCCGCTGGGGCTCCACCGACACCTACGGCGACCCGCGCAGCTTCATGCTGACGGCACGGTACAGCTTCTTCTGATACCGGCCTGAGCCCTTTCCGGCACGCCCACCGGGGCGCGCCGCCCCGGCGGCCAGCGCGGCAGCGCCGGGCCGCCGCTTCATGGCAGACTCGCGCCTTCTCCTTCCGCGCGCCTTCATCCATGTTCCGCTACTGGTCCCTGCTCGCCGGCCTGCTCGGCGCCCTCGGCGTCGCCGTCGCCGCCTGGAGCTCCCACGGCCTGCCCCACTTCGTGCCCGCCGACCAACTCGCCGTCGCGCTGGAGCGCGCCCGCGCCGCCACCCTGCACCACATGCTGCACACCGTGGCGCTGCTGGGCGTGGCGCTGTGGGCCCGGCAGGGCGGCAACGCCCTGCTGCACCTCGCCGGCGCCCTCTTCGTCGCCGGCATCGCCGGCTTCTCCGGCGGCATCTACCTGCGCCTGGCCACCGGCATCGACAGCGGCCCGCTGGTGTACGTGGTGCCGGTGGGCGGCAGCTGCCTCATCCTCGGCTGGCTGGCGCTGGGTGTGGCCGGCTGGCTGCAGAAGCCGTCGCGCTGAAGCCGCCGGCGCTGCGGCGCACAGGAAGGTCCGGCGCAGCCCGCCGGATCTTTTCATTTCCGCGGCCAGCAAGGTATGGGCCGCGCGATTGCGGAAAAGAGCGGCCAGACCCGTCGCCTCCCGCAATTGACGACGACAGGGCCTGCATCACAGAATAAGAAGCATTCTCGATAGCAAGCCAGCCCCGCGGGGTAGCCAGCCAAGGGTTCAACCTTACCGAGCGCCCCCGTGTCCGCCCCTCCAGCCCATCCCGTCGCCGAGCTCTACGCCGATCACCATCGCTGGCTGCACGCCTGGCTGCGCCGCAAGCTGGGCTGCACCCACCACGCCGCCGACGTGGCGCACGACACCTTCCTGCGCCTGCTCAGTCGTGAGGACATGCCCGCCTTCCAGGAGCCGCGTGCCTATCTGACGCGCATTGCCCGCAACCTGATGGCTGACCACTGGCGCCGGCAGGAACTGGAGCGTGCCTACCTCGACGCCCTGGCCCTGCTGCCGGAGCCGGAATACCCCTCGCCGGAAAGCCGGCTGCTGATCGTCGACACCCTGCTGCGCATCGACCGCTGCCTTCACGGCTTGCCGGCCCTCACCCGGCGCATCTTCCTGCGCTCCCAGCTGGACGGCCTCATCTACGCAGACATCGCTGCCGAGCTCGGTGTGTCGCTGCCCACCGTCAAACGCCACATGAGCAAGGCCTTCCTCGCCTGCCTGAGCGTGGAATGATGTTCCGCAAACGCTCCACCACCATAGATCCGGCCATCCTCAAGGAAGCGGCCGACTGGTTGATGCACTTGCACGCCGGCAGCGCCGGCCCGGCGGAATGGCAGGCGGTGGAAGCCTGGCGCGCCCGCAGCCCCGCCCACGGCCTGGCCTGGCAGCGCGCCGAAGCCCTGCTGGGCGAACTGCGGCACCTGCCGGCCGGGCCCGCCCGCAGCGCCCTCGAACACCCCAGCCCGCGCCGCCGGCAACTGCTGCGCCTGGCCTGGATACCCGCGCTACCGGCTGGATGGCTGGCCTGGCGGCAGGTTTCAGTGGATGGCGATCGCTGGCAGAGCGCCACCGGCGAGCAGCGCCCGCTGACCTTGGCCGACGGCACCCGCCTGCTGCTCAACACCGCGACCGAGGTGGTCGTACGCTTCGACGCGCAAATGCGCCTGATCCGCCTGCTCACCGGCGAGATCCTCGTCACCAGCGCGCCGGATCCGCAGGCACGCCCGCTCATCGTCGTCACGGTCGACGGCGCGGCCCGCGCCCTCGGCACCCGCTTCTCGGTGCGCCGCAGCAGCGGGGAAGAAGGCAGCCGGGTCACCGTATTCGAAGGGGCGGTCGAGGTCGAAGCCGGCGGCCGGCGGCAACGGGTGAGCAGCGGCGAACGCCTCGCCTTCGGCACCCACGGCCCGGGCCTGCCGGAACCCAGCGAAGACGCGGTGGACGGCGCCTGGACGCAGGGCATGCTCATCGCCCGCAGCATGCGACTGGCCGACCTGCTCGCCGAGTTGGACCGCTACCGCCCCGGCATCCTGCGCTGTGACCCGGCAGTGGCCGAGCTGCGGGTTTCCGGCAGCTTCCCCCTGTTGGAACCGGAGCGCAGCCTGGATCTGCTGGCCGCCAGCTTCCCGCTGCGGGTGCGTTACCGCAGCCGCTACTGGGCCACCGTGGAAGCGGCTTGATACCTTTTTCCGTTTCGTCCGTCGTGTGGGATGAACTCCCCTGAAACACGCCGCGAAAGGAAAAACCGTGCCGCTCAAGCCCTTCCCCCGCCGCAGCCCGCTGGCGCTCGCCCCCGCCCACGCCCTGATGCTGGCGCTGGCCACCGCCCTGCCGGCCGCCCCGCTATATGCCCAGCAGCCTCCTCAGCAGGTACGCAAGCACTACACCCTGGGCGCCGGCTCGCTGGAAGACGTGCTCACCCGCTACACCGCCGCCGCCGGCATCGCCCTCTCCTTCGACCCCGCGCTGGTCGCCGGCCTGCGCAGCCCCGGCCTGAACGGCAGCTACAGCGGGCCGGAAGGCCTGCACGAACTACTGCACGGCAGCGGGCTGGCGGCAGACGCACGCGGCGACGGCAGCTACACCTTGCGCAAGCTGCCGCCGCGCGCCGCAGCGGAAACCACGCTGGCGGCGGTCAAGGTCACCGCCGCAGCCAGCCCCGGCGCGGGCGCACTGCCCGAGGCCTATGCCGGCGGCCAGATCGCCCGCGGCGGCCGGGTGGGCATGCTGGGCAACCAGGATGTCTTCGACACCCCGTTCGCGATGAGCAGCTACACCGCCGAACTGATCGAGAACCAGCAGGCCCGCACCGTGGCCGACGTCATCGTCAACGACGCCTCCACCCGGCTGATGAACCCCAGCCAGGGCACCGGCGAAACCTTTTCCATCCGCGGCTTCAACACCGGCGGCAACGGCGCGGAGCTGTACGACGGCCTCGCCGGGCTGACTCACCGGCGGCGGTCCACGGTGGAGAACATGGAGCGGGTGGAAGTATTCAAGGGCGCCAACGCCCTCCTCACCGGCACCACCGGCAGCGTCGGCGGCGCGATCAACCTGGTACCGAAAAGGCCGGCGGACGGGCCGGTAACGCGGCTGACCACCAGCTATGAATTGCCCTCCCGCGCCAGCGTGCACGCCGACATCAGCCGCCGCTTCGGCCCCGCCGAACAGTTCGGCATCCGCTTCAACGGCCTCTATCGCGATGGCGAGGCCACCTTCGAGAACAACAAGGAAGAACTGGGAACGGGGAGTCTGGCGCTGGACTACCGCGGTGCCGGCATCCGCCTGAGCGCCGTGTTCGATCACGAGGAGCAGACGCGGGACGGCGGCAGCCAGCAGTTCTCCACCTCCGCCTCACCACGCGCCCCGGACACCAAGGACGCAATCCAGCAGCCCTGGGAAGAGAACAACTCGCGCTTCTCGCGCGGCCTGCTCCGGGCGGAGTACGACCTCAACGACGCCTGGATGCTGCAAGCCGCCTATGGCGCAAGCGCGTTCCGCGGCTCCTGGCTGCGCACCATCGGCAGCAACCTCACCCAGAACGGCAACTTCACCCAGGTCGCCCAGCAGCAGTCCGACGATTACCAGGCGAGCACGATCAACGCCGGCCTGCAGGGCAGATTCCAGACCGCCGCGGTGAGCCACAAGCTGGTCGTCGAGGCGACGACGAGTTCCACCGAGAGCGGCCGGCTGAGCGCCAACATTGCCGGCTATTCCGTCACCTCCAATCTGTACGACCCGGTGCGCACCGCCCGCCCGAGCTATGTTCCCATCACGAAGAACCCGCCCAAGACGGCCGAATCGACCAACGAATCGCTAGCCATCGCCGACACCCTGGGCCTGTGGGACGACCGCGTGCTGCTCACCGTGGGCGTGCGCAACCAGCGGGTGAAGTCCAAGAACTTCAGCGCCACCACCGGGGCCATCACCAGCCGCTATGACGAATCCGCCGTCACGCCGGCGCTGGGCGTGGCATTCCGGGCCAGCGCCACGCTGTCGCTCTATGGCAACTACATCGAGTCGCTCGAAGCCGGCCCCACCGCACCCAGCAGCGCCGCCAATGCGGGAGAAGTGTTCGCGCCGTCGAAAACCAAGCAGGTCGAGCTCGGCGCCAAGCTGGACTTCGGCCGTTTCGGGCTGACCACCGCGATCTTCGAGATCGAGCGCCCGAGTGGCCTCACCGACGCCTCCAACTACTACAACATGGACGGCCGCCAGCGTAACCGCGGGCTCGAACTGAGCCTGTTCGGCGAAGCCCTGCCCGAACTGCGCTTGCTGGGCGGCCTCACCTACATCGACAGCGAGATGATGAAGACCCAGAACGGCCAGTACGACGGCAAGACCGCCGTGGGCGTCCCGCGGCTGAGCGCAGTGCTGGGCTTCGAATGGGACGTCCCCTACGTGGACAAGCTCACCCTGACCGGCCGCGCCAACCACACCGGCCGCCAATACATCGCCAACGACAATAGCGGGACGATTCCGGCCTACACGCTGTACGGCATAGGCGCACGCTACAAAACCACTGTCCGCGGCCAGGCGCTGACCCTAAGGGCAAACATCGACAACCTCTTCGACAAGGACTACTGGACCACCTTCGCCGGCAGCCCGGGCATCCTGTATCTCGGCAGCCCGAGAAGGACCAGCATTTCGGTGTCGCTGGACCTCTGAACCTGGCGCGCCCCCGAAGGGCGGCGTCCCCGCCAGGGCCGCGCAGCGGGGCCCGCGACGCCCCGGCGACGATCCTCGTTTCCTCCTTCTGCGCTGCGGCCCAGTCTCACGGCCGCGCGCTCTGTCCAGCGCGTTCCCGCCCGCGCAAGATTGACGCTGGTCACCGGAATTACAATAATGAGAACCAATCTCACTAAGAACTCTCCATCCTTCCCGTAGCCAGCCAGCTCGTTCCGGGGCCAGCCAGCGCCGCACACGCCAGGATCGCACCGTGAACGCAGCCTCCTCCGACCCGCTCGCCCAGCTCTACCTCCACCACCACGGCTGGCTGCGTGGCTGGCTGCAGCGCAAGCTGGGCAATGCGGGGGATGCCGCCGACCTGGCGCAGGACACCTTCATCCGCCTGCTGTGCGCGCCGGAACACCTGGCCGAGCGCCAGACCGGCTGGCAGCTCCGCGAGCCGCGCGCCTACCTCACCGTGATCGCCAAGCGCCTGGTGGTGAACCTGCACCGCCGCCGCGCGCTGGAAACCGCCTACCTGGAAGCGCTGGCGCTGCTGCCGGAAGCGCAGGCGCCCTCGGCCGAGCGCCAGGCCATCCTCCTCGAAACCCTGCAGCAGCTGGACGCGGTGCTGGACGGGCTGGACGCCAAGGTGCGCGCCGCCTTCCTCATGGCCCAGCTGGAAGGCCTGGGCTACGCCGAGATCGCCCGCCGGCTGGCCATCAGCGAACGCACGGTGAAGCGCTACATGGTGCAAGCCATGGCGCGCTGCATCCTGCTCGCCGAAGAGAGCCAGACATGAGCGCCGCCGCCCCCCTGCTGGACGAACAGACCGCGCTCGCGGCCGCCGAGTGGTACTTCCTGCTCGGCTCCGGCGAAGCCTCCGAAGCCGAACGGCACGCCTGCCAGACCTGGCGGCAGAGCGATCCGCGCCACGAACTTGCCTGGCAGCGCGCCCAGCAGATCGGCCGCCACTTCGCCAGCCTGCCGCCGGAGCTGGCGCTGCCCAGCCTCAACCGCAACCGCCGCAACGCCCGCCGCGCCGCGGTGAAGGCGCTGGTGCTGCTGCTCACCGCGGCGCCCGCCGGCTGGCTGGCATGGCGCAGCGCGCCGGCGCGGGAATGGCTGGCCGAACACCGCACCGCCACCGGCGAACAGCGTCGACTGACGCTGGCCGACGGCACCCGCCTGCACCTGAACACCGCCACCGCGCTAGACGTGGAGTACGACGGCCAGCACCGCCTCATCCGCCTGCATGCCGGCGAGGTGCTGGTGGAAACCGCGCCGGACGGCGACGCCCACCGCCCCTTCTTCGTCACCACGCCGGACGGTTCCGCCCGCGCGTTGGGCACCCGCTTCATCGTCCGCCGCGAAACGGAAGGCAGCCTGGTCGCGGTACTGCAGGGCGCGGTGGAAATCCGCCCCGCCCGCGCGCCGGAACAGGCGCTGGTGCTGGCCGCCGGCCAGCAGGCCCGCTTCGACCGCCAGGCCACCGGCACCGCCGAGACCGCGGATGCACACGCCGACGACTGGTCGCGCGGCATCCTCTTCGTGCGCAACATGCGGCTGGCCGACTTCCTCGCCGAGCTGGACCGCTACCGCCCCGGCGTGCTGCGCTGCAATCCGGCGGTGGCCGGGCTCACCCTCTCCGGCGCCTTCCAGCTGGGCGACATCGAACAGGTGCTGGCCAGCCTCACCGAGAGCCTGCCGGTAACGCTGCGCTACCGCAGCCGCTACTGGGTGACGGTGGAACCGGCGTAGGGACACAGGCCACGACGTCAGCCATGCCCCGGTCTGCCGGCGATGGCACAGGCCGCGTCCCGGCCGCACTCCCGGCCTAATGCGCCCCCTGCTTTCCGCCTGCCCCCACCCCAACGATCTGCGCGGAAAAACACGCCCGCCCCGGCAAACCACCCATCGCAGAAAAAACTCATTCCGCCCTGTCCCTTTTTCCGCTTTCGCGTGTGAAGGCAATGACACCTCCTCACACACCCCTTACATGCGAAGGAAAACCACGATGTCGTCCCGCCCCGCCGGCAC
>Ga0209699_100266_pt1 | contig 41555 bp, 36 predicted proteins | sample SynthPrep_1_END__FD_187204 | JGI IMG/M metagenome (GOLD analysis project Ga0209699, IMG submission 187204) | Synthetic microbial communities from Ohio, USA - SynthPrep_1_END_DS7_MetaG (SPAdes) (version 2) | ecosystem: Engineered > Bioreactor > Aerobic > Activated sludge | place: USA: Ohio...
CCACCCGATAGACCTGGAGCTCGTCGAACTGCCGCCCACCGCGTTGCAAGCGTGGCTGAACATCCTGCGCCGCCACTGCCCGCGCCTGCTGGTGCCGGCGGACCCCGCCCGCGCCCCGCGCATCCTCAGCGCCGCCGGCACTACCGGGCGGCTGCTGGACGGCGGCGAGCTGGAGCTGCTCTCCACCACCGCAGAGGGCGACCAGCTCTTTCTCGTGGTCGGCGCCGGACAGTGGCATTGGCGCTAGGACGCAGCGCGGCGTGATCTAGTTCTTTAGTAATACGAAAGGTCTAGATGGGAAAATATCCGGCATGGCATCATCCGCAGCGGATATTCAGTGACTTCCCTATGCTCGCTGACACCCCGCTCCCTGCCCAACGATAACGTCGGCAAGACGACCATGGACCTTTCGACCTATACCCTCCCCCAACTCAAGCAACTGCAGGGCCGCATCGACAAGGCCATCGCCCGCCAGCAGGCCGACCTCAAGGGCACCCTGCGCAAACGCCTGGACAAGATCGCCCGCGAGCACGGGTTGTCGCTGGAAGAACTGGTCGCCGGCACCGGGGATATCGTCGATGCCAGGCCGCCCGTACAGCGTGCCCCGGTCGCCGCCAAGTACCGCCACCCCAGCAACCGCGACCTCGCCTGGAGCGGCCGCGGCCGCACACCCCACTGGGTCACCGCCTACCTCGCCAACGGCGGCACCATGGACGCCCTTGCGATTGCCGCCGAGAAGCTGGCGCCCAGGCTGCCGCGCAGCGCCGCACGCTGAGTAAGGAAAAGGAACCCGCCGACGTCGAAGTCGGCGGGTTCGCAAAACCGGCGGGCGCAGAGAAGTGAGGAGAGTTGCCCGCCGGCGGGAAAGAGCTCAGGCGCTGCGGGCGCGCTCCCTGAGCAAGGGCTGGGCGGCGGCCGGCGGCGACATCGGCGCGGCCGGCACCCAGGCGCCGCCGGGGAAGCCGGTGGCTGCCGGCGGCAGGCCGGCGAGGCCGCGCAGCTCGGCCGGGGAGCGGGCGCCGCAGAGGATCATCGCGCGCTCCAAGTCCTGGGCGAGGAAATCGAACACCGCATCCACCCCGGCCTCGCCGGCGGCGGCCAGCCCGTAGAGGAAAGGGCGGCCGAGGAAAACGGCGGTGGCCCCGAGGGCCAGCGCCTTGGCGATGTCGGCGCCGCTGCGGAAGCCGCCATCCACGAACACCGGCACCCGCGCCGCCACCGCGTCCAGCACCGCCGGCAACTGGCTGATGGCGGCCGGAGCGGCGGCGAGCTGGCGGCCGCCGTGGTTGGAGACGATGATGCCATCCGCGCCCGCCGCAACCGCCTGGCGGGCATCTTCCGGATGCAGCAGGCCCTTCACCACCAGCGGCCCCGCCCAATGCCGGCGCAGCCAGGCGAAGTCCTGCCAGGCCAGGCTGCGGTCCATGGCGCGGGCGAGCAGCGCCGCCTGCGCCTGGGCTGAGAGCCGGGCGCCCTGCTCCGCCGCCAGGTTGGCGAAATCCGGCATGGGCGCGAACAGCTGGCGCAGGCTCCAGGCCGGATGGCGGCAGAGGTCGGCGGCCAGCCGCAGGGAGGGCTTGAAGGGCACGCGGAAACCGTTGCGCAGATCGCGTGGGCGGCGGCCGCTCACCGCCACATCCACCGTCAGCACCAGCACCTTGTAGCCGGCGGCGCGGGCGCGCGCCAGCATGTGCTCGGCGATGCCGCGGTCGGACATCACATAGAGCTGCAGCCACAGGCTGGCATCGGCCTGGCCGCGCACCGCTTCCAGCCGCATGTTGGAGGCGGTGGACAGGCAGAACGGCACGCCTGCGCGGCCGGCAGCGCGGGCCAGCATGGCGTCGCCGCCGGGGCAGTAGAGGGCGTTGAAGCCGGTGGGCGCAATCGCATAGGGCCGGGCCCAGCGCTCGCCGAAGACGTCGATGGCGCTTTCCACCTGGGCGGTGTCGCGCAGCGCGCGCGGCAGCAGCAAGGTGTGCTCCAGCGCCTGGAGGTTGCGGCGCAGGCCGCTTTCGTCCTCGGCGCCACCTTCCAGGTAGTCGAAGACAAAGCGCGGCAGATGGCTGCGGGCGCGGTCGCGCAGGTCGTCCAGGCAGGCGAGCATGGGTTTCTCCTCAGGCCGGCAGCAGGGCGCGCAGCGCCTCCGGCAGCGCCACCGCCTTGATGCGCTCCGGGTCTTCCGGGTGGCGGGTGGCGAACACCCTCACCTCGGTGCATTCCAGCAGCAGTTCGTCGCCGCAGTGCACGCTGTGCGTCATGACGAAGCTTTTCTGCCGCCATTCGCTGATGCGGCTGCGCACTTCGATGCGCTGGCCGTAGCGCGCCGGGCGCAGGAAACGCGCCTGGGTGTCCACCAGCGGCGTGCCGATGATGCCGTTCTGCGGCGTCAGCTCGCGCCACTCCGGCAGGCCGTAGGCGCGGAAATAGTGGCGCGAGGCCGCATCCATCCAGCGGAAGTAGTTGGGGAAATAGACGATGCCGGCGGGATCGCAGTCGCCAAACTCGACCTCGGTGGCGTAGTGCTGGGTATCGTTCATCGTTCGCGGCGGAAAGGGTTGAAAGAGGAGCCGGCGGACCACCGCCCGCCGGCAGGGCGAGGCAGCCGCCCTTGGGCCCGGCCGCCCTGCGGCGGCCGAGCCGGCAACGGCTCAGCGTGCCTTCAGCAGGGTGCGGGCTTCGTCCAGCAGGCCCTGGCCGTTGGCGCCCTTGGCGCTGGCTTCCTTCACCCATTCGTCGGCCACGCCGGCGGAGGCCTTCACCCAGCGCTCGTACTCGGCGGCGCTGAGGGTGACGAAGGTGTTGCCGCGGTCGCGGGCGATCTTGCGCGCGCCGTCGGCCGGCATGTCGAACACCTTGCCGGCGAAGCGCGAGGCTTCCAGGCCGCTGTTGGCGTCGATCACCTTCTTCAGGTCGGCAGGCAGGCTGTCGTACTTGGACTGGTTCATCGCCATGACGAAGATGGTGTTGGACATCTTGGCCTCGCCCGCCGGCGTCTCCACGTGCACCTTGGTGATCTCCTGCAGCTTCAGCGGCGTGGCCACTTCCCACGGGATCATGGCGCCGTCCACCACGCCCTTGGCGATGGATTCCGGCACCGCCGGCGCCGGCATCTGCACCGGGATGGCGCCCAGCGCGGTGATCATCTTGGAGGCAATGCGGGTCGGGGCGCGCAGCTTCAGGCCCTTCATGTCGTCCAGGGTCTTCACCTGCTTGCTGCCGAGGTGGATCACCGCGCCGTCGTGCACATGGGCGAAGATCAGCTTGGTGCCCTTGAACTCGTCCAGCGCGTTCTTCTGGATGTACTCCCACAGCGCCGGGCTGCTGGCCTCGCCGCCCAGGGTCATGAAGGGCAGCTCGAACACCTCGGACTTGATGAAGCGGCCGGCCTGGTAGGTGGGCACCGTCCAGATGATGTCGGCGACGCCGTCGCGCGCCTGGTCGAACAGCTGCGCCGGCGTGCCGCCCAGTTGCATCGAGGGATAGATCTGGCACTTCAGGCGGTCGCCGGATTCCTTGGCGATCTTCTCGCACCATGGCGTGATCAGGTTCTGGTGGGCGTTGGATGCCGGGCTCAGGAAGTGATGCACCTTCAGCACCACCTGCTGCGCCTGCGCGCCGCCGGCAGCCAGCACCAGCGCCGCCGCGGCGGCCAGGGTCGCCAGGCGCGGCCGGCGGATGGCGGTCTTGCTATCGATCTTTTCCATGTCTCACTCCTCCTTTGTTATGTGCTGCGGGTGTCACTTGAATGCATGAACCAGGTACAGCGAAATGCCGGGCACCAGCAGCAGCAGCACGATGCGCAGCAGATCCGACGCCAGGAAGGGCATCACGCCCTTGAAGGTCTCCTTCAGCGGCACGTCCTTGGCGAGGCGGTTGATGATGTACACATTCATGCCCACCGGCGGATGCACCAGGCCGATCTCCACCACCATCAGCGCCAGGATGCCGAACCAGATCGACTTGTCGGTGTGCGACATGCCGTAGAAATCCAGCCCCATCACCATCGGGTAGAAGATGGGGATGGTGAGCAGGATCATCGCCAGCGAGTCCATGACGCAGCCGAGGAAGATATAGGTCACCAGGATCATCACCATCACCAGCATGGGCGACAGGCCGCTGTCCTTCACCGCGCTGGCGAGGTCCGCCGGCAGCTGCGACAGCGCCAGCGCGGTGTTGAGCATGTCCGCGCCCAGCAGCACCAGGAAAATCATGGCGGTGGCGTGGGCGGTGCCCATCATGCTTTCCAGGATGCCGCGCAGGCGCATGCCGCCGCTGATCACCGCCAGCAGGCCGCAGGCGGCGGCGCCGATGGCGGCGGCCTCGGTGGGGTTGGCCCAGCCGCCGTAGATGCCGACGATGACCACCACGAACACCAGCAGCACCGGCAGCACCCGCAGCAGGCAGCGCAGCCGCTCCGCCCAGTCCTCGCGCGGGCCGGCCGGGCCAGCCGCCGGGTTGATGCGGACGATGATGGCGATCACCGCCATGTAGCCCACCATCGCGATCACGCCCGGCAGCACCGCCGCCATGAAGAGATCGCCGATGGATTCCTGGGTGAGGATGGCGTAGATCACCAGCGGCACCGAGGGCGGGATCATGATGCCCAGCGTGCCGCCGGCCGCCAGCGCGCCGGTGGACAGCGCGCCGGAGTAGCCGAAGCGGCGCAGCTCCGGCAGCGCCACCTGGCCCATGGTGGCGGCGGTGGCCAGCGAGGAACCGCAGATGGCGCCGAAACCGGCACAGGCGCCGATGGAGGCGATGGCCATGCCGCCGCGCTTGTGCCCCATGAAGGCGGCGACGAAGCGGAACAGCGCCTTGGACAGGCCGCCGTGGGTGGCGAACTGCCCCATCAGCAGGAAAAGCGGGATGACGATGATGTCGTAATTCGAAAGCCGCGCGTACGCCAGGTTCTTCAGCGAGTTGAGCAGCGGCAGCGTGCTGTCGGTGAGGTACACATAGCCGCCGGCGCCCACCATGAACATGGCGATGCCGATCGGCACCCGCACCACCAGCAGCGCCATCAGGATGGCGAACATCAGCAGGCCTACGGTGAATCCGCTCATTGCCGCGCCTCCCGCATCGCCGCCAGGTGGTGGCAGGCCATGTAGAGGCCGGCGGCGGCCAGCAGGATGAAGCCGGGCACCATCAGCGCCTGCGCCACCCACACCGGCCAGCCGAGGATGGGCGAGGTCTCGCCCACCTCGCGGATGGCCATCGCCCCCACCCAGGTGCGCCAGGTGAGCAACGCGCCGAACACCGCGATCAGCAGCGAGCCGATGGCGTCCAGCGCCAGCACCTTGCGCCGCGCCATGTTGGCGGTGAAGAAATCCACCTTCACGTCACCGTGGATCAGGTGGCAATAGGCGAAGAAGGAAGCCGAGGCGAAGGCGGCGCACATCTGCAGCACTTCCATGTCGCCCGGCACCGCCCAGCTGAAGAGCTTGCGGCCGACGATGGAGACCAGCGACATCGCCACCAGCCCGGTGAAGATCAGGCCGCCTATCACCGCCATCACCTTCGCCATCCATAGCAGCGTCCGCCCCAGCGGGCCGAACGCCTCCGAGCCGGCGTCGGCGCCGGCCTCCAATGCTTGCAGTTCCTGCACGTGTCTCCTCCTGGCTCCGCCTTGTGGTTATCACCGCTTGGCGCCCCCGGAGCCTTGTCGGGGCATGTTCTGTTTTTCAGGGGCGATCCGCCGGCTTCAGCCGAGCCGTTTGCGGCCGCCCGCCCACCGCATCAGTCCAGCCTGCGGCCCGCTTTCAGGTTGCCATCCACCACCCGCAGCAGCGCCAGCAGCGCGCGGGTGTTGGGCACCGGCACACCGAGGCGGTCTGCCGCCGCCACCACCGCGCCGTTGATGGATTCGATCTCGGTCTGGCGGCCGGCCAGCACGTCCTGCAGCATCGAGGGCTTGTGGCCGCCGTGGGCCTCCAGCGCATGCTCGACCAGGGCGCGCACCTTGGGGCCGTCGGCGGCGATGCCGGCGGCCCGGGCCACCGCCACCACCTCGTCCACCACCGCCAGCGCCAGCGCGCGCGCCGCCGGCACCGCCGCCACGCCGCCGACCACGCTGCGGCTGGCGGAGCAGATGCTGTTCAGCGCGCCGTTGAAGGCCACCTTCTCCCAGATGGAGACATGCACGCCGGGATCGACGTCGCACACCAGGCCGGCGCCGTTGAGCGCGGCGGCGATGGCGTCCAGCTCGGGCGAGGCGGCGCCGTCGGCGCTCATCATGTGGATCACGCCCGGGCCGTGGGACTCGACATGGCCGGGGCCGGCGAGGTCGCCGGGGTAGGTGGTCATGCCGACGATGATGCGTTGCGGCGCGACGAACTCGCCGATGGCCTCGGCATTGCCCAGGCCGTTCTGCAGGCTGAGCACCCAGGTGTCGGCGCCGAGCCGGCCGCGCACGCTTTCCAGCGCGGCGCGGGTGTGCAGCGTCTTGGTGAAGAGGATGAGCAACTCGGGGCGGCCGTCGTACTCCTCCGGCCGCAGCGCGCTCAGCGGCACCCGGCGCTCGCCCTCGTCGGTCACCAGCTTCAGGCCGTGTTCCTTGATGGCCGCCAGGTGGGCGGCGTTGATGTCCAGCAGCGTCACCGCGTGGCCGGCCAGCGCCAGCCTGGCGCCGAACAGCGATCCCATTGCGCCCGCGCCGAGTACGGCGATCTCCAGGCTCTTTCCTGTCATGCGTGCTCTCCCTGTGGGGGCGGAATCTGCCGTTCCTGTCCCCTGCTCATTTCATCGCCCCGCCGCGCTGCCGGCCTTGCGCGTCAGCCACACCACCGGCTGCGCCTTCACCGGCCGCGGCGGAGCCCCGTTGCCGATCAGCACGCGGTCCAGGGCCTGGCCGCCTTCATCCGCCAGGGCCGCTTCCCGCGCCTTGCGCACCGCCTCGGCCTTGGCCTCGGGCGGCATCGCCACGGCGGCGAGGTGGTCCAGGATGTGGGCCAGGTTCTCGCGACCGCGATCGTTGGTCGAACCATAGCCCTTCACCAAACGACCGCATAGCGCGATCTCCAGCGCGCAGCGCCAGTCCTGCGCGGCGGCGTTGCGGATCTGCGTCAGCCAGTGTTCGATCATGGCCTGCTCGCGGCCGAAGCGGACGCCGCGGCGGCGCAGGCCGCGCAGCCCGGCGAGGAAACGCAGCGCCAGGAAACCGCTGACGCTGGTGGTGGACAGGTGCAGCGAGAAACCGAAAGGCGGCTTGCCGGCAGCACGGCGGCGCGCCTCCCAGCGCACCAGCCGGCGCTCCAGGCTGGCCGGCAGCAGGCCGGCGATCTCCGGGATGCCGGGCTTGAACAGGTCGACGATGCGCAGCAGATCGCCCTCGCCCGCCTTCACCTCGCTGCGCACCCGGGAGAAGCGGCTGGCGCTGCACTTGAGGCGGGCGACGCGCACGATGTCGTCGAAGGCCATCCACAGGGCGAGGAAGCGGGCGGTTTCCCGCGTCAACGCATAGCCGTTGAGGGCGGCGGGGTCGCTGCGGCGCTCGGCCTCCAGCACCTGGCGCACGCGTTCCAGGTAGAGGCGGCCGTAGGCGGCGTCCTGATAGTCCTGCACCCGGGCGAGGCCGGGCACCAGCATGTCCTGCACCTCGGCGGGGAAGCCGTCGATGGCGCCCGTGGGTGCGGCGGCCACGGCCGGCGGCGCCACCGCTTCCGGCTCGCCGCCGGCGCGCACCACGTCCCAGGCGCGGGCAAAGCCGCGCAGGCTGGCTTCCACGCCGCGGCCGGATTCGCGCACTACCCGCTCCCATTCCTCGCGGGCGAAGGGCAGCAGGCCGCTGGCGGCGATGGCGCCGAACATCACCGCGCTGGGCGCGGTGCCGGCGGCACGGGTGGCGGCGGCGATGTCGAAGGCGATGCAGCGCTGGCTGTGGCGATGCAGCGTCTCCACCAGCGCGGCCTCGTCCATGCGGCCATCGCCCATCTGCATGCGCTCGGCGGTGGTCAGGGTGCGGGAGGTGGAGGCGATGACCAGGCTGCGGTCCGGGCTCACCAGGCCGTTGGCGACGTAGCGCACCGCTTCCAGCAGTTCGGAGGCGATGAAGAGATCCACCCCGCCGGGCGCCGGCGCCAAGCTGAGTATCGGCCGGCGGCCGCCGAGCACGGCCAGCGGTTCCGGGTGGATCTCGACGTAATAAGTGGTGGCGCCGGTGCGCTGGGCGACGCCGGGAATGGAGGTGCTCTGGGCGTAGTAGCCACAGCGCAGCGCCACTTCCACCAGCCACTCGGCGAGCACGCCGCCGCCCTCGCCGCCGAGGGCGGCGATCAATACCGTGTAAGGCCGCCCGGCAGGCCGGGCGGGAAAGGTGCTGCTGCTCTGCTGTTGGAGTTGGGTGGTGTGCGGGCTCATTGCGGCCTCTGGTTTTCGGTTGCGGTGCTACGGCTGTCCGGTGTCGCGGGCGCGCCGCGATGGCGGCGCCCGGTGCTCATGGCATGAGAGAGTTCGAGGGAGCGGCGCATCGTTCTCTCACGCCGGCTGCAGCAAGCCGATGAGCGCGCTGCGCAGCCGCGCCAGCAGGCGCTCGCCCAGGCGCGGGTTCTGCACCACTTCGCCGCGGTAGAAGGAGGGGCACAGGGTGGCGGCGTGGGCGTTCTCGCCGCACAGGCCGCAGCCGACGCAGCCGTCTATCACCGTGGCCACCGGGTCCACCCGCAGCGGGTCGGGGCTGTCCTTCAGCGTCAGCGTGGGACAGCCGGAGAGGCGGATACAGGAGTGGTCGCCGGAGCAGACGTCCTCATCCACGCCGTACTTCACCCGCTCCACCCGCTCGCCGCGCTTGAGCTTGCCGGCAATCCAGGGCTTCACCCGGCGCTGGCGCTCCAGCTGGCATTCGCCCTCGGCGATGATGACCTTGAGGCCGGCGAAGTCGGTGGTGAAGGCCTCCTCCAGGGTTTTCTTCATCTCTTCGACGCGGTAGCTGTGCACCACCTTCAGCCACTGCACGCCGATGCCGCGCAGCGTGGTCTCTATGGTGACGTTGCGGTCCACCAGGCTCTGGTGCTTGTTCGGCGCATTGGCCTTCACCTCGTCGTCCGGCGTGGAGATGATCTCCTGGGTGCCGGTGGCCGAGGTGTAGCCATTCTTCAGGATCAGCAGCACCGCGTCGTCGCCGTTGAACAGCGCCGACTCCACACCGGTGAGCAGGCCGTTGTGCCAGAAGCCGCCATCGCCCATCACCGACAGGGTGCGCCGCTTCATCATCGGCGACACGCCGGCGCGGCTGGCCAGGCTCATGCCGTAGCCGAGAATGGTGTGGCCCATGGAGAAGGGCTCGAAGGTGGCGAAGGCGTGGCAGCCGATGTCGGCGGCCACGTGCACCTTGCCCACCTCCTGCTGCGCCAGCTTCACCGCCGAGAACACCGGCCGCTCCGGGCAGCCGATGCAGAAGCCGGGCGGCCGCGCCGGCAGCGGTTCCGCCAGCTCGGCGGCCACCTTCTCGCGGCGGGCGACGATGTCGTCCAGCCACTGCTTGCCGCCGGCCAGCGGCAGCTCGGGCGCATGGCGGCCGACGAAGGCAGCGAGGCCAGCGGCGATGGCCTCCACCGAGTATTCGCCGGCCATGGGCAGCACGTCCTTGCCGTGCAGCGCAGTGTCTATGCCGAGGCGGCGCAGGATCACCGCCACCTCCTGCTCGATGAACTCCGGCTGGCCCTCCTCCACCACCAGCACCGCGCGCTTGTCGCGGCAGAAATCGGCGATCTGCTCCGGCGCCAGCGGATAGGTGACATTGAGGTTGAGGATGGGCAGCTCGCTGTCGCCGAAGGCATCGGCGAGGCCGAACTGCTGCAACGCGCGGATCAGCGCGTTGTAGATGCCGCCCTGGACGATGAGGCCGAGGTCGGCGCGCTTGCCGGGGAAAAGCTCGTTGAGACCGTGTTCGACGATGTAGCGCCGCGCCGCCGGCAGGCGCTCGGCGCTCTTCAGCTTCTCGTGGCGGAAGGTGGCCGGCGGATGGGCAAGGCGGGCGTAGTCGAAGGCCGCCGGGTCTTCCATCAGCTGGCGGCTGGACACCGCCGGGGCGATGTTGTCCTTGCACTCGAAGCTGCCGCGCACGTGACAGGCGCGGATGCGCAGCTGCAGGAAGGCCGGCGTGTTGGCCGCCTCCGACAGGGCGAAGCCCTCCTCCACCATGCGCACCATCACCTGCAGGTCCGGCCGCGGGTCGATCAGCAGCATGGAGGACTTCAGCGCGAAGGCGTAGGTGCGTTCCTGGATGACGCTGGCGCCGTCGCCGTAGTCCTCGCCGACCACGATCAGCGCGCCGCCGGTGATGCCGGGCGAGGACAGGTTGGAGAGGGCATCCGCCGCCACATTGGTGCCGACCACCGACTTCCAGGTCACCGCGCCGCGCAGCGGGTAGTGGATGGAGGCACCCAGCATGGCGGCGGCGGAAGCTTCGTTGGAACAGGCCTCCACATGCACGCCCAGCTCGGACAGGTAGTCGCCCGCCTGCACCATCACGTCCAGCAGGTGCGACACCGGCGCGCCCTGGTAGCCGCCGACGTAGGCCACGCCGGACTGCAGCAGCGCCTTGGTGATCGCCAGGATGCCCTCGCCGTGGAAAGTGGTGCCGGCGCCCTGCCTGAGTTGCTGCACCTCTTTGCTGAAAGATACTTCCATCGCGCCGCGTCTCCTGATTCGCCGTGTTCGTCCGGCGGTGATGAACTATAGAATCGGCGAGTTAATGCATCCATTAGTTAAATTTAGTTTCCGATATTCATCAGATTCATATCACGCCATGGACTTGAAATTGCTGCAGGTTTTCAACGCGGTGCACAGCGAAGGCAGCGTCAGCCGCGCCGCCGACAGGCTGGGGCTGTCGCAACCGGCCATCAGCCACGCCCTGCGCCGGCTGCGGCTGGAGCTGAAGGACCCGCTGTTCGTGCGCGTGCCGGGCGGTGTCGCGCCCACGCCCAAGGGCGAGCGCCTGGCCTCCTCGGTGGCGCATGCGCTGGCCGGGCTGGAGAAGGCCATCCACGAGGCCAGCCACTTCGATCCGCCGACCTCGGAGCGCACCTTCCGCCTGTACATGACCGACATCGGCGAACTCACCTTCCTGCCCTACATCATGGAAGCACTGCAGGCCCAGGCGCCGCGGCTGCGGGTGGAGGTGGACCAGGTGGCGCTGACGCAGATCATGCCGGCGCTGGAAAGCGGCGCGCTGGACCTCGCCATCGGCTACCTGCCACGGCTGGCGGAAGTCGCCCAACACACCATCGTGGTCGAACGCTATGTGGCGGTGGTGGGCAAGCACCATCCGCTGGCGAACGAGACGCGCGAGCCCTCGCTGCTGCACCGGCTGGACTACGCGGTGGTGCGCTCCCACTCGGAAACCCGCCGTCAGCTGGAGCGCCTGCAACTGGAAGACCGGGTGCGCCTCACCCTGCCCCACTTCCTGGTGCTGCCGGCGCTGCTCGCCCGCACCGACCTCGCCACCCTGGTGCCTTACCGCCTCGCCCGCCATTTCGTCGAACACGACGAGGCGGTGATCCTGGACGGCCTGTTCGAATCCTCGCCGCTGGAAGTCGGCCTGCACTGGTACTGGCGCATGGAGAACGACCCCGGCCACCGCTGGCTGCGGGAGCTCATCATCGGCCTGTTCGACGAGACCGGAGGCGGTGCAGCGCCCCCTGCCGGACGGTGAGCGGCGGGTAAGCGCCAACAATGCAAGGACAGCGATGCATTCCCACCGATACAATTGGACTTTCGTCCAATGCGAGCCCAAGCGCGGCAGCCGGCGCGAAGCGGCTTCACAGCTTCCGCCCTGGTACTCAGGCGAGTACCCGGCATAAAGACAGACCGCGTACTCATCCGCGTCCCCAACCCCATTCCTGCTCCAGTGTCCGTCCTCGACCTGCGCACCCTCTTCGTCGCCGCCGTCAGCCTGGCAGCCCTTGCCGCGGGAGCCTTCTGGCTGACGCACAAGCGCTACCCCGGCACGCCGGGGCCGGCCGAATGGGCGGGCGCGCACCTGCTGTTCGCCATCGCCAGCCTGCTGGCGGCGCTGCGCGGCCACATCTGGGACGGCATCTCCATCGTGCTCGCCAACGGCACCTGGGTATTCGCCTATGGCCTGCTGGCCTACGGCCTGCGCCGCTTCCGCGGCCTGCCTGCCAACGCCGCCCTGCAGATCACGCTGCCCACCACCCTCACCGTGGCCGCCCTGCTGCTGCTGTGGCTGCCGCAGGATCTCCTCAACCTGCGCACCGTGCTGATGTCGGTGGTGCTCGGCGGCCAACAAGCCCTCATCCTGCGTGACCTGAACCGCTCCCGCCCGCCGGTGCGCACCACCACCGAGACGGTACTCAACGCGGTACTGCTGTGCAGCGTGGTCTCCCACCTCGGCCGCATCCTGGCCACGCCCTGGGATACCGCCGCGCCGCCCTTCTTCGGCCAGGGCGGCCTCACCAGCGCGCTGATGCTGTGGTCCATGCTGCTCAACTGCGGCCTCATCCTCTGCCTGCTCACGCTGGTCACCGACCGTCTGCAGGCCGATCTCAGCCGCCTGGCCGCGCGCGACCCGCTCACCCACCTGCTCAACCGCCGAGCCTTCCGCGCCGAAGCCGAGCGCGAGATTTCCGATGCGGTGCGCAACCAGCTGCCGGTGACGCTGATGATGCTGGACCTGGATCACTTCAAGGCCCTCAACGACCGCCACGGACACCAGGGCGGCGACGAAGCGCTGCTGCGGCTGGCCCGCATCCTCAAGAGCGAACTGCGCCAGCACGACCTTGCCGCCCGCTATGGCGGTGAGGAATTCTGCGTGATGCTGCCCGGCACCGGACTGGAGCCGGCACGCGAGGTGGCCGAACGCCTGCGCCGCGCCTGCGAGGAAGAAAGCCGCCACACTCGCGGCACCACCGTCAGCATCGGCCTCACCCTGCTGCCGCAAGGGCCGGAGAGCCTCAACCGTGCGCTCAAGGCCGCCGACCAGGCGCTGTACGAAGCCAAGCGCAACGGCCGCAACCGCGTCGAGGTGCATGCGGAACCGATGGCGGCAAAACCGGCCTCACATGCATAGGGCCGCCCACATGCAGCCGATGCGGCGCCGTCCTTCCGGTGTCCCCCGCGCCCACCCCGCCAGGCGGGAAGCGGATGGCCACCGGCGGCATGACGATTTCCCACGGCCAGGTGTTGCACCTGGCCCAAAAATGCCCCTTATTGCGCTGGCCGAGCGATAATGGTGGGCTGCGGTAAAAACGGATCCGAATCAATGAAGCGTGTAGATGACTTTCGCCTGCGTCTGGGAAGCCACGAGGTGGTTCCCATCATGGTGGGCGGCATGGGGGTCGACATCTCGACCGCCGAACTCTCCCTCGAAGCGGCGCGCCTGGGGGGGATAGGCCACATCTCCGATGCGATGATTCCGACGGTGTCCGACCGCCGCTACAACACCAAGTACGTCAAGAACAAGCTGCAGCAGTACAAGTTCAACGTCGCCAACTCCGACAAGTCGGTGGTGCAGTTCGACCTCGGGCTGCTGGCCGAGGCCACCGCGCTGCATGTGGGCAAGACCATGGAGGCCAAGCGCGGCCCCGGCCTGGTGTTCATCAACTGCATGGAAAAGCTGACGATGAACGCGCCCAAGGACACCCTGCGGGTGCGCCTGAAGGCGGCGCTGGACCACGGCATCGACGGCATAACCCTGGCCGCCGGCCTGCACCTGGGCTCCTTCGCGCTGATCCAGGACCATCCGCGCTTCAACGACGTCAAGCTCGGCATCATCGTCTCCTCGCTGCGCGCGCTGCAGCTCTTCCTGAAGAAGAACGCCCGCACCGGCCGCTTGCCCGACTACGTGGTGGTCGAAGGCCCGCTGGCCGGCGGCCACCTCGGCTTCGGCATGGACTGGGCGAAGTACGACCTCGCCGCCATCGTGATCGAAATCCGCGACTGGCTGAAGGCCGAACAGCTGGACATTCCGCTGATCCCGGCCGGCGGCATCTTCACCGGCACCGACGCGGTGAATTTCCTCGAACTCGGCGCCGCCGGCGTGCAGGTGGCCACCCGCTTCACCGTCACCCAGGAATGCGGCCTGCCGGAAAACGTGCAGCAGGAATACTTCAAGGCCGGCGAGAACGACATCGAGGTCAACCAGACCTCGCCCACCGGCTACCCGATGCGGATGCTGAAGAACAGCCCCTCCATCGGCGACGGCATCCGTCCGAACTGCGAAGCCTACGGCTACCTGCTGGACGCCAGCGGCAACTGCCAGTACATCGAGGCCTACAACCGCGAAGTGGCCGCTCACCCGGACGCGCGCAGGATCAAGGTGTACGACAAGACCTGTCTGTGCACCCACATGCGCAACTTCGAGTGCTGGACCTGCGGCCACTATACCTACCGGCTGAAGGACACCACCCGCCGCAACGAGGACGGCAGCTACCGCATCCTCACCGCCGAGCATGTGTTCCACGACTACCAGTACAGCACCGACGGCAGCATCGCCCTGCCCCAGGAATAAAGCCGCGCGGGCGGCGCCTCAGCGCGCCGCCCTGTGCCGGCAGCGACAGTAACCGCTGCCCCATCACCGGCCCCGTGCCACATCCGGCGCGGCTTGGCCCCGCCCCCCTGCAGACACTCTCCAAGGGACTCCGCCATGCCCTATTGCCCCATCGTCGCCACCCTGGGTTATGTGCTCTCGCCGGACCGCAAGCGGGTGCTGATGATCCACCGCAACGCCCGGCCGGACGACCATCACCTCGGCAAGTACAACGGCCTGGGCGGCAAGCTGGAGGCGGATGAGGACGTGGTGGCCGGCCTGCGCCGCGAGATCCGCGAGGAAGCCGGCATCGAATGCGAGGCGCTGTCGCTGCGCGGCACCATCAGCTGGCCGGGCTTCGGCAAGAACGGCGAAGACTGGTTCGGCTTCATCTTCATCGTCACCGCCTTCTCCGGCACCCCGCTGGAGCGCAACCCGGAAGGCACGCTGGAGTGGGTGGAGATGGAGCGCCTGGGCACGCTGCCGATGTGGGACAGCGACCGCGAATTCCTACCGCTGGTGTTCGACGCCGATCCCCGCCCCTTCCACGGCGTCATGCCCTACCAGGACGGCCGCATGCTGTCCTGGAGCTACTCGCGCGTCTGAGCGCGCTGGCGCGACTTCCACCCGCAGCCACTCTCCCTGCCGCAGCCGGGGCGGCTCTCGCCAGCCCCGGCTCGCCCCCCGAAAAGCTCGGGCGCCAGGCTGGCACCATCCCTGCTTTTGCGTGCTCGTCCCGAACGCCCGCACGAGCCGACCATGCTGTCCAACGAAGAAGCCCGCGACCGCCTCGCCAGCCACCCGCTGCCGGCCAACCCCTGGGTGCAGGCGAGCGACAACGCCATCCTGATCCACGCCGAGTACACCGACACCATAGAGCGCATGCTGCGCTGGGTGCCGAAGACGCGCTGGAGCGCACGCCGGCGCTGCTGGATCGTGCCGCTGTCCGGGCTGGAGCTGGTGCGCTCCATCCTGCCCGAACTGTGCAGGCTGGCCGAAGCGATGCAGGACACCCCGGTTGCGCCGGAAGCCGTGGCACCGGAAGGCAGCGGCGACACGCTGGATGAGACCGAGGCACGCCACCTGTTCCGCGACGCCGCCCGCCTGCTCTACGGCAGCGACTGGCAGCGCGACACCGCGCGGGCGCTGGGCCGGGAAGAAGCGGCGCTGGCGCGCTGGCTGCTGGGCGAAGAGGTAATGGAAGCGCCGCCGGCCACATTGCTGGCGGAAATGCTGGCGCTGATGCAACGGCGCGCGGCCAACATCGCCAATGCGGCGGATGCACTGGCGCGGCGGATGGAGCGGGCTGGCCAAGCCGGCGGCGCGCCAGCCGGGGCGGTGGGGAGCTGAAGCCGCGTCACAAGCCAGAGCGGCAAGCAAAAGAGGCGCTGGCGACAGCCCCGCCGCCAGCGCCCGGCGGCGCTACGGCCCGGCTCCCGGCTCAGATCAGCCGCACCTCGTCCGGCCGCGCGGTGAAAGCCACCCCGTCCGCCCGCTCGAACAGCGCCACCGGCACCTCGAACACGAACTGGTTCTCGAACCAGGCGCGGGCGTAAGGCAGAAAGGCCGGCGCCGGCGCCAGTTCCAGCAGCGTCTCGCCGCCGGCACAGAGGGCGGCGCCGAAGCCGCTGTTGCCCGCCAGCGGCACGTTATCGTCGCCGAACACTTCGAACTGCACGAAAAGCTTGGCCGACTCGACCCCGCCCTCGCTCGCCTTCACCCCGGTGACGCGCAGGTTCTGGTAGCGGCGGCCGGCGGCGCCGTCGTCCCGCAGCTGGATGAACTCGTGCAGCTTCCCCTTCTTGATCTCGGTACCTTCCGCCACCGGCACGCCCAGCTGGGTGATGCCCAGCCCGGTGGGCTTGGCGGTCTTCAATTCGATCACGGTCCTGTTCTCGGCCAATGCGGGCATCTTTGCTCTTCCTCGTTTCGATTGCGACAAGCACGCGGCGATTGCACGACATGCACCGGCGCGCCAGCGGCCGCGGGGCCCGCGGCGGCGTGCCTGGCAGCCATGTAGCAGTTTCGATGCCACTTGCGGGATGCTTCCCGGCCAGCGCACTCCGGCCCGGCAATTGACTGCCAGGCGCCATCCCCGCTGAGCGCGCCGGCAAATTCAGGGCGAACGGCGGGCGGCGGGAGACCCGGCCCGCAGATGGCGTCTGCCCTCCGCCTCTCTCCCTCCCGCCGGGCATGACCGGCAATTCCTTTAGCATTAAATATGCAAAACAGCATAAGTATCCGGCCGGCTACAATCCGCCGCACTCCCGATACGGACCCCATCATGAAACTTGTCTTGCTGAGCGCCGTTCTTGCCGCCTCGGCCCCGTTCGCCCATGCACAGGCATACAAATGCGTTTATGGAGACGGAACGGTGAGCTATCAGGGCCAGCCCTGCGTCCGGCCCGGCAGCCATGCGGAGATACGCGTGGTCCAACCCACGCCCGAGCAGCGCCGGGACGCACAGCTCCGTGCCCGCCAGGACGCCGTGCGCGCGCAACTGCTGGACCTCCAGGAGGAAGAAATCGCGCGGCGACGCGCGCAACTGGAAGAAAGCGATGCCCGTCGCGCGGCGGCCCCGTCCTCCACCCGCCCGCGCACCGAAGCGGACAAGTGCGCCGATTACCGCGAACGCCTGGCCGACGCCCAGTACTGGCAGAAGCGCTTCCTGCACCCGGCCAACATCCAGCGGGAAGAGGAAAAGGCCAGGCATTACGACGAACGGGCCTTCTTCGAATGCAAAGCCTCCGACCGGCCCTCGGTTTTCGACAAGAAGTGAGTCAATTTCCGCCATCGTCTCCTTCACCCGGCGCTAGCCGGCGGCGGGATCAGGAGTAAGCGGAGCCATCGCCCTCCTGCGCTGGCGGTTCGATGCCGTAGCGCCACATGCGGCGGTAGAAGGTGGAGCGCGACATGCCCAGTTGGCGCGCCGCCGCGCTGATGTGCCAGCCGGTGCGCTGCAGGGCGTCGAGGATCTCCGCCTTGCCGGCGGTATCCCGTGCCGGCACCGCGGCGCCCGGCAGGGGCGGCGGCGGCAACGCCTGCAGGCTCTCCGGCAGGTGGGCCAGCCTCAGCGTGGCGCCGTCGCATACCGCCACCGCGAAACGCAGCACGTTGCGCAACTCACGCACATTACCCGGCCAGTGGTAGGCGCGCAGGCGCTGCTCCACCTCGGCGGAGAGGGCGATGCGGCGGCCGCACTGCTCCGCCTCCTCTTCCAGGATGCGGGCGATCAGGGCGTCGATGTCGGCGCGCTCGCGCAGCGGCGGCAAGCGGAAGGTGGCTGCGTTCAGGCGATAGAGCAGGTCTTCGCGGAACAGGCCCTGGGCCACCATGGATTCGAGGTTGCGGTGGGTGGCGCAGACCACATGAAGATCCACCCGCTCCGGCTCGCTGGCGCCCAGCGCCATCACCTCGCCCTCGGCCAGCACCCGCAGCAGGCGGGTCTGCAGCGCCAGCGGCATGTCGCCGATCTCGTCCAGGAACAGGGTGCCGCCGCTGGCGAGCTGGACCTTGCCCGGGCAGCCCTTGCTGCGGGCGCCGGTGAAGGCGCCCTCGCGATAACCGAACAGCTCGCTCTCGATCAGGCTCTCGGGAATCGCCGCGCAGTTGAGGGCGACGAAGGGCTTGTCGCGGCGCTTGCTGTAACGGTGGATGGCGCGGGCGAAGGCCTCCTTGCCGGCGCCGGTCTCGCCATTGAGCAGGATGGGCACCCGGCTGTCGGCCAAGCGCTTGATGCGCTCTATGCTGGCGGCCACGCCGGGATCGGCGCTGGTGAGGGCGCTGAAACCGTCATCCTCACGCGCCCGCCCGCGGCCGGCGGTGCTGCGGGCACGAGTCACCGAGGGCGCGCGCAAGTGCAGCTGGAAGAAGCCGCCGGTGGCGTGGCAGCGCACCTGCATCGGCACGCCGGGGTGTTCATGGGCGTGGCGCAGCAGGCTCTCGGCGTCGGCGTCCAGCAGATCGCCTATGCCGCCCGGCGGCTGGGACAGGCGGGCCAGCTGCCGGCGCAGCCGCCGGCCGGCATGGACGATGCGGCCGTCGCCATCCAGCGCCAGGTACAGGCCCTCATCCACGCCCCAGTCGTCCCCCGCCGGACACAGCCGCACCAGCCAGTTGCCGCGACAGGCCTCGGCGAACACCGCGTTCTCGATCAGCGCGGCGTTCTGCGCCACCAGGCGGTACACCAGCGACTGGCTGCGGCGCTCGTCCGGCGAGGACACCGCCGAGGCGTTGAGCACGCCCAGCAGTTCGTCGTCCGGGCCGAAGATGGGCGTGGCGCTGCAGGTGATGCGCTCGTTGAGGGCGAGGAAGTGCTCCTGCTTGTGCACCAGGATGGGCGTGCGCTCGACGATGGCGGTACCCACGCCGCAGGTGCCCTCCTCCTCCTCCGACCAGCAGGCGCCGAGGCGGAAACCGCGGCCGCGGTACTCCTGCTCCAGGCTGCCCTGGCCGCGGAAATCTATGGTCCTGCCCCCGGCATCGGTCAGCAGCACGCAGTAGCCGGAATCCCGCACCTGCTCATGCAGGCGATTGACGCCGGCCTGGGCAATGCGCAGGAAGGATTCCTCCCGCTCGCGCAGGTGGCGGCACTCATCGGCGGTAAGGATGCGCGGCCGCGCCGGGCGGCCGGGGTCCAGCCGGTGCTGCTCGACCGAGCGCCGCCAGGAGTCTTCAAGCTTGGTTGGGGAAAGTGCGTCCGCGCCTTCTTGGGCGGCTTCTCGCGAAAGCGCCTCGAGCGTCATCGCAGCGATGCTCATCGCCGGCCTCCTTTGGTCTCGTTCTCCTGCCGCCCGCCACTGTCACGCAGCGCGTCCGGGGAGCTTGCAGGTGCATCAGAGGATAGCCGCAAGAAATAGGCCATTCAACCTACGAAACAAGTGCTATCGCCAAGCGCCGCGCCGGTGGCGGAATACCGGGCGGCGGCGGCCATCCGCCAGCCGCCTCCCGGGCACTGTCCGGACTGTGCCATGGCCGTATCAGGGCGACCGGCTGACACAGGACTGACACATTCCTGCAACACAAGCGCCGGCGGGGCGAGATGCCGCCGCGCGCCAGCGCCCGCCCGAATTTTCCCTTTCCCGTCAATGGGCTGAGCCTCCTCGCCCCCACCCCGACCGCCACGCTGGCACAGGCCTTGCCCCTGCTGCCCGGCCAGAAGGCTGCGGCGCGAACGCAGCCCGGCATCGCGGCCGGCGCCGCCAGCCGCGATCACAACGCGACCAAGGAGGATGGAAAGGAATGGCTGATAGGGAACTCGAAGCGGGCTGCCCCTGCGCCAACGCACCGCAGGCGGAACCGGGCAGCCGGCGCGCGATGCTGGCGGCTTCGCTGGCGCTGGCGGTGGCCCCGCTGGTGCCGGGCGGCGCGGCCGCTGCCGACAACCCGCGCCGCGCCCGGCCCCAGGTGGGCGACGGCCTGGCCTACATGACCGGCGAGAAGGAGGGCCAGCAGATCACCCTGGCCGACCTCAAGGTGGGCGGCCCGCCGGTGCTGGCCTACCCGATGGACGTCTCCACCCAGACGGTGCGCGACGGCGCCCGCACCAACCTGCTGGCGCTGGTGAAGGTGGCGCCGGAGGAACTGCCGGAGAAGCTCCGCGCCGACGCCGCCGACGGCGTGCTCGCCTTCTCCGCCATCTGCACCCACTACGGCTGCCCGATCACCGAGACGCATCCCACCGGCGGCAAGCTGGTCTGCAACTGTCACGGCTCCACCTTCGACGTACTCAAGAACGGCGAGGTGGTGGCCGGCCCGGCCACCCGCCGGCTGGCCCACCTGCCGCTCAAGCAGGCCGGCAGCGCGCTGCTGGTGGCCGGCAACTTCGCCGGCCCGCTGGGGCCGCCGCAGCAGTAAGGCACGCGCAGCACCCGAGGAAGACGCGCCGCCGGCACGCGTTCCTGCCCGGCACATCACTTGAGCAACACCCACCCAAGGAAGGAGACAAAAATGAAAAGACTGCTATCGCTGACGGCCCTGGGCCTGGCCTTCGCGCCATTCCTGGCCGGCGCCGCCGGCGACTACAAGCCGGTCACCGCCCAGCGCCTGGCCAATCCCGAGCCGGAGAACTGGCTCATGACCAAGGGCAACTACCAGGGCTGGAGCTACAGCGCGCTGGACCAGATCACCACCGCCAACGTGAAGAAGCTCAAGCCGGTGTGGAGCGCCGCCACCGGCATGACTTCCGGCCACGAGGCGCCGGCCATCGTCAATGGCGACATGATGTTCGTCTCCACCCCGCGCAACCAGGTGCTGGCCTTCAACGCCAAGACCGGCCGCCTGCTGTGGCGCTACAAGCGCGAGCTGCCGGAAGGCTTCGGCGCGCTGCACGTCACCAACCGCGGCGTGGCGCTGGCCGGCGACAAGGTGTACGTCGCCAGCCTGGACTGCATGATCACCGCGCTGGACGCCAAGACCGGCGCCAAGGTGTGGGAGTCCGAGGTGTGCGACTGGCAGAAGGACAGCGCCTACATCACCTCGGCGCCGCTGGTGGTCAAGAACGTCGTCATCGTCGGCCCCTCGGGCGGCGAGTTCGGCGTGCGCGGCTTCCTCAAGGCCTTCGACCTGGAGACCGGCAAGGAGGTGTGGACCCGCTACGCGGTGCCGGCGCCGGGCGAACCCGGCTCCGAAACCTGGCCGCAGGAAGGGCGCTGGAAGGATGCCTGGAAGAACGGCGGCGGCACCATGTGGATGCCGGGCAACTACGACGCCAAGAACGACGTCCTCTACTGGGGCGTGGGCAATGGCGCGCCCTGGCTGGGTGACCAGCGCCCCGGCGACAACCTCTACCTCGCCTCCGTGCTCGCCCTCAACCCCGACACCGGCGAAATCAAGGGCCACCACCAGTACCACTGGAACGACTCCTGGGACTGGGCCGGCATGAACGCGCCCACCCTGGTGGAGTTCGAGCGCAACGGCAAAAAGGTGCCCGGCCTCATCAGCGCCCAACGCAACGGCTACATCTACTGGCTGGACCGCAAGCCGGACGGCAAGATCGACTTCAACAAGGCGCTGCGCTACGTCAAGCAGAACGTCTTCACCAGCATCGATCCCAAGACCGGCCGCCCCACCTACGACGAAGCCGGCAAGCCCGGCACCGGCAAGACGGCAACCTACTGCCCCAGCCTGTGGGGCGGCAAGGACTGGCCCTTCGAAGCCTACAGCCCGAAGACCGGCATGCTCTACATCCCCTTCAACGACAACCACTGCATGACGCTCACCGGCAAGATCCAGGAGCGCATTCCGGGGCAATGGTCGGCCGGGGTGGAGATCACCGAGCTGAACCTGAAGGTGGACAAGAACGCGCCCTTCGTCGGCGGCATCCAGGCCTGGAGCGTGGACGGCGCCAAGGAGAACTGGCGCGAGACCTACGCCGCCTCGTGGAACTTCGGCTCGGTCATGGTCACCGCCGGCAACGTGCTCTTCGCCGGCGGCACCAACGACCGCATGTTCCGCGCCTATGACGCCCGCAACGGCAAGCTGCTGTGGGAGTTCCCCACCCCCTCCGGCATCATCTCGCCGCCCAGCAGCTACTTCATCGACGGCAAGCAGTACGTGGCCGTGGTCTCCGGCTGGGGCGTGGATGCGGCATGGATCCAGGGAAAGATGCATGACAGCCACGGTTGGGAGAAGCAGGTGCCCGAAGGCGGCTCCGTCTGGGTCTTCGCCCTCGAGGACTGAGCCCGCGGGCTCTGCCTGACCGCCGCGCGGCGCCGGCCTCGGCGCCGCCGGCCACCCCGATCCACACCCTCTGGAGACAACAACAATGATGCCTGTAAGGCAGGCCCCCTCACGCAGGGGCCAACCGAAACCGCAGCTGCTCGCCGCCACCTTGTTCGCCCTGGTGGCCGCCGGCACCGCCCTTCCCGTCCAGGCTCAGACCACCTTCGACGTCATCGGGCCACACGAATACGACCTGCCGGTCGACTTCAAGCCCTTCAACGTCTTCGTGCAATACGCCTACCTGCAGCGCAACAAGCGCGCCTTCGACAGCGACGGCGACCGGGTGCGCGGCTCCGACTCCGAAGCCATCGTCGGCCTGTCGAAATACGTGCGTTTCTGGACGCCCGACTTCAACCGCAACATCGGCCTGGCCTGGGAAGTGATCGTGCCGGAGATCAGCATCCGCAACGACCGCGACAACTCCCACGCCAGCGGCCTGGGCGACCCGATGACCGGCTTCGCCATCTGGTACAAGCCGCGGCCGGACCTCACCCTGGGCTTCCAGTCCTTCCTGCAGATCCCGGCCGGCAGCAGCGAGGTCAGCGACAAGAACTGGAAGAACCTCTCCAGCCTGTTCTGGGATTGGCGCCTCACCGACAAGCTGGGCTGGACGGCCGACGCCGGCTTCGTGTTCCAGGGCGACCGCACGGACGACATCCGCCCCGGCCACTCCTTCCACACCAACCACCGCCTGGGCTACCGCGCCACGCCGCTGCTGGAGCCCTTCCTGGCGCTGGACTACGAGCGCAGCAAGAGCACCTCCACGGTGGACGGCGGCCATGTGCTGGATGGCGGCATCGGCCTCATGTTCCACACCTTCGACAACCAGTCCATCACCCTGCGCTACTCGCACAGCATCAGCGGCGAAAACCACTCGGTGAATGACAGCTTCAACATCAAGTACGCCTACGCCTGGTAAGCGCAGCCGCCCTTCCCGCCGGCCGCGCAGCGGTCACACCAAGTGGCCGCGAAGCGCGGCGGCGCGAAGGGCGGCAGCCAAGGAGAACGCCATGAAACTGCTGCACTCGCTTGCCCTCAGCATCGCGCTCCTGGTAGCGCTGTGGGTCTATCTCTCGGTCGGCAACCCCGGCCTCAACTTCAACGCCTGGATAGGCTTCGTCGCCTGGGCCGCCCACTTCGCCGCCGGCGGCGGCGGCGAGGGCGCGCGCAAGGCGCTGGCGGCCGGCGTGGCCGGCATCCTGCTCACCGCCGCCACGCTGTTCGGCGTGCAGGCCCTGGGCGGCGGCCTGGGCTCGCTCATCACCCTGGTCGCCGTGCTGGCCTTCGTGCTGGTGGCCATGGCCGACGTCGCCCTGCTCGCCTACACCCCGGCCGCCTTCCTCGGCGCCGCCTCCTTCTTCGGCGCCGGCGGCAAGCTGGACGCCGGCATCCTCTTCGTCACGCTGTCCTGGGTAGCCGGCGTGATCTTCGGCTTCGCCTCGGAATGCTTCGGCAAACGCATGGCCCGCACGGCCTGAAACCCGCAACACATAAAACAGGAGACTGATGATGGCAACCGAGTACCGCAATTTCATCGACGGCGAATTCGTCGTCACCGGCGGCGATCCGCTGATCGAAGTGCGCAACCCCGCCAACGGCGAGCTGCTGGCCTTCGTGCCGGACTCCGGCGCCGCGGTGGTGGAGCGCGCGGTGGAGGCCGCCACCCGCGCCCAACCCGCCTGGGAACGCCTGCCGGCCATACAGCGCGCCGGCCACCTGCGCGCCATCGCCACCAAGCTGCGCCAGCACAAGGACAGGCTGGCGGAAATCATCACCCGCGAACAAGGCAAGGTGCTGGGCCTGGCCACGGTGGAAGTGGATTTCACCGCCGACTATCTGGACTACATGGCCGAATGGGCGCGCCGCATCGAAGGCGAAATGATCCCCAGCGACCGGCCGGGCGAAAGTATCTTCCTGATGCGCAAGCCCATCGGCGTCACCGCCGGCATCCTGCCGTGGAACTTCCCCTTCTTCCTCATCGCCCGCAAGCTCGCCCCGGCCCTGATCACCGGCAACACCATCGTGATCAAACCCAGCGAAGAAACGCCGATCAACGCCTTCGAATTCGCCCACCTCGCCCAGGAAGCCGGCCTGCCGCCGGGCGTGTTCAACCTGGTGAGCGGCCGCGGCGCCAGCACCGGCTCGGCGCTCAGCTCCCACCCCGGCATCGGCCTGGTGAGCTTCACCGGCAGCGTCGCCACCGGCATCCGCATCATGCAGGCGGCCGCCACCAACCTCACCCGGGTGAACCTGGAACTGGGCGGCAAGGCGCCCGCCATCGTGCTGGCCGACGCCGACCTCGACCTCGCCGCCAAGGCCATCTGCGACTCGCGCGTCATCAACACCGGCCAGGTGTGCAACTGCGCCGAGCGCGTCTATGTGGATCGCAAGGTGGCGGAGGAATTCACCACCAAGATCGCCGCCCACATGGCCGCCACCCGCTACGGCGACCCGATGGCCGACCGCAGCGTCGGCATGGGCCCGCTGGTGAACCAGATCGGCCTGGACAAAGTCGCCGCCATGGTCACGAAAGCGCGGCAGGACGGCGCCCAGGTCGTCACCGGCGGCGACCTCGCCGACCTCGGCCAGGGCTTCCACTACCAGCCCACCGTGCTCGCCGGCTGCCGCCACGACATGGAGATCATGAAGAAGGAAATCTTCGGCCCGGTGCTACCCATCCAGACGGTGGACAGCCTGGAAGAAGCCATCGCCCTCGCCAACGACTCCGAGTACGGCCTCACCTCCTCCATCTTCACCCGCGACCTCTCCTCCGCCATGCGCGCCTGCCGCGACCTGCGCTTCGGAGAAACCTACATCAATCGCGAGCACTTCGAAGCCATGCAAGGCTTCCACGCCGGCCGCCGCAAGTCGGGCATCGGCGGGGCAGACGGGAAACATGGGCTCTACGAGTACACCGAGACCCACGTGGTGTACATGCAGCACGGCTGAGCCCCACCCCGCCGGCCCCGCCTTCGCCATCGGGCCGTGGCCGGCGGCTGAATCACCTCACGCTCTCCCGGAGGCCGGCATGGCCCCCGGCCTCCTTTGCCGCCTTTTTGGGCGGCGTTTTTTTGCCTCGTCGCAAGAAAGGCGGTCATGCGAAGCGTCCGCTTGGCATGCCTTGGCGTTCTGCGCCCATCCCCGGTAAGGGCGAGTGACGGCTGTCGAAGAAAGAGAGGCTGTCGTGCTGACGGTTAAGGACAAGAAGGAGAAGTGAGAGGCAGTGAGCGCTGCTCGCATAGCGCGAGTAATGAGCGGCGGTATTTCGGCCGAAGCTGCCGGTCCAGCCGGATACGCTGATTGTCCGCGTTCGGCGAGAACCGGTCAGTCGATTTCGCCATCTGAATCGAATAGCCGAGGTCTCCTCCTCCTCGCTCAATGACCGGTTTCTGGAGAGCGAGTTTTCCGCGGAACTACCTCGCTCGACCAAGATGCCCCGCTTGAAACCGGTGTCTGGATTACGCGCGATCCAGCGCTAGGGCTGAAAAAACGTCGGGCGGCCACGAAACATCATTTGCTATGTCCGTGTTCGAGCCAAATCACGACTTGGCGGCGACAGGAAGCCGAAATGGCGCGCCCAGTCGGTTGAACGCGTTCATTGCGGCGATCGTGATCGTAAGGTCGACCAGGTCTTTGGGCGTGAATTGTGCCGAGGCAGCGGCATACGCCTCATCCGAAGCATGCGTTTCGCTGACACGAGTCACCTCCTCAGCCCAGGCCAGCGCGGCACGCTCCTGGTCAGAGAATAGGTGGCGTACTTCATCCCACACCGGTACCAACGTGATCTTGTCGATCGACATGGTTTTCCTGAGATCACGGCTGTGCATGTCGATGCAGTGGGCGCAGCCGTTGATTTGCGAAACGCGGAGGAACACGAGGTGCACAAGCTCCTCGGGGAGGTTCGTCTTCTTTGTGACGTAGTGGTGGATACCGAAAAGAGCCTTCGCGCCGTCAGGCGCGATTTCTTGCCAGTTCAAGCGTGTCATCTCAGTCCTTTCCTGTCGTTGATGGTGAGTAGTGTCGGGGTCGGTGCGCCCCAGGGCCGCCTATCGACTTCAGCGGCGGTCCATGTCATAACGCCACGTTACTCCACCGGATATTGGAGAGACAGGCCCAAAAACTGCCGAAATGACTGACCCAAATACGCCCAATGTGCTTTCCATCCAGGTGGACCGTGCCACCGACGCACCTATCGGCGACCAGATCCATGCGAGCCTGCGACAGGCGATTCTCGACGGCCGGCTTGCGCCGGGACAGCGCTTGCCTTCCGGCCGGGACCTCGCCGCGCAGCTTGGCGTTGCGCGCGGCACCGTCCGCGTGGCCTACGAGCGGCTGATCGCCGAGAACCTGGTGTTCGGTGCCGGCCCCGCAGGCACACGCGTATGCGCTCGGCCGCTCGTCGGCCGAGCGGACGACGAGGCGCCACTCGACGGGCCTTTGGCGGCTTTTACCCGCCCATATTCGAGCACGCCGCTGCCGTTCCAAATGGGCGTGCCGGCTCACGACGCATTTCCCACCAAGCTCTGGGCTCGCATGCGGGCGCGTGCAGTACGCGCCGACGCCATCACTTATACGGCCTACGCTGACCCACGCGGCGAGCCTGCGCTACGGGCCCAGATAGCGAGCCACCTGGCCGTCAGCCGGCAAATGCAATGTCATCCCGATCAGATCCTCGTTACGAGCGGGTACCGGCACGGCCTAATGCTTGCGTTGACGGCACTGCGCGCGCACGGTCGCAAGGCGTGGATCGAGGAGCCAGGTTATCCGCTGGGAAGACGCGCGCTGGAACTGATCGGAGCCGCGCTCGAACCCGTGCCCATCGATGCCGAGGGGATGCGCGTAAAGGATGGCATCGCCCGCGCGCCAGACGCCTTCCTGGCGTTGGTCACTCCGGGCCAACACGCACCGCTGGGCGTGACCCTGTCGCCGGCACGAAGACACGCCCTGCTCGACTGGGCGGCGGCAAGGGAGGCCTGGGTCATCGAAGACGACTATCTTGGAGAACTGCAGCTCGACGGTCGGGCGGCACCGGCCCTTGCCGCAGGCGAAGGCGCGAACCGCGTGATTCACATCGGCTCGTTCAGCAAGACGCTCAGCCCGGCGCTGGGCCTTGGTTTCGTCGTCGCCCCACGCTCGCTGGCGGAGCGTCTGGTCGAGGTCTCTGCTGTGTTGGCCCCGGCCCCAAACCGGACCACCCAACTGGCGGTTACGGAGTTTCTAGCGGATGGGCACTTCCTGCGGCACCTGCGCCAGATGAAGGCTCTCTATGCCGAGCGCCGCAATCTCGCGTTAGCGCATGTCAGCGAGTTTCTGCCGAACTCGCTGGCGGCGGGCTTAGGCGTGATCGCACCGCTTCCACAGCTCGCCGACGACAACGCCATTGTCGACGTTGCCCGCGCACACGGCCTAGCGCCTTCTGCCCTCTCCGCCTGGCATCTTCGCCGCACTCATGCGCAACGCGGCTTGCTACTCAGCGTGACGAACCTGCGCCTCGACAACATCGATGCCGCATGCGCGAAACTTGCAAGCATCGTTGCATCTCATTGAGTCGTAGCCCACAGGCACCCACCGGTTGAATCCACAGGCGATAGCCGCCTGAGTTTCGGGGTCGGCTGACCGTCTGCTACGGCCGAAGAGCCGCCAACCCGATAACAATCCAGGTGAACCCTCCACGCAATCATCTGGCGTACAACAAGCACCACGATGACGCAGGGCTCAAGGCCACAAAATCCTGGCATGTCAGCTTGACAAGCTTCATTCTCACCGCACTCCCCTCTGCCTCTCCACCCGGCCCCTCACCCCATCATCCACACCCCCATAAACCACCGGCACCACCAGCAAACTCAGCAGCGTCGAAGTAATCAACCCGCTTATCCCCACAATCGCCATGGGCACACGAAAGCTCGGGTCGCCACCCAGGCCCAGGGCGACTGGCAGCATGCCACCGCCCATGGCGACGATGGTCTTGATGATGGGGCGGGCGCGCTTGCGGCAGGCGTCGAGGATGGCGGTACTGCGGTCCAGGTGGTGTTCGCGGCGGGTGATGAGGATGTAGTCCAGCAGCAGGATGGCGTTCTTGGCGACAATACCGAGCAGCAGATGAGGCCGATCATCGACGGCATGAACAGAGTGGAGCCGACCAGAAACAGCGCCAGCATGGCGCCCGGCACCGACAGCACCAGCGCGGTGAAAATCGCGATTTGCCAGAAGGCTATCTTCATCGCCAGAGGCCATTCGCCGGACCAGGCGACAGCCATGCCGATCGGGTTCCTTCAGCCACATTGGCCCGCATACCGGTGGCAACCCTGCTCAACCACAGCTCCGGTTTGCCGAACTGGTCGGACGACATTCTGGCGCCGACTTTCGAGCCGGGCCAACGTTGGCAGTACTCGGGCGAGGGATATCTGCTCCTGCAGGCCATCATCACTGCGGTGACAGGCGAAAGCATAGAAACGGCAGTCTCGCGCTTTGTCTTTGAGCCATTGGGAATGCGTGATTCCCGGATGCATCTGACCGATGACATTCGAGCGCGCGTCGTCGATGGCGTCGGCTGGCTTGGCAGCAGCAAGCATTTCGAGTTCATCGAATCCAATGCCGCGGCATCGATGTATACGACCGCAGGTGACTATGCGAGATTTCTTGCCGCCCTGGCCTCTCGCAGCGATCTCTTGTCCCTGACTGTTGCGGCCCCCATACCGGTCGATCCTGATCTTGGCCTGGCATGGGGATACGGATGGGGCATCGAAAACGCAGAGGGGGCCCCTACCTCTGGCAATGGGGAAACAATCCGGGGTATCGCGCATTCGCGATGCTCTCCGTGACCTCGGGAAACGGATTCGTTCTGATGACCAATAGCGAAGACGGCCTGCGGCTAACCGCATCGCTGGCGCAATCAACGATCCCCGCGAATCACGGCGTTTTCCGGTTCCATATGCTCGGCTGAGCCTGCGTGACACGCCCTGGCAGCGCCCTTACACAACATGGCTTGAAGAAGCAGAAAGGCGGCACGCAAACTCAAGCGGCGTGGATGCCGAAACCGCTCTCGCCCGGCGCCAACTCCGGCCGCAGGGTCAGCTCGGGGATGCGGTAGTCGCCGGCGTTCTGCCTGCGGAAAGGGATGGGCGGCGTCGTTGCCAGCGCATCCAGGCGCTTGCCCAGCGCTTCGCGCACTTCGCCGAAGTTCGCCTCGTTGATCTTGCCGCTGCGGTAGATCACATGCGGCGGCAGCACCTCGAAGCCGGGGTAGAACAGGATGCCGTGCTGGATGGGGAAGAGCAGATCGTCGATGGGGCCGTTGATGCCGCGTGGCGCGTAGTGGGACGCCCAGCCTCCGGTCGTCACCACCAGCATGGCGCGCTTGCCGGCCAACGTGCCTTCGCCGTAGCGGTCGCCCCAGTGGGTGTCCGAATGCTCGCCGACGCCATAGGCGAAGCCGCAGGCATAGACGCGGTCCACCCAGCCCTTGAGGATGGCCGGCATGGAGAACCACCACAGCGGGAACTGCAGGATGACAGCGTCTGCCCAGCGCAGCTTGTCCTGCTCGCGCGCGATGTCGGCGCTCTGGGTGCCGCCCTCGAAGGCTCGCATGGAGTCCGCCGAGGGATCGAAGCGCGCGCCCGGCTGCGGCGCGGTGTTGTCGCCCGCGTCCAGCGTGGCCTTCCAGCGCATGGCGTAGAGGTCGGACAGCTGCACCGAATGGCCGGCCTGCTCCAGGCGGCTGACGGTGAAATCCCTCAGCGCGCCGTTCAGCGAGCGCGGCTCCGGGTGGGCATAGACGAGCAGGACGTTCATGGCTGGGTGCTCCATCAATCAGGAAGTGGAAGTGAGTGGCGCCACGATAGGCGCGCGCCGGATATAGTGGAAATGAATTTCCGGAATCCCAGGTATTGCCATGAACAATTCCCTGCCCGCCAGCCTGCGGCAGCTGGACCTGAATCTGCTGGTCACGCTGGATGCCCTGCTGACCGAGCACAACGTGACCCGCGCGGCCGAGCGCCTGCACCTGGCGCAGCCCACCGTCAGCGTGCAGCTCGCCCGCCTGCGGGAGTTTTTCGGCGATCCGCTGCTGCTGCCCGGCCCCCGCGGCATGCGCCCCACCGCGCGGGCGGACGAGCTGCGCGAACCGCTGCGCGAGGCCCTGGCCGCGCTGGCCCAGGCGGTGGCGCCATCCAGCGCTTTCGACCCCGCGCTGTCCCGCCACATCTGGCGGGTGGCGGCTTTCGACTACAGCGAGTTCACCGTGCTGCTGCCGGCGCTCGCCGGGTTGCGCCAGGCAGCGCCCTCGGCGCGGCTCGCCGTGGTCCAGCTCACCCCGGCGCAGGTGGCGAAGAAGGCGGAACAGGCCGACATCGACCTCGCCTTTCTCATCGAAGCCGAAGCACCACCGGACCTGCGCCGCCGCCCGCTGTTCACCGAGCGCTACGTGCTGGCGGGCCGCGCCGGCCATCCGCGCCTGAAGCGCCGGCCCACGCTGGCGCAGTTCTGCCAGCTGGAGCATGTGATCGTGTCGCCGGACGGCGGCGGCTTCACTGGCGCCACCGATGCGGTGCTGGCCGAGCTGGGCATGGCGCGCCGGGTGGCGCTGTCGGTGCCGCACTTCCTCTTCCTCGGCGCGGTGCTGGCGAGCACCGACCTGGTGGCGATGGTGCCGTCGCGGCTGGTGCGGGGGAATGCCGCGCTGCAGGTGATGGAGGCGCCAGTCGAGGTACCGGGTTTCGAGATGTTGATGCTGTGGCACGAGCGGCTGCATCGCGATCCGGCGCATCAGTGGCTGCGGGAGCGGGTGGCGGCGTCGGTGTGAGGACGAGACCTCCAGCGCAGCGGAGACGAAAAAAAGGCCTGCGGGCATGGTGCCGGCAGGCCTGGAGGAAAGGCGGGTGCAGAGGGGTCGAGGAGACCTTACCCGCCGATGCGGATCATTCGACGAAGCGGACGAAGTCCTCCACCGGGGCACGTTCGGTGTGCAGGCGGTTGGCCGGTTCGGTTTCGTCCGGGTAGCCCAGCGCCATGCCGCACAGCATGCGTTCGCCGGGCGGGATTTCCAGCACTTCGCAGACGATGCGGTGGTAGCGCACGAAGGCCTGTTGCGGGCAGGTTTCCAGGCCGTGGGCGCGGGCGGCCAGCATCACGTTCTGCATGAACATGCCCATGTCCAGCCAGCTGCCCTGCTCCATGTCCCTGTCCATGGTGAAGAACAGCGCCACCGGCGCGCCGAAGAAGCGGTAGTTGCGGGCGAAGTGGGCGTGGCGGGCGGCCTTGTCGTCGCGGCCTATGCCGAGCAGGGAATACAGGCCGAGGCCGAGCGCGCGGCGGCGGGAGAGGTAGGGCTCGCGCCACTCGGCCGGGTAGATGGGGTATTCCTCTTCGTGGCCTTCGCCGCCGGCGTCATGCGCGGCGACCAGGCGTTCGCTCAGGGCGTCCTTGCGCGCGCCGGTGCACACATGCACCTTCCACGGCTGCAGGTTGGTGCCGCTGGGCGAGCGCGATGCCACCCGCAGGATGTCCAGCAGCAGTTCGCGCGCCACCGGCTCGGGGCGGAAGCCGCGCACCGAGCGGCGGCCGAGGATGGAGTCGCGTACCGTCATGCCGCTGGCCTTGGGGTCGGCAGTCATTCACTCGTCTCCTTGCTGTTCGTTCGAGTCTGCATTGTGCGGGGATGGGGCGATCCGGGCATGCGCCTGGTGTGAGCCGCCATCAGCGCGGGCCAGCGGGCGGATGGCGACCGGCCTGCATGCTCGCCGATCCCCGTTGCATGCCATGCAGGCGGCCATCTGGTGCTCGCCGCTGCCCTCGCCTCTGCGCGCGGCGATGACTTTCGACTGGCCTGTCCTGAGTGGAGTCACCGGGCTGGGAGCGGACGGCGGCGGCGACCCGACGCTACGGCATATTCCCCGCGCCAGCCTCACCGCTCACCGGGCCGCCCCGCGGCGCCCTCTCCGCAGCACGTCCCCACCGGCCCGCTCAGAACGCGCTTTCCGCGAAGCGCGTCAGCGCCCCGCCCGCTTCCCGCACCACCGCGGCGTTGGCCGCCGCCTGCGGGCCTATGGTGGCGATGTAGAAGCGCGCCAGTTCGACCAGGCTGGCGAGGTATTCGGCATCGCCCTCGCCCGCCACCAGCCGGCGGCGTGCGGCCTGGGCGGCGCGGGCGAGCTGCCAGCCGCCGCACACCGTGCCCAGCAGGTGCAGGAAGGGCACTGCGCCGGCGAGCACGTCGGCCAGTTGGTCCTTGCCGTTGGCCAGCATCCAGTCGGTGGCTTCCTCCAGCGCATCCACGCCTTCGGCGAAACCATCGGCGATCTCGCCCAACTGTTCGTCTTCCTTCAGCTGCAGCACGCTGGCGCCGAGGTCGGCGATCAGCTCGCGCAGGGTGGCGCCGCCTTCGCGCAGGATCTTGCGGCCGACCAGGTCGTTGCCCTGGATGCCGGTGGTGCCTTCGTAGATGGTGATGATGCGGGCATCGCGGAAGAACTGGGCGATGCCGGTTTCCTCGACGAAGCCCATGCCGCCGAAAACCTGGATGGCATCGTCGCAGACCTCGTTGCCGACCTCGGTGCACCAGCCCTTGGCCACCGGCATCAGCAGGTCCACATAGCGGCGGTGCTTGGCCGCGACCTCGGCATCCGGGTGGTGATGGGCGATGTCGAACCAGCTGGCGGCGGTGTAGAGCAGCGCCCGCATCGCCATCACCCGGGCGCGCATGGAGAGCAGCATGCGCTTCACATCCGGGTGGTGGAGGATGGGCTTGCCGGCTTCGCCGCTGACGGCGTCGCGGCCCTGCACCCGCTCGCGGGCGTAGTCCAGCGCGAACTGGTAGGCGCGCTCGGCCAGGCCGGCGCCCTGTACGCCGACGCCGAAGCGGGCCTCGTTCATCATGATGAACATGGTCTCCAGCCCGCGGTTGGGCTGGCCGATGAGGTAGCCGATCGCGCCGCCCTTGTCGCCGTAGCTCATGGTGCAGGTGGGGCTGCCGTGTATGCCCATCTTGTGTTCGATGGAGATGCAGCGCACGTCGTTGTGTTCGCCCAGGCTGCCGTCGGCATTCACCAGGTACTTGGGCACGATGAACAGCGACAGGCCCTTCACCCCGGCCGGCGCGTCCGGCAGGCGGGCGAGCACCAGGTGGACGATGTTGGGCGTGAGCTCATGCTCGCCGTAGGAGATGAAGATCTTCTGGCCGAACAGGCGGTAGCTGCCATCCGCCGCCGGCTCGGCGCGGGCGCGGGTGGCGGCGAGGTCGGAGCCGGCCTGCGGCTCGGTGAGGTTCATGGTGCTGGCCCATTCGCCGCTCACCACCTTGTGCAGCCAGGTTTCCTTCTGCTCGTCGCTGGCGGCGATATGCAGCGCCTCCGCCTGGCTCACGTTGAGCTGCGGCAGCATGGTGAAGGCCATGTTGGTGGAGAACCACATCTCCCACACCGGGGTGGAGACGAGCTTGGGCAGGCCCTGGCCACCGTACTCCGGCGGCAGCGACAGGCCGATCCAGCCGGCATCGCGGAACTGGTTGTAGGCCGCCTGCCAGCCCTCCGGCGTGCGCACGCGGCCATCCGCCTCCAGGCGGCAGCCCTGCTCGTCGCCCTGGCGGTTGATCGGCCCCAGCACGCCGGCGGCGAACTTGCCCGCCTCTTCCAGGATGGCGCCGACCAGGTCGGGCGTGGCGTCCTCGCAGCCGGGCAGGCGCGACACCGCCTCCAGCCCGGCCAGCTCCGTCAGGATGAACTGCATGTCGCGCAGCGGCGCGCGGTAGTCCGGCATCTCTTTCTCCCCCCTCTCCTCTGGCGCATTCCCCGGTGGCTGTTGTGTGCCGCGTTCTCTGCGCGGCGCCCGTTGTGGCCGGGAAATGCGTATGACGTAACTGCGGTTTCCTGCCGCCTTGTGTCCTGCCGCCTTATTCGCAGGCGGCGCGGATGTCTTCCGGAATCGGCACCGCCTTGATGCGCAGCGGGTTCTCCGGGTCCTGGATGGCGAACACCCGTACCTCGCGGCCTTCGCACAGCACGGTGTCGCCGCGGCGGGCGACGTGCCGCATGACGAAGCTCTTGCCGCGCCACTCTTCCACCGCGCTTTCGATCTCGATGTCTTCGCCGTAGGTGGCGGAGTTCATGAACTTGCCCTGCACGTCCACCAGCGGCGTGCCGATGATGCCGCGCTGAGCCTTGGTGTCGCGCCAGCTGGGTACGCCGCAGGCGGTAAAGAACTCGCGGCTGGCGGTGTCGAACCACTTGAAGTAGTTGGCGAAGAACACGATCTCCGCCGGGTCGCAATCGCTGAAGGCGATGCGCATGCGATAGATGTTGCTGCGGGCCATGAGGGGTGGTTCCGTTTTGGGTTGTTGGGTTATTCGGTTGCTGGGTTGTGCGCTTGCTGGGTCGTACGGTTGCTGGGTTGTGCGGTTCAGCTGCTGCGGCTGGCAATCTTTTCAAGGCGGCGTTGGAGAAGCAGTCCGTCCAGTGCGCTGCTTTTGTCCCCTCTCCCCTCGCGGGGCGCAGGCGGAAAAAGCGAAGCACTGCTTCACCCGCCGGAGCGCCCTGTGACCTGCAGGCCACAGGGCTGGGGCGCGGAGCGGGGGCCGGGGGAGAGGGGGCGGGCGCGAGACCAACGTTTGTCCAAACTCACAGGCTTTACGCCCCTTTCGGGGCGTCCCCCTCTCCCCGGCCCTCCCCCGCGAGGGGGGAGGGGGAAAACCGGTGGATCTGATCGGCTTGATCTTGCCGAACTGCACTGCAAACCTGGTCTGAACGGGCTGCATTCAAAGCCCGGCCCTCCCGAACCGCCTCCAGACTTCAGCGCGCCGCTAGCCGCACTGCGCCGTCCAGGCGGATGGTTTCGCCGTTCAGCATCACGTTGTCCACGATGCTGATCGCCAGCTTGGCGAACTCCTCCGGCTCGCCCAGGCGCTGCGGGAAGGGCGTGCCCTCGCCCAGCGATTTCTGCACTTCCAGCGGCAGGCCGCGCATCATCGGGGTGATGAACAGCCCGGGGGCAATGGTCACCACGCGGATGCCGAAGCGCGCCAGTTCGCGGGCGATGGGCAGCGTCATCGACACGATGCCGCCCTTGGAGGCGGAATACGCGGCCTGGCCGATCTGGCCCTCGTAGGCCGCCACCGAGGCGGTGTTGATGATCACGCCGCGCTCGTTGTCGGCCTGCGGCTCGCCCTTGCTCATGGCCTCGGCGGCCAGGCGGATCATGTTGAAGGTGCCAACCAGGTTGATCTGGATGCAGCGGGCGAAGTCGCCCAGCGGCATCACGCCCTCCTTGCCCAGCACCTTGCCGGCAGTGCCGACGCCAGCGCAGTTCACCAAGCCCTGCAGGCCGCCGAAGCGGCTCAGCGCGAGGTCCACCGCCGCCTTGGCATCCGCCTCGTCGGCAACGTTGGTGCGCTGGAAGGCAGTGCGCGCGCCCAGCTCGGCGGCCAGCTTCTCGCCCTGCTCCGCGTTGAGGTCGGCGATCACCACCTTGGCGCCGGCCGCGTGCAGCGCGCGCACGGTGGCCTCGCCCAGGCCGGAGGCGCCGCCGGTGACGATGAAGGTGTTGTTGTCGAATTTCATGTGCTTGTCCTGTTCATTTCGCCTGTTGCTTCATGTCCGGTCGGCCACCCTCGCCGTTGGTGCCGGGCCTGTCGAAGCCGGCTGGCATGCGCCAGGGCCCCACGACAGGCTCAGGGCAAACGGTGGGGCGGGCGGTCACCTCAAGCCGCGTTCTCGACCACGATGGCCACGCCCTGGCCGCCGCCGGCGCAGGCGGAGGACACGCCGAACTGCAGCCCGGCCTCCTGCAGCTCGCGCGCCACGGTGGTGGTCAGGCGCACGCCGGAGGCGCCCAGCGGATGGCCGATGGCGATGGCGCCGCCATGCACGTTGGACTTGTCGCGGTCCAGCCCCAGCTCCTGCTCGCAGGCGAGGTACTGGGCGCCGAAGGCTTCGTTGATCTCGACGCGGCCGAGGTCGCCGACAGTGAGGCCGGCTTTCTTCGCCGCCGCGCGGATGGCTGGCGCCGGGCCGATGCCCATGATCTCCGGCGGCACCGCCACCGCCGCGCCGGCGACGATGCGGGCCAGCGGCTTCAGGCCGTGGGCGCGCACCCAGTCGCCGTGGGCGACGATGACCGCCGCCGCGCCGTCGACGATGGCGGAGCTGTTGCCGCCGGTCTGCACGCCGCCAAAGGCGGGCTTCAGCTTCTGCAGCGTCTCGAAGCTGGTGGCGCGCACATGGCCGTCGCGCTCGCAGCGCTCGGCACGGTCGGCCAGCTTGAGGCCGCGCGGCTTGTAGCCGGCCAGCTCCCAGTGGCTGTTCACCACCGCCGCCACCTCGCCGTCGAAGTAGCCGGCTTCCCAGGCCGCGGCGGCGCGGGCGAAGCTCTGTTCGGCGAAGCGGTCCACCGCCTCGCGGGAAATGTTGTAGCGCTTGGCCAGGTTCTCGGCGGTGTCGCCCATGGAACCGCCGAACACCGTGTCCTTGGTCGCTTCCCACAGGAAGTCGCGGAAATCCACCTGGCCCATGCGGAAGCCGGCGCGGTGGGTGTAGGAGGCCACCGGGTTGCGCGACATGGATTCGGTGCCCACCGCCAGCGCCACCTTGGTCTTGCCCAGGGTGATCTGGTCGGCGGCGGTGAGGATGGCTTCGAAGCCGGTGCCGCACAGGCGCTGCACCAGCACCGCCGGCACCTCCGCCCGCACGCCGGAATAGAGGCCGATGTGGCGCGGCATGAAGTAGGCGTCGAAGCTGGCCTGCGCCATGTTGCCGGCGACGATGGCGCCGATCTCGCCGGCGGCGATGCCGCTGCGCTCGAACAGCGCGCGGGCGGCGTAGATGCCGAGGTCGGTGGGCGAAACGTCGCGCAGCACGCCGTTGTAGTCGGCGAAGGGGGTGCGGCAGCCGGCCACCAGCCAGATGTCGTCGTAGGCGGTCGCCAGCGCGGCGGCTTCGGAGGATTGGAAGGCGTTGCTCATGTCTGCGGTCCCTTGCCCTTGCGGTTGAGGAAATGGCCGATGCGCTCGGCGACCTCTGGGCTGGTCTGGGTCAGCGCCGCGGTCAGCGATTCGACGAAGAAGCCGTCGTCGGTAGCCATGTTGGTGATGCGGGAGATGGCGGAAACCATGGCCCAGTTGGCCATGGGCGCGTTCTCGGCGATGCGCCGCGCCAGCTGCTGCGCCTTGGCCAGCGCCTCGCCGGGGCCGACCAGGTAGTGGGCCAGGCCCAGGCGCAGACCTTCCTCGGCGTCGAGGATGCGGCCGGTGAGCATCATTTCGCACATGCGGCCGGGGCCGATGATGCGCGCCACCCGCACCGAGGCGCCGCCGCCGACGAAGATGCCGTGGCGGCCTTCCGGCAGCTGGTAGATGGTGTTGGGTTCGGAGATGCGCACATGGGTGGCTGTGGCCAGCTCCAGGCCGCCGCCGATGACCGCGCCCTGCATGGCCGCCACCACCGGGATGCCGCCGTTCTGGATGCGGTCGAAAATGCGGTGCCAGCCGCGCGAGTGCTGCATCACGCCGAAGGGCTCGCGGTGCTGGTGCTCGGCCAGGTCCAGGCCGGCGCAGAAGTGCTCGCCCTCGCCCGCCAGGATGATCACCCGGGTGCCTTCCGGCGTGGCGATCAGCGCCTCTTCCAGCGCCCCGAGCAGGCGGTCGCTGACCGCGTTGCGCTTGGCCGGGCGCGCCAGCGTGATGGTGTAGATGTTGTCCTCGGTCGAGGTCCGGACCAGTTGTTCGCTCATGGATGCCTTCCTTGCTGCGGACGCCGGCGCTCAGGCGGCCGGATGTACCGTGATGACCGTCTTGTCCTGCACGTCCGCGTACAGGTACTCGACGAGGTCGGCGCGGCGGTTGAGCACCGCGCGCTGGTTGATGTAGCCCTTGTCGGTGATCTCGCCCGCCTCCACCGACGGCGGCTCGGCCATCAGCAGCGCGCGCGCCGGGTAGGTGGAGGAGCCGCCGCCGGTCTTCATCATCATCGCCATGCCCTGGCGCACCCGGTTGCGCACCGCCGGGTTCAGCAACACGTCGATGGCGGGCGCGTCTTCCGGCATGTCGGGGCACAACTTGCGGCACTCCGGCATGTTGGGGAAGACGAGGAAGCCGATCTCGTCGCGGTCGTGGCCGGTGACGACGATGTCCTGCGCTACCGGCTTCAGCGCGTCGATGCCGGCCACCCGCAGCGAACCGACGTGCACCCAGGTGCCGGTGAGCAGCTTGAAGTCTTCGCCGACGCGGCCGTCGAACAACAGGCCCAGCTCCGGGCGCTCGGGGTCGACGAACTCCACCGCGTCGCCGATCAGGTAATAGCCCTCATCGTCGAAGGACTTGGCGGTGATGTCCGGTTGCTTCCAGTAGCCGGGGAACACGTTCGGGCCTTTCACCCGCACTTCCAGCTTGTCCACCGCCGGCACCAGCTTCAGCGCGGTGCCCGGCACCGGCACGCCGATGACGCCGGAGCGTATGGCCTGGAAGTGGCAATCGGTGGCCATCGGCGAGGTCTCGGTGGAACCCCAGGACGACACCATGGTGACGCGGTGGCCGGTGGTTTCCTCGGAGAGATCCTCCAGCGCGGTCCACAAGTGCTGCGGCAGCGCCGCGCCGGCGTAGAAGATGATGGTGAGGCGCCTGAAGAAGGCCTCGCGCAGCGCCGGGTCGTCGCGCAGCCTGGGCACCATCATGTCGAAGGCGCGCGGCACGCTGAAGTACTGCGTGGGCGACACTTCCAGCAGGTTGCGCAGGGTGCGGTCCAGCAGCGCCGGCGTCGGCTTGCCATCGTCCAGGTACATGCTGCCGCCGGAGCGCAGCACCATGTTGAAGTTGTGGTTGCCGCCGAAGGTATGGCTCCACGGCAGCCACTCCAGCAGCACCGGCGGCGCATCCTCCAGGAAAGGCCACACCAGCGCCTTGGCGGCCTGGTTGGAGCACAGCATGCGGTGGGTGTTGATGACCGCCTTGGGCGTGCCCACCGAGCCGGAGGTGAACAGGAACTTGGCGATGGTGTCGCCATTGATGCGATCGAAGGCGGCCAGCACGGCGGCCTCGTCGCTCGCCGCCTCGATGGCGGCGAAGGGGGTGAAGCTGCCGACATCCGCGCTGTTGCCGCCGGCCACCACCACGCCGTCGTGCAGCGACGCGACGGCCTCCAGCGCCGGGCGGAAGCGCTCCACCGGATCGGCGTAGATCACGCCCGGGCGCAGCAGCTCGATGTTGCCCTTGAGCTTGGCGAAGTCCTTCGACATCAGCGAGTTGCCGGAGGAGATGGAGCTGACCGGCACGCCGATGTGCATCGCCGCCAGTATCAGCAGCGCATGCTCCACCGAGTTGTCGGACAGGATCACCACCGGCCGCTCGGCCGACAAGTTCTGCTTCAGCAGCCAGCTGCCGATGGCGATGACGCGGCGACGCGCCTCGCCATAGCTCAGCTTCTGCCACTCGCCATCCCGGCCGCGTTCGGCCAGGAAGAGGCGCTGCGGATCGGCGCGGTTCCAGTGCTCCAGCCACTCGCCGATGCAGCGCGACCAGGTTTCGGGAAGAGGAATCCCGGAGCGCAGGACGCGCACACCATCTCCCCGCGTTTCGACGTCGACGACCGGCCTGGCGAACATACGGTCGATGTCACGAATCACCTTGTCCATAGGATTCCTCGTCCTCTCCTCAGCCTTACTCGGAGCGCAGCAGCTTGTAGCTGCCGTTCTCCACCTTGACCAGCACGCGGGCGCGCTCGTCATGGCCGAAGTGGTCGGTCGGGCTCATGTTGAACACGCCATGCACGCCCACCACGTTCTTGGTGTTCTCGATGGCGTCGCGCAGCGCGGCGCGGAACTCCGGCGTGCCCGGCTTGGCCTTCTTCAGCGCCACCGGAACAGCGGCGTCGAGGATGAGGTAGGCATCCCACAGGTGGGCGCCCTGCGGGCCGACCGAACCGGCGCCGTACTTGGCCTCGTACAGCTTCACGTAGTTGGCGATCACCGCCTTCATCGGGTTGCTGTCGGCCAGCTGATCGCCGACCACGATGGGGCCGGTGACGAAGATGCCGCCTTCCAGCGCCTTGCCGCCCACCCGCAGCACGTCACGGCCGATGGCGCCGTGGGTCTGGTAGATGCGGCCCTTGTAGCCGCGCTCCACCAGGGTGGAATGCGGCAGCGCGGACGGCGTGCCGGAGGAAACGATGAGGATGGCGTCCGGCTTGGCGGAAATCAGCTTCATCGCCTGGCCCATCACCGAGGTGTCGGCGCGGTTGAACTTCTCGTTGATGGTGAGCTGGATGCCCTTGGCTTCGGCCGCCTTCTTCATCTCGGTCATGAAGCTCTCGCCATAGGGGTCGGCGAAGCCGATCACGCCTATGGTCTTCACGCCGTTGGCCGCCATGTCGTCGGCGATGGCGCCGGCCATGATGCGGTTGTGCTGCGGCATGCGGAACAGCCAGTGCTCCTTCTCCGGCGCCAGCGAAGCCACCGGGCCCAGGCCCAGCAGCGGCGTCTTGGATTCCACCGCGATCTCGGTCACGGCGATGGTGTTGGACACGGTGGAAGAACCCACCAGCACGTCCACCTTGTTCTCTTCGGCCAGCTTCTTGGCGTTCTTCGAAGCCTGGGTGGGGTCGGTGGCATCGTCCAGCACGATCCAGTTCACCTTCTCGCCGCCCACCGTCGCCGGCAGCAGCGCCACGGTGTTCTTCTGCGGCGCGCCCAGCGCCGAGGCCGGGCCGGTGGCGGACACGGTGATGCCGACGGTGAGATCGGCCAGCGCGGCACCGCTTGCGAACAGGGATGCCACGACCGTTGCGACTGCAAGTCTCCTGAACTTCATGTTTCCTCCTGATTTATGTGGCTGCCGCGCTGAAGCGGCAGTTGCTGCTGGCGGCCGTGGATCGGTGTCCGCGGCTCGTTCTTCCGCTGGCGGGAAAGGGATCTCCTGCCCCTCTCGTCCCTTGTCTTCCCGCCATCGCTCTCTTGCCGGGGAATGCTGCGTCTGTCCTTCCCCTTCTTTCTGCTTGTCCTTTGCGTGCCGGTGCTCAAGCCGCCAGCATCGCCTGATGCTTCCCGCCCAGCCCCAGATAAGCCTCGATGACCCTGGGATCATCCTTCAACTGCGCCGCCGGCCCCTCCATCGCGATCTGGCCGGTCTCCAGCACATAGGCGTAGTCGGCCACCTGGAGTGCCGCGCGGGCGTTCTGCTCCACCAGCAGGATGGAGACGCCCCTGCGTCTGAGCTCACTGATGATGCGGAAGATCTCCCGCACGATGAGCGGCGCCAGCCCCAGGCTGGGCTCGTCGAGCATCAAGAGCTTCGGTTTGGCCATCAGCGCCCGGCCCACCGCCAGCATCTGGCGCTCGCCGCCGGAGAGGGTGCCGGCGAGCTGGCCGCGGCGCT
>Ga0209699_100267_pt1 | contig 41425 bp, 35 predicted proteins | sample SynthPrep_1_END__FD_187204 | JGI IMG/M metagenome (GOLD analysis project Ga0209699, IMG submission 187204) | Synthetic microbial communities from Ohio, USA - SynthPrep_1_END_DS7_MetaG (SPAdes) (version 2) | ecosystem: Engineered > Bioreactor > Aerobic > Activated sludge | place: USA: Ohio...
GTGGGGGTGGCGGGCGAAGCCGGGGGCGTTGCCGGCGCCTCGGCGGGCTGACGGTCGCAGGCCGTAAGAACGCCGCCCAGCGCCGCCAGCGCGGCGAAGTGGCGAAGTCGTCTCATGTCCATTGCTGGTCCTCCTGTCTTGGGGATTGCCGCAGTGCGGTCCCCTTGTGTTGGCCGCTCGGCTCAAGCGCCGGAATGACCGGCCCGGCGGCTTCGGCGAGCCCCTACCCTGCATTCGGCGTGCCCGCCTCCCCGCGCGGCATCTGAAGCGCGCCAGCAAGGGCGGTTGCGGTGTGCCTGTCCGGAATGGACGAGCGCCCTGAAAACAACGGCATAGCGGGGATCGCGAGGCGCCGCGCCGATTGCGGCAGCGCGTCAAACCAGCGCGGGAGGAAGCGCCGGCAGGCAGCAGGACAGGTGAGAAAAAAAGTCACCCGGCAGGAAAAAACGACTTACATCCCCGCCAGCGCTTTTTAGTGATTCCGCAACACAGGGAGGCCACCCTCCGCCTTGGGTGCCCCCGGGGGGCGGCAGCGAGCTCCGGGCAGCCGGGAGTGATCAACCCGGCCGCTCACCACCCGGCCCGCGCGCCCATGCGTTTGACATGGCCTTCAGGCCAATGCCATAGACATCACCAAAGTCATGACTTGGCGGAAATTCTTACTGACCGCATGTAAAACGTTCCTGGAAATTCATTTGCGCGCGGGCCCGAATCCCAGCATTTGCGCGGGAAATCTCACTGGCATGGTCCTTGCACAACCGGTGGGCCCGCCGCGTCCCCTTCGCGGTAGAAACCTTCGCGGCAGAAAAATCGGAGCAAGGAGACGTCATGAGCCTCGGAATGGAATTGCGCCTGCGACAGCATCTGGCCATCACGCCCCAGATCCAGCAGGCGCTCCGGCTACTGCAGTTGTCATCGCAAGAGTTCTCGCAGGAAGTCGAGCAAGCGGTCACCAGCAATCCTTTCCTCGAGGAAGACCCGGAGGCGCCCCCTCAACCCTCCGCAGCAATCGCGATGCCGGCACCGTCGGAAACCACGGTTTCCACGCCGGACAGCATGGAATCCGGCGAAGCGCCGATGCCGATGGCCCTGCACGAGATAGGCCGCTCCGGCGGCGGCAGCAGCGGCGACGAGGAGAACGACTGGACGGAGTGGACCGAATCCCCGGTATCGCTGCGCGAGAACCTGCGCACCCAGCTGCAGTTGTCGCCGATGAGCGACCGCGACCGCACACTGGCCTACATGATCATCGACGAGCTCACCGACGCCGGTTACCTGGAGACGCCGCTGGAGGAACTGGCGGAGCTGATCTCGCCGGAAGAGGAAGTGGACGTCTGCGAGCTCAGCGCCGCGCTCAAGCTCGTCCAGCAGCTGGACCCGCCCGGCATCGGCGCCCGCTCCCTGCAGGAATGCCTGCAGCTGCAACTGCAGGTGCTGCCGGAGGACACCCCGGCGCTGCCGCTGGCGATGGCGCTGGTGAAGGAACATTTCGATCTGCTGGCCAAGCGTGAATTCACCCGCCTGCAGCAGATCCTCGAATGCGACGAGGACGCCCTGCACAGCGCCCGCGCCCTCATCCGCACGCTGGAACCCCGCCCCGGCCGCGGCTTCGCGCCGGACAACACCCGCTACGTGGTGCCGGACATCATCGTCACCAACCAGCGCGGCCGCTGGGTGGCGACGCTGAACCCGGCGGTGCAGCCGCAGGTGCGCATCAACCGCGCCTACGCCGACATCGCCGCCGGCCGCAGCGGCGGCAGCTCCTTCTCCCGCCTGCTGCAGGAGGCGCGCTGGCTGCTGCGCAACGTGGAGCAGCGCTTCAACACCATACAGCGGGTGGCCGACGCCATCGTCGCCCGCCAGCGGGTGTTCTTCAGCTACGGCGAGGCGGCGATGAAGCCGATGGCGCTGAAGGACATCGCCACTGAGCTGGGGCTGCATGAATCCACCGTCTGCCGCGTCACCAACGGCAAGTACATGGCCACGCCGCGCGGCCTGTTCGAGTTCAAGTATTTCTTCTCGCGCCAGCTCGCCACCGAGGACGGCGGCAGCTGCTCCGCCACCGCCATCCGCGCGCTGATGAAGGAGCTGATCGCGGCGGAGGACCCGCAGTCGCCGCTGTCCGACGCCCAGCTCGCCCGCATGCTCGCCGAGCAGGGGCTGAAGCTGGCCCGGCGCACGGTGACCAAGTACCGCACGCTGATGCGCATACCCAGCGTGGAGCTGCGCCGCGTCGCCGGTCGCGCGCCCCACGTCGAAGCCAACGCCGCCTGAGCGGCGCCACCACAGGAGGGAGGCATCATGACCGCGATCATTGCCGCACACTTCGCCCACGTCGAACACATGCACGAGGCCACCGCGCAGCTGCGCGCCCAGGGCTTCAGCCGCGACGAGTACGCCACCTACTTCCTCAACCCGCCCGGCCAGCATGGCCTCTACCACCTCGGCGGCGACGCCGACAGCGATGAAGGCACCAAGAAGGCCGGCAAGAACGCCACCGCCGGCGCGGTGGCCGGTGGCGCCGCCGGGGCCATCGTCGGCACCCTGGGCGGGCCGATGGGCATGCTCGCCGGCGCCGGCGCCGGCGCTTACCTGGGCGCCCTGGCCGGCGCCTTGCGGGCGGCGGACGCCCCCGAACCGGCCAAGGCCACCACCGAGGCCCCGGCCGAGCCGCCCGGCGGCCCGATGGTGGCGGTGAACGTCGACAAGCCCGGCGCCGAGGCGGCGGCGGTCGCCATCCTCGGCCGCTGCCACGCGCGCCAGATCGACCGCGCCAACGGCGAATGGCGGGAGGGCGATTGGCTGGACTTCGACCCGCGCGAACCCATCCAGACCCTGCTGCGCCAAGGCCAGGGCCAGACCCGGTGAGCAGCGCCGGCCCGCGCGAGGGCGCCGCCCTCCACGTCTCCGACGTCACCATGTTCTACGCCGCCCGCAGCGGCGGCATCCGCCGCTACCTGCAGGAGAAGCGGCGCTGGCTGCAGGCACGGCCCGGCTTCCGCCACTCGCTGGTGCTGCCGCGCCATGCCGCTGTCGGCGAGGAAGCGGTGGAGGTGCCCAGCCTGCCGCTGCCCTTCTCCCACGGCTACCGCCTGCCGCTAGCGCGGCGGGCGGCCGCCCGCGCGCTGGTGGAACTGCAGCCGGACGTGATCGAGGCCGGCGACCCCTACCGCCTCGCCTGGGCGGCGGTGGACGCCGGCCAGGCGCTGGGCGTGCCGGTAGTCGGCTTCTACCATTCCGACATGCCGCGGGTGGTGGGCAAGGCCTGCGGCGCCGCCGCCGAGCGCCTGGCCGAGGCCTACACCCGCCGCCTCTACAGCCGCTTCGACCTGGTGCTGGCGCCCAGCGTCTGCATGGTGCAGCGCCTGCGTGAGCTCGGCCTGTCGCGGGTGGAGCGCCAGGCGCTGGGGGTGGACAGCCGCGTCTTCCACCCCCAGCGCCGCAGCCAGGGCTGGCGTCTGCGCCTGGGCGCCGGCCCGCGCGACCGCCTGCTGCTGTTCGTCGGCCGCTTCGCCGCCGAGAAGAACCTGCCGGTGCTCTACACCATGCTGGACCGCCTCGGTCCCGGCCACATCCTGGTGCTGGTTGGCAACGGCACCCCGCCACCGGCGCATCCGGCGGTCCGGCTGGTGCCCTTCATCTCCGATCCGGCGCGGCTGGCGGGGCTGATCGCCAGCTGCGACCTCTTCGTGCACGCCGGCGACCAGGAGACCTTCGGCCTCGCCCCGCTGGAGGCGATGGCCTGTGGCCTGCCGGTGGTTGCCGCCCGCGCCGGCGGACTGGCCGAACTTGTGGACGACAGCGTGGGCAGCGCAGTGCCGGCGCCCGACCCGGCGCCCCTGGCCGCCGGCATGGCGGAAGCGGTGAAACGGCTGTGCGCCGACGGCTTGCAGCCGCTGCGCGAAGCCGCCCGCAGCCGCGCCGAAGCTTACGACTGGGAGCGCATCCTGCCCGGCATCGCCGCCCGCTACGCCACCCTCGGCCGCCAGCCCGCGCTGGCGATTCTCGGCCTGGAACCCGGGCAGCCCGGAATCGGCACGCTGCAGGGCCAGCCCGAGATGGGCCAGCCCTGAATGAGCCAGCCCTGACAGCCTTGAGCGCGATGGACGGTGACCGCCCGCTGTTTCGTCCCCGCCTGCCCCGCCTGCATGGCGGGGCAGGCCAGCCGGCCTTCCCGGCGTCCTCGCACGCCCGCTGTTGCACTTCCTCCCTCTTTCCGAGCCCGCCCGATACCCACGACGGTGAACACCCTGCATAGCCCCGGCCGCGCCAGTGCGCCCGGCCCCACGCTCTTTCCCACGCCGCCTGCCGTCTGCGTCGCCATGCACGACGTCGCCCCGGCCACCTGGCCGCGTTGCGCCCGCCTGCTGGAGGCGATGGCTGAAGTCGCGCCGGTGCCCTTCACCCTGCTGGTGGTGCCCAACTACCATCGGCTGGGCGACCGGGTGCCGGACTGGTACGACCAGGCGCTGCGCGCCCACCTCGCCCGCGGCGACGAAATCGCCCTGCATGGCTACGCCCACCAGGACGAAGCGCCGCCGCCGCGCACGCCGCGCCAGTGGTGGCGCCGCCGCGTCATGACCGCCGCCGAGGGCGAGTTCTCCGCGCTGGATGCCACCGCCGCCCGCAACCGCCTGAGCGCCGGCCTGGGTTGGTGCCGCCATCATGGCTGGCCGGTGGACGGCTTCGTCGCCCCCGCCTGGCTGCTCAGCCCCGGCACCTGGCAGGCGCTGGAAGACCTGCCCTTTAGCTACACCACCACCGCCAGCGGCTTCCACCTGCTGCATCCCCACCGCGGCACGGACATGCCGGCCATCGCCTACAGCACCCGCAGCCGCGCCCGCCTCGGCCTCTCCCTCGCCTGGCACGGTTTGCGCCCGCTGCCACGCGCGCCCGCGCTACGCCTCGCCCTGCACCCGGACGATGCCGACCACCCGGCAGTCATCCGCCAGTTGCAACGCCTGTTGGAAAGCCTGCTGCGGCAGCGCGCCGCGCTGACCAAGCGCGCCTTTGCCGCCGCCCTGCGGGGCCAGCGGCCGCCGGCGTCGGGCGGCGCCATCCCCAGCGCGAGATGGCCCTACGCTGGCAGCACCAGTGCCAGCGAGAGCGTTGCCAGCGTGGCGCCGAGCGCGGAGCCGGCCAGCACATCGCTGGGGTAATGCAGGCCCAGCACCACCCGTACCACCGCGGTCAGCACGGCGAAGCCGGCCAGCGCGAGCCCCAGCAGCGGAAAGTAGGCGAAGGCGATGATGGCGAAGGCCACCGCATGCATGGTGTGGCCCGAAGGAAAGCTGAATTCGTCCAGCGGCCGGGCGCAGACGGTGAGCCCGGCCAGCCGCACGCAGGGCCGCGGCCGCCCGGCGCGGCGTTTGATCAGCAGGTAGAGCGCCACGCCCACCAGCGCCACCGCCCCCATGTGCAGCGCGCAGCGCAGGCCGGCCTGCCCCGGCAGCAACAGCAGGCCGAGGATGAGCACACCCCACAGTTCGCCGTCGCCCATGCGGCTCACCGCCCGCGCCAGCCATAGGCAGGGGCGGTAGGCGAGCACCCGGTTCAGGGCAACGACGCAGGCGCCGTCAAGGGCAAGCAGGCGCCCCAGGCGCTCAAGCGGGGCTGGCCGCATGGCCCAGGGTGCACACCCGGGCGGCGCATGCCACCAGGTGGGCTTCGAACTCGCCCAGGATCACCGGCCAGGCGAGCTGCATGGCCGCGCTGCGGGCGGCATCCGCCAGCAGGCGGCGCTCGCGGTCCTGCACGGCGAGCACGCGGGCGGCGCCGATGAAGGCGCTCTCCGCCAACGCGGCGGCGGCCCGGGTGTCGCCCTCCGGCGGCGGCAGCACCCGCGCGCTCAGGCGGTCCGCCAGGTGCTCATGGGTGGCGCCGATGTCGAAGGCGACGATGGGCAGCGCGCTCGCCATCGCCTCCACCACCACATTGCCGAAGGTCTCGCTGAGGCTGGGGAAAAGGAAAAGATCGGCGGAAGCATAGTGCTGCGCCAGCGCCTCGCCGCGCTGCACGTCGGCGAAGATTTCGCCCGGCGCGTCGCGCTCCAGCTCGGGCCGCAGCGGGCCATCGCCCACCCAGATCAGGCGGGCATCCGGCCGCTCGCGGCGGATGGCGTGGAAGGCCTCGCGCACCAGCGCCGGGTTCTTCTCCGGCGCCAGCCGGCCCACATGCAACACCGCCAGCTGGCCCTCGCCCAGCCCCCACTGCGCCCGCAGGCCGGCACTGCGGCGGCTAGGCGAGAACAGCTCGCCATCCACCCCGCGGCCGACGACGGCGAGGTTGCGGTAGCCCTGCGCCGCCAACTCAGCCGCCAGCATGCGGGTGGGCACGAAGGTGAGGTCGCAGCGGTTGTGGAAGGTGCGCAGTGCGGCGCCGATGACGTCGGCCAGCCGGCCCAGGCGGTAATAGCCGCTGTATTTCTGGAAGTGGGTGCGGTAGTCGCTGCTCACCGGCACGCCGAGCTGGCGCGCGGCGAGCAGTGCCGCCCACCCCAGCGGCCCCTCGGTGACGATGTGCACCACGTCCGGCCGCTGCTTGCGCCAGCGCCGCAGCAGGCGGAGCACCGCCGGCATGCCGAATTGCAGGCCGGGATAGCGCGGCAGCGGGAAGCCGCGCACCAGCAGCGTCCCCTCCTCCTCCGCCTCCCCCCCTTGGCGCGGCCGCACCAGGTCCACCCTGTGGCCACGGCCGCGCAGGTAGTTCACCGTACGTTCAACCGTGAGCGCCACGCCGTTCAGTTCCGGCGTATAGGTCTCGGTCACCACGGCGATGGACAGGCGGGGTCGTTCCATATTGTTTTCTCCTTTGCGCCGCAGCGCGGGTCTCTATGTCCGGCTCCCTTCGCACAGGAAAACCGGCGGGCAGAGCAGTGAGGGCAATCGCCATGCCCGAGCGGCGCCGCGGGAAGCGCAGGTGCCGGCCAGGGTGCCGCGGCTGCCACCACTTCGCCTGCGGCCGACCGCAGCGCAGCAATTACGGCTCCGGCAAGCGTGGCGGCCAGGAGTGGTAGCCAGGAGTGGGGTACGGGGGAAATCCACGGAAGAAACTACATGCTGCTGTCGAATTTGCATCCGCCGCCGCAGCGAGGCTGCCCGGCGGAAACGGGAAGCCGGCGCGGCTACTCTCGCCGCCGCGCCCCCGACCCCGGCGGCGCATCAGTACCGGCGGCGGGCCGGGCACGCCCATTGCGGGCCCCCGGCCATTCGCTGCCACCCAGGATGACTTCATGAGCAATCCGTACGAGACCGACGCCGAACCCCCGGAATTCGAGTTCGAGGCCCCGGAAATCCTGCGCTGGGTGCTGCCCTGCCAGGGCACCGCCCACTGTGCGCCGCTGACGGGGACGGCCGAGACCCATCCCCGACGGTCGCGCAGCCGCACTGCCTGCCGTGGCACGCGTAGCGGCCGCGGCCGCCGCCGGGTTGCGCGCTGAGCGTGCGCCCTCGCGATCCCATGCTTCTTGGCGATCCCGACAGCGGCGGCCTGCGCAGCGTGACCGGGGGCGCCCTCCCTGCTGCTGACATCCCGGATACCGGCCTTGCAGGCACCGGCGCCCGCAGCGCTCCGCCACCGGGCGGCCCTGCGGCCAGCCTGTTCGTGCCCGGCCGCAACTGCTGCACCGTGGCCCGCGCCCACCGCGCCGGCATGGTGGTGGATGGCGAAGAGTATTTCCGCGCCTTCGCCCGCGCCGCCACGCGCGCCACCCGCTCCATCATCATCCTGGCCTGGGACTTCAACAGCAGCACCCGCCTGCATTTCGACGACGAGCCGCCGGTGCCCGGCATGCCGGAGCGCCTCGGCGATTTCCTCAACTGGCTGGTGCAGCGCCGCCGCGGCCTGCAGGTGCACATCCTGGACTGGGACTACCCGATGGTGTTCGGCACCGACCGGGAATTCCCGCCGCTCTATGGCCTGGGCTGGGAGCCTCACCGCCGGGTGCACCTGGCCTATGACGACACCCATCCGCTGGGCGCCTCGCACCACCAGAAGATCGTCGTCATCGACGACGCCCTCGCCTTCATCGGCGGCTTCGATCTCACCGTGCGGCGCTGGGATACCTGCAAGCACCGCGCCGACGATCCGCGCCGCGACTGCGCCGGCAAGCCCTACCCGCCCTTCCACGACATGATGCTGGCGGTGGATGGCGAAGCCGCCCGCGCCCTCGCCGGCGTGGCGCGCGCGCGCTGGGAAGCCGCCATCGGCCATCCGCTGCCTCCGCCGCCGCGGCATGCGGAGCTGGCGGCCGATGGCGGCCCCTGGCCGCCCGGGCTGGAAGTGATTTTCTCCAACATCGACATCGCCCTCTCCCGCACGCTGCCGGAGCGCGCCGGCCAGCCGGCGGTACGCGAGGTGGAGCAGCTCTACCTCGACATGGTGGCCGCCGCCCGCCGCTGCATCTACGTGGAGAACCAGTACTTCACCGCCGGCGGCATCGGCGAGGCGCTGGCGGCGCGGCTGGAGGAGGAGGACGGGCCGGAGATCGTGGTGGTGGTGCGCCTGTTCAGCCACGGCTGGCTGGAGGAGCACACCATGCACGTGCTGCGCGCCCGGCTGGTGCAGCGCCTGCGCGCCGCCGACCGCCACGGCCGCTTCCACATCTACTACCCGCATGTGGACGGCCTGGCCGAGCGCACCTGCATAGACCTGCACGCCAAGCTGATGATCGTGGACGACGAGATCCTGCGCATCGGCTCGGCCAATCTGTGCAACCGCTCCATGGGCATGGACAGCGAGTGCGACGCCGCGCTGGAAGCCCGCGGCGACGCCCGCGTCGCCACCGCCATCGCCGCCTACCGCAGCCGCCTGCTGGCGGAACACCTGGATTGCGCGCCGGACGCGGTGGATGCCGCGGTGCGCCGCCACGGCGGGGTGGCGGGCGCCATCACCGCGCTGGCCGGGCGCAGCCGCACGCTGAAACCGCTGGAGGACCAGCCGGACTGGCCGCAGGCGGTGCTGGACTTCGCCCGCGTCGGCGATCCCGGCAAGCCGGTGTCGCTGGAGCGGCTGATCGAGGAGTTCAGCCCGGAAAGCCTCATCGCCAGCAGCCCGGAATACGCGGCCGAGGGCGGCCCCGGCGGCCAGGCGAGCGGGCTGCTGCCGGGCGCGCCGCGGCCGCGCCGCATGCATCCAGCACGCCGCCTCGCCGTCCGCATCGCCGCCCTCGCGATGGTGCTGGTGGCGCTCACCGCGGTGTGGCAATACACGCCGCTGGCGCAGTGGGTGAACGCGGAGCGCGTCACCCAGTGGGCACGGGAGTTCGCCGACCGGCCATGGGCGCCCCTGCTCATCCTCCTCGCCTACACCCCGGCCTGCGTGCTGATGTTCCCGCGGCCGCTGATCACGCTGGCGGCGGTGGTGGCTTTCGGCCCCATGCTGGGCTTCGTCTATTCCCTCTCCGGCATCCTGCTGGCCGCCTTCTTCACCTACGTCGCCGGCATGGCGATGCCGCAGGAAACGGTGCACAACCTCGCCGGCCGCAAACTGCGCCACATCGCCGAGACCCTGCGGCGGCGCGGCGTGATCGCCATCACCGCGCTGCGCCTGGTGCCGATCGCGCCCTTCGCGGTGGAAGGCGTGGTCGCCGCCGCCATCGGCATCCGCCTGCTGCCCTTCATGCTCGGCACCCTGTTCGGCATGCTGCCCGGCACCCTGGCCACCACCGTGTTCGGCGACCAGTTGCAGTCGGCCCTGCGCGATCCCTCGCGGGTGAACTACGGCCTCATCGCCGCCGCCGTCGCCGGCGTGTTCCTCATCACCCTGGCGGTGCGCCGCTGGCTGGTCTCCGAGCACCGCACCCACGCCCATGGCAACGCAGGCCAACAGCCTCGCTAACTGGCGCAACCTGGACCTCGCCCTGGGCGAGGACTGCCTGCGCATCGCCTCCTACAACGTGCATCGCTGCGTCGGCCGCGACCGCCGCTGCGACGTCGCCCGCGTCGGCCAGGTGATACGCGAGCTGGGCTGCGACATCGTCGGCCTGCAGGAGGTGGACAGCCGCTCCGACGGCCGCCACGACTCCATGCAGCTGGACTTCCTCGCCGCCCAGACCGGCATGGAGGCGGTCGCCGGCCACACCATCATTCGCCACGAAGGCAGCTACGGCAACGCCCTGCTCACCCGCCGCAAGGTGCTGGCGGTGCGCCGCCACGACCTCAGCTACCGGCGCCGCGAACCGCGCGGCGCACTGGAGGTGGACCTGGACGTGGCCGGCGAAACCGTGCGCGTCATCGTCACCCACCTCGGCCTGCGCCCAGCCGAGCGCCGCTACCAGGTACAGCAGATGCTCAGGCTGCTGCACGACATCCCGCCAGAGCAATCGGTGGTGGTGCTGGGCGACATCAACGAATGGCTGCCCATGGGCCGGCCGCTGCGCTGGCTGAACAACCTGCTCGGCCACGCCCCGGCCGAACGCTCCTTCCCCTCCGGCCTGCCGCTGTTCGCCCTGGACCGCGTCTGGGTCCGCCCGCGCCACACCCTGCTCGCCTTCGAAACTCACCGCAGCCCCTGCTCCCGCATCGCCTCCGACCACCTGCCGGTGAAAGCCATCGTCGCCCCGGCGGTACCGCCGGCCAGCGCGCTGGTGGAGCATGTGCCACCGCAGCGGCAGGCACGGTCGGCCTGAACACGAGCGCAGGCGCTGCGTCCTCCGCGTCCCTGCGGTCCTGGCTATCAAGCCGGCAGGGGCTTCGACAAGCTCAGGCCGACCGGTTGGGGTCTCCGGCCACCGGCCTTCTCTTCTCCCTGCAAGCTCTCGCGCAACCCTGCTCGCTGGCCCATGAGCCGAATGAGCCGCACAATCGGCTCACCCAATGAGCCGATTAGACCCTCGTAATCGGCTCAAAACGAGAGCCTTTCCCCAATGCACACGCCACCCAGGATCTGGCAGCAGCCCGATTGGCCTCAGTTCAGCTGGCAAGCCGAAGCGCTTGCACCCCTGCTGCGCGCCTGCACCCAGGCCCAGGGGCGACTGCTGGGCATGGCCGGCGCGATCGGCGCCGACGTCGAGGCCCAGAACAATCTGGACGCCCTGCTGCAGAACATCATCACCTCCTCTGCCATCGAGGGCGAACAGCTGAATGTCGGCTCGGTGCGCTCTTCCCTCGCCCGCCGCCTGGGCCTGGACGACAGCGGCAAACCCAGCCCCCGCAGCGAAGGCCTGGCCGAACTGTCGCTGGACGCCACCCGCCATCCCGATCAGCCGCTCACCCTGGAACGCCTCTACCGCTGGCATCGCTGGCTGTTCCCGGCCGAAGAGCTGCAGCTCCCCCGCATCCGCGTCGGCGAACTGCGCGGCGACGAAGCCATGCAGGTCGTCTCCGGCCGGCTGGACCGGCCCACCGTGCATTTCGAGGCCCCGCCGCGCGTCGGCCTGGAACAACAGCTGGATGGCTTCATCGCCTGGTTCGAACACAGCCGCGGCGATACCACGCTGGACCCCATGCTGCGCGCCGGCATCGCCCATTTCTGGTTCGTCACCCTGCACCCTTTCGACGACGGCAACGGCCGCCTCACCCGCGCCCTGACCGACCTCGCGCTGGCCCAGGACGAGCCGCAGGCAATCCGCTTCCATGCCTTGTCGGCCAGCATCCTGGAGCAGCGCGCCACCTACTACCGCATCCTCGAAACTTGCCAGAAGGGCGGACTCGATCTCACCGCATGGCTGGAGTGATTCCTGCGGACCCTGCTGCGCAGCCTGGAACAAGCCCTGCTCCGCATAGACCGGGTGCTGGCCAAGGCGCGCTTCTGGCAGCGCCACCGCCACGAGGGCCTGTCCGCCGAACAGCTCAAGGTGCTCAACCGCCTGCTGGACGGCGGCGAGCGCGGCTTCGAGGATGGCATCAGCGCTGCCCAGTACAAGGCGGTGGCGCAAGTCTCCAAGGCCACCGCCACCCGCCACCTGGCCGATCTGCTCGCCAAGGGCTGCCTGGTCCGCCTGCCGGGCGGCGGGCGCAGCACGCGGTATGAGATCAACCAGTGCGACGGTCTCCCGTCCGCACAAAGCGACCAGTAGGCCACCGCCGGGCACGCGGTTCTCATGCGTTGGGGCAGGCAATTCCGCCCAGCAACCGGAGACAGCCATGCCCAGGCATCACATCGAAGTTCCACGCACGCTCAAGCGCTCGCCGGCCAAGGCGCAGCGTACTTATGCGAAGACGCTGGAGAATGCCGAGCGGGAATACGGCCCCGGCGAACGTGCCGGGCGTACCGCGATCGCGGCGCTGAAGCACGGTTTCGAGAAGGTGGGCGACCACTGGGAAGCGAAGCAGGAACGCGGCCCCTCGGACCCGCGCGCCGAACATTCCACCGCCGAGAAGCGCCAGGGCAAGGGCGAGACCTTCGGCGGCGTGGACTACCACGGCCACACCCGCCGGGAGCTGTACGACCGCGCCCGGGATCTCGGCATCCGCGGACGTTCGAGCATGAACAAGGCGGAGCTGGCGCGGGCGATCGCCAAGCATCAGGGGTGAACGGGAGCGTCCTCCCCGCAGGCGTATCGAGGGAGGCGTATCGAGGGCGCGCCCCGCCGGGCCGCCCTCTCGTCCGGCGCCCTCGTCCTTGTGCAGTGCCTGCTCTCCGGCCTTCGCGGCAGTCCAGGCGTTCAGCGCGGGGGGAAGGATGAGCCGCGCGCCCTGTGCCAGGCGGCACGCCCGCCTGGCTGGCCGACACCCTGGCGGCTGCGGCTCAACCGTACTCCAGGTGCGTCGCCTTGCCCCAGAACACCCGGTAGGCAAAGACGGTGTAGCCGATGATGAGTGGCAGCACGATGACCACGCCGACCAGGATGAAGGTGAGCGAGCCGGGGGCGGCGGCGGCCTGCCAGACGTCCATGCGCTGCGGCACGATCCAGGGGAAGAGGCTGTAGGCGAGGCCGTGGAAGGCGAGGATGAAGATCGCCACCGTGGTGGCGAAGGGCACCCAGGCCCAGGCGTGCTTGCCCTGCGCCAGCTGGGCCGGCAGCCGGCGCAGCACTATCGCGGCGAAGACGAAAAGCACCGCGGTGATCAGCGGTATCGGCGCGAGCAGGAAGAGGTTGGGCACCTCGAACCATTTGTCGAAGATGGCGCGGCTCAGCAGCGGCGTGGCCACCGACACCGCGGCGACGCCGAAGGCGGTGAACCACAGCGCCCGCCAGCCCCAGCGCGCGGCGCGTATCTGCAGCTCGCCCTCGGTCTTGATCAGCAGCCAGCCCGCGCCCAGCAGGCAGTAGCCAGCGGTAAGGCCAAGGCCGATGAAGGCGGCGAAGAGCATGTTGATGGCGCTGCGCTCGAAGCCCACCACCAGCAGGCCGACCATGTAGCCCTGCGCCAGCGCGGCGATCAGCGAGCCGGCGCAGAAGGCGCGGTTCCACCACGGCTTGTGGTGGGCCTGGGCCTTGACGCGGAAATCGAAGGCGACGCCGCGCAGGATCAGCCCCAGCAGCATCGCCGCCACCGGCAGGTAGAGCGCGCCCATGACGACACCGTGGGCAAGCGGAAAGGCGGTCAGCAGCACGCCCACGCCCAGCACCAGCCAGGTTTCGTTGGCATCCCAGAAGGGACCGATGGAGGCGACCATGATGTCCTTGTCGTGCTCGTCGGCAATGCCCAGCAGCGCACCCAGGCCGAGGTCGTAGCCGTCCAGCACCACGTAGATGAGGATGGCCAGCCCCATCACCACCAGGAACACCAGCGGCAGCCAGCCGGCGGGTTGGCTCAGGTCAGGCATCGCGTCTCTCCTCTGGCGAACGGGCGCCGTCATTCCCGGGCGCGGCGCCGTGTTGGGCGCGCTCCTTGTCGGCCACGCCGACGCCGGCGTGGAAGGGGTCGGCGACCGGGTTCATCTGCTTGGGCTGCTCGCTCTCGCCGGCTTTCTTCGCCAGGTGGAAGATCACCGAGATGAAGGCTGTCAGCAGCACCGCGTAGAGGCTGAGGTACATCGCCAGGGTGAGGCCGATGCGGCCGGCCGGGGTGGCTGTGGCGGCATCCGCCGTCCTGAGCACGCCATGCACCAGCCAGGGCTGGCGGCCGATCTCGGTGACGTACCAGCCAGCCACCAGCGCCACCCAGCCGGAGAAGGTCATCGCCACCAGCACGCCCAGGGCGAAGCGGCCAGGCTCGCCGCGGCGCTTGATCTGCAACGCCGACAGCCAGGAGATGGCCAGCATCAGCAGGCCGACGCCCACCATCAGCCGGAAGGCGAAGAACACCGGCTTCACCGGCGGATGCTCGCCGACGAAATCGTTGAGGCCGCGGATCTCGGCGTCCAGGGAGTGCCCCAGGTAGAGCGAGGCCAGGCCGGGAATGGCGATCTCGTAGCGGTTGCTGCGGCTGGCTTCATCGGGCACCGCGAACAGCACCGCGGCGGCGCCGCGCTGGGTCTCCCAGATGCCCTCCATGGCCGCCAGCTTGGCCGGCTGGTGGTGCAGGGTGTTGAGGCCATGCAGGTCACCGACCAGGATCTGCAGCGGGATCAGGAGGGCCGCCAGCCGCACCCCGGTGCCGAGCGCGACCCGCACGTCGCCCCCTCGGTCGCCGCGGCGCCAGCGCCAGGCGGAGATGCCGGCGACCAGGAAGGCGGTGGTGAGGCCGGAGGCCAGCAGCATGTGGGTAAAGCGGTAGGGAAAGGACGGGCTGAACAGGATGGCCAGCCAGTCGGTGGGGTGGGCGCGGCCGTCTATCATCTCGAAGCCCACCGGCGTCTGCATCCAGGAGTTCAGCGCCAGGATCCAGAAGGCCGACAGCGTGGTGCCGGCGGCCACCAGGAAGGTGGAGAGGATGTGCACCCGGCGGCTCACCCGCTTGGTGCCGAACAGCATGATGCCGAGGAAGCTCGCCTCCAGGAAAAAGGCGGTGAGCACCTCGTAGGCCAGCAGCGGCCCGGCGATGTTGCCCACGGTTTCCATGTAGCCCGGCCAGTTGGTGCCGAACTGGAAGCTCATGGTGACGCCGGTGACGATGCCCAGCGCAAATGTCAGCGCGAAGATCTTGACCCAGAAGCGGTAGGCCCCCATCCACGATTCGTCGCCGCTGCGGTCGTAGCGCAGGCGGAAGTAGAGCAGTACCCAGGCGAGCGAGATGGTGATCGCCGGGAACAGGATGTGGAAGGTGATGTTGGCGGCGAACTGCAGCCGCGACAGCAGGACCGGGTCCAGGCTCTCCATCGCAGCCCTACTCCTCGCGCACCGCGATTTCCGGGAGGGTGGCGTGGGTGTGCTCGTACAGGTCCTGACAGGGCACGCAGCGCGCCGCCGCCGGCTGGGCCTCCAGGCGGGCGAAGGGGATGTCGTCGCCGCAATCGATGCAGATGCCGGCTTCGCCGGCGGCGATGCGGGCGCGGGCGGCCTCGATGTCGCGCAGCTCGCGCACCTCGCGCGCCACCGCGGCGTTCTCGTTGTCGCGCAGCAGTTCGAGGTCGGCCTGGTCGGCGGCGTCACCCACCGCGGCGCTCGCCCCCGGCTCGCTGCTGGCGCGGAGGCGATCCACATGCTCATGCACCCCGGACTTCACCGCCTGCTCGCGTTTGTCCAGCAACTCGCACAAGGCGCGCAACTGCTGCTCGCTCAATTCGCTCATATCGTTCCTCCTTCACGGTGGCGCTGCCGCCGGGCACCCTGCCCCCCGGACTTTCGCCTGGTCCCGGCCTGAGCAAGCCGGGTGCCCACCGTGCCCCATGAAACCGCCGCAGCCGGCGGGCGACGGCCCGGTGCCGCCTAATCGTTCTAGTCCATGCCGCCCGATCTGCCCGCCCGGTATTTTTCAACTACGCCGCGCCTACCGTGGCGACGCGCTTTCCGCCCCCCGCCGCAGCGGTAGTTTTTTCTCGGGCGTGCACTTTTTTCAGTACCGGCAGGGACGCTTCGCCCAGCGTGTGGCGACCGTGGCGGCCGGGGTGGACGGCGCCACCGGGGCGCGCGTCTCGCCGCCAGCCCCGCCCCGTGCGGGCCCGCCTTGCGGCGCCGCCGCAGGCGCACCACCCTTCGCGCCGGAGCGACGGGCGGCGGCACGGCGGGTCTCCATGTTGCTATGCAACGTAACGTGGCCCCCTCGGGCTGCTGAGCGCGGGGCGCCAAGCCCTGCCCTCCTTCCACTCACCTCAGGAGATCAGACCATGGCCCAGACTTCTTCGGCGCAGCCCGATTCCACTGCCCGCGGCGCCCTCGCCGGCAATTTCGCGGCGACCGCCCTGCGGGGCCTCAGCCAGTTCTACGACCTTCAGGCCGCCACCGCCCGCATCATGCTGCGGACCCAGTTGCGCGCGCTGTCCGCCATCGGCCTGCCGGACTACTCCCGCCTGCTGCAGGTGGCGGACGACCGCGCCCTCACCCTGTTCTCCGCCGGCACCGACAACGCGCTGCGCTTCGCCGGCCAGGCGGATGACACCCTGGGGCAGATCCACAGCCATTTCTCGCGCCTGCTCGAGCAGCAGGCCATCGGCTTCACCGAGCGCTGGCAGAGCGGCCTGGCGGAGTTGCAGCAGCAGGCCAGCGAAAGCCTGCAGGAGCTGCAGGAACTGGCCCGCCAGCAGGCGGACGAGATGGCCCGCGCCAGCGACTCCCTCACCGACATGACCCAGGCCACACTGCGCGAAGGCGGCGAGCAGTTCCGCGCCACCGTGCGCCAGGGCCTGGAGCACAGCCGCGAGCTGGCCAGCCAGCAGGTGGAGGCGCTGCGCCGCGGCGGCGAGCGCATCAACGAGAACGCCCGCAACGCGCTGCGCGAAGGTGCGGAAGCGGCCAGCCAGGCGGGCGAGCGGGCAGCCAAGGCGGGCAAGGCGGCTTAAGGCGGCAGACTGAGCGGCGGCCATGCGGACAGGCCCTGGTTTCCCGCCAGCAACAAGGGCGGGTAGCGGAGCTCATCCCGATCAGGCGCAGTCGCGGCCACCCTCCGCGCCCTGCCCCACCCAGGTGTCGCCCGCCTGCTGGCGGGCAAACGCCGGGCCGGGATCCCCCCCGGAATCCCGGCCATTTCCGGCGACACCGGCTTTCACGCCGGTCCGGAACGCCTCCCGCGCCCCGGCACGGGGGCGCCCACCCCCGTTTCCCCCCCTCTTGTCCTTGTTGTCCTTGTTCCTGTGCCACTGGGCGCCGCGGCGGCCGCGCCGCTGGTGCCGGCTCCACCGCCACGCGGGGTCGCTGGGCTGAGTGTCGCAGTCTTCGTGCCCGCCGCCGGCCCAGCGGCCCGCCTGGGCTTGCTCCGCCCCCCCGCGCTGCGGCGGCGCCGTTTGCTGCCGGGCGACGGCGGCGGGTCCTCGGCGGAATCCGGCTGCAGCCCGCCCTCTATCACCCGCAGAGGCGGACGGCCGTTGGCGGAGCGCGCCGCGGCCAGCCGGGCGGCCTTCGCCCGCCGGGCCGCCTTGCGGACATCGGCAGCCAGGGGCGGCCGGCAGCTTGCTGCCTGCTCGGCCGCGGCGGGCTGCGCGGCGTTGGCCCGTCGCAGCGCGGTCACTTTGGCATGCAGGCTGGCAGACGAAGAAAGGGATGCCGGCGAGCCCGGAATACGTCCGCGCCTGGCCGGCTTGGCGGCATTCAGGGGGGAAGCCTTGGCGGGCCGCTTGAGGCTGGGCTGGGGCGCCGCCCGGCCGGAGAGCCGGGGGCTCGAAGCGGCGGTTTTGCGGGCCCCGACCGGGACCACCCCCGCCGCCACCCCCGCACGGCCGGATTTCGCCGCCGGGCCGGCACCCTTGCCGCGCGCTTTGGCGGCCCCCCTGCCGCGGATGGCAGGCTGGCAGGCGGGCGCTTGGGCCGGCGCCTGCGCCGCTGCAGCGGCATCGCCTCTGGGCGCCACCGCATGCTCGGTGGCGATCAGCCACTCGCGCATCGCCTGCGACCACCACCACGCCGCCGGGGCCAGCATGAAGCCCCAGGCGCGCAGGGTGGCGCCGGCGGGGGTGCGTGTTTCGGGGCCGCGCCAGACCACGTAGACGCGCTCGTCGGCGATGCCGGCGCGGGCGATGCGTTCGCGCATCGGCGCCAGTTGCTCGTCGTCGCTGACCAGGCAATGAACGGTACAGGGCATCTCCACCTCCTGCCGCCAGCCAGGGCGGCGCCGGAACGCTTGCCCGGTGAGCGCAGCATGTTCCGCGCCAGTTGCGCCCGGCCTCACATCAGGAGACGAAATCCGGCGCCGAGCACGGTGCCGTAAACCGCGTGCGCCGCCAGCGCGACCAAGGGCGTACGGTAACCATAGTTGAGCGCGAGGAAACCTGGCGGCTCGAGACGCCTGCGCACGCCGGCGCCATCGTGTTCCGACGCCAGCCGGGGGTGAATATGGGAAAGCACCGGCAGGAATACGGTAAGACTTACCAGCCCATGCACCAGCCCGGCCACCAGCCCGGCCGACCAGCCGGCACCGCTGCCGCCGAAGGCGAAGGCGAAGTAGTAGAGGAAGGCGATGAGGCAGCCGCCGGCGAAGTTCAGCAGGAAGCCCAGCAGGCTGGCGGACTCGCGGTCGCCGGTGAACAGCGAGCCCAGCAGCAGCGGCAGATCCAGCCGCGACCAGCCGCGGAACTGGCTGACGAACATCAGCGAGCTCATGGCCAGGGTGGCGATCACCGCCCACACCAGGATGCCCAGCACCGCCAGCGCCACGTCCACCTCCATTGCCGCCTGCATCGAAAGTCGCTCCGTTTCGCTCATGGTTCCTCCCGCTCCGCTTGTGTATCGCCGCCGGACAGGCCGTCTTCCGGGAAGCCGGCGAGGCCGCCGTGGTATGCGCGGCGGCGCCCACCCGCGCCGGAGTCGCGGCCGTCGCCCTCGGGCGCGGTGGCCAGCGCCAGCGCCGCCACCACCAGGCCGACGTGGCTGAAGGCCTGGGGAAAGTTGCCCGCAGGCTCGCCGCTGTCCGGGGCGATGCCTTCGGCCAGCAGCCCGAGATCGTTGGCGCGGGCCGCCAGCCGCTCGAAAATGTCGCGGGCGCGCGGGTACTCGCCCAGCCGCACCAGGTAATCCACCTGCCAGTAGCTGCACAGCAGGAAGGTTTCGTCGGCGCCGCCGACGCCGTCGTACTCGCTGCCCGGGGGATAGCGGTACAGCAGTTCGCCGCTGGCCAGCTGCCGCTGGATGAGCGTCCAGGTGCCACGCATGCGCGGGTGGTCCGCCGGCAGGTAGCCGTATCGGGGAAGCAGCAGCAGGCTGGCATCCGGCGCGGTGCCGCCGTAGTAGCCGACGTAGCTGCCGAGGTCGGCGTTGTAGCCGTGGGTTTCGATGTCATCGCGGATGGCGGCACGCTCGGCGCGCCAGGCTTCTTCGTCCAGTTCCAGGCCGAGCTGGCCATGCACCGCCAGCAGCGCATCCAGCGCCACCCAGCACATCACCTTGGAGTGGGTGTTGTGGCGCCGCGGCAGGCGGATTTCCCAGATGCCGTTGTCCGGCTCGCGCCAGTGCCGGCGCACCGCCTCGCCCAGGTCCAGCAGCAGGCGGCGCTCGTGGCCGTCCAGCTCGCCGCCCTGCTCCACGTAGCGCCGGGCGGTGAGCAGCACCTCGCCGTAAATGTCGAGCTGCAGTTGCTCCGACGCGGCGTTGCCGATGCGCACCGGCCCCAAGCCGCGGTAGCCCTCCAGCCGGGCGATGTCCTCCCGCGGCACCGGGTTGCCATGCACGTCGTACATCACATCCACCCGCGGCCGGGTGAGCCGGGTGGCGTGCAGCAGCCAGTCGATGAAGGCGGCGCTCTCGCTGCGGAAGCCGAGATCCAGCAGGCATTGCAGCAGCATGGAGGTGTCGCGCAGCCAGCAGTAGCGGTAGTCCCAGTTGCGCTCGCCGCCCTGGTGCACCGGCAGCGAGGTGGTGGCCGCCGCCACCACCGCGCCGGAGAGCCGGTAGGTGAGCAGCTTCAGGGTGATGCAGCTGCGCAGCACCGCCTCCCGGTAGGGTCCGCGGTAGGCGCTCTTGCCCGCCCATTGCATCCACCAGCGGCGGGTGCCGGCGATGCGGCCGCTCACCTCGCTGGCGGGCGGCAGCACACAGATGCCGTTGCCGCTCCAGACCATCGCCAGCCGGCAGCAGTCGCCTTCGCGCAGCAGCATCTGGCCGCGCAGGCGGGCGCCGCCGGCTTCCGCCCGCAGGTCCATGTCGCCGTACAGGTAGAGGGCGCCGGTGCCCTGGTTGCGGTAGCGGCCGCCGGGGTCGACCTCGCAATACCAGCCCAGCCGGCCGCGCCGCCGCAGCCTTACCCCGCGGGCGCCATAGCCGGGGCGCGGTTCGAACTCGGCCTGCAGCCTCACCTCCCCTTCCACGCATTCGGCCAGGCGCAGGAGTTCGTGCTGGGGTTGCAATTCCTCGCCGCCGCTGTCCTCCGGCAACAGGCTCATCGCCTCGGTGACCTTGAGGATGCCGTCGCGGCAGTGGTAGGTGGTGACCAGCACCGCCGAGTCGCCGTCGTAGCGCCGGCGGCAGGAAAGGATGTCCGCCGGCCGCAGCAGGTAGCGGCCGCCGCGCGCCTTGTCCAGCAGCGCGGCGAACACCGAGGGCGCGGAGAAGTGGGGCAGGCACAGCCAGTCGATGGAGCCGGTGCGCGACACCAGCGCGACGCTGCGGCAGTCGCCGATGAGGGCGTAATCGCCGATGGCCGGATAGGGTTCGGCAGCAGCGGGATCGCGCACCAGGGCGCCTGAGTCGGCCTGCGGGTCCGGGCCGGGGGCGGAGGGGGAGACAGAGGCTGACATGCGCGCCGGGCCTGCAAACCGCGGGCCCGGCCGCAAGCGCGGGAACGTCGCTTGCACCCCCTGCCGCAAGCCTTTCGAGGAGCACGGCATGACACGGACTGTGGGCGACTATCTGCTGGAACGCCTTTCGGCATGGGGGGTCCGGCGCATCTATGGTTATCCCGGCGACGGCATCAACGGCATCATGGGCGCCTTCGGCCGCCTCACTGCCAGCACCGCGGACAAGCCGGACGAGGGCATGCGCTTCATCCAGGCCGGCCACGAGGAGCTGGCCGCCTTCATGGCCTGCGCCCATGCCAAGTTCACCGGCGAGGTCGGCGTCTGCCTGGCCACATCCGGACCGGGCGCCATCCACCTGCTGAACGGCCTCTACGATGCCAGCCTGGACCACCAGCCGGTGGTGGCCATCGTCGGCCAGCAGAAGCGCTCCGCCATCGGCGGCGACTACCAGCAGGAGGTGGATCTCATCTCCCTGTTCAAGGACGTCGCCCACGAGTTCGTGCACATGGCGACCACGCCGGAGCAGGTGCGCCACCTGGTGGACCGGGCGATGCGCATCGCCCGCGACCGCCGCGCCGTCACCTGCATCATCTTCCCCAACGACGTGCAGGAGCTGCCCGCCGCCGAGCCGCCGCGCGAGCATGGCACGGTGCATACCGGCATCGGCCACACCGCCCTCGGCCAGGTGCCGGCGGCAGCCGAACTGCTGCGCGCGGCGGACATCCTCAACCGCGGCAAGAAGGTGGCGATGCTGGTGGGCGCCGGTGCGCTGGGTGCCACCGAGGAGCTGATCGCGGTGGCCGACCGCCTGGGCGCCGGGGTGGCCAAGGCGCTGCTGGGCAAGGCGGCGATGCCGGACGACCTGCCCTACGTCACCGGTGCCATCGGCCTGCTCGGCACCAAGCCGAGCTGGGACCTGATGAACGCCTGCGACACCCTGCTGATGGTCGGCTCCGGCTTTCCCTACAGCGAATTCCTGCCGCCGGAGGGCAAGGCGCGCGGCGTGCAGATCGACATCGACCCGCGCATGATCGGCCTGCGCTACCCGATGGAACTCGGCCTGGTGGGCGACAGCCGCGAAACCCTGCGCGCCCTGCTGCCGCTGCTGGAACAGAAGGACGCCGCCGGCTGGCGCAAGGACATCACCGGCTGGGTGGACCGTTGGTGGCGGGTGATGGAGGGCCGCGCGCTGAACCCGGGCGAGCCGGTGAATCCGCAGCGGGTGTTCTGGGAGCTGTCGCCGCGGCTGCCTGCGGACAGCATCCTCACCTGCGACTCCGGCAGCGCCGCCAACTGGTACGCCCGCGACATCCAGCTCAAGCGCGGCATGATGGGCTCGCTGTCCGGCGGCCTCGCCACCATGGGGCCGGCGGTGCCCTACGCCCTCGCCGCCAAGTTCGCCCATCCGCAGCGGCCGGTGATTGCCCTGGTGGGCGACGGCGCCATGCAGATGAACGGCATCACCGGCCTCATCAGCATCGCCCGCCACTGGCGCGAGTGGAGCGACCCGCGGCTGGTGGTGATGGTGCTGAACAATGGCGACCTCAACGAAGTCACCTGGGAACAGCGCGCGCTGGGCGGCGACCCGCGCTTCGCCGACGCCCAGGAGGTACCCGCCTTCCCCTATGCCGAATACGCCCGCCTGCTGGGCCTGGAGGGCATACGGGTGGACCGGCCGGAGCAAGTCGCGCCCGCCTGGGACGCCGCCTTCGCCGCCGACCGGCCAGCGCTGGTGGAGATGGTGACCGATCCCAACATCCCGCCGATTCCGCCCCACCTCACCGCCAAGCAGACCCTAGCCTACTTCTCCGCCCTGCGCGGCGACCCGGACGCCAAGGCGCTCATCCTCGCCTCGCTGCGCGAAACCTGGGAACACCTCTTCCCCATCGGCAAGGGTTGAAGCCCAGGACCGCGGGCAGAGGCCCGACCTTTTCACCCGCACGGAGCGACCCACGATGAGCGAACCGATAGGCAAGACCCGCTGGGCCATCGCCGAAGGCTATCTGCCGGTGCCGCGCGGCGACGCCAGCCGCCAGCTCGCCAGCCACGAAACCGCCTGCCTGCTCAACACCGGCGACGACGATGCCCACGTGCGCATCACCCTCTACTTCACCGACCGCGAGCCCGCCGGCCCCTACCGCGTCACCGTGCCGGCGCGGCGCACCTTGCACCTGCGCTTCAACGACCTGCGCGAGCCGGAACCGGTACCGCTGGATACCGACTACGCCAGCCTCATCGAATCCGACCGCCCCATCGTCGTCCAGCACACCCGGCTGGACGCCCGCCAGGCCGAACTCGCGCTGCTCAGCACCCTGGCCTACGCGGGCTGAACGGCCGCGACCCACCGTTCCACGGCCCCAGCCCGCGCCGCCCCACGCTCCCGGAGAACCCGACCATGCCGCCCCCAAGCCTGCCTTACCGCCTCGCCCCCGCCATCCTGGATACCTTCGGCCCAGCCTCGCTGCCACCGCTCCCGCTACTACCCCGCGCGCTCGCCGGCCCGGCTGGCTGGAGCCTGCTGCAGACCCGCTTCGCCGGTGAACCCGGCGGCACCGGCGCGATGCCGGAGGAAGCCCCCCGCCGCAGCAGCAGCGCCGCCGACCTCGCCTCCCGCGAAGCCGCCGAACGCCGCCACCGCATCGTCATCGTCGGCGGCGGCGCCGGCGGGCTGGAGCTGGCCGCCCGCCTGGGCGACGACGCCGGCCGCCACGGCAAGGCGGAGATCGTGCTGGTGGACGCGGTGCTCACCCACATGTGGAAGCCGCTGCTGCACGAGGTGGCCGCCGGCACCCTGGGGCCGCAGGAAAACGAGCTCAACTTCCTGCAGCAAGCCCGCCGCCACCACTTCCGCTTCCACCTCGGCCGCCTGGAAACGGTGGACAGGGAAGCCAGGCAGATCTGGCTCGCCCCGCTGGTGGACGAAGCAGGCATGGAGGTGGCCCCGCGCCGGCCGCTGGCCTACGACACCCTGGTGATCGCCATCGGCGCCATCGACAACGACTTCGGCACCCCCGGTGTGCGCGCTCACAGCCTGTCGCTCAACAGCATGGAAGAAGCCCAGCGCTTCCACCGCCGCCTCCTCGCCCTGTGCGCCCGCGCCGAGATGAGCACCGGCGAGGCGGTGCGCATCGCCATCGTCGGCGGCGGCGCCACCGGCGTGGAGCTGGCAGCCGAGCTCGCTGGCGCGGCCGACGAGATCGCCTCCTACGGCATGCAGCTGCGCGAGCTGCGCCTGCCGCTGCAGATCGCCCTGCTCGAGGCCGGCGACAAGCTGCTCGCCGCCTTGCCGGACGATATCGCCGCCAAGGCCGGCGACGACCTGCGCGGCCGCGGGGTGGACATCCGCCTCGGCGCCCGCGTCGCCGAGGTGCGGGCAGATTGCGTGATGCTGAAGGGCGGCGAGCGCATCCCCGCCGACCTCACCGTGTGGGCCGCCGGCGTGCAGGGCCCGGAAGTGCTGGAGGGCCTGGACGGGCTGGAGACCAACCGGCGCCGACAGCTGGTCGTCCACCCCACGCTGCAGACCACCCGCGACGCCAACATCTTCGCCCTCGGCGACTGCGCCGCCTGCCAGCCTGACCCGGACGCCCCGCCGGTGCCGCCCAAAGCCCAGGCCGCCCAGCAGCAGGCCGAACTGCTGGCGCGCTCGCTGCAGCGCCACGTCGCTGGCAAGTCGCTGCTCGAATTCCACTACCAGGAACGCGGCAACCTCATCTCCCTGGGCCGCGACAAGGCCATCGGCAACGTCGAAGCCCCCACCGGCCGCCTCCATCTCCACGGCCGCTCCGCCCGCCTCGGCTACTGGGTGCTCTACCGCAAACACCTCTCGGTGCTGCTCGGCGGCCTGCGCACCGCCTTCGTCACCCTGGGCCAATGGCTGAGCAAGCGCTCCCAGCCGAAGGTGAAGTTGCATTGAGGCAGGGCGGCGCCGCATCCGCCGGAAGCCGCCTCGAGCGCCCACCACGCCTGCCATCGCCCCACAGGAACCCCGCCGCGCTGCGGTAGAATCTGTCACAAAGCAGATACAAATCGTGGCAGTCAAAGGTGGCGTGCAATGGCGTTTTTTCCGGTATTTCTCTCAGTCGTGCTGGTCGTCCGCAATCAGGAGGCACGGCTCGAGGAAATGCTCTCGGCGGCGGTGGGCAGCATCTCCCCCCTGGTGGGCGACCACGAGATCATCGTCGTAGACAACGCATCCACCGACGGTAGCGTGGCCGAGCTGAAGCGGCTGACCAGCGAGAACGGGCTGCCGAACCTGCAGGTGTACGCGCTGACGAAGGAAGTGGATGCGGACACCGCCTCCTGGGTCGGTCTGGAAAACGCGCTGGGCGATTTCGTCGCCGTCATCGACCCGCTCGCCGATGACATCGCCTTCCTGCCGCAGATGCTGGACAAGGCCGTCTCCGGCGCCGACGTCGTCTTCGCCACCAACGAGCAGCGGCCGCGGCAGTCCCTGGCCTATGCGCTGGCCTACTCCGTCTTCAACCGTCTGTACAAATTCTTCAACGGAATCCACCTTGCCAACGAGGCGCCGCAGTACCGGGTACTGAGCAAGCGGGTGATCAATTTCATCCTGCAGCACCCCCAGCCCTCCATCACCTATCGCCATCTGCCGGCCACCGGCGGCTTTGCGCGGGTGAACCTGCGCTACAGCGCGCCGCCGCGCGCCACCGCGGCCAAGCCCCTGGGCGAGAGCATAGGCAGGGGAACACGGCTGCTGGTGTCCACCACCCGGGCGCCGATGCGGCTGGTCATGGGGCTATCCCTGTTCGGCGCGGTCGCCAACGTGCTCTATTCCATCTACGTGCTGGCGGTGGCGCTGCTCAATCCCAATGTGGCGGCCGGCTGGGTGAGCCTGTCGCTGCAGCAGTCAGGCATGTTCCTGCTGATCTCCCTGGTGCTGCTGGTGCTGGGCGAGTACATCCTGCACATGGCCAGCCTGTCCACCGAAGGGCCGCCGTATCACGTCGCCCAGGAGTTCACCAGCGCCCGGCTGACGCGGCAGGAGAAGCTCAACGTGGAGGACGCTTCCGCCGAGCGCGGGCGCGTCGTCTTCGGCGCTGCGGGACGCCCGGCGTGACCCTGCAGGCGTTCGACGCCGTCGTCGTCGGTGGTGGGTTCTACGGCGCCGCGATTGCGGTCTACCTGGCACGCAGCCGCGGCTTCGGAAGGGTGCTGCTGGTCGAGCGCGGGCAGGCCCTGCTGACGCGCGCCTCGTATCACAACCAGGCTCGTGTCCATAACGGCTATCACTACCCGCGCAGTTTCACCACCGCTTACCGCAGCCGGGTGAACCTGCCGCGCTTCGTCAGCGACTGGCCGGCGGCGGTACGTACCGACTTCACCAAGCTGTATGCCATCGCCCGACGCAACTCCAAGGTGACGAGCCGCCAGTTCGAGCGTTTCTGCCGAGACATCGGCGCCCGCATCGAGGCGGCCCCCGCCACCCTGGCCAGTCTTTTCAACCCGCACTTCATCGAGCGCACCTACCTGGTCGAGGAGTACGCCTTCGATGCCTGCGTATTGCGTGCCTGGGCGGAGCGGGAACTGCGGGAAAGCGGCGTCGAGGTCCGGCTGGCAACGCAGGCTCTCGCGGTGGACGCGGCCCCGGCGGGCGGGCTGACGGTGACGCTGACGGGCGGGGCAGACGCTTACCAGGTTCACACATTCGGTGTATTCAACTGCACCTACAGCGGGCTCAACCAGCTGGGCGGCAGTTTCGGCACCACCCGCACCGGCCTGAAGCACGAACTGACGGAGATGGCCCTGATGGACGTGCCGGCGCCGTTCAAGGACCTGGGGGTGACGGTGATGGACGGCCCCTTCTTCTCCTTGATGCCCTTCCCGGCGCGCGGGCTGCACACCCTCTCCCATGTCCGCTACACGCCTCACCTGCAGTGGGAGGACGAGCCCGGGCTGGACCCCTACCGCCGCATGCAGGACTACGGACGTGCGAGCCGGGCCGATCGCATGGTGCGCGACGTCGCCCGTTACATGCCGCTGGTGGCGCAGGCCCGCCATGTGGATTCGCTGTTCGAGGTGAAGACGGTCCTGCAGAAAAACGAAGGCGACGACGGCCGCCCCATCCTGTTCGAACGCCACGCCGGATTGCCGGGGGCGTATTCCATCCTCGGCGGCAAGATCGACAACATCTATGACGTCCTGGAGAAGCTGGAGAGCGAACCGCTGCTTTCCGCCTCCGGGGCCAGGGAGCACTCAACATGAACGCACTGATCGGCCATACCGGCTTCGTCGGTGGCACCTTGCTGCGGCAGGCGGCATTCGATGCCCTGTACCGCTCCACCGACATCCATGAGATCCGGGGACGCAGCTTCGATCTCGTGGTCTGCGCCGGCGCCCCGGCGCAGAAGTGGATCGCCAACAAGGAACCGGAAGCCGACCTCGCCAGCATCAACGGCCTGATCGGCCACCTGGACAAGATCGAGTGCAAGACCTTCGTGCTGATCAGCACCGTGGACGTGTTCAAGCAGCCGCTGGAGGTGGATGAAGCCTCGCCGGTCATCGAGGACGGCCTGCATGCCTACGGACTGCATCGCCGCCTGCTGGAGCAGTTCGTCGAGCGCCGCTTCGAGCGCCATCTCGTCGTGCGCCTGCCCGGCCTGGTCGGCCCCGGGCTGCGCAAGAACGTAATCTTCGACTTCCTCAACGACAACAACCTGCACGCCATCGATAGCCGCGGCGTCTTCCAGTTCTACCCCATGGTCAACCTCTGGCAGGACCTGCAGACGGCCCTGCAGGCCGGGCTGTCGCTGCTGCACCTGACGGCGGAGCCGGTGAGCGTGGCCACCATCGCCGGTAGCGGCTTCGGCCGCCGTTTCGAGCAGGCGCTGGGCAACCCGCCGGCACGCTACGACATGCGCAGCCGCCATGCTGCCTTGTTCGGCGGCCACGGCAACTACCAATACGACCTGCGCGAAACGCTGCTGGCGGTGCGTGCCTACGCCCAGTCGGAACCGCGCAAGCCCAAGGCGGAGACGCCGGCATGAGGCTGTCCATCTCCAACATTGCCTGGGACATCGAGGAAGATGGCGCGGTCGCCGCGCTGCTGCGCCAGCGCAAGGTGGATGCGATCGACATCGCCCCCGGCAAGTATTTTCCCGATCCCGCACGGGCCACCGATGCCCAGATCCACGCCGTGCGCCAGTGGTGGGCGGAGCAGGAGATCGAGATCACCGGCATGCAGGCCCTGCTGTTCGGCACCCAGGGCCTCAATGTCTTCGGCCCCGCCGCCACCCAGGACGCCATGCTTGCCCACCTGGAGGCGGTCTGCCGCATCGGCGGCGGCCTCGGCGCGACGCACCTGGTCTTCGGCTCGCCGAAGAACCGTGACCGCAGCGGGATGAGCGACAGCGCAGCCACGGACATGGCATGCGCCTTCTTCTCCCGCCTGGGCGATGCCGCTGCCCGCCACGGCGTGGTGATCTGCCTGGAGCCCAACCCCGCTGCCTACGGCGCCAACTTCATGACCACCAGCGCGGAAACCGCCGCGGTGGTGCGCGCCATCGGCCATGCCGCCATCCGCATGCAGTTCGACGTCGGCGCCGTCACCATGAACGGCGAGGATGCCGCCGAGGTCGTGCAGCGCTGCGGCGACCTCGTCGCGCATGTACATGCCAGCGAGCCTGGCCTGAAAACCCTGGGCGACGGCGGCAGCGACCACCAGCGCGCCGCAGCGGCGCTGCTGGCCAGCCTGCCCCAGCATGTGGTCTGCATCGAAATGCTGGCCAGCGAGAGCGAGCCCCATCTTTCCGCCATAGGCCGGGCCCTCGACCTGGCCGACGCGGCCTACCGGGCCGCCGGAGCCTAGCCTCATGAAGTGGCTCATCCTCGTCCTCGGCATCCTCGCCAACGCGTCCGCCAGCGTGCTGGTGAAGTACGCGATGCTGCCGCCGCGCCGTTTCCCCTCGCTGTCCGACCCGCTGGCGGCGCTCGGCAACTGGCCCTTCTGGCTGGGCCTTGCCCTCTATGGCGGCGCCTTCCTGCTGTACGCGGCCGCGCTCGCCCGGCTGCCGCTCAATGTCGCCCACCCCATCCTGACCTCCGGCGCCGTGGCCACCGTGGCGCTCTTCTCCGTGGTGCTGTTCAGCGAGCCTTTCCACTGGACCACCGCGGTGGGCGTCCTGCTGGTGATTGCCGGCGTCTGCCTGATCACCCTTCGTGTTGCCTGAACTCCTGCAAGAAAAAATGACTCCATCCACCCCGCCAGCGCTGCCCGGATCCGCCACCTGGGAAGTACCCGCCTTCGACATCGCCCTGTGGCCGGGCCGCAGCCAGCCCTGGTGCGTGGTGATTCCGGTGATCAACGAGGGCGAGCGCATCCGCAACCTCCTGCGCCGGATGGCGGCGCTCTCCGTTTCGGCGATGGCCGACATCATCATCGTCGATGGCGGCAGCAAGGACGGCTCGCTGGCCCTGGAAGCGCTGCAGGCGCAAGGCGTGCGGGGCCTGCTGGTCAAGACCGGGCCGGGCAAGTTGAGCGCCCAGCTGCGCTGCGCCTACGCCTTCGCGCTGCAACAGGGCTACGCGGGCATCGTCACCATAGATGGCAACGACAAGGACGACCCGGAGGGGATTCCGCGCTTCATCGAAGCGCTGAAGGCAGGCTACGACTTCGTCCAGGGCTCGCGCTTCGTGCCCGGCGGCGTGGCGGAGAACACGCCGCGCTCGCGCGACTGGGCGATCCGCTTCATCCACGCCCCCATGCTGAGCCTGGCCTCCGGCTTCCGGTGGACCGACACCACCCAGGGCTTCCGCGCCTACAGCCGCCGCATGCTGCTGGACCCGAGGGTGGCACCGTTCCGCGACGTCTTCCTCACTTACGAACTGCTGGCCTACCTCTCCTATCGCGGCCCCCGGCTCGGCTTCCGCTGCATCGAGCTGCCCTCGATCCGGCGCTATCCGAAGGGCGAGGTGCCGACCAAGATTTCCAGCGTGCGCGGCAACCTCTCCGTCTTCAAGGTGCTGGTGGCCGCCTGCCTGGGCCACTTCAATCCCACCAGCGACGGGAAAGCCTGATGCCCCCGCGCCGGCCGCAGCATTCGCGCCGCCGGCCCGCCCGCCGTGGATTGTCCGCGGAAACAAGCAGCACCGATCCTGAAGCCCAAAAGATGAACCCGGCAAGAACCATAACAAACCGCCTTATCGCTGCCTTCGCCCTGCTGCTGGCCGCCGTCAACGCCTTCCTGCAGAACTTCCCGGGGAATTTTTCCCTGAACGGTGGTTTCTTCACCTTCAGCGACCCCTTCCACCAGGGCGAGCATTTCGCCTTCGCCCAATCGCTGAAAGGCTCGTCGCAAACGGTGGACGCGCTGTCCATCCATGGTGCGCTGGATTTCATTCCCAGCCTCATCGGCGCGCAGCTCTGGGGCAGCGACCATCACTTCATTCCCACCTTCGCCATCTATGCGCTGCTGGGAACGCTTGCTGCCCTGCTGCTGTTCCTGATCCCTGGCGCCAGCCAGGACGCCGCCCGCCGGCGCGGCTCCCTCTTTGGCCTGATGCTGATTGGCGGCGTGGCGGTGGGCTACCGGGATTTCTTCCTGCTCGTTTCGCTGTGCGCCTTCTACGCCCTGCTCGCGACCGGGCTCCGACCCGGCTGGCGAACCGCGCTCCAGCTCCTGTTCGGCCTCTCCACCGCCTTCGGCTTGTACTGGTCCTTCGACCGCGGCCTCGCCGCCACGGTCTCGCTGGGCGCGGCCACCCTTTATCTCGCTTGGGCGGACAGGCGCTTCGTGCTGTCGCTGCTCTCCTTCGCCGCCGGCCTGGTGCTCCTCGCCAACCTGAACGACGTTTTCTCGCCGCGGGCTCTCATCGAGAACGTGACGGTGCTGGTCCAGACTTCCGCCCAGTGGCGCTACGACCCCAGCGACAAGACGGCGACGCTGACGGCTTTCGCCCTGTTCATCAACCTGCTGGCGCTGGGCCTGTTCTGGGGTTCGCACCTGAAGGCGCGCACGCTGGCGCTGCACGCAGCCGAAGCCATCGGCCTCACGCTGCTGGCCGTCCTCTTCCTCAAGATAGGGACGAACCGCGTCGATCTGCAGCACATCCATTCCGCGCTGTGGGTGCCCGGTATCCTGGCCATCCGCATGAATCACCGGAACCTCCCGCTGAAGACGCCGCTGCTCTGCCTCGCCTTCGTCGGCTTCGCGTATGCGGTGCAGATCGGCGTCCAGTTCCGTTCCTATTGCCTGCCCCTGATCGCTGGGCTGATCGTCTATCAGTTCGACTCCCAGCGGACCGCGATCAGACGCCTGATCAAGCTCGCCTTCCTGTTCTCCCTGCTGCTGGTGCTCTTCTCCGCCTGGAAGAGGAACGGCGACCCGGAGAGCTACGCCTGGCTGCGGAGCCTGCGTGCCCCGCAGAGCAACTGGCAGAGCGCCGAACCCGCGATGCAATGGGTGGCCTCCGAGTTGCTCAGGAACAAGGTGGGCTGCGTCTTCGACCTCTCCAACAACGGCATCATCAACGGCCTCACCCGGCTGCCCGCCTGCAGCCGCTTCATCTACCCGGTCTACGCCAGCGCGGCCTACGAGGATGAACTCATCCAGAGCCTGGCAAACGCGCGGCCGGCGGCGTTGGTCTACTCCTCCACCTTCTGGTCCTACCGCATCGACGGGCGCCCGATGAACGAACGCTTCCCGGCGCTGGATCAATTCATCCTGCAGAACTACCCGCAGCAGACCTGCCAATACGGCTACTGCATCAGGTATCGCTGATCCCGCTCGCCACCGGACACCCCAGAATGCGCCCCACCCTGAGCCTCCTTGCCTGCTCCGCCTTCCTGAGTCTCCTCCCGCCGGCCCACGCCGCCGGCACGCCGCCCTTCCTGTGCGGCGACAGCGTGGTCCACGCCACGCCGGCGCAGGTGCGGGGCGACGTCTGGCTGCAGGATTTCATCGTCAGCGTGGAGCGCGGTGGCGAAGAGCGGGTGCTGCGATTCAAGCCGGAGAACGATTTCCTGCGGCTGCATTGCGTGACCCACGGCGGCCGCGATTATCTGGTCATGGATCACAGCTGCGGCGGCAGCGGCTGCGCCGATCACAACTACGGCGTTGTCGATCTGGCGGATTTCCGCGAACTGTTGCAGCCCACCGAGCGCTATCGCGGCAATGAGGCTGCGGCGCGAGCCCTGCTGGGTGCCGACCTGCCGGCTTCCCTGGACTGCCGCGACACCGCCAGCGCCAGCCTGTGCCTGCACGCCGAGGACGAGCTGGAATGAGCGAGCGGTAGAGAGCGAGCTGGAATGCGCCCGATTGCCGGCCCGCCGGCAGCGCGCTGAGCGCAGGCCCCGGCGCAGAGCGTGAAAGCCGGCGGCGGGGCCGGACCGCGGCGCGGCCATGCCATCCCGCCTCTCAGAACACCAGCGTTCCCAGGCCGACCCCGAAGATCAGCACGATCAGGAAGATCGCCAGCGCGATGAAGAACAGCACCTTGGCGATGCCGGCGGCACCGGCGGCGATGTTGGTGAAGCCGAGCAGGCCGGCGACCAGGGAGATGACGAAGAAGATGATGGCCCACTTGATCATGATGGGGGGACTCCTTGAGGCGCCCGCCGGCCCCGGGAGAGGGGCGGCGGCGGACTGAAATGTTTTGTAAAACTTACACTGGCCGGTAAGGCATACAGCCTGCGGGCGGCCTTTTCCAGCTCGCTGGCATACCCGCGATCAGCGTGCGGGTTTAGGCATCAGCGCGCTCTGCACCGACTTCACGCCTTCCACCCGGCGCGCCACCAGCACCGCGGCTTCGGCCTCGGCGGCGGAGTCCACCGTGCCGCCCAGATGGACGACGCCGTTGCGCACTTCGACCTCCACATTGCGGGCCTTCACCTGATCGTTGCCGATCAGCGCCGACTTCACCTTGGCCTCCAAGGTCTTGTCGTCTATGAACTCTCCGGTCGTCCGCTCCCCGGAATGGGTGTCGCCGGCCGCATGGGATACGGTGGCCAGCACCGAGGCCGCGGCACCGGCGGCGAGCACGCCCAGGAAGGATCTTCTGGTCTTCATTTTCGCATTCCTCCGTGTGAGCCCACAGCGCCGGCAAGCGGCGGGCAGGCGTTTCAGGCCACCCTCGGGCGGTCCGGCTGGGAGGTCGCAAACGGCGTACCCGGACGGGATGGGGAAGAAATCCAGACAGGGCATGGCACTTGCTCTACCGCTGCGGTCGGGTCTGTCCCCGGAGTTCAGATCATGTCCGTCCATAGCGAAAACAATACTTGCCGCCCGCTCGCCGCCGCTCGCCCCGCACCGGCCCGGTTCCAGCCCCTGGCCAAACGGCCAAGCCCACCCCTTACCGCACTCGGCGGCCTGTTGGCGGGTGCTGCCCTGCTCGCCGCGCTCGGCGGCTGCGCGCCAGGCGAAGCCCCCACCGGAGACGCGCCGGCCCGTACGCTCGCCGCCTGGTTCCAGCAACCCGCCAGCCGCAGCGCCGCCATGCCCGACTTCGGCCCGCTGATGCGCGCCCAGGGCCCGGCGGTGGTGAACATCGTCAGCGTGCGGCCGGCGGACGCCGCCGGGCTGGAAGGCCTGCCCGGCGAGCCCACCTCGACCTCGGTCGAACCCTTTACTCCGCGGCAGGACACACCCTCCGAAGGGCTGGGCTCCGGCTTCATCATCCGGCCGGACGGGCTCATCCTCACCAACGCCCATGTGGTGGCCGGCGCCACCTCCATCACCGTGCGCCTGGCCGACGGCCGCCGCGAGTATCCCGGCCGTGTCATCGGCGCCGATCCGCAGAGCGACATCGCGGTGTTGCGCATCGACGCCGACGGCCTGCCGGTGGCGCGGCTAGGCAGCTCCGCCTCGGTGGTGCCCGGCACCTGGGTTGCCGCCATCGGCGCCCCCTTCGGCTTCGCCAACACCATCACCGCCGGCATCGTCAGCGCCACCGGACGCGCGCTGGCCGATGGCGACCTGGTGTCCTTCATCCAGAGCGACGTGGCGGTGAACCCCGGCAGCTCGGGTGGGCCGCTGATCAATCTGCGCGGCGAGGTGGTGGGCATCAACTCGATGATCTTCAGCCCCACCGGCGGCTACATGGGCCTGTCCTTCGCCATTCCCATCGAATCCGCGCTGGAAGTGGCGGCCGAACTGGAGCGCGAGGGCACGGTGCGGCGCGGCCGCCTGGGCGTCACCATCCAGCCGGTCACCCGCGAGCTGGCCCGCGCCTTCGGCTTCGAGGGCGAGGGCATGGTGGTGGGCACGGTGGAGAACGGCAGCGCGGCGGAGAAGGCCGGCCTGCACTCGGGCGACGTCATCATCGGCCTGGACGGCCGCCTCGCCGGGCCGGACCGCCTGCCCCAGCTCATCGCCGCCGCCACGCCGGGCAGCGAGCGCAAGGTCATGGTATGGCGCGAAGGCCGCCGCCAGGAGTTCACCGTCGTCATGGGCGAGACCCGGGCAGAACCGCCGGCCGCCGCCCACACCGCCGCCGCCGACAAGCATCTCACCCTGAGCGAACTGCCCGCCGAGCAGCGCAGCCGCCTCGGCATCGCCTACGGCCTGCGGGTGGACAAGGCGCCGCCAGCACTGGCGGAAGACGCGATCCGCAATGGCGACGTCATCCTCAAGGTCGGTGGCCGCAGCTTTGGCGACCGCCGCGAGTTCGACCGCCTGCTTGCCTCCATGCCCGGCGGCTACGCCCCGCTGCTGGTGCGCCGCGGCGAGTCCGCGGTGTATGTGGCGGTGGAGGTACCGGAGACGGCGCGGGAGGCGGGTTGAGCGCCCTGCCCACGCCCCAGCCCCGCCGGCGGCGTCCACGCGCCGCCGCCCTGGGCCCGGCCGCACCCGGCGTGGCCGCCGACGCCCGCCGCGCCGACCGCTCCATCGTGGTGGTGGGCGCGGTGGTACTGCTGGTGGGTTTCGGCCTGGTGATGTGGGCGATCGCCGACGTGGTGCTGCTGGTGTTCGCCGGCATGCTGCTGGCGATCTTCCTGCGCGGTTTCACCGACGCCCTGCGCCGCGCCACCGGCCTGCCCGACATGGCCGCCCTCGTCGCGGTGGTGCTCGCCCTGCTCGGCCTGCTGGCGCTGGGCGGCCTCTTCCTCGGCGCCGAGGCCGCCACCCAGTTCGAACAGCTGGGCCCGCGCACCCGCGAGGCCTGGGACAAGATGCTGGCCGCCATCAACAGCTACGAATGGGGCCGCGCCTTGCTCAATGAGCGCAACCTGCGGGCGATGATGCCGGAGAACCAGGAGTGGCTGACCCAGCTCGGCGGCCTCTTCTCCACCACGCTGGGCGCCATTGGCGGCTTCCTCATCGTCGTCTTCATCGGCCTCTACGGCGCCGCCGACCCCGGCACCTACCAGCGCGGCTTCCTCTCCCTCTTCCCCCGCAGCAACCGCGAGCGCGCCAGCATGGTGATGGACGAAGTCGGCCACACCATGCGCTGGTGGCTCATCGGCACCTTCGTGAAGATGACGGTGGTCGGCGTGTCGGTGAGCATAGGCCTGTGGCTGCTGGGCATGCCGCTGGCGCTGGCGCTGGGGCTGATCGCCTTCGTGCTGGACTTCGTGCCCTACATCGGCCCGGCACTGGCCGCTTTCCCCGCCCTGCTGGTGGCCCTGGCCATGAGCCCGACCGACGCCCTCTACGTCGGCCTGCTCTACCTCGGCGTGCAGGCGGCGGAGAACTACATCGTGTCGCCGCTGGTGGACCTGCGCAGCGTGGACCTGCCGCCGGCGCTGGCGATAGCCGCCCAGGTGCTGCTGGGCGCGCTGCTGGGCGCGCTGGGCGTGGTTTTCGCCACCCCGCTGGCCGCCACCGGCATGGTGCTGGTGCGTACCCTCTATGTGGAAGCGGACGAAGCGGCCGGCTCGCCCGCCGCGGCGGAGGGCGGCGCCGCTGCGGGAGAGCAGGCGTGAGCACGGCGGCGGTCGCCACCTTGTTCGCCCAAAAGCCGCAGCGGAAGCTGCGGCCCGGCCGCCTGGAAGCCGAATGCCGCTTGCCGCGGTCTTACCCGGCAGACGCTGAAGCTGGTGGAGGCAAGGAATGAACACGCCACAGCCCCGCCGCCCGGCTCCGCAGCCCACCACTGAAGGTGCGCCGGTGCCGGCGACATCCGCAAGCGTGCCGCCGCGCCGGCGGCGCTGGCCCTGGTGGCTGGGCGGCACGCTGGCCACCTTGGTGCTGCTCTACGCCCTGGCCGGCTTCCTGCTGCTGCCCTGGCTGCTGCAGCGCGAACTGCCGCCGCTGCTGGAGCAGCGCCTGGGGCTCACGCTGAGCCTGGGGGCGCTGCGCATCAATCCCTTCCTGCTGCGCGCCGAAGCGGATGAAATCGCGCTCACCCAGCCGGACGGCAACCGCCTGCTGGAAGCCGGCGGTGCCCGCGTCGACTTGGATTGGTCCGGCCTCTTCGCCCGCCGCTGGACAGTGGCCGAAGCGGTGCTGGACAACCCGCGCCTCACCCTGGTCAGGGAGGGCGACGGCAGTTTCTCCCTGCCCCGTCCCACTCCTGCGCAAGACACCCCGCCCCGGCAGCAGGCCAGCGGCAGCGTGGCCCCCGCCGGCGAGCCGGCGGCGCCTTCCCCCGCTGCGGAAACCCCGCCCGCCGGCACGGATGCCGGCGCGACCGGCCCCGCCACGGAAGCCACCCTGCCGCCGCTGCTGATACGCCACCTCGCCCTCACCGGCGGCAGCATCGCCCTTCGCGAGCGCGAAGCGGCCGCCGATGCCCCGCCCGTCGCCATCGAAGGCATAGACCTGCGGGCCGATGGACTCGCCTCCGATCCTGAAGCGGGCGCCGCCACCTACCGGCTGGGCGCCCGCCTGCCCGGCGGCGGCACCCTGCAGGCGGAGGGCGGCATCGCCCTCGCCAGCCGCAGCAGCCAGGGCCGCATCCAGATCGACGACGCCCGGCTGGAAGGCTGGTGGCCGCTGCTGGCGCGGCAGCTGGACCTGGCACCGCCGCAGGGCCGCATCGCCCTCGGCGGTCACTACAAGGCCGGCATGGCGGCGGACGGCTTCGAACTGGCGATGGAAGCGCTCACGCTCGCCGCCGACAACCTGCGCCTCGCCCGCGCCGGCAGCCAGGACAAGGACGCGCCCATGCTGGCGCTGCGTCGCGCCGAGATCGGCGGCGGCAACTTCACCCTCGGCGAGCGCCGCCTGCGCCTGGAGGGCCTGCGGCTGGCGGAAGGCGAGCTCAGCATCACCGTCGATGCCGAAGGCAGGCTGGACTGGGCCAGCCTGCAGCGCGGCCCGCACACGCCGCCAGCCGCCGACGAGGCGCCCTGGCACATCGAGCTGCCGGCAGCGCGGCTGGAGAACATCGCCCTGCATTACCGCGAACAGGCGGATGCCCGCCGCCGGCTGGACGTCGCCCGGCTGGACGCCGGCGGCAACATCACCGTCGCCACCGGCGATGAAGGCCTGCGGGTGGACGCGCTGGATGCCACCTTGCAGCGCCCACGCTTCGCCGGCGGCGACGCCAGCCCCCTCATGGTGGAACGCATCCGCCTCGCCGGCGCCAGCGTGGACACCGCCAGGCGCGCCCTCACCGCCCGCGAACTGGCGCTGTCCGGCAGCAGGATGGACCTCGCCATCGAGCCGGACGGCACCGTCTTCATCCCCGGCGGGCTGGTGCCGCAAGCCGCCCGTGAGGGCAAGCCGGCGCAGCCGGCCCAGGGCCGGCAGGCAGATGTCGGCCAACCCTGGTCCTACGCCCTTGAACGGGTAAGCGCCGATGGCCTGGACCTCGGCTTCCACGACAAGCGCACCAGCACCCCGCTGCAGCTGCGGGTGCAGGGCGGCGTGCAGCTCACCCATGTCGCCAGCGGCCAGGCCGGCCCCCTGGGCGTGGACGTGAAGCTGGAGGTGGCCGGCGGCGGCCGCCTGCAGATGCAGGGCGAGGCCGCGCAGGATGCCAGCCGGCTGCAGGGCCGGATGCGCCTGGAGGCGGTGGAGCTCGCCCCCGCCCGCGCCCTGGTGGAGCGCTACACCACGCTGAAACTGCTGGCCGGCAAGCTCGGCGGCGACCTGCAGATCCGCTATGCCCGCGACGGCCAGCCGCGCCTGCGCGCCGAGGGCGAGGCGCGGCTGGACGGCATCCGCTTCGACGTCGCCGAAAGCGGCGAGCCGCTGTTCTCCGCCCGCAGCATCACCACCCGCGGCAGCCTGCAGCTGGCGCCGGACCGGCTGGCGCTGGCCACCATCGTCATGGACCGGCCCAACGCCCGTCTCATCGTGGACCGCGACCGCCAGCTCAACCTCAGCAAGATCCTGCGCCAGCGCGACAACCCGGCGGCGGACGGCGGCGCCCAGGCGGTCACCCGGAACACCGCCCGCAAAGTGGCGGCCAAGGTGGCCGAGGACGCGCCGGACCTCTTCCCGCTGCGGGTGGACCGCATCGAACTGCGCAACGCCACGGTGGACTTCGCCGACCAGAGCCTGATCCTGCCCTTCTCCGCCCAGGCGCAAGGGCTCAACGGCCAGGTGCAGGGGGTGGACAACGCCGCCGGCAGCGAAGCGGTGATCGACGCCCGCGGCGCCATTCCACCGTACGGCGAGGTGCGGGTCGAAGGCCGGCTGCGGCCCTTCGCCCTCAACGAACTCACCGACGTCGCGGTGCGCTTCGACAACGTCGAGATGTCCCAGCTTTCGCCCTACAGCGCCACCTTCGCCGGCCGCACCATCGCCCGCGGCCGGCTGTGGCTGGACGTGCGCTACCGGGTGTTCGACTGGCAGCTCGACGGCAACAACGCCGTCACCCTGGAAGACTTCACCCTTGGCGAGCGGGTGGACGCGCCCAATGCCATGGACCTGCCGCTGGAACTCGCCCTCGCCTTGCTCAAGGATCCGCAAGGCCGCGTCCACCTCGAAGTGCCGGTTCGCGGCAACGTCGGCGACGCCCGCTTCGAGTATGGCCAGCTGGTGCGAGACGCCATCGGCAACGTGCTCAAGCGCGCCGTCACCGCCCCCTTCCGCCTGCTCGCCCGCCTGGTCGGTCGCGGCGAAGACGACAGCCTGCAGGCGGTCGCCTTCGACGCCGGCAGCGAGCGCCTGTCGCCGGTGGAGCAAGAGAAACTGCAGCAGCTCGCCGGCGCGCTGGCGCAGCGGCCCCAGCTCAAGCTGCGCATCCGCGGCACCTACCTCACCGCCGTCGATGGCGCCGCCCTGCGCCTGCAGGCCACCCGCCGCGAGGTCGCTACCGCCGCCGGCCAGTCTCCTGGCAGCGGACCGGTGAACCAGCTGGACTTCGGCGACAGCGCCATCCGCGGCGCCGTCGCCAGCCGCTTCGAAGCCACCGCCGGCGCCCAGGCGCTGGCCGCCTTCCGCGACGAGTTCGCCCGCAGCCCCCAGGCCGGCAACGAAACCGCCCTGCACCGCGAACTGTTCAACCGCCTGCTGCAGCACCAGGGCGTGGCGGACGAGGCGCTGCAAGTGCTGGCCGAGCATCGCGGCAAAGCAGTACATGACTACCTCGCCGCCCACGGCGTGGCCGGCGAGCGGCTGGAAACGAAGCCGGCCGGCGCAGCCGAAGGACGAAAGGCTGCACCGCAAGCGGAGCTGGAGCTGGAAGTCGAGCGCTGAGGGCAAGGGCGCGTGGCCGGACCCGCGGCAGGCGAATGCGGCCCGAGGCAGACCCGGGCGGGTGCGATGAACCTGCCCGCTCTCGCCGCTGCGCAGGTGGAAAAACACAGCGCAGTTTCTCCCGCCGGACCACCCGGTGACCGGCAAGCGCAAGGCCAGAAGCGGAAGCGGGACCAGCGAGAAGGCGGTCCGATCGCTGGCCGCCAGCGCCCTTGCCCGGACGCCTCACCCCAGCCTCACCCAAACGAAGAGGGCGCTTGTTGCGATGGCCGCCAGGCGCTTCCCGGCTGCACCGCATGGGAGAGAACTTCGCCGGGCGCTTCCAGCGTGACCGCCCTGGGTGCCGGCGGCGTCCGCGACGCGGCGTCCGCGACTGCGCTGCGGGGGCAGCCCGCTCCGCTCGCCGCGAGACGATCCGTCCTCACCGCCTGAAACCCCCTTGACTTCAAGTCGACTTGAAATGGCAGGCTGTGGACTTCGCAATCACAGGGAGGCTGCCATGCGCAGTGATGACGCCATCAGGGAGGAACAGGAGCGGCTTTGGAACGGGCCCGCAGGCCGGGCCTGGGTGGAGGCGCAGGCGGTGCTGGATCGCCTCTTCCAGCCGTTCGAAGCGCTGCTGGCCGGCACCGTTGCAGAAGGTTCCAGCACGCGGGTGCTGGACGTGGGCTGCGGCACCGGGGCGCTGACGCTGGCGCTGGCGAGACGCCTGGCCGCACCCGGGCGCAGCACTGGCATCGATCTCTCCCGGCCGATGATAGAAGCCGCACAGGGCCGGGCAGCCCGCGCGGTGTCGCCGGCCGCCTTCATTCTTGCGGATGCCCAGCGCCACGCCTTCGAGCCGGGCAGCTTCGACCACCTCGTCTCCCGCTTCGGCGTCATGTTCTTCGACCAGCCGGCGCAGGCCTTCGCCAACCTGCGTGCTGCGGCAAGGCCGGGGGCGACGCTGGAGTTCGTGGCCTGGCGCAGCCCGGCCGAGAACCCTTTCATGACGACCGCCGAGGCCGCCGCGGCACCGCTGCTGCCGGCGCTGCCGCCGCGCCGCGCGGGCGGGCCGGGGCAGTTCGCCTTTGCCGATGCGGGCCGGGTGCGGCGCATCCTGGACGAGAGCGGCTGGCGGGAGGCAGCGCTGCAGCCGCTGGACGTGGACTGCCGCATGCCGGAGGCGGATCTGCTGCATTACCTGAGCTGGCTGGGGCCGGTGGGCCAGGCGCTGCAGCGTAGCGACGCGCAGACGCGGGCCCGGGTGCTGGCGGTGCTGCGCCAGGCTTTCCAGCCCTATGTGCGGGACGGCGAAGTGCGCTTCACTGCTGCTTGCTGGCGGGTGAGCGCCACGGCGCCCTGAGCGCAGTCGAGCCGGGGCGGCCACCGGCGCCGCTGGCCGCACGCCACGATGGACGGCTGCGGCCGGCGCTCGCTACCGGACCCGACGCCAGACTCAAGGCCGGCGCTTCGCCAGTACCGCCAGCAGTCCTGCGGCCAGCAGCGCCATGCCGGCGAGCATGCCCGCGTCCCTCTGCTGCGCCCGCGCCACCTCGGCGCCGAAGCGCCCCCGGGCGCCCTGCCGCCCCGGCGCCGGCCGCATCAGGTTGCCATCGCGTAGCCAGGCGTGCGCCCCGCCCCCGGCATCCTCCAGCTGTCCTTCCCAGGCGTCCCGCTCCATCTTGCGGTCGAGGAAGCCGGGCAGCAGCCGGGTGCCGACGATGGCGAGCGCCGCCGGCAGGCCGACCCAGTGTTCGCGCCGGCGGCTGTGCGCGGCGCGATAGATGGCGCGGGCGGCCCGTTCCGGCGCAAACACCCGGCCCACCGGGCGCGGCCGCCCCGGCATGCGGTTGCGGCCCCAGTCGAACTGCGGCGTGTCGAAGGCGGAGAGCTGCACCATGGTGAGATGCACATCGCAATCGTCGTGGTACAGCTCGGTACGCAACGCATCGGTGAAGCCACGCAGCGCGGCCTTGGCGGCGCAGTAGGCGGACTGCAGCGGGATGGAACGGTAGGCCAGCGCCGAGCCGATCTGCACCACGGTGCCGCGGTTGCGCGGGCGCATGCGGCGCAGCGCCGCCTGGGTGCCCCACACCGCGCCCAGGTAGCTCACCTCGGTGACGCGGCGGAAATCCTCCGCCTGCATGCGGGCGACGTCGGCATAGACGGTGACCATGGCGTTGTTCACCCACACCGAGATCGGCCCCCACTCCCGCTCCACCCGCTCCGCCGCCGCCTCCACCTGCGCC
>Ga0209699_100268_pt1 | contig 41336 bp, 33 predicted proteins | sample SynthPrep_1_END__FD_187204 | JGI IMG/M metagenome (GOLD analysis project Ga0209699, IMG submission 187204) | Synthetic microbial communities from Ohio, USA - SynthPrep_1_END_DS7_MetaG (SPAdes) (version 2) | ecosystem: Engineered > Bioreactor > Aerobic > Activated sludge | place: USA: Ohio...
GTGCCTGTACCGGTGATCTTGTGGGTACGCTGCCCCAATGCGTTGTAGCGGTACTGCGCAACCGTTACCCCGCCGATCTTCACCCGCTCAAGTCGATTCTGCTGATCGTATTCCATCTGCCGATCGAGGCGATCCTGAGTCAGGTTGCCTGCTGCGTCGCTGCTGACAGGAAAGCCGGCGTTCTCGGCCAGACGATTGCTGGTGGCGGCATAGCCGAGCGCAACCGTCGATCCGGCTTGAGGGCTCCCACCGACAATCGGTGTGGAGGTCTTGCTGAGCCGGTTGCCGACGGCATCGTAGGCGTAGCTCTGCTGCAGATCGGCCTTCTGCTCGGAGGTGAGTCGATCCAGCGCGTCGTAACTGTAGGTGAGATCGCCGAACAGGCTGCTTTGCAGGGACTCGATATTGCTGTTGGCATCGTAGCCATAGGCGCTTGTCCAGCTGGAAACCTGTTGCTGCGTCAGCCTGTAGTCCTGGTCGTAGCTTCGCGACAGGCTCAGGCCATTGGCCCAGGTCAGGCTCTTGAGCGGACCGAACGGCAGGTACTCGATCTGACTCGCGAAAAGATCCGGAGGGTTGCTGCCGACCTGCAACTGCACCTGGCTGACCTGGCCTGCACCGTTACGGGCATACAGGATGCTGAGCCCCAGCGGATAGTTGATCCGGGTCAACTGGTTGGCGCCATCGTATTGATAGCCGAGCGCGCTATAGCGATCCGTCCCTGCGACCTCCACCGAACGCAGTTGCCCGGTCAGATTGCCTCGGGCGTCGTAGTGGTAACCCAGTACCCCGCTGGCGTCCTGAATGGCCGTCAGCCGCCCCACGCCGTGATTACCATCGGCCGTCATGTCGTAGTGGTACTGAACGTTCAGCGCCGGGGCGGCTGGATACTGACGCCCTGTCAGGCGATTGAGGGCGTCGTAGGTGTAGGTGGTGACCACGCCCCGAGCATCCGTCTTGCCGATGACGTTGCCCGCCGCATCGTGGGTATAGGTGGTGGTGCCGCTGTCCGGACTGATCAGCCGGGTCAGGTTGCCCAGGCCGTCGTACTCGTACTGCGTCGTGATGCCGCGCGGATCCTGAACCTGAGTCAGGTTGTCCTGCGCGTCATAAGCCAGTTGGGTCACGCCATTGAGTGGGTCGGTGCTCGATACCAGACGATCCAGTGCATCGAAGCTGCTGGTGGTGCTGTGCTGTTTGGGCGTTCGACTCAACGTGGAGTTGTCATTGAGGTCATAGCCGTATTGCTGGGCCTGGCCTTGGGCGCCGACGGTGCGCAGGAGGCGGCCGAGTTCGTCGTACGCCCAGCTTTGCTGCTGAGTGAGCGTGCTGCTGGCGTCCTTGAGACGCTGGGCCGTGCGGTTGCCCATGAGGTCGTAGTCGTACTCGACCGACTCGCCTAGGTTGTTGGTGATCCTGGTCAGCCGGCGGGCGCCATTCCAGGTGTATTGCAGCCAGCTGCCATCGCCGCGAGTGACTTTGGTGATCTGCCCAATCGCATCGTGTTCGAAACCGGTGGTGCTGCCTGCCGTGCTGACCGAGGCCAGCCAGCCCTGGGGGGTGTAGCTCAGTGAAGTCGTGACACCGTTGGCATCCACCACGGTTTGCGGATTGCCGTAACTGTCGAAATTCGACAGCTGGGTGATGTGACCGAGGGCGTTGGTGACCGACGTCAGTCGCCCCTGGAGGTCATAGGCGTAGGTGGTGATGTCGGAGACATCGGTACGGGGACCGTTGGCCGTTTCGATCAGCCCCTGGTTGTTGTAGGTGTAGCTCCAGCTGCGTTCGGTTGCCTGAACGCAAGAGAGGCCGAGCGCGGCAGACAGGGCCAGGCTGAGCAGGCTTGTGCGGCGGATGGTGTTCATGAGTCAGTTCCTTCTGATCAGATCCCGGTGATGGTCTGGCTGAGCGGGTTGCCCTGGCTGTCGTATTCGAAGCTGACGATGCGGTTCGGCTCCGTGATGGTGATCGGCAGGTAGAGCGTCGGGTGCCAGTCCGTCGTGATGGTGCGGGCCTGAGAGGTGCCGAAGGCTTCGGTACGGCTGATCTCCAGACCACGAGCGTTGTAGTCGTAGCGGGTGACATTGCCCTTGTTGTCGGTGCGGGTCTTGATCAGCCCTCGGCTGTCGTAGGTGAAGGTCGAGTTGCTGCTCGGGCAGTTGGCCGAGGCAATGCCTTCCAGCGCGGAGATGCGTCGGGCACCCGCGATGGTCTGGAAGGTGTAGGTGGCTTTCTTGCCCAGCGGGTTGGTTACCGTGGTAGAGCCGTTGCTGTTGTAGGTGAACAGGTACCGGCTTTGTGCACCATTGAGCTCGTTGCGGATCACCCGGCCCTGGGCGTCATAGGCCCAGGTGACGTAGCGGATGTTGCGCGCATCGGTGATGCCGGTCAGCCAGCCGCCTTCACGGGTATCTTCGTAATGGTAGGTGCGCGCGCGGCTCTGCCCGCCCTGAGTCCTGGTCGCCTTGGTGATGCGGCCGGCCGTATAGGTGTAGGCAACCTGCAGCGAGCCAGTGCTGATGCCGGTCAGGCGTTTGGCCGTGTTGAGGTTGAGCGTCAGGTTCAGGCCCAGCGAGTCGGTCACCACGATGCTATTGGCGTTGTAGACCAGCGTTTCGGAGGTGCCATTGGCGCGATCAACCTGGATCAACTGGCCTGCATTGTTGAAGTGCAGGCGTTCGTTGCGGGGACTGTCATAGCGCCACCCCGTGGGGGTTTGCTCGAGTTTGCCCAGTTCGCGTGCAGATGCGGTCACCGTCGCCCCCGAGCGGGTGAACAGGCTCTCGCGACCGTCGATGTCTCTGAGCAGCACCTTGCTTGGCGAAATCTTCAACAGGGCTGAGTAGGAGTGTGTCCAGTTGGCAGTACGGCTGTTGTAGTGACGAGCGAAATGCATCGGACTACCCGGTTGCCCCGGGTAGTCGATTTCCACCTGATAGCTGTTGCCGTTGGATACATTGACCGGGTCGCCGACCAGCATGCCTGGGCCAGCCGGCCTTGGCAGCGTTGGCTCGGCCGATTGAGCCGGGCAGGTGCCTGGCAGGTCGGGGTTGCCCAGGCCGGGAGTATCGAGGCAGAGCAGTTCGGCGGGACGGTTGTAGAAAACCGGGCCGGCGAAGACGTCGTAATGGGTTTGCAGCCCTACGGAATAATTGGCGGACGAGGCCGAAACGCCATCGACCGAGCCGGTGAAGTTGTCGTGTAGCAGCACCAGGTGAGTTTTGCAGGTATTGGGAAAGGCGCGCTTCATGTTGGGGTTCGCGCCTCTGATCGTTTCCAGCATCTGATCCGGTGTGAGCCAGTTGCTGCTCTCGTTCCATTTGATCACCTTGCCACCGGAGCACTGCAAGCCGGCGATCTGGTAGAGGTACTGGCCCAGCCCGTTCGGGGTCTGCGGGGCGGCATAAACCTCCAGGCCGAAATAACTGACCCCGCCTGTCGTGCAGTTCGCGGCGGCATGGCTGGTTTGCTGATAGAGGGCGCAGGCGGAAAAAACGAGGGCGAGACTGAGCCCGCGAGAGGAACGATCCATGTTCAGGAACCTACCGTGGTGAGAGGTCAGGGCAGCGTAGGACGACCCTGTGCAAAGCGCCAATCGCCTATTGTGCAGCGGTGCACAAAATAGAGCGCAAGCTCAGGCCGGGCTTCACGGCTTGCGTGCTATTTCTCCTCGCAGCCGCTTCACCATGCATCGACCTCGCGCCAGTCTCGTGGTTGCCGCCCTGTTTCGGGAGCCAGGTTGGCGGTCTTGGCTTTTTCCGTCATCAACAGCAGCCACTGTCGAGATTGCTGGCACAGTCTGAAAGACATCAGCACAGCGATGACACGCGTGCATGCCATTGGTAGCCAAGAGTGGCTCCAGCGCCGTGCAAGGCGAGTCGCATGTGTCGGCACGTCCGTATGCCGTGTTCGGAATTGGGGCCCGGAAGCGTCTGCATGCTCTCGCCTTGCGAGAACACCGCTATCCCCGTCACTGCCGCCTACAGCCGGTCGGGCTCACCAGGGTGAACCTGGCGAATGCACCGGCCAGGCAGCGGATATGCCCCTAAACAGAGCGCTGCGCGGATATGTCGCACGGAGTTGTGCACAATGCTGAAGCAGCCTGTCATCTCACTGTCAGAATCGTCTCTAACCGTTTGATTTTTCGTGGCTGATTTTTAAGTCAATGAAAAATATGCATTTTTTTCATTGGTGAAAAAATCGTCAGTTTGACTGTGAGCCCCATGGCACAGGGGCTCCGGGCTCTTTCGCCCAAGTTGTTCACGGAGTTATCCACAGCTTCTGTGGATTGTGCGGAACTTGTTTCGTGGAGCGCAATCCGTCTGCCCTGGCAAGCCTTTACCTTGGGGAAAAAAGGAGTAGAGTGGCGCGCCCCGGCAGTCACCCCCTCGTATCTATGCCTCGCGCTCCGTTTTCTGCATCCTCCACACCTCGTCCCAATGTGCCCATGCGCGTCGCGCTCTGGCTGCTCGACAATCCGCGTCTGGGGCAGACGGCCAGTGCCAAGCGCATCGCCGGCAACCTGCTCAAGCAACCCGCACTCAAGGGCTGCGTGCAGGCGCAGAGTCGCCTGGGCCAGTTGTTGTGCCGTGACTGCGGCAACACCCGTGATCGCCGTATCGGCTATGAGTTGCTGCGCCAGGCTGCCCGTGCGGGGGATCGTGGTGCTCAACTGGAGCTGGAGCGCCTGGCGCGCTGATTCGATGCTGCTGGCCCCCAGGACGCTTTCGGCTGGATATATTGCCGGGCATCTCCAGCAGGCTTCGTCATGGAAGCAGCCCCCGTACGAAACCAGGCCAGCGGCACACCAGGTGCTCTTGCCAGGCCGTCGAGGTCTGCTGCCGTACTTGCCGATTCCTGTGCAGCGTGCCATCGAGCCGTATCCAGGCTTTTAGAGGTACCCTCTGGCTGTCAAACATGGAGCGTCTATGCCAATCGATCCCCTATCTCTTGCCGTTGGCGCCGTTGCGGCACTGATCCCCCTGTTGGCTGGTCTCTGGTCATTGCAGCGTCGGCTGGCCCGCGAGCAGGGCGAGCAGGCGCTGCTACAGGAGCGCCTGGAACATGCTCAACTGAGCCAGGCCGGTCTGCTGGCGCAGCTCGATGCCTGCCGGGCCGAGTTGGCCGAGGTCAGCGAGATCAAGGTGGAGCAGCAGACCGAACTGGCCGGGCTGCGCCGCGAGAACGAGCTGCTGCAGCAGGAGCGGCAGATCGCTCGCGAGGCTGCGCAGTCCTGGAACCTGCAACGCGAACGCAATGAGGCCGAATTGCGCCAGCTCACCGCAGAGCGTGCGGCGCTGGCCGCCGAGTTACAGGAGAACCGCGACAACCAGCAGCAGCGCCTCGATGATCTGCAGGGTGCCCGTGACGAGCTGCGGGCCCAGTTCTCCGAGCTGGCGACGAAGATTTTCGATGAGCGCGAGCAGCGCTTTGCCGAAACCAGCCAGCAGCGGCTCGGCCAGTTGCTCGATCCGCTCAAGGAGCGCATCCAGGCGTTCGAGAAGCGCGTTGACGAGAGTTATCAACAGGAGGCGCGTGAGCGCTTTTCCCTGGGCAAGGAACTGGAGCGTCTGCAACAGCTCAACCAGCGACTCGGCGACGAGGCGACCAACCTCACCCGCGCGCTCAAGGGGCAGAAGACCCAGGGCAACTGGGGCGAGCTGATCCTGGAGCGGGTGCTGGAGCACGCGGGTCTGGAGAAAGGCCGCGAGTATCAGACCCAGGTCAGTCTCAAGGGCGCCGGCGGCGAGCGCTTTCAGCCTGACGTGCTGATTCGCCTGCCGGGTGACAAGCAGGTCATCGTCGATGCCAAGGTCAGTCTCAATGCTTATCAACAGTACGTCGCGGCGACTGACGAGCCGACGCGACAGCAGGCGCTGAAACAGCATCTGCTGTCGCTGCGCAGTCATCTCAAGGGGCTCTCGGGCAAGGACTATCAGCGCCTGGAAGGGCTGCACAGCCTGGATTTCGTCCTGCTCTTCGTGCCCATCGAGGCGGCGTTCGCTGCGGCGTTGCAGGCCGAGTCGAATCTGTTTCAGGAGGCTTTCGAACAACAGGTGGTGATCGTCAGCCCGACCACCTTGCTGGCCACGCTGCGGGTGATCGAAAGTCTCTGGCGTCAGGAGCGCCAGGGCCAGAATGCCCGCGAGATCGCCGAGCGTGCGGGGCAGCTGTACGACAAGTTCGTTGCCTTCGTTGCCGACCTGGACGAAATGGGCAGCCGCCTGCAGCAACTGGACAAGGCCTACGCCAGCGCCCGCAACAAGCTGGTGGACGGCCGCGGCAACCTGGTCGGGCGGGTGGAGAATCTCAAGCTCCTTGGCGCTCGTGCCAGCAAGAGCCTGCCGGGCGAGCTGCTGGAGCGGGCAGCCGATCTGCCTGCTCTGGATGAGCTGGGCGAGTAGGCCGCGGCCATCAGCTCGCGGCCTGCTCCGCAGCCGCCCGCTGCGCGGCAGGTGAGCAGGCCAGGTAATCCAGCGCGGCCTGCAGATCGCCTTCCACACGGGGGTGATAGGCCGGATTGAAATAACGCAGCAACGAGTGGCCGACACTGGCAGTGCTCGGCAGCAGGCCGCGCTTGCCCAGGTCATGCCACAGGCGCAGAAAACCGGGGCGGTAACGTGTCGCCGGATCCTGGCGCATCATCACCTTCATCGCATCGCTGAACAGATAGAGCAGTACCGGTGTGGCGATGAGCATGAACAGCCAGCGCATCGCCAGGCTGCCGCCCAGGTGCACGTGCAGGTCATGGGCCACGCAGCGATGTTCGACTTCCTCGGCGCCGTGCCAGCGCAGCAGATCGAGCATCACCGGATCGGCATGGTCGAGCTGGCGGCTGTTGACGACCCAGTCGCCCAGTACGCAGGTGAAATGTTCCACGGCGGCGATCAGGCCCACCCGTTGGCGCAGCCACCAGTCCGACAGGCGGCGAGTCAGGGCGTTTTCACCCAGCGGGTAGTCGCACAGCACCTTGTCGAACAGACAGTCGACCTTGCGGGTGAAGGGCCCGGGATCGATGCCGTGGCGAACCAGATAGGGCGTCAGCGCGCTGCCATGGGCGCGTGCATGCTGGGCTTCCTGCAACACGAAACCCCGTACGTTCTCGCGCAGCTGCGGATCCGTGACCAGCGGCAATGCCTTGTTGTAGACCTTGCAGAACCAGAATTCGCCAGCCGGCAGCAGCAGGTGCAGGCCGTTCATGATATGCGAGGCTTCCGGCTCGTCCGGTACCCAGTGCAGCGGAGTGTCGCTGAAGTCGAAGCGCACCTTGCGCTGTTGCAGGGCGGGTTGGCGGGGCAGGGTCATGCGTGGGCCTCGCGAGGGTGCGCCTGTTCCAGTTTGTTCACGTAATCACGCAGCCAGCCGGCCAGGGTGGTCGGTTCGGCCAGCAGTTGCCAGTGGCCGGCACGCACCTCACGACGTGTCAGCAAGGGTGCCCAGTGCAGCAGATCGTCGAACAGCTGTGGACGCACGAAACGGTCGGCCAGAGGGACGATCAGGTGCAGGGGGACACGGGTGCTGCGGCTGCGTGGTCGCACTAGGCTGCGGATGAAGTTGGCCCGATACAGTTGTACGCCACGCATGCCATCGGCGCGTTGCGTGCTGCTCGGCGGCAGGCTGCGCACGCCTTCGAGGCGACGCAGCAGCCAGGGCCAGGCGCGGTCAAGGCCCAGGCGCCAGCACAGTTCCGGCAGCAGCGGGGTATGGAAGAAGGCGATGTACCAGGAGCTGAGCAACTGTCCGAGCGCTTGCAGCAGCGCTGCGGGGCGACGCAGGGTCAGGCGCTCGCGCATCCAGTGGCCGACATGGTCGAGGCAGGGGCCGGAGATACTGGTATAGGACGCCAGCAATGGCTGGATACGCGGTTCGGTCACCGCTTCCCAGCTCTGGATCGAGCCCCAGTCGTGAGCGACAAGGTGCACCGGGCGACCCACGCTGGTGGCGCGTATCACGGCTTCCAGATCACGCGCCAGCTGTTCCAGGCGATAGTCGCGCAGACGCCTGGGCAGTGCGGAGGCGCCGCAACCGCGTACGTCGTAGGCAACGATGCGGTAGTCGGCGGCCAGCTCGCGTATCAGCGGCCGCCAGATTTCATGGTTGTCCGGATAGCCATGCACCAGCAACAGGGTCGGTGCGTCGGCCTTGTCCCAGACGTAGGTTCGCAGGCGCAGACCGTCACTGTGGATATCCAGCTGTTGCGGCGGCAGTTCATGGCGTGGCAGGGGCGCATTCATGATGCGAGGCCGTGGTGGGGGACAAGCGGGAACATGGCAGGCTCCGGAAACAGGTAACGATGACATTGCTCGATGTAATCGTCATTGTTGTGCCGCCGGCCGCACTTGCCTAGCCATCTTCGACCGAACCGGCCGGCTGGCGTTACAGCGTTACCTTGCCGAACGAGGCGCTCTGGGACGGGCCTTCCTGGCCCTGCTGGCGGGATCGTGCGGCGCGGTCCGAAGGCAAGTCCAGCCCTTGGTTGGGGCGGTTGTGAGGGGTATTGGCGCAGGGCTATGATCGCGCCATGACTCAAGCTTCCGTTTTTTTCCAACGCCTTCTGGGCAATGCCGCCCCCGCTGCCGAGGTCGCCGCCGAATATACGGTGGACGAACTGGCCCAGGCTGCGCAGACCACTGTGCGTAATGTGCGTGCCTATCAGGATCGCGGGCTGCTGCCGCCTCCCGAACGACGGGGGCGGGTCGGCATCTATGGCGGCGAGCACCTGGCACGGTTGCGCCTGATCGGCCAACTGCTCGAACGGGGCTATAGCATCGCCAGCATCCGCGAGTTGTTCGAAGCCTGGGCGCAAGGGCGCGACCTGGCCCATGTGCTGGGGCTCGATCAGGCCATCCGTGGCCCGGGGGAGCCGGAACAGCCAGGGCGACTGGCGTTCGACGAGTTGCAGGCGATCTTTGCCGACGATCTGGACGACGCCGTGATCGAGCGCGCTCAGGCCATGGGGTTGCTGCAGTTCGCTGGCGATCATCTGTGCGTGCCCAGTCCGCGCCTGTTCGCCGCCGGTGTCGAGTTGTACCGCGCAGGTATTCCCTTGCCCGCGCTGCTCGATGAGCTGGAGTCGATTCGCCGGCATGTCGAGCAGGTATCCACCGGCATCGTGCAGATGATCGTCGGTCACCTCGTCAATCCTCTGTTACAGACGTCCTTGCCCCGTGCCGACCAGTTGGAGGGCCTGAGCGCTCAACTGCTGCAGTTGCGTCCCCTGGTCGAACAGGTGGTGGAAGCCGAGCTGGCGCGTGGTCTGCCGGTGGCAGCCAATCGCGAATTGAGCGAGCGGGTACACCAACTGCTGCAGGGGTTCCTGCAACGCAGCTAGCGTTCGGCGCATCGGGTGTGGCTCGCCCGCGGCCAGGGGGCTACTGCTCCCGACGCCGCGCCAGGCGACGGGCATGAAATGCCTGGTCAGCCGCGCAAGGTCAGATGACGGCTCAGCAGTGCACGCAGGGCGGCGGGCTTGACCGGCTTGGGCAGGTAGTCGAGGCCTGCGGCATGTACTTGCGCCACCAGTTCCGGGCGGCCGTCGGCGCTGATCACGACGCCCGGCACGGGTTCACCCAGGCGGGTGCGCAGCCAGGCCATCAGCTCGGTGCCGGTCTCGCCTTCATCCAGGTGGTAGTCGATCAGTGCCAGTTGCGGGCGCACGTCCTCGCTCAGCAGGTGTTCACATTCCAGTCGGTTGCGCGCCGTCCATACCTGGCAGCCCCAGCGCGACAGCAGGCTGTGCATACCGGTGAGAATGCTGTCTTCGTTGTCGATGCACAGTACCTGGGTACCCTGCAGCGGTTGGCCGTGTACCACTGCCGGAGCCTGTACCGCCGGGCGTGGCGCCGGCTTCTGCACCAGCGGCACGCTGACACTGAACACGCTGCCCTTGCCCGGCCAGGAGCGCACCTCCAGGCGGTGGGCAAGCACGCGGCACAGGCCGTCGGCGATCGCCAGGCCCAGTCCCAGGCCTTTCTCGGCACGGGTCTGGTGGCTGTCGAGGCGCTTGAATTCCTCGAAGATCACCTTGCGCTTGTCTTCCGGAATGCCTGGGCCACAGTCCCAGACCTCCAGGCGCAGGTGCTGCCCTTCGCGGCGCACGCCGAGCACCACGCGGCCCTTGGCGTAGCGGAAGGCATTGGTCAGGAAGTTCTGCAGGATGCGGCGCAGCAACTTGATGTCGCTGTCGATCCACTGCCGGCTGCCGTGTACGCGCAGGTCGACCCCCTGTTCAGCGGCCAGTACACCGAATTCGGCAGCCAGCGTGTCGAACAGGCTGGACAGGGCGAAGGGGTGGCGATCGGGGGTAATGCGACCGTTTTCCAGGCGCGAGATATCCAGCAGGTCGGTGATGAGGTCTTCGGCCGAGCGCAGCGAGCTGTCGAGGTGGCGCACCAGCTCCTGGGCCTCCACGGGCAGCGCTTCGTCCTGATGGGCCAGTGCTGCGGAGAACAGGCGCGCAGCGTTGAGCGGCTGCATCAGGTCATGGCTGACCGCCGCGAGAAAACGCGTCTTCGACTGGTTGGCCGCTTCGGCGTGGGCCTTCGCTTCGCTCAGCGCCTGATTGAGCTGCGACAACTCCTGGGTCCGTTCGGCGACCCGACGCTCCAGGCTTTCGTTGGCTTCCTTGAGGGCACGCTCGGCCTGACGGAACTCGGTGATGTCGGTGAAGCTCATGACGAAGCCGCCGCCGGGCATGGGGTTGCCGATCAGTTCGATCACCCGTCCGTTGGGGAACACCCGCTCGTAGCTATGGGCGGTGCCCTGGCGCATCCAGTACAGGCGCTTGGCGACGTTCTCCTCGACATCACCGCCACCGAGCATGCCGCGTTCGGCATTGAAGCGAATGATCTCGGCAATGGGCCGACCCACGTAGATCAGCCCCTCCGGGTACTCGAACAGCTCCAGGTAACGGTGGTTCCAGGCCACCAGGCGCAGGTTCTGGTCGACCACGCTGATGCCCTGGGTGATGTTCTCGATGGCCCCTTGCAGCAGGGCGCGGTTGAACTGCAAGACTTCGCTGGCCTCGTCGACGATGCGCACCACATCCTCGACCTGCATCTCGCGACCTTCGATGGCGGCCTTGACCACCGCGCGCGTGCTCGATGCGCCCAGTACACCGGCCAGCAGGCGTTCGGTATGGGCGATCCATTCGCTGTTGGCTGGCTGATTGGGGTCGAATTCCTTGCCTTTGCTCTGGCGTTGAGCGAAACGCAGGAAGCTCTTGCGCGCACGTTCCTCGCCGACGAAGCGACTGGCGAGCATCAACAGATCCGCCACCTGGACGGCCAGCAGGCTGCGGTTGCTGGGTTTGGTGCCCAGGTCATGACCGATGAAGCGCCCGGCCTGCCAGTGTTCGGACACCCGCGTGCGCGAGAACCAGGAAACCCAGGCGAACAGCAGGAAGTTGCCGGCCAGCGACAGCACCACGCCGCGAGTCAGCGGGTCGACATGCAGGCCGATCGGAGTGTGCAGCAGGATGCTCAGCCCGGGGAAGCTGTCCAGCGACCAACCCATGCCACGTGCGATGAGCGGCAATACCAGGGTGTAGAACCACAGCGCAGCCCCCACGATCAGGCCGGCGAACACGCCGCGGCGGTTGGCTTGCTTCCACACCAGGGCGCCGAACATCGCGGGCGCCAGTTGGCCGATGGCGGCGAACGAGACCTGGCCGATGGTCGCCAGGCTGGCGCCTTCGCCGAGCAGGCGATAGCAGACGTAGGCCAGCAACAGGATCAGCACGATGCTGACCCGGCGCGCCGTGAGCATCCAGTGGCGGAAGGCCTCGAACGGGCGTTCGGTGCTCTTGCGGCGCAACAGCCAGGGCAGCAGCATGTCGTTGGAAATCATGGTCGACAGGGCCACTGCCTCGACGATGACCATGCCGGTAGCGGCCGACGCCCCACCAATGAAGGCCAGCATGGCCAGGCTGGGATGGGCTTCGGCCAGTGGCAGGCTGATGACGAAGGAGTCGGTCGGTACGCCAGGCGGCAGCAGCATCTGGCCGGCCAGGGCGATGGGCACCACGAACAGGACCGCCAACACGAGGTAGGCAGGGAAGACCCAGCGTGCCAGGCGCAGATCCTTGGGCTCGATGTTCTCCACCACGGACACGTGAAACTGCCTCGGCAGGCAGACGATGGCGATCATGGCCATGCCGGTCTGCACCACCATGGCCGGCCAGTTGACGGCTTCGGCCCAGAAGGGTTCGAGTTCGGACGTGGCGCGGGCCTGGGTGAACAGGTCGCCGAAGCCGTTGAACAGGCCGAAGGTCACGAACACACCCACGGCAATGAAGGCCAGCAGCTTCACCAGCGATTCGAAGGCCACTGCCAGCACCATGCCGCGGTGGTGCTCCGTGACATCCAGATTGCGGGTGCCGAACAGGATGGTGAACAGGGCGAGCACCAGCGACACGATCAGAGCGGTGTCCTGTGCACTGGTGCCCGCGTCCTGAGCCGGCGCTCCGATCAGCAGATTCACGCCGAGCACGATGCCCTTGAGTTGCAGGGCGATGTACGGGAGTACGCCGACCAGGCAGATCAGGGCCACGGCGATTGCCAGTGGCTGCGACTTGCCATAGCGGGCGGCGATGAAGTCGGCGATGGAGGTGATGTTCTCCTGCTTGCTGATCATCACCATCTTCTGCAGTACCCAGGGCATGGTCAGCAGCAGGATGATCGGCCCGAGGTAGATCGGCAGAAATGACCATAGCTGCTCGGCCGCCTGGCCCACCGCACCGAAGAATGTCCAACTGGTGCAATAGACCGCCAGCGACAGGCTGAAGACCCAGGCACGAACTTTCGCAGGCATCGGTGCACTGCGACGGTCGCCATAGAAGGCGATGGCGAAGAGGATGGCGATGTAGATCAGGGCGACCGCAGCGATCAGCCCGGGAGACAGCGACATGCGAACTCCGGAACGCAGGAGGAAACGACAATGGCCTGCGCCACTGGGACGAGGCAGACAATGTTCAGTGTTGCACAAAGCGCCAGGCTGTCGGCTGCGACCAAGGTCGCACGACGGCGGACAGGCTTTGCGACAAGGGTCGATTGTGCCGGAGTCGGGCGCCTGTTAGCGTGATTGGTTCAGGACTCAGGAGGGATCCTAATGTTCAAGCCGCAACTGGTCACTCTGCAACGTGGTGCTCTACGCCTGGAGCCGCTTGCCGATGCCGATATTCCTGCATTGGTCGCGTTGGCCGAGGTCAACCGCGAGGAACTGCTGTACATGAGTGGCACCCAGCGTCTGGACTGGTATCGCAGCGCGCTGGCCGATCTGCGCGAGCAGCGTGCGCTGCCATTCGTCATCCGGCTCGGCGACGTGCTGGTCGGCACCACCCGCTTCGCCGACTTCATGAACACCTTGCCGGCTTGTGAAATCGGCTGGACCTGGCTCGATCGCGGTCAGCATGGCCGTGGGCTGAACATCAGCATCAAGTACCTGATGCTCAAGCATGCCTTCGACAACTGGGGCATGGTGCGCGTGCAATTGAAGACCGCGGCCAGCAATCTGCGCGCGCAGCGCGCCATCGAGAAACTCGGGGCCGAGCGTGAAGGGCTGCTGCGCAATCATCGGCGTCTGGCCGACGGCCGTCTCGATGACAGCGTGCTGTACAGCATCACCGATCAGCAATGGCCGCAGGTGCGTCAGGCACTGGAGGCGCGCTTCGGCGCCTGAGCCCCGGTGCAGAGTCGCGAGCACACGCGTTTCTGGCAAGCCTCGGCGCTATCCGGGGTCGAGCTGCTGCAGGCGCGCTATCGCGAGCAACGCTTCGCGCCCCACGTGCATGAGGGCTTCGTTTTCACGGTGATCGAACATGGCGCTCAGCGTTTCCGCCATCGTGGCTGCGACCACCTGGCGCCGCAGGGCAGCATGGTGCTGATCAACCCCGACGAGGTGCACACCGGCTCCAGGGCGCATGAAGATGGCTGGCGCTACCGGGGTTTCTACCCAGGCAATGCTCAGGTACTGGGCGCCTTGCAGGAGCTGGGGCTGGTCAGGGCCGGTATGCCGTCATTCGATTTCAGCGTGCTGCATGACCCGCAGTTGCATGCGCTCTTCCTGCAATTGCATCGCCTGCTCGAGGGCGGTGCCGACGCGTTGCAGCAGCAACTGGCCTGGCGCGAGGCGATGCTCGCGCTGTTCCAGCGTCATGCGCGAATTGCCGAACCTGCCGCGCCTGGCCGCGAGCCCTGGGCGGTTGCCTGTGCCAAGCAGATGCTCGGCGACCGGCTGATCGAGCCGCCTTCGCTCGAGGAACTGGCCAGGGCAGTCAATCTCTCGCCTTTTCACTTCGCCCGGGTCTTCCGGCGTGCCACTGGCCTGCCGCCGCATGCCTGGCTCAAGCAGCGGCGTCTGGAGCAGGCGCGTGCATTGCTCAAGGATGGCTGTTCGGCGCTGGGCGTGGCCATGCAGCTGGGGTTCGCCGACCAGAGTCATCTGTCGCGGCAGTTCAAGCAGACCTACGGCGTGACGCCCGGCGAGTACCGCAGCGCTGTGGCCCGGATGTAGGCCGTTGATTCAGGCATGCGCGGGGTGGCCAAGCCGCCCGTACATTTCCCGACGCGCATGGCGCACCCTGCCGGACGCAGCCGCCATAAGACATTTCCGGGAGAGATCCTTAACGCCTGAAGTGACTGCCCGAAGGGTGGCTGGCAAAAATGGCGCGCAATGAAAAGCCGGCGCTCCTTGCGGATGCGCCGGCTTTTCAACCCACTTCGTCGATCAGAATTCGTGATCGGCGGTGTCCGGGTTCAGGTCGCTGATGCCCAGCTTGCCAGCGGCCTGCTCGATGGCACCGGTCTGTTTGACCAGCGCAGCGATGACGCCACGGATCAGCGCCTGACCCTCGGCGTTGTCGGCCGCGATCAGTTGATCGAAGTGCACGTTGTTCTTTTCGGCGCTGTCGACCAGCTTCTGCAGCTCGGCCTGGGTGGCGTCCAGATCGGCCTTGAGGGTGGTGTCGGCCTGGGCGTCGGCCTTGGCCACCAGCTCGGACAGGCTCGGGCCGGTCAGGGTGCTGCCGTCGACCTTCTTGTACTCGCCGAGGTAGACGTTGCGGATGCCCAGGCCGTTGTAGAAGTGCGAGTTGTGGGTGTTGTCGCTGAAGCAGTCGTGTTCGTCTTCGGTGGAGTTGGCTTCCAGCGCGACCTTCATGCGCTCGCCGGCCAGTTCGCCGAGAGACAGGCTGCCCATGCCGAACAGCATCTTGCGCAGGCCATTCTCGGCGGAGTCGGCCAGCAGTTCGCTGCGGTAGTTGCCTTCCACGCCGTCCTTCCACTGCTCGACCATTTCGTCCAGGTCGCTGACCAGCAGATCGGTGGCGGCTTTCAGGTAGGTGCGGCGACGCTCGTTGTGGTCACCGGTGGCGCCTTCGCCCACCAGGTAGTCGGTATGGGGACGCTCGCCAGCGCCCGGGTTGGTGCCGTTGAGATCCTGGCCCCAGAGCAGGAATTCGATGGCGTGGTAGCCGGTGGCGACGTTGGCTTCGGAACCGCCCAGTTCGTTCAGGCTGGCCAGCAGCTCGCCGGTGATTTCGGTGACGTCGATCTTGTCTTCGCCGACCTGGATCTCGGTGTTGGCGATGATGTTGGCCTGGGCGCCCGGGTTGCCCAGTGCATGCTGATAGTCGTCAGCCACGTAGTCGATCAGGCCTTCGTCCAGCGGCCAGGCGTTGAGCTGACCTTCCCACTCGTCCACCACCGGGTTGCCGAAACGGAACACCTCGGTCTGCATGTACGGTACGCGAGCGGCCAGCCAGGCTTCACGAGCGGCTTTCAGGGTTGCCTCGCTAGGGTCGGCGAGCAGGGCATCGATGGCGCTCTGCAGGGCCTTGCCGGTGCTGGCTGCATCGCTGAACACGGCCAGGGCCAGGTCGGCGTAGTGCTTGACCACTGCCTGGGCAGCGGCTTCGTCGGTCTTGCTTGCAGGGCTGGTGGCGGTGTTTTCGGCCGCCGGGGCCGATGCCTGGGGAGCAGCCGGGGCTGCCGCTTGGCTGGCAGGTGCTTTGTCTTCACCACAGCCGGCGAGGGAAATGGCGATGGCCAGCAGGCTGGCCGAAGCCAGGGGCATACGAATCATGGCGGGATCCTTTGCATGTACGAAATGTGGGCGGTACAGGGGTACCTGAAAAACTGCGACATAATGCAAATGTTTCGCATTATGTGTAAAGGCCATTGTTTGTCGCTGTGCGCGATATCGCTGCCGAAGCCTTACCGGTGCCGCTAGAATGCCAGCACCGATTCGCAGTTCTGCATGGAGAAAACTGCATGAGCCTGACCGCCGTGATCCTGATCGTCGTCCTCGTCCTGCTGGGCGCCTATGCGGTGTCGCTGTACAACGGCCTGGTGCGCCTCAAGCATGGCGTGAGCAAGGCGTGGTCGAACATCGACGTGCTGCTCAAGCAGCGTCACGACGAGTTGCCCAAACTGGTGGAAACCTGCAAGCAGTACATGCAGTACGAAGGCTCCACGCTGGAACGTGTGATCGCTGCGCGCAGCGCCGTGGCCAATGCGCGCGAGCAACATGATGTGGGCGCTCTGGGCAGGGCAGAAAGTGGCCTGCGGGCCGGGCTGGGGCAACTCTTCGCCCTGGCCGAGAACTATCCCGAGCTCAAGGCCAACGACAGCTTCCAGCATCTGCAGCAGCGTATCAGTGGCCTGGAGAACGGCATCGCCGACCGGCGTGAGCTGTACAACGAAGCGGTCAACCTGAACAACGTTCGCATCGAACAGTTTCCGGATGTGATCGTGGCGCGCATGTTCAACTTCCAGGCTGCCGAACTGCTGGTGTTCAGCGAGGCGGAGAAAGCCGACGTCGATATCAAGTCGCTGTTCAACTGAGATGATGCAGGGCGATCCTCTCGGTTTTCTCGTCACCCTGGCATTCACCCTTGGTGCCTGCCTGGGTGGCGGGTGGTGGTGCCTGCGGCGCTGGTCACAGGCACGTCATCTGCTGGACACCCCAACCTCGAAGATTCGTTCGGCTGCGCAGGGCTATGTCGAGCTCTATGGCCTTCTCGAAGAACTGCCGGAGATGCAACTGCGCGGGCCGCTGACCGGCAAGCCCTGCCTGTGGTGGCGCTTTCGTATCGAGGAGTACAGCTCCAATGGCAAGAAGCGCAGCTGGCGAGTAGTCGACAGCGGTACCAGCGATGCCTGGCTGCGCCTGGTCGACGGTACCGGCGAGTGCCTGATCGACCCGCGTGGCGCCGAGATCCGTACGGCGGTGCGCGAGGTCTGGGAAGGTAGCCTTCGGCATCCGCTGGGGGCGGCCAAGGCCGGTCTGTTCGGCTTTCTGACCAGTGGCAAGCGCTATCGCTACTGCGAGGAGCGTTTCCACGCCGGTCAGCCGCTGTATGCCATCGGCGACTTCCGCACCCGGGGTGCTGCGCAGCAGGGATTCGACCTGCCGTCGGCCCAGGGCGAGGTGATTCGCGAGTGGAAAGGGGATTACCTCGGTCTGCTGCGGCGTTTCGACAGCGACGGCAATGGTGAACTCGACGAACAGGAGTGGAATCGCGTGCGCCTGGCGGCGCAACTGGAGGCTGAAGACCGGCACCGACGTCAGGCAGCGGAACCTGCGCAGCACCGGATGAGCAGGCCTGGCGAGCGTCAGCCGTTCATTCTGTCCAACAGTGGCGAGGATGAGCTGGCGCGCGGTTTCTACTGGCAGGCGGCGGCCGGTGCGGCGCTCTGTCTGGTGGGGGCGCTGTCCACGGCCTGGCTGTTCGGTGTGCAGAACTGGTAGCGGCTCTTTTGTCCGCGCGGCGCACCCTGGCTACAGGGTGGCCGGGTTGGCGGCCGAGCTCAGGCGTCTTGCCTGTTTCAGGAACAGCGTCAGCTCGCGTGCAGGCAGCGGTTTGCTGTACAGGTAGCCCTGACCCTCATGGCAGCCCTGGGCAATGATGTAGGCCTCCTGTTCGGCGGTTTCCACGCCTTCGGCGATCACCTGCATGCCCAGGCTCTTGCCGAGCTGGATGATGGCACGAACGATGGTGGCGTCGTCCTCGTCTTCGAGCAGATCCTGCACGAAGCTCTTGTCGATCTTGATCTTGTCCAGCGGCAGACTCTTGAGATAGCTCAGCGAGGAGTAGCCGGTACCGAAGTCGTCGATGGCGATCAGCGCGCCTGAGCGGCGCAGGCTGAGCAGGTGTTGTGCGGCGGTGCTGATGTCTTCCATCAGGCCGGTCTCGGTGACTTCCAGCTCCAGGCTCTTCGGCGGCAGGCGGTAGACCTGCAGCAGGTTGTTGACCACGCGTGGCAGCTCGGAGTGGTGCAACTGCACGGTGGACAGGTTGATGGCCATGCGCAGGTCGGTGAAGCCCTGATCGTGCCATTCGCGCAACTGGCGGCAGGTCTGGTCGAGAATCCACTCGCCAATCGGGATGATGGTGCCGTTCTGTTCGGCCAGCGGGATGAACAGATCCGGCGGCACGAAACCATGTTGCGGATGCTGCCAGCGCAGCAGCGCTTCGACACCGACCACGCGGTGGTCGCGGTAGTCCACCTGCGGCTGGTAGACCAGGTGCAGCTGGTTCTGCGCCAGGGCATCGCGCAGATCCTTCTCCAGCTCACGGCGGCGGCGCATCTCGCTATCGACGCTGGCAATGTAGAACTGGTAGCGGTTGCGTGAGCGGCTCTTGGCCAGGGTCATGGTCTGTTCGGCTTTCTGCAGCAGCTTCTCGGTGCTGTCGCCGTCTTCCGGGAACAGGGTGATGCCGATGGTGGCGCGCAGACGCACTTCCTGATGGTCGAGCAGGAAGGGCAATTCCAGATCGTCGAGCACGCTCTGCGCCAGTTCGGCGGCCTCGTAGGGTTGCTCGATGTCCGCCTGAACCAGGGCGAACTGGTCGCCACCGAGGCGCGCCAGCGCGCCGAGGCGGCCGCTGTGGCTGCGCAGGCGGTCGGAGAGGGCGAGCAGCAACTGGTCGCCACTCTGGTAGCTGAACTGTTCGTTGATGCCCTTGAAGTCGTCGAGGCCGACGCACAGCACGGCGACGCGCCGCTGCAGGCGACCGGCGTCTTCGAGAATCTGGTCGAGTTGCTGTTGCAGTTGCTGGCGGTTGGGCAGGCCGGTGAGGAAATCGTACTGGGCCATGCGCAGCAGGCTGTTCTCGGCTTCACGGCGCAGGTGGGTGTTGCGTTCGATGGAGGCCAGGAGCTGGTTGGCGGTGTTGATCCACAGGCCCAGTTCGTTCCTCTCGTTGCCCTTGAGCATGGGCAGCTTGTGTTCGCTGGGACGATCCGGGTTGATGTGGGTCAGGTGCTCGATGATCTTCGATAGCGGCTTGGTCAGCAGCCAGTGGTAGACCAGGTACAGCACCAGGCCCATGGCCATCGCTCGGAGCACACCGGAGATGAAGATGATCACCGAGTTGGTGACGAAGCTCTCGCCGTAGGGGGCGGTGTCCAGCGTGATGTTGAGGTCGCCGTAGTACTCGCTGTAGGGGCCGCGGCCGACCAGCCTGGTGGAGAACTGTTGCTCCTGGCCGAGAATCGGGTCGGTCAGCCAGCGCGTCGGTATCTGTGCCAGGTCACGGGACTTCTCGGCCAGCATGGGCTCGTTGGGGTGGCCGATGGCGGCGTAGCGCACCGATTCGTGCTGGAACAGGCCTTCGATGACCTGCATGCCCATCTCACGATCCAGGCTGTAAACCGCCTGGGTAGACGGGTCGCGGAACATGCCCAGGATGCGTTGTGCATCGTTGGCGACCGCCTGGCGCGTCTTGTAGGCATCGAACACGATCTGCGCGCAGCTCAGCACCACTCCCACTACCAGTGCCGAAAGCAGCACTACGCGGAGCAACTTGAGTGACAAGCTGTTCTTCAATTCCAGCTTCAAAGGCAATTCCTTGTGTCGATGCTTACAGCGCCAGTCAGACGAGAGTATTGGCAATCTCGACCTAGCCGTCAAAGGGCCATCATCCGTGCTGGCACTTTTTGTTCGCCAGGTTCGGTCATGGTGCGCCGCAATCCCCGTTCCTGAATCCCCTGCTCGTTGTCGGTGCGAATTTCACCGACTTGAGCGCCAAGGGATATGGCAGATGGCTGGCACAAGAGTTGCGAAGGCTGACGAGACCATTATGAGGGGGCTCGGATGAAAACACTGTGGCTGTGGTTCGTCGTTGTCTGCTTTACCCCATACGCACATGCCGCCGATGGCGAGGCGATCGACATCGCCTGGATCGTCCTGGCCAGTGTCCTGGTGTTCTTCATGCAGGCCGGTTTCGCACTGCTGGAAAGTGGCATGTCACGGGCCAAGAACGCGGTCAACGTGATGATGAAGAACTACATGGACAGTTGTGTGGGCGGTATCGTCTTCTGGCTGGTGGGGTTCGGCCTGATGTTCGGTAGCAACCTCACCGGCTGGTTCGGCATGAGCCATTTCGGCCTGCATGAGGGCGAGCCCTGGGATTACACCTTTCTGTTGTTCCAGATGATGTTCGCCGTCACGGCGGCGACCATTGCCAGCGGTGCAATGGCCGAGCGCACGCGCTATTCGGCTTACCTGATCGGCGCCGTGCTGATCAGCGGGGTGATCTACCCGATCTTCGGCAGTTGGGTCTGGAGTGGCGTGTATGGTGGGCAGGGCTGGTTGGCCAAGCTGGGCTTCGTCGACTTCGCCGGCTCTACCGTGGTGCACAGTGTCGGTGCCTGGTGCGCGCTGGCCGGCATTCTGGTGCTGGGGCCACGGTTGGGGCGCTTCGGCAGCGATGGGCAGGCGCGGATGATTCCCGGACACAACCTCGGCATGGTCGCGCTGGGCGGTTTCATCCTCTGGTTCGGCTGGTTCGGTTTCAATGCCGGCAGTAATCTGGAGGTCGGCAGCAACCTGGGGCTGATCGCCCTGAACACGCATCTTGCTGCCGTTTCCGGGGCCATTGGTGCCTTGCTGGCGCAACGCAGCACCTCGAGCCCGATCCTGCTGACTACTACCGTCAATGGCTCGCTCGGCGGGCTGGTGGGCATTACCGCCGGATGCGCGACCATGGCGCCTGGCTTCGCCGCCCTCAGCGGTCTGCTGGCCGGCTTCGTGGTGGTTTTCGGCATGCGCCTGCTCGACCGGCTGCGTATCGATGATGTCGTCGGCGCAGTCTCCGTGCATGGTTTCGCCGGCATCTGGGGCACGCTGGCGGCAGGGCTGTTCTATCAGGGCGATCTGTTCAACGGGTCGCGGGTTGCCGTCCAGGCGCTGGGCGCTGCGTCAGCCTTTCTCTGGGCCTTTCCGATGGCGCTGCTGATGTACCTGTTGCTGGCCAAGACCATAGGCTTGCGTGTGACTGCGCAGCAGGAGCAACGCGGTCTGGATTTCGCCGAGCATGCCGAAGTCGGCTACCCCGAGTTCAATCTGGCGCAGACCTTCGACAGCGAGCAGTGGTCGAGGAGGGGCTGAGATGAGACTGAGCCATCGTCGCCGTGCGATCTATACCGGTCTGGCCGGTCATTTCTCCGAAGAGGAAGTGTGGCCTTTGCTGGCCTTGTGGGAGAGCAAGTATGCCGACAAACCGCCCTTTGCCCTGAACGAGTTTCTTGCCGAGGTGGTGTTGCGCACCGAGCGCAAGCTGGAGCGTGCACGTCTTTATCGTGAGTTGGTCGGTGCGTTGACGGGGCCGCCATCGCAACTGCTGCCTGACCCGGAAGAGCAACTTATGGCCTGGCGCCAGGGGCGTAACGAAGCGATTCGCAGCGTGGCCACGCCGGATGCGGCAGCCCAGAAGACGTTTCTGTCGCTCAGCCAGGCCTTGCTGGAGCAGTTGGAGTTGCCGCAGCAACAGGCATTGCGTCGTTTCGCGGCCGGTAACCTGGGTGGCATGGAGGTCGGCACGGAACTCGCCACTCGGCTGCGGGCCTGGCTGGAGCAAGGGGCGCAGGAGGGCATCGAGAGCCTGGGCCTGGAGCAACTGCGCAAGCTGCTCAACCTGCTCTACATCGGCTTGTGCGAGTTTCTCGGCCCGGTCAGGGCGGATCGGGTGCTGAGCCAGGCGGTCAGCCGGGTGGAGACGGAGGGGGCGGGGTTCTCTCCGCGACGTCTGCTCTAGGCGTTGTACGAAAAGTGCCTGCGCTCGGTGATACTGCGTTGAGATCGCTCTCGGAATGCTCATTTACAAGGCGTAAACGGCGCATCTTCGAGCGATTTCGCCGGGCCGCCATCGGTATTGCCTGACCTTCGCTCGACGACTTTTCGTACAGAGCCTGGAACCTGGCGGCAGAAAACGAAAAACCCGGCCGAGGCCGGGTTCTTGCGTTACGGGGTCTGGACTCAGGCCGCGTAGTTCTGGGCAACGAAGTCCCAGTTGACCAGGTTCCAGAACGCTTCGACGTACTTCGGACGCAGGTTGCGGTAGTCGATGTAATAGGCGTGTTCCCAGACGTCGCAGGTCAGCAGCGGGGTGTCGCCGCTGGTCAGCGGGCAGCCGGCGCCGATGGTGCTGGCCAGGGCCAGGGAGCCGTCGGCCTTCTTCACCAGCCAGCCCCAGCCGGAACCGAAGGTGCCGATGGAAACCTTGCTGAACTCTTCCTTGAACTTGTCGAAGGAACCGAAGGCGGCGTTGATGGCGTCAGCCAGGGCGCCGGTGGGCTGACCACCGCCGTTCGGCGACAGGCAGTTCCAGTAGAAGGTGTGGTTCCACACCTGGGCCGCGTTGTTGAAGATGCCGCCCGAGGAGGTCTTGACGATCTCTTCCAGGCTCTTGCCTTCGAACTCGGTGCCCGGCACCAGGTTGTTCAGGTTCACCACGTAGGTGTTGTGGTGCTTGTCGTGGTGGAACTCCAGGGTCTCGGCGGAAATGTGCGGCTCGAGAGCATTCTTTTCGTAAGGCAGCGGCGGCAATTCGAAAGCCATGGTCTATCTCCTACTCAGGTCGTGTGCGGTATGCGCAAGGCCGATCACGGGCGGCCTATGGGCGGCGTCGAGTTTGTACTCTTTGCGCCGCAGACTCGGGATCATAGCACCCGGCTACAGCCATAACCACGCAACATCTGTGTGGAAAAGCCGGTGCCAGGGCCTCTGCAGCATTGGCTTCGACAACCTGCTGCTCCAGCAGTTGCTTCCAAAGGTAGCCTCCAAAAACCTGGGGGAACCTCTGAAAAAGCCGTCATTCCCGCGTAGGCGGGAATCCAGAACCTGCAAACTTCCCGGGCTCCCGTCTTCGCGGGGGCGACGATAAATGGCCTTTCAGAACACCCCTGGGCAAGGCAGTCAGGACAAGACGAAAACAAGCGAAAAAGCGGGGTTTATCTGCGGTAAATGAGCAGTTTGAGCTTGTTTTTAACGCAGTAATGACAACGCAGGTAGTTCTCGGAAGCTCCCTAAAGTGCCCCGGCCTTTTTCCAGGCCAGATAGCTGCTGACCAGTTCCGGACCCAGTTCGCCGGGGCGGGCGTCGAGTACCGGAATCTCGTGTGCAGCGAGACGTTCGTGCAGTTCGGCGCGGGCGTTGAGGTAATCCAGCGTGCCGCAGTAGGCCAGGGCCTGGTCGAAGTGCTCCACCGGCGTCTGACGCAGGCGGTCGAGGGCTTCTTCACGCAGGCTTGCGATCAGTACGCGATGCTGGCGCGACAGACGCCTGACGGCGGCGAGCAGATCCTGGTCGTCTTCGTCGCGCACATTGGTCACCAGCACCACCAGGGCCCGGCGGCGCTGACGGGCGAGCAGAAGGTCGGCAGCGGCGCTGAAGTCTGCCGGTTGCTGGCTGGTTTCCAGGTCGTAGACCGCGTTGAGCAGCACGTTCAGTTGCGCCGGCCCCTTTACCGGAGCCAGGTAGCGTGACTGGTTGCCGGCGAAGGTTGCCAGACCCACGGCATCGCCCTGGCGCAACGCGACGTAGCTGAGCAGCAGCGTGGCGTTGAGGGCGTGATCGAAATGCGAGAGTTCATCGTCCTGGCTGCGCATGCGACGGCCGCAGTCGAGCAGGAAGACGATCTGCTGATCCCGCTCGTCCTGGTATTCGCGAGCGATGGGCGTGCGTTTGCGCGCGGTCGCCTTCCAGTCGATCTGGCGCAGAGTGTCGCCATCGCGAAATTCGCGCAGCTGGTGAAACTCCAGACCCAGACCACGACGCGGGCGCTGACGCACACCGAGCTGGCTCAGCCAGTCATCCACGGCCTTGAGTTGGGCACCGTACAGACGAGCGAAGTCGGGATAGACGCGGCTTTCGTCGGGCAGATCCACCAGGCGTCTGGCCTGCCACAGGCGCAGCGGGCTGGGCAGCGCCAGTTCGCAATGAGCGAAGTGGAAGTGGCCGCGCACCAGGGGTTTGAGGCGGTAGGCAACGCGTGTCTGCTGGCCCGGACGCAGGCTGATGCGTTGCGGCAGGTGTTCGAACGCCATGCCTTCGGGAATGTGGTCGAAGACTTCGATATCCACACCCTGGGCATAGTCGTGATGAGCCGTCAGTTGCACCTCGCTCCAGCGGCCGAGCGGCAGGTTGCCCGGCAGCGTGCGTACCACGCGTGGCGAGGGCAGGCGGCGCAGCCACAGGGCGTCGACCAGAGCGACCATGACCAGGCCCAGCAGCAGGCCCCAGGCCACGGGCGTCAGGCTGCCTGCCAGGCGCAAGCCAAGCAGGGGCAGGGCGCCGAGCAGCCCGCCGATGGCGAACAGGCCGCCGAGCAGCCCGAGGAGCAGGCGCGAGGGTTTCATAGGCGAGGAGCCGGCACCTGGTCGAGCAACTGTTGCAGCACCTGATCGACCGACAGGCCTTCGATATCCAGCTCTGGCGCCAGGCGTACACGGTGGCGCAGCACGGCCAGGGCGCAGCTCTTGATGTCGTCGGGGAGCACGAAGTCACCGCCGCGCAGCAGGGCGCGTGCCCGTGCGCCACGAACCAGCGCGATGGACGCGCGCGGCCCGGCCCCCATCGTCAGACCGGGCCAGCTGCGGGTGGCACGGGCCAGGCGCACGGCGTAGTCGAGTACCTGATCGTCCAGAGGCAGGTCGCTGGCGATCTTCTGCACGGCCAGCACGTCCTTGGCTTGCAGCAGGGTGCGTAGCGGGCTGACTTCGAGCATGTCGGCCTTGGCCGAACGGGTCACCTGACGCACCATGCTGAGCTCTTCGTCCTGCTCCGGATAATCCATGCGCAGCTTGAGCATGAAGCGATCCAGCTCGGCCTCCGGCAGCGGGTAGGTGCCTTCCTGCTCGATCGGGTTCATGGTCGCCAGCACCATGAATGGCAGTTGCACGGGAAGGGCGCGGCCTTCCAGGGTCACCTGGCGCTCCTGCATCACCTCCAGCAGGGCGGCCTGGGTCTTGGCCGGGGCGCGGTTGATCTCGTCGGCCAGCAGCAGATTGGTGAACACCGGCCCCTTGCGCAGCTTGAACTGCTCGCTCTGCATGTCGTACACGGCGTGGCCGGTGACGTCGCTGGGCATCAGGTCGGGGGTGAACTGGATGCGTGCGAACTCGCCGCCGAAGCAGCGTGCCAGAGCACGTACCAGCAACGTCTTGCCGAGGCCGGGGACACCTTCTACCAGCACGTGGCCGCCCGCGATCAGGGCGGTGAGCACGTCATCGATCACCGCGTTCTGGCCGATCAACGCCTTGCGCAGTTCGGCGCGCAGGGCCTGAGCCAACTGGCTGGCACGCTGGCGCTGTTGCGCCTGCGGATTGCTGGCCGGCGTGGCAGTGGCCTCGTTGACTGGCGTGTTCTCGGCTTCGGGTGTCTGTTCGCTCGTCATAGGGCATTCCTGAGGGTTTGCAGGTGGGCGACCTGGCGGGTGAATTCGGTGGCGGAAAGACGTTTGTGTGGCAGCGGGCGCATGGCCTGGCTGATTTCCCTGGGTGGCAGGCGGGTCAGGCGACCCAGCACTTGCCATTGATCGGCCACGGCGAGTTTCTCGAAGCCGGGATGACGGCGTCGTGCACGACGCTGGATATCCTGCTGCAGCGCCTTGAGCAGGCTGTGCTGGCCACTGCGGCGCAGGAGGAAGTCGGCACTGCCGCGCAGGTGCTCCTCCAGTTGCCGGCGTGCGCGACTGGCCGGTGCCAGTAGCGGGCCGTGGCGGACGCCAAGGTGCCAGAGCGTGGCGATGATCAGTAGGGCGAGTACCGCCAGGGCCAGCGGGAAATGACGCAGCAGCAGGCTGGCCAGGTTGTCGCTGTCGGCGTGGTAGAGCAGGGTCACGGCACTGTCCTGACCGAGGTACCAGAGCAACCAGGCGTGGTCGTATTCGTCGATGTTGCGGTTCTGCCAGATCCACGGGTCGCTGAGTACGGTGATCAGGCCATCGCCGTGGTACAGCTGCAGCAGATGGGTGGCCAAGGCACTGTTGGCCCAGGCGTGTGCGCGGTTCTGCGAATCGTAGAGGTGGTAATCGGTGTCGAAGGCGATATAGGCCGGTTCCTGCTCGTTTTCCAGGTAGAGCTTGGTCAACTGCGGGTAGCTTTCTTCTTCTTCGTTCGCGTCGTCCGCGCTGTCCGCTTCTTCCTCGTCCAGTTCGTCGCTCATGTACTGCTGGATGCCAAGCAGGTCGAGCAGCAGGTCGCCGCTCTTGCCTTCTTCCTCGTCCCACAGCCGCTCGGCGATCAGCAGCAGGTGGCCGCCGTTGGCTGTCCATTGCAGCAGGCGTTCGGCCTGGCGTGGGGTCATGTTGCCGCGATCGGCCAGCAGCAGGAGGGTCTGGCCCTGGCTGGGCAGGGTGTCGAGCACTTCCAGGCTATCGGCGCGGGTGGCGCTGATGCCCTGCCTGCGCAGGAAATGTTCGGCGGCCAGGTAGAGGCTGCTGTCGACTTCCGGGGAAGGGCCGTGTTCGATGACTTCCTCATAGGGTTCCAGCTTGCCCAGCAGATAGCTGGCCAGCAGGCCCAGCACCAGCAACAGAACCATGCTCAGGATGAATCCGGCGCGACGGCTCATGGTGTGCGCTCCTGGCCGAACAGATTGCGCCAACCCTGGCACAGCCCCTGCCGCAGCGTTTCGGCAGGCAGGCGGTGACCATAGGCGAGTGCCTGCCAGTGACCGGTGAGCTGTCGGCTGTAGTCTTCCAGTGCCTGCTGGTGCAGGCCTTCCACCAGGTGCAGGACTTCGCCTTCGGTATGCGACTGTTTCAGCGGCAATCGATGCTCGTGCAGCAGGCGGCTGAGCAGGGCGCGATAGAGCAGGCCCAGGGCCGCACGAGGCTGCTCGATCCAGAGTCGTTCGGCCTCGCTGGCAACGTCATCGGGCAGGCTCTGCGGGGCCAGTTCCAGGCCGAACAGCTGGTCGGGGAGCGATGCTCTGCGCCGTTTCGGCAGGCCCAGCCCCTCGCCAAAGGTCTGCAACCATTCCCGGTAGCGCCACAGGATGAATGCCAGCAGCGCGACGAGGCTGCCCCACAGCAGTGCTTCGAATACCTGGGCGAGCACGTCCAGGCTTTTCCACCATTCGTTGAGCTTGAACAGTTTGTCGAGAAGATCGCGCAGCCCTTGCGCATCCGGCTCCTCGGCCGTTTTCTCTTCGCCCAGGCGCCAGCGGGTGACGGTCTCGCGATGCTGGAACGGCGGCTCGTCCAGAAGCGATTCGATGCTGGCACGTGCGGCCTGGCTGGTCAGAGACTGCTTGAGCAGGCGTGGTGCCTCCGGGCCTTGCTCTTCGCTCTGCTCGCTGGCGCTTGCCTGCTGTTCTGCCCAGGCCTGGTTCGGCAGTTGTGTCAGCAGCAGGGCGCAGGCGAGCATTAGCGCATAGGCGCTGCCGGTCAGGCGTTGGCGCAGGCGGCGGAAGGTCAGTTCGATGTCCCAGGCTTCCAGAGCGGTGCGGCGATTGAGATAGAGGGTGAAACCGCAGGCGACGTAGACCGGCTCCCAGATGATCAGCAGCAGCACGTACAGCAGGTTGGAGAGGTGCTCCAGCCACAACCACTGGCCGCTGCTGGCCGCGACGAGGGTTTCCCAGCTCCAGCTCATTTCCACCTGCTGCGGCAGCATGAGGTAGAAGAGCGCGGCCAGGCCCATCCACAGGGCGATTTCCAGGTGCACGCCGACCAGGGTCAGCCAGGTGGCGGCCGCGCTGTCGCGCTGGCCCAGCACCACCAGACGCTGGCTGCGCGCCTGGCCTGAAAGGCCCTCCAGTTGCAGCACCGGCAGGTCGAAGCTGCGTGTCGGGCTCAGGCGGCGCCAGGTCAGGCTGGCCAGCAATTGTGGCCAAAGCAGGCGTGGCAAAGCACGCAGGGACTGCCTGAGCGACGGCGTGTTGCCGAACAGCGCCTGCGACAGGATGTACAGCGGCAGGCGCTCGTAGGCCGGTTTCAACCACCAGAAGATGAAGAGGGCCCAGGCAGGGTATTGCCAGAGCACGGCGCAGAGCAGGGCGAACAGCGGCAGGGTCAGCAGTGCCCAACTGGCCATCAGCAGACCGGCATGGCGACGAGCGAGCAGCACGCCGAGGTCGATGGCTTCCCAGGCGGTGCGCGGGCGGATGGCGACGCTGGCTTCAGTCAGGCGCATGTGCACTCCGCCCTGCCAGTAGCAGGTACATCAGAACCAGTGCCCAGAGGCCTGTGCCCACGGCATATTTGACGTTCGGGCTGGCGATGGTGGTCGACGACCAGAAGGCCTCGATGAATGCCGCCAGCAGCAGGAACAGGATCACCCCGGCGACCAGCTGGATCGCCTTTCCGGCGGCCACCCGCAGGGCCTCGCCACGTGGCAGGCGACCGGGCGCCAGCAGTGCCCAGCCGAGCTTGAAGCCGGCGGCCCCTGCCAGGGCGATGGCGGTCAGCTCGAAGGCGCCGTGGCCGATCACGAATGACCAGAACGGCTCGCCGTAGCCGATGCGCGTCAGGTGACCCGCTACTGCGCCGATCATCAGGCCGTTGAATAGCAGGAAGAACAGGCTGCCCAGGCCCAGCAGCAAGCCACTGGCGAAGGTCTGAAAGGCGATGCCGATATTGTTCATGATGTAGAAGCCGAACATCACCCAGTCATCGCCCGAACCGCGTTCGCTGAAACGGCCGAGGCGCCGCGCATCGGGATCGTACATGCGTTCCATCTCGCTGACCTGGTCAGGGCTGACCAGGCTGTAGATCAGTTCCGGGTAGAGGTAGGTGAGCAACCCCATCAGCCCCAGGCTGCCGAAGAACAGCAGGCCGGCCGCGCATACCGCGCGCCATTCGCTGCGCACCAGGCGAGGAAAACCGCCGAACAGGAAGCGGATCAGCTGTGCTCCGATATGGCTGCGATGCCGGTAGAACTGCTGGTGCCCGCGCATGGCCAGCTGTTGCAACTGATCGATCAGGTGGCTGCTGTAGCCACGCGCCTGTGCCAGGGCCAGGTGCTGGCAGAGCTGTCGGTAGTTGGAGGCGAAGTGGCTGGTCGCCTTCGCCTCGGCCTTGCCTCGTTCCAGAGTCTCCAGTTGGCTGGCGAAGTTGTCCCAGTCGGTCTGGTGGCGGCTTTCGAACAGGCTCTGTTTCATGTCGAGGTTCCCAACAGGCCACGGGCGATGCCGTTGAGACGCGCTTCTGCCTGATCGGCAGGCACCTGCAGCGGTTCGGCCAGCAGGGCAGCCAGTTCGCTACGGCGTGCGGCAGACAACTGGGCACCGCGCTCGGCGAAGCCGAGCAGGGCCCGCTGTTCGGCAAGGCTGAGCGGGAAGGGCGGGGGTAGCGGTTCGGCTTCCGGTAATTGCGGGCGTGTCAGCGGCGCGTCGCGATAGACCACCAGCGTACCGGCGGCGATGTCGCCAAGGCGCTTGAACGCCGGATGATTCAGGCAACTGATGATGCCCAGGGTGTAGCCGAACGGCAGGATATCGACGAAACGCAGCAGGTTGCGCGTCAGCGAGGCGGCCCAGCCGATGGGCGTGCCGTCATCGTGCACCACGCGCAGGCCGAGCATCTGCTTGCCGGGTGAGCGGCCCTGGTTGAGCACTTCGAACAGCACCATGTACCACCAGGTGACGAGAAACAGCAGGATGGTACCCAGGCCCGTGCCGAACTGACCGAGCAGGCCTAGGACGATGAACATGACCGCGAGGATCAGGCCACGTATCGCCAGGTCGATGGCAAAGGCGAGGGCACGCGGCACCAGCCCGGCTGGACGCAGGTGCAGGTCGATACCTTCCGGTGTCTCGACCTGATGGCGTGTATCCAGGGGCGAAGGGCTAAGCGGGGAGCTTGCGCTTGAGCGTGCGGGCATCGGCGGACTGCATCAGGGAAAGCCCGATGCTAGCGAGCAGCGGGCTGATAACGCAACCGGGCCGACAGCGTCGGCCCGGATCGGCACGGCTCTGCTTACCTGGCGGCAGGCAGCACACCGAAGATGGTGCGGTAGAGAACGCCCATGGCGATGACCATCAGCGGAATGCTCCAGACCAGGCCGATGCCCAGCGGGATGGCGCTAACGATGACGATCAGGCCGAGCAGCAGGAACAGGCCGAATACCTTGAACCAGTGCTGGGTGATGGCCTTGCGCGAGGCTTCCAGCGCTTGCCATGGCGACAGGCCACGCTCCACCACCAGCGGAATGGCCAGCAGATAGGCAACGGCCAGATAGATGCCGGGGATCAGCAGCAGGAGCATGCCCAGATAGATCAGCAGCATCATCACCACGGCAGTGATGACCAGCGGCAGGGTACGGCCGAAGTGGCTGAATATCTCGTTGAAGCTGATCGGTTGGTCGGCGGCACGGCGAATACCGACCATGTTGATCCCGGCCATGAACGGATAGGCCAGGGCCGAGGCCAGCAGCGAGATCAGAATCTCGCCGATGAACATCATGAACAGGTTGTCGCTGAGTGCGCTGAAAATCCCGACGATGCCGCCGAGAATGAAGGTGGCGGCCAGCAGTACCACGTAGAACACCAGGAAACCGCCGACGATGATGCCCTTGGTGCCCTTGACCTTGCTCCAGGATTCGCTGATCAGATCACCGATGCTGAAGTCATAACCGCGCGCCAGGGCCTGCTCGATGCTGGGTACCCCGCTGTCGGCCGGCAGTTGCAGGTCGCTGGTGGGGGCGGCGTAGGGATTGGGTGCGGGACTGTCACTCATGGCGGCATCCTTGTACATGAGAGTGATGGGAAGTGGGCAATGCTAGTTGCACAAGCGTTTGCCCCACAAGAGGCGCACTGTCGGAGCATGCGACCTCTGTGCGCTGGTTCAAGCTTTGCCCGGGGCGGCGCAACTGGACACGAGTGTTAGACTCCCAGGCACCCTGCATCCAAGGAACCGCTGATGAGCTCCAGCATCTTCTGGTACGACTATGAAACCACTGGCATCAACCCGCGTAGCGATCGTCCGCTGCAGGTGGCCGGCATTCGCACCGACGAGTCGCTCAACGAGATCGGCGAGCCGCTGAACATCTACTGCCAGCCAAGCGATGACATCCTGCCCCATCCGGCTGCCTGCCTGGTGACCGGTATCGATCCGCAGCGCCTGCGCGAGCAGGGGCTGGGGGAGGGCGAGTTCGTTACCCGCGTGCATGCGGCCCTGGCGACTCCGGGCACCTGCGGCGCCGGCTACAACACCTTGCGCTTCGATGACGAGGTGACGCGTTACAGCCTCTACCGCAACTTCTTCGATCCCTATGCTCGTGAATGGCAGGGTGGCAACAGTCGCTGGGATCTCATCGACCTGGTGCGTACGGCCTATGCACTTCGTCCTGAAGGCATCGAGTGGCCGCACGAAGACGGACGGGTGACGCTCAAGCTGGAACGCCTGACCCAGGCCAACGGCATCGACCATGGCCAGGCTCACGATGCCCTGTCCGACGTGCGTGCCACCATCGGGCTGGCGCGGCTATTGCGTGAGCGCCAGCCGCGTCTGTACGACTTCCTCTATCAACTGCGCAGCAAGCAGCGGGTGATGGATCAGGTTCGCCTGCTCCAGCCGCTGCTGCATGTGTCCGGGCGTTTCTCCGCGGCGCGCCATTACCTGGCACCGGTATTGCCGCTGGCCTGGCATCCGCGCAATCGCAATGCATTGATCGTGTGCGACCTGCAGGCTGACCCGAGCGTTCTGCTGGAGCTGGATGCCGAGACGTTGCGCAGTCGTCTGTATACCCGTCGTGAAGATCTGGCCGAGGGTGAGGCACCGGTACCGCTGAAACTGCTGCATATCAACCGCTGTCCGGTGGTTGCACCTCTGTCCGTGCTGCGCGAGGCGGATCGTCAGCGTCTGGAGCTGGACTGGACGCTCTGCGAGCGTCACGCCGAGACACTCAGGACGGCTCAGACGTCGTGGCAGGACAAGTTGGCGACGATCTATCAGGAGGAGTCCTTTGCCGGCAGCAGCGATCCGGAGCAACAGCTCTACGATGGATTCATCGGCGATCGCGACCGGCGCCTGTGCGAGCAGGTGCGCAATGCGCAACCGCATGAGCTGGCTTCACGAAACTGGCCATTCGACGATGCTCGCTTGCCGGAACTGCTGTTTCGCTATCGCGCGCGCAACTTTCCGGAGAGTCTCTCGGCGGCAGACCAGCAGCGCTGGACGGATTTCTGTCGCCAGCGTCTGAGTGACCCGGAATTCGGTGCTCCAAATACACTGGAGCAGTTCCGGCAGGCGACCGAAGCGGTGCGCGGCAACTGCAATCCGAGCCAACTGCAACTGCTTCAGCAATGGCAGGCATATGCGCAGCAATTGCAGGTACGCTACGACCTTTAGCGATAGCCTGAAAAAGCTATCTGCAGTTACTCCCGCGAATGCGGGAGTCCAGGAACTTCGTGGCTCCCGGATAATTCTCCTTCAGGCCGGCGCAAGCGCTGTTCAGCGATGAAGTCGCTGTCCCGCCCCCGCGGAAGTGACAACTGTTCCAGACCCTCCATGGCTATCGAGCGTCGAACCGGGGCATGCGCAAGAGCATGAGCGCAAGGTGACTGTCTGCTGTAGTGAATTTTCTGTTCAGGTGCTTTTATCTGAGCGCTGAATTATTGACGCTTCAAAGGAACGGCTTGTTGGAAGGCGGGCGCCGAGGGCGCAGCCAGCAGTACAGGGAATTGCCTGAAACTGTTTTTCGCAAAGTTGCAGCCATAAAAAAACGCCAGCATGGCTGGCGTTTTGGGGTGTTGCGCGAGGATTAGCCCAGCAGGGTGGCCCAGCCTTCAACAACGTCGGCGCCCCATTTGGCTTTCCACTCTTTCAGCGTTTTGTGGTTGCCACCTTTGGTTTCGATGACTTCGCCGCTGTGCGGGTTCTTGTACTGCTTGACCTTGCGAGCGCGCTTGGTGGTGGCAGGCTTGCTGGCACGGGCGCCCTTGCTGGTCTTGGCTTCCGGATCGAGCAGGGCGATGATGTCGCGCAGGGACTTCTGGTATTCGCCCATCAGGGTGCGCAGCTTGCCTTCGAACTCCAGTTCTTTCTTCAGCTTGTCGTCTTGCGACAGATTCTTCAGGCGCTCTTGCAGTTCTTTGATGGCTTCTTCGGTGGCGCGGTATTCATTGATCAGCGACATGGGCATTACCTTGAAGTGAATAAGTTATGGTGGTGAGCAGTGAGCCAATAATAGTCAGGCACATATAACAAGTAAACAGCGCTCAAAGAAATAGCTCATTTGCACTGCAACCCTTTGTGTCAAATCGCTTGAATTAAGTCGCTTGTTTCAACTGGTCGCAAAGTTTCACCCTGCTGACCATCCGCTGATGTGCGGCCGCGATACCGGGGCTGACGCATGGATTATTCGGGGTGCTGCTACTGCAGTTTTGCCGGCTTGTCGTTAGAATGAGCGACTTTTGCGCCGTCATTGGGGTTTTGTATATGCGCACGTTCAGATTGGTCATCGCCTGCCCGGATCGCGTCGGAATCGTCGCCAAGGTCAGTAGTTTTCTGGCGACCTACAATGGCTGGATCACCGAGGCCAGCCATCATTCCGATACACAGAGTGGCTGGTTCTTCATGCGCCATGAAATCCGTGCGGACTCGCTGCCGTTCGAACTCGAGGGTTTCAAGCAGGCATTCGCCCCGATCGCGCGCGAGTTTTCCATGGAGTGGCGCATCACCGATTCCGCGCAGAAAAAACGCGTGGTGCTGATGGCCAGCCGCGAGTCGCACTGCCTGGCCGACCTGTTGCATCGCTGGCACAGCGATGAACTCGATTGCGACATTCCCTGCGTGATTTCCAACCATGACGATCTGCGCAGCATGGTCGAGTGGCACGGTATTCCCTATTTCCACGTACCGGTCAATCCGCAGGACAAGGCCCCGGCCTTCGCCGAAGTGGAGCGCCTGGTCAGGGAGCATGGCGCCGATGTCATCGTCCTGGCGCGCTACATGCAGATTCTGCCGCCTGCCCTGTGCAACGAGTACGCCCAGCGGGTGATCAACATCCACCACAGTTTCCTGCCGTCCTTCGTTGGCGCCAAGCCTTATCACCAGGCTTCATTGCGCGGCGTCAAGTTGATCGGTGCCACTTCGCATTATGTTACCGAAGAGCTCGATGCCGGGCCGATCATCGAACAGGACGTCGTACGCGTGACCCATCGCGACGACATCGAGGAGATGGTGCGTCTCGGCAAGGACGTGGAGAAGATGGTGCTCGCACGTGGGCTACGCTATCACCTGGAAGATCGGGTTCTGGTGCATGACAACAAGACCGTCGTGTTCGACTGAGTCGACTGGCACCAGCGCTCCGGTAGGCAGTACTGCATAGGAGGTTGTTCATGCTCAATTCCATCAAGGTTCGGGATTACATGACGCGCCATCTGGTGACCTTTCGGGCCGAGACCGATCTGTTCACCGCCATTCATCGTCTGCTGGAACATCGCATTTCGGGTGCGCCGGTGGTGGATGATCAGGGGGAGCTGATTGGCCTGCTGTCGGAGGGGGATTGCCTGCGAGGCATCCTCTCCGGTGCCTACTACGAGGCGATCGGCGGTAACGTCGGTACCTACATGACCCGAGTCGTGGAGACGGTTTCACCGGAAACCGACATCATCGATGTGTCCGAACGTTTCCTGCGGGGGCGCCGTCGCCGCATGCCGGTGGTGGAGGACAATCGTCTGATTGGCCAGATCAGTCGCAGTGACGTGCTGCGAGCGGTCAAGGCGTTCGCTCAGCATGAGAAGAACGAGAACCAGGAAGCCGGCTGACAGGCAGGTGGTGACATGAACGATCCGCTGGATCGGGCGACGTCCAAGGCGCCGCCCACGCTCGGTGAGGGCTGTGTGCGGCGCTACGATCCCGATGCGCTGAGCAGCGAAGATGGCACCGAGTTTCCCGATGCTGCCGAGCTGTGGCGCACGTTGCAGGAAACCTCGGAGCAAGAGCCGCCACAAGAGACCGAGTGATTCGCAATGCAACAGGGGGCGTTGCGGGCGCCCCTGTTGCGTTGCGAGCAGTGGGATCGTCAGATACGGAAGCTGTCGACCAGGTGCTTGAGGCGGGCAGCCTGCTGTTCCAGTTCACCGCAGGCGCGCAGGGTGGCCTGCAGGTTCTCCACACCTTCCTGGTTGAGGGTGTTGATCTCGATGATGTCCATGTTCAGCGACTCGATCACCGATGTCTGCTCCTCGGTGGCGGTGGCCACCGACTGGTTCATGCCGTCGATCTCGCCGATGCGCGTGGTGACGGCGCCCAGGCGTTCGCCGGCCTGATTGGCGATCTCCACGCTGTCTTCACTGTAGCGCTGGCTCTCGCTCATGGTGCTGACCGATTCACGCGAGCCGACCTGCAGTTCTTCGATCATCCTTTCGATCTCCTGCGCCGACTCCTGGGTGCGGTGCGCGAGGTTGCGCACTTCGTCGGATACCACGGCGAAGCCCCGGCCCGCCTCCCCCGCGCGAGCTGCTTCGATGGCGGCGTTGAGCGCAAGCAGGTTGGTCTGCTGGGAAATGCTCTTGATCACTTCGAGAATCTGGCCGATGTCCACCGTCTTGCCGTTGAGCATTTCGATCTTGGCGCAGGCGTCGCGGATTCTCTCGGACAGCTCGCTCATCGAGCGGATCGCCTGTTGAACCACCTTGCCGCCATCCTCTGCCTGGTGGCGGGCGTCGGACGCATGGCTGGAGGCGTCGGCTGCATTGCGGGCGATTTCCTGTGCCGCCGCGCCGAGCTGGTTGATCGCCGCGGCGACGCTGTTGGTGCGGCTGGCCTGTTCGTCGGAGTTGGCCATCGACGAGTTGGAGGCGCCCAGCACCAGTCTGGCTACTTCATTGACCTTGATCGTGGCTTGCGACACCTCGCGAATGGAGCCGTGGATACGCTCCACGAAACGGTTGAACGAACTGGCCAGCGCGCCGAACTCGTCGTTGGACTGAATGGCCAGGCGCTTGGTCAGATCACCTTCGCCCTGGGCGATATCCTCCATCGCCTTGCCCATGGCGGTCAGTGGCTGCATCAGTACGCGAATCAGCAGGCCGAGCAGGGCGATGATCAGCACGACGGCGATGATCGTGGCGACGATCGCCGACGTCCGAAACTCGGCAAGCATCGAGTAGGCCTTGGCCTTGTCCACCGACAGGCCGACGTGCCATTGCACCGATGGCAGGCCGGTGACCGGTGTGAAGGTGAGCAGGCGAACCTCGCCGTTGCCAGTCGCCTCGCTCAACTGGTTGCTGATCGGCGGGGTGTCCTGGGGATAGATGTCCTTGAGATTCTTCATCACCAGATTCTTGTCCGGATGTACCAGGATCTTGCCGTCGGCGCTGACCAGGAAGGCGTATCCGATACCGTCGAAATCCAGTGCGTTGATGATGTTCACCAGGGTCTGCAGGTTCAGATCTCCGCCCACCACACCTGCCGGTTGGGCGGGGGTGGCAATGGTGATGATCAGTTCGCCGGTCGCTGCGTCGACGTAGGGCTCCGTCAGCGTGGTGCCGCCGGCTGCCAGCGCATCCTTGTACCAGGGGCGGGTGCGAGGGTCGTAGTCGGCGGGCATCTGCTCGTCCGGTCGCATGGTGAAACCGCCTTGTGCGGTACCCAGGTAGGTGAAGGCGAACGACGAGGTCAGGGCGCGTTGTTCGAGCAGTGTGATCACCCGCTCCGGACTGCTGTCGTTGACAATCGACTGGGCCGCACTTTCCACCAGCAGGATGCGGCCGGATAGCCAGTTCTGGATGTTGCTGGCGGTGACCTGACCCATGTCCTGCACGTAGCTTTCCAGGTTCTTGCGGATGGCGTTGCGTTGCAGGTAGTCGTTGTAGAGGGTGAACAGGGAGAAGGCGACCATCACTACAAGCGAAGCGGCGAGCAAGATCTTGTGGCTGAACTGCAGATTTTTAGTCATGGTGTCTTGCGTCCGGAGGGCTCTGGAACCAGTCTTGTGCTCCACGGCTCGCCAGAACGGCGATGGTGTGGGTGTTGCGGCGAGCCCATTCGCCTTTGGCCCGTGCCGCATAGTTGCAGTAAAGCTTTAACCTCGGGGATGGCAAGATGCCTTTCAATTCACAGTTCGTATTGGGTGCCGGTAGCGATGGCCAGCCGGTGGGGCAACCGCTTCGCCTGGCCAATCGCCATGGTTTGATCGCGGGTGCTACCGGCACCGGCAAGACAGTAACGCTGCAACGCCTGATCGAGACGTTCAGTGATGCCGGCGTTGCGGTGTTCGCGGCCGATGTGAAGGGTGATCTGTGCGGATTGGGCGCAGCCGGTGCGCCGCAAGGCAAGATCGCCGAACGTATTGCCAGCATGCCCTGGCTCGAGCACCGAGCGCAGGCTTATCCGCTGACCCTGTGGGATGTGCATGGGGTCAGCGGCCATCCGCTGCGTACCACCCTCAGTGAAATGGGGCCGCTTCTGCTCGGTGCCTTGCTGGAGTTGACCGACAGTCAGCAGGCTGCGCTCTATGCCGCTTTCAAGGTGGCGGATCGCGAAGGCCTGCTATTGCTCGACCTGAAGGATCTCAAGGCACTGCTGGGTTATCTCAAGGACGATCCGCAGGTGCTGGGCGAGGACGCTGCGCTGTTCACCAACACTTCGGCTCAGGCGTTGTTGAGGCGTCTGGCCAGTCTGGAGCAGCAGGGGGGCGAGGCGCTGTTCGGCGAGCCGGCATTGCAGCTCGAAGACCTGCTGCATCCCGATCGTGATGGCCGTGGTCGGGTTCACCTGCTCGATGCCAGCCGTCTCGTGCATGAGGCGCCGAAGGTTTACGCCACTTTCCTGCTGTGGTTGCTGGCAGAGCTGTTCGAGCAGTTGCCGGAGCGTGGCGATGCCGACAAACCGGTTCTGGCGCTGTTCTTCGACGAGGCCCATCTGTTGTTCCAGGGCACGCCGAAAGCGTTGCAGGATCGCCTCGAACAGGTCGTGCGCCTGATCCGTTCCAAAGGCGTCGGCGTGTACTTCGTCACCCAGTCGCCGAGCGATCTGCCGGATGATGTGCTGGCTCAGCTCGGCCTGCGCATCCAGCATGGCCTGCGTGCCTTCACCGCCAAGGAGCAGAAGGCGTTGCGCGCGGTGGCCGATGGCTTTCGTCCGAACCCGGCATTCAGCAGCCTTGGAGTGCTGACCGAGCTCGGGATTGGCGAGGCATTGGTCGGCACCCTGGAGGAGAAGGGCACGCCTGCGATGGTGCAGCGCGTTGCCATTGCACCGCCGCAGTCACGAATCGGCCCGCTGAGCGAGGCCGAGCGGGCGGCACTGGTGCGCCAGTCGCCATTGGCTGGACGTTACGACAAACCCATCGACCGAGAGTCGGCCTATGAGTTGCTCACTGCCCGCGCGGCGCAGGCCAGCGCCGAGGCGCCCGCGTCATCTGGCGGGCGACAGAAAGCCTCCGCTCAGGAGCCGGGCCTGGGACAGATGGCTGGCGAGTTACTGGGGGGCGCGATGAAGTCAGCTCTGCGCCAGGCTGCCAATCAACTTGGCCGGCAACTGGTGAGAGGCCTGATGGGGTCGCTGATGGGCGGAAGAAAACGCTGACACCGAAGAGCAACAGGTGCTTCAGCCAGCATGAAGGCTGCTGAAGCACCGCCTCGATTTTACATCTCGCTGGCTGCGTCCAGCTTCTCCTGGCGTTCCTTCTCGATCTTTTCGATTTCTTTATCGAAGGCCTGATCCAGCAGGCTGGGTTTCTTGCGCCAGGGTTTGCGGTCAGGGTCCGGCTGAGCGGCGTAGGTGATGACTTCCCCGCCGTATACATCCTTGTAACGTTGCGCCTGGCGCTCGAGTTCGGCACGCAGTTCGTCTTTCGTCACGTATGTTACCTGTAGGTTCGCTGATCGATCCTCACGACGTGTGAAACGCTCCGTTTCACTGTTGCGGTCGTTGGACGATCCAGGGGTTCATGAACTTCTCGGGTGGTGCATGAGCTGTAAATTTGCAGCGCTTTGCACGACACCCGTTATCTGCAGTTACTGATGTATTGGTAACTTTTTCATGAGGAAAGTTGCAGAGGGCAACCGGTGCGTATTATCGCCAACGCCTTGCGAATGTCCAGCAATCAGGGGGCGATCGCCTGATAATGCAGGCGGTACTGCAATTGTCGACTTTCTCCGGTGGCCAACAGGTGCAGGCCCGGTCGCCCCGGCAGGTGATGGGCGTTGACCGGGTGGGTAACGGGTTCGAAACAGAAGAAGTTCTGCCCTTGTGGGCAGAACAACAGAAATACATCAGTGCCTTCTGCCTGGCAGACAAGTTGATAACCGGCATCCTGCTGAATGATGCGTGCGCGACCGGGCCAGTCGGTGAAGGCATTGTCGACGAGTTGCTCGGGTAATTGCGTCGCCTGATCGAAGTTCCAGTGTTCGGGTAGTTCGATCCATTGACTGGAAAGTTTGTCTTCGCCGCAGAGCCATACGCCTCTGGCGGGTGCCTGCAATCGGGTATTGGCGGTGCGCGTCAGGTAAGGGTGCAGGCCCAGCCCGTACCAGGTGGGATGTTCGCCCATGTGCGTCGCTTGTAACTTCAGGTGCAGGCAGCCGTCATTGAGTTGTACGTGCAGGCGAGCGCGGTAGGGGAAGGGGCGCTGGCTGTCCAGTTGCAACAGGGCGCTGTCAGATGTCGCATCCACCACCTGCCAGGGTTGTTGCCAGGCGCTGCCGTGTATGGGCAGAGGTTCGTGTTCGGTATTGGCGCTCAGTTGTTGCCAGCCGGCCGGCGTGTCGAAACCACCGCCGCCGACTCGGTTCGACCAGGGCAGTAGCGGGTAGCAGGCCAGGCGCCGTGGGTTGGCGCTGGCCAGAGCCTGTTCGTCGCTGTGGCGCAGCAACGGCCAGCCGTCGCTCAGGCGTATCCAGTTGACCAGGCTGGCACCCCGTTGCGGGGCGATGGTCAATTGCGTCAATCGGTCATGCAGCGTCAGCAGGGAAGTTGGCATTTGGCGCTCCAGAGGCGGTATTTGTCGGGAATTCATAGTGTCATCGTACAACTGCTGGGCTATCATTGCGGCAAAGTCTTGAATCGAGAACCTTCCCACCATGGAAATGCAAAACACCCAACCTCGCGCTCGTCGCAAGCACCGCAGCCTGGCTCAGGAGTTGGTGGCCGACTTGTCGCAACGCATTCGCGACGGGGTGATCAAGCGCGGTGAGAAATTGCCGACCGAGTCGGCGATCATGGAAGAGCAGGGCGTCAGTCGCACCGTGGTGCGTGAAGCGTTGTCGCGTTTGCAGGCCGCCGGCCTGGTGGAGACCCGCCACGGCATCGGCACCTTCGTGCTCGACACGCCCAGTGCCAGTGGTTTTCGTATCGATCCGGCGACCATCGTCACGCTGCGTGACGTGCTGGCCATCCTCGAGTTGCGCATCAGTCTGGAGGTCGAATCCGCCGGCCTGGCAGCGCAGCGTCGCAGCGGCGCGCAGTTGCAGGAGATTCGTCAGGCACTGGATGCGATCAACGAGAGTGCGGCCAGCTCCAGCGATGCAGTGTCTTCGGATTTCCAGTTTCACCTGCGTATCGCCGAAGCCACCGGCAATCGATATTTCACCGACATCATGAGCCATCTGGGCACCAGCATCATTCCGCGTACCCGGGTCAATTCGGCCAGGCTGGCTCACGACGACCAGACGCATTACATGGCGCGGCTGGAGCGTGAGCATGAGCAGATTTTCGAGGCCATCGCCCGTCAGGATGCCGAAGCGGCGCGGGCCGCGATGCGTCTGCACCTGACCAACAGTCGCGAACGACTGCGTCAGGCCCACGAAGAGGCCGAAGCCGAGGCGCTGCACGGCTGATTTCATCGGGGCACCGCCTTCTCCCGGCCCGGGTTGTCACCGGGCCTTCCAGGGCGTGCGTACTGGAGTGACGTCAACGTTGCACCACCGAGCGCAGGCACTTTTTGTACAAAGCCCGGGGAAACGCTGAAAAAGCCGGCGTTACTCGCCGCGCTGGCCCGACGGGCAATCATCCGGAATCTGCGAATGTCCTGGGCTCCCGCTTTCGCGGGAGTGACCATGAATGACTCTTTCAGACCCCTAGCGCCGGTAGGCCAGCGCGACGACGCCGCCAACCACGATCAGACCGCCGACGACCTGCAGACCCCCCAGCACCTGAT
>Ga0209699_100271_pt1 | contig 41202 bp, 36 predicted proteins | sample SynthPrep_1_END__FD_187204 | JGI IMG/M metagenome (GOLD analysis project Ga0209699, IMG submission 187204) | Synthetic microbial communities from Ohio, USA - SynthPrep_1_END_DS7_MetaG (SPAdes) (version 2) | ecosystem: Engineered > Bioreactor > Aerobic > Activated sludge | place: USA: Ohio...
GCGTGCTGTGGGTGACGCCGCTGTTCCTGGCGCTGATCCTGATCGAGTGCGCCGACCTGATGTTCGCCATCGACAGCGTGCCGGCGATCTTCGCCATCACCCAGGATCCGTTCATCGTCTACACCTCTAACATCTTCGCCATCCTTGGCTTGCGCGCCCTGTACTTCGCCCTGGCCGCGCTGATTCACCGCTTCGCCTACCTCAAGTACGCGCTGGCTCTGGTGCTGGTGTTCATCGGCGCGAAGATCTTCCTGGTGGGCTTCATCGGCAAGATCCCGCCCGTGGTGTCCCTGAGCGTGACCCTGGGTCTGCTGATCGGCGGCGTGCTGCTGTCGCTGTACAAGACTCGCGGCCAGTCGCCGACTTCGGTCTGAACCGCTCGCAAGCCTGCCGCCGGATGGCGGCAGGCTCATTCTCATTCACTCAACGAACGCTGGAGAACCCGGATATGAAACGATCCTGGCAAGGCCTCGCGCCTGTGGCACTTGGCATGGCGCTGCTGGCTCTGGTCGGCTGCGACGCCGCCGAGCAGTCTGCACAGAAGCTCGCCGAGGAGGCGAAGAAGGAAGCACAGGCACTGATCAACGAATCGGTCGGTGAGGTGGTCGACGAGGTCAATCGCCAGGTGGACTCCCTGCAGGAGTCCACCAACCGTGCGCTGGGCAAGGAGCAGCAGGAGCAGCAGGAGCCGCCCGAGAAGGACGAGGAAGGTGAAACGCGCAAGGCGGATCGGCTCGAGTCGCAGGGCGTCGAAACCTGAGGCCGCAACGACTCTGGAGCCTGAGCCGCAGACGGGTCAGTCGCGCGTCCGCGCCACTTCCTGCACCACCAGTGCCCGCAGCGGGCCGGGACCGAACTCGCGCAGCGGCTGGCCATTGACGAAGAAGGTCGGTGTGCCGCGCACGCCCACGGTCTGCACGTCCTGCATGTCGGTTTTCAGGATGGCGTCGATGGCCGGCGAATGCATTTCTTCGCGTGCCCGGGCGACGTCCAGACCGACCTGTTCTGCCGCTTCCCAGGCCCTGGCGGCGCTGGGGTCGTCATGCCACTGCGGCTGCGCCTGGAGAATGGCGTCCATCACCGGCAGATAGAGTTCCTGCCTGCGCGCAGCCTCGAGCAGGCGTGCCGCTTCTTCCGAGGCCTGGTGGAAGAGGGTGTAGCGGATCACCAGGCGCACGTTTTGCGGGTTCTCCGCGAGGATCTGCTTGACGTAGGGATGAAAGGCCCGACACGCCTCGCAGGACGGGTCGAAGAACTCGACGATGGTCACCGGTGCGGTGGCCGGACCGACCACCGGAGAATGGAAGCGCACCAGGCTGCTGCTGTCCTGAACCGGGTGAATCGATTCGGCATGCTGCTCGGATGGCGCCAGGCCCCGATAGAGCAGGGCTGCGCCGGCGAACAGAGCGAGAATCAGCAGGCTGATGGTGACGACCAGGGTTTTGCGGGTCATTGCAGGGTTCTCCGGCGAACGATGAGCAGCAGGATGCTGATCAGGGCGAAGGTGGCCAGAGCCAGAAGGGGTAGCGGCAGGCCGAGGATGGTCATGTTGGCGTCGGTACAGGACGGGCCGCTGGCGCTGCACGGCTGGATACGCTGCGAAATGATGTCGAAATACAGCAGGCTGTGGCCGAGGGCGATCAGGCCTCCGATGATCGACAGCGGCAGGGCGTAATGCCAGACGGTGAAGTCCGCGCGGTAGCAGGCCACGGCGAGGATCAGCGCCAGCGGGAACATGAAGATGCGCTGGAACCAGCACAGCACGCAGGGCGCCTGTCCCATTATCTCGCCGATGAACAGGGCGGCCAGCGTGGCGAACAGGGCCAGCAGCCAGGCCAGCAGCAGAGGTGTCCAGGCGGGAGAGTGGTGACTGGTGCTCATCGGCAGGGCTCGTGATTGAGGTCGTAGGGCGCGCCCGGGGGCGGTAGCAGGGGCGGCAGAGTGAACACCCTGAAGCCGCTACAGGGTCAAGCAACTGCGCCTGAACGTGGCTGACCGTCGGTATGCCGAGGAGGATTTTCCAGCTTCAGGCTTCTGTTATTCTGCATGCCTCTTTGGGGAGCAGCCTGCCGTCGCATCAGCGTCGGCGTGTTGGTCAACATCCTCGGCAACCTGCCGTGGCCAGCGCATCCGCCGGGATTGGTGAGAGCAACGACAGTGCTGTGCCAGGTCGGACGCGCAGTGGCTCGTCGACTCAGGCCCGGCTGGAGTTTCCCTTGGGCCCTCTTTCGCTGATTCTCCTGTCCTTCGTCGACGCATGCCTTTGCGGCTGCCATCGGCAAAGGGGCGAGGCTGCACATGATCCATGCCGGGTTGAGTGCCGACGGTGAGTGCGTCGAACGTCCTTCGCGGCATGGCTTCTGGGCACTGGCGCTGGCTGCCATGGCCACCAGCATCGACGTCCTGGCAGTCGGGGTGAGCCTGGCCTACGTCGAGGTGCACATCCTGCTTGCAGCACGTTGTATCGGTCTGGCGACGACCCTGCTGGTGACATTGGGTATGTTGCTGGGTCGTATGCTCGGTCAACTGCTTGGCAAGCCTGCCGAGATACTCGGTGGCGTGTTGCTGATCCTGGTTGGCGCAACCATCGTCTACGAACATCTTGCGAGTCTGTGAACATGATCATGCCCCTGCGTTTGCTGAGGAACACGCTCCTGGCGGTTGCCGCACTGGTCGCTGCCGCACTGACGTTCTTCGCCTGGCAGTATTTCTTTCCGGTGCAGGCCGCCAGTGGCTGGTCGTACCGCGTCGCCTACGACAGCGTGCAGAAGGCTGCCGGGCTGGCGCGGGCACCGGGTGGCGGCATCCTGGTCAGCCAGGAGTTGCAGGACGGTCGCGGCAATATCCTGTTGATGCAGCCAGATGGTGGTCGCGAGGTCGTGGTGGACGGTCTGTCCAAGCCCGATGGCCTGATCGCCACGCGTGGCGGATTGGTGTTCAGCCAGGAGTGGAGCGACAAACCGGTGAGCTTTCTCCAGGGGGGGCTGGTCTCCGAACTGTTCGAGGGGGACAAGGTGCAGGGGCTGTGGGACGACGGCCACTACCTGTATGCCATCGAGGATCGCAAGGGCGATGGGCGTTTGTGGCGCTATCGCTGGGATGACCGGGAACTGAGCGTGGTGCGCGACAACCTGTCGGAGACCGAGTCGATCACGCGTTGCGCCGATGGCCGCATGCTCTACAGCGAGAAGGAAGCCGGGGTGATTCGCGAGTTGCGCGAGGACGGCCGCGATCCGGTGGTACTCGATGGCCTGCGCAACCCGACGTTCCTGCTGTGCGACGAGCAGGGCCTGTGGATCAGCGAGGACTCGACCCACCGCGCCCGCCTGCTGCTGGTCGATGCCCGGGGCGAGCAGACCACCGTGCTGTCCTTCCTCAAGGCGCCGCAGGCGATCCTGCCACTGGACAATGGTCGCTACCTGATCGCCGAAGGTGGACGCGATCGCGTGCTGGAGTTGAGCCTGGTCAAGGATGAGCCCACCCATCGCCTGCTCGACGATCTGCGTGGTGAGGACGCGGATGATCGCGTGCTGGACGTGCCCGAGGGCGCGGGCGGCTGATACCTGATCAGGGCATGCATGGCATCGACCGCGCGGGAGGCATTGGGGCGATGAAATGAAAAAGGCGAAGCCATGGGCTTCGCCTTTTTGCTGTCACCGGCTCAGTGCTTGCGCGGCACCGGCTTGAGCAGTTCGTCCGGTGGCATTTCGCACTGGATCTTGCGGCCGATCAGCGCTTCGATCGGTGGCAGGGCGAAGGCGTCGTCCTCGCCGGCGAAGCTGATCGAGGTGCCGCTGGTGCCGGCGCGGCCGGTACGACCGATGCGGTGCACGTAGTCGTCCGGGTCTTCCGGCAAGGTGAAGTTGATCACGTGGCTGATGCCGTCGACATGGATGCCGCGGCCTGCCACGTCAGTGGCCACCAGCACGCGGATATGCCCGGCGCGGAAGCCTTCGAGCACCTTGATGCGCTTGTGCTGCGGCACGTCGCCGGACATCTGCGCGGCGCTGACGCCGTCGCGGGTCAGGCGTTCCTCGATGCGCCGCACTTCGTCCTTGCGGTTGGCGAAGACCATCACCCGATCCCAGGCGTTCTGCGTCACCAGGTTGTACAGCAGCTTGTACTTGTCGCTGGAGGCCACCGCGTAGACGTGCTGTTCGACGGTATCGCTGGCGACGTTCTCCGGCTCGATCTCGACGATGGCCGGGTTGACCGTCCACTGTTTGGCCAGGTTCATCACGTCTTCGGTGAAGGTGGCGGAGAACAGCAGGGTCTGGCGCTCGCCCTTCATTGGCGTCTGGCGGATGATCTGGCGCACCTGCGGGATGAAGCCCATGTCGAGCATGCGATCGGCTTCGTCGAGCACCATCACCTCGACCATGTCCAGGTGCACCTCGCCGCGCTGGTTGAAGTCCAGCAAACGGCCCGGCGTGGCGACCAGAATGTCGCAGAAGCGCGACTCCAGCTGCTTGAGCTGCTTGTCGAAGTCCATGCCGCCGACGAAGCTCATGACGTTGAGTCGGGTGTACTTGGTCAGTTCGGCGGCGTCCTTGGCGATCTGCACCACCAGTTCACGCGTTGGCGCGATGATCAGTGCGCGCGGCTCGCCCATGTAGCGCTCTTTCGGCGGTGGCGTCTGCAGCAACTGGGTGATGATCGAGATGAGGAAGGCCGCGGTCTTGCCGGTGCCGGTCTGGGCACGGCCGATGGCGTCCTGACCCTTGAGGGTGTAACCCAGTACGCCCGCCTGGATCGGCGTGCAGTAGGGGAAACCGAGGTCGTGAATGGCGTGCATCAGCTCGGGCGCGAGCTTGAAGTCGTGGAAGCGGGTCTTGCCCTCGGCAGGCTCGACCACGAAGTCTTCCAGTTTCCAGGTGTCCACCGGTTTGGCCGGACGCTCGCGGCGCGGCTTGTCGGCCCTGGGGGGGCGTGAGGTGCCTTCCTGAGCGGCGGCGCCTGCCTCGGGCTTGCGTGGAGGTTTGCCTTTGCGAGCGGGCTTTTCCTGTTCGCCGGCCTGGGGCGCAGCGGATGTCACGGGCGCAGGCGTTGGCTGAGGCTGTTCGCCTTCGGCCTTGCCGAACATTTTCTTGAGTGCTTCGAGCACGGGCTTCTCATCGATTGGTTAAGGAGTGAACGCCCGCCAGTGTAATGCAAGACGCGGGCGTGGCGAAGTGCTTCGCTCGCGTCTGTCAAGGGGGCGGCGCGTGGCGCGTCTCATTTCTCCGGCAGGCTGGCCATCAGCAGGCGCTGCACGTTGCCACCCATGATCGCGGCGATGGCGGTGTCGTCGAAGCCTGCTTGCTGCAGAGCTTCGGTGATCTGCGCCAGGCCGGTGACATCGAAGGGGGTGTGCACGGTGCCGTTGAAGTCCGAGCCGAGGGCGACATGCTCGACGCCGACCTTGTCGGCGGTGTAGCGGATGGCCTTGACGATGGCGGCGACCGAGGTGTCGCACACGGCGGTGCTCCAGTAGCCGATGCCGATCACTCCACCCGTGGCGGCGATGGCCTGCATGTGCCTGTCGCTGAGGTTGCGCGTGCCGGCGCAGGTGCCTTCCACACCGGTGTGAGAGACCAGTACCGGGCGCTTGGCCATGGCCAGCACGTCGTCGATCAGCGGACGCGAGGCGTGAGCCAGATCCACCAGCATGGATTTCTCTTCCAGGCGGGCGATGACCTGGCGGCCCAGCGGGGTCAGACCGCCCTTTTCCCGGCCGTGGGCAGAGCCACCCACTTCATTGTCGAAGAAGTGCGTCAGACCGGCGATGCGGAAACCTGCGTCATACAGCACGTCGAGGTTTTCCAGCTTGCCTTCGATGGGTTGCAGGCCCTCGGTGGCGAGCAGGGCGGCGACGCGGCGCGGATCCTGCCGCCAGGCTTCGATGAAGCGGGACAGGTCGTCGCGGTTGCGGATCAGCACCAGTCGACCATCGCTGCCGGCGGCTGCCTCTTGCAGCTTGTGCGCCTGGTAGAGCGCGCGTTGCAACAGGCTGCTCCAGGTTTCTCGCGGCCAGCGCTGAGCCATCGCCAGCAAGGTGATGTTGTCGCTGTCTGCACCATTGCTCTCCATGTTCAGACCACGTGGGGTCTTGGTCACGGTGGAGAACACCTGCAGGCCGAGGCGGCCTTCGAGCATGCGCGGCAGATCGGAGTGACCATAGTCATAGCGCTTGAGCAGGTCACGTTCCCAGAGCAGGGCGTCGTCGTGCAGGTCGGCGACGAACAGGCCCTGATGCAGCTTCCGCGCGCTGTCGCTGGTGGTATAGGGCGGTGGATTGGCGACGCTGTTCATCTGCGCGTCGAGCACCTGGGGCAGCGCCAGGAAGGCCAGGGCGGAAAGGGGAACGAGCAGCAGCACAGCGATCAGCAGTTTGCGCATGAGGAGCCATCCGGGCGTGTTGTTGTGTGCGGCACTCTAGCAGAGGCAAGCGGCAGACGAGGGATCAGCCGCAGAGGCAGTTGCGTCCCCGCTGCTTGGCCTGGTACAGCGCGGCATCGGCACGGGCGATCAGGCTTTGCAGGCTGTCCTGATGCTGCATCTGCGCCAGACCGATGGAGATGGTCACCCCGGGCAGGACGCCGACCGGCGAATAGAAGGACGCGATCTGCTCCAGGCCATGACGCAGGCGTTCGCCGATGTTGCGTGCCTCCTGGTCGGCGATTCCCGGCAGCAGGATGACGAACTCCTCGCCGCCAAAACGGATCAGGCTGTCCTTGGGGCGCAACTGGCTACGCAGCGTGTGTGCCACCAGGCACAGGGCGTAGTCACCGGCCAGATGGCCGTGCTGGTCGTTGTAGGCCTTGAAGTGATCGACATCCAGCATCAGCAGCGACATCGGCTCGTCGTTGAAGGCGCAGCGGGTGCTCTCGCGCTCGAACACATGCTCCAGCCAGCGCCGGTTGAAGCAATGGGTGAGGGTGTCGATGTTGGCGTTCTGCTCGCTGTCGAGAATCTGTCGATTGCCCTGGCGCACACGCTCGCACAGCAGCTCCAGCAGGTTTTGCATCAGCTGTGGCGATTGCTGGAACAGTGCGACCAGCGACTCACGGTGCAGGCGCAGCACGGTGGACGGGCGCTCGGCCACCACGTAGGCGGATGGGTGTTCATTGTCGATGAAGCTGATCTCGCCCGCGCAATCACCGACCTCCAGCGTGCTGACGGCCTGGTTGTCCAGTGAACCGAGATAGACGCGCAACTGCCCTTCGATCAGCAGGTAGAGGTGCTGGTTGCGATTGAAGGGGGAGAGCAGGACTTCGCCGGCCTCCAGTTCACAGGCGCGGAACTCCAGCAGCAACTGATCCAGGCTGCTGGATGCGACTTTCTGGAACAGTCGCAATTGTCGAACTTGTTGCAGGTCTGCCTGCCAGTGCGCCGGTTTCATCGCGGTCTTCTCGGGCCTGGTTGGGGGGCGAGGCCGGATGGCATCACAAACGCTCCTTGTCGTGGTCGCGAACAACGCTCGACATTATTCCTGCCCCTGAGGCGTGGCAATGCTTGCCCAAAGTTGGGCCGACCAATGGCGGTGCGTCGTTGCGAAGCTGTTAACTGGCGCGCGTCCTTGCGCGCACGGCGTCACGAAACGAGGTGGATGCGATGTCCGACCGCGTAGCCCGCAAGGCGCTCGCCGATGACGGCGATCAGGGCCTGCTCCTGGCGCGGCAGGTGGATGTGGGCCAGTTGCCCGGCCCTGTCGTCACTCAGCACCTCGACCTCGATGGCCGGATGCAGGTCGCTGAGCACCGCTCGGTAGACACGGGTGATGGCATCGAAGCGCAGCGCCGGTTTGAACGTCTTGCCCACGGCGGTGAGCGGAATGGCATCGATGATCCAGGCATCCTTGGGCACGGCGGCGCGTTCGGGTATGTGCGCGGCGGCATGCTCCAGCAGCTCGGCCTCGCTGACCTGGCTGCCGGGTTTGAGCTGTATGTAGACCACCGGCAGTTCGCCGGCCTTCTCGTCGGGTTTGCCCACGGCAGCGGCCATGGCCACGGCGGGATGCCTGTGCAGGGCCTCCTCGATCATCTGCGGGTCGATGTTGTGGCCGCCGCGGATGATCAGATCCTTGCTGCGCCCGGTCAGCCAGATGTAACCCTCGGCATCGATACGACCCAGGTCTCCGGTGTTGAACCAGTCGCCGTCGACCCAGATGCCGGCGTTCTTGCTCGCTTGCAGATAGCCCTTGAACACGGTGGCGCCGCGGATGCACAGGTTGCCGATTTCGTTGGGTGCGGCCTCGCGCAGGTACTGTCCCTGTTCGTCGAGTACCTTGATGCTGACTTCGCAGTAAGGCATCGGCAGGCCGATGGAGCCGGGGCGACGCTCGCCCGCCGGCGGGTTGGCGCAACTGCCGCAGGTGCCTTCGGTCAGGCCGTAGCCCTCGAGTAGAGCCAGGCCGGTCTTGGCCTCGAACTGGCGGATCAGTTCCACCGGCATCGGCGCGGCGCCGCACAGGGCGTATTTCAGCGAGGACAGGTCGTAGCCCTCGCTGGGAATCTGTAGCAGACCGGCATAGATGGTCGGTACGCCGCTGAAGAAACTCACCTTGTGGCGCTCGATCACTTTCCAGAAGTTGCTGATCAGCGTGGTGTTGCGATAGCCCTGCGGTGTGGCCAGCAGCACTTCGGCACCGCCGATGAAGGCGGTCAGGCCGGTGACCACCACGCCGTTGACATGGAACAGCGGCAGGCCGCAGAGCGTCACGTCGCCTGGGCCGAAGCGGGTGACAAGGTTCATGCTGTAGGCCATCGCCACTTCGTTGCCGTGACTGTGTGGCGCCAGTTTCGGCGTGCCGGTGGTGCCGCCGGTGTGGAAGTAGCTGGCGATGTCATCGGCGGTGATGACACGGCCGCTTTCCAGATGATCCGCCGGGCAGGCGGCAATGGTTTCGTCGAAATCCAGCACGCCTTCGGGCAATGGCCCGCGCTGGGTCTTTACCGCGCTGCGTTGAGGTTCAGGCAGCAGGTTGGCCAGATCCACGCAGAGAATCGCCTTGAGTTCCGGCAGGCGATCACGCAGGGCATCGACCTTGTCCCACAGATCGGTGTCGGGGAACGGGGCGAGCGTGACCAGCAACTGCGAGTCGGACGCGTGAATCAATTCGGCGATGTGTTCGGGGTCGAGCAGCGGGTTGATCGCATTGACGATGCCGGCCGCTTCACCACCCCAGATGGTGTAGTGAGTCTGCGGCAGGTTGGGCAGCAGGAACGACACGGCCTTGCCTGGCCGCAGGCCGAGGCGGTGGAAGGCGTTGGCGGTCTGGGTGATTCTGCCCAGCAGCTCGGTGTAGGTCAGGCGCAGCGGGGTTTCCTCGCCGTTGCCCTGGAGAATGAACGACAGCGCCGCAGCGTCGGGGTTGGCCTGTGCCGTGCGCTGAATCAGCTCATAGGTGCTGGACGGCAGGTCGCGCTCGGCGAGCGGGGTGCGCTCGATCGCTTCGATGTCCTGCCGTGTGCGGATCAGGGGCGCTGTATTCATCGTCGTGCTTTTCTCCGGGGCGGGTTGCAAGCAGGTAGGGTGCTGCGCTGTTCAGCTGGCGAGCAGTTGGCCCAGCCATTCACCGATGTCGCGAATCTCTTCCGGGATCACCTCGTGGGCCATCGGATAGTCGCGCCACTGTACCGGTACAGATCGGGCCTGCAGGCGGTCAAAGGCGGCGCGCCCCATGTCGGGTGTCACCACGTCGTCGAATCTGCCATGCAAACAAAGCACCGGCAGTTGTCTTTTTGTATCCGCCAGGTTCATGTCATCGCTGAACGTAGGGGCGTAGGTGGATAGCGCCAGCACACCGCCGAGCGCCTCGGTGCAGCGCAGGAAGGCGGTATGCAGCACCACGGCGCCGCCCTGGGAAAAGCCCGCCAGCACGATGCGTCGGGCTTCGATGCCACTGTCCAGTTCGGTCTGGATCAGATCCAGAACCTGCTGCGCCGACTCCTCCATCTGTCGTTCGTCGATGGCACGGGCCGGGGTCATGGCCAGGATGTCGTACCAGCTCGGCATGCTCCAGCCGCCATTGATGGTCACCGGACGGGTCGGCGCCTGCGGCAGCACGAAACGCGTGCCGGGCAGGCGCTCCTGCAGGGCCTCTGCCACCGGCAGGAAATCATAACGGTCGGCGCCCAGGCCATGCAGCCAGATCACGCAGGCATCAGCGGTGTGGGGAGGCTGCAGAATCATGGGTGGGGTCATTGGTAGCTCCAGTGTGGTGCGCCTGCTCGAAAATGGGGCGACGCCATTTTTCAGGCTTGGCTAATCTGTGAATAAGTTGTCGCACGGGTGCAACTTTTGCTCTTGACCGGCAGCTAAGCTGAATTTTGCATGACGCTGGTACGGCGCTTGCTATGGCTGACTCGGACTGACGACGTAGCGCGGTAACGGTAACACTGTGCCATTACCCGTTGCTCAACAGGCAGGAATCTGCTGTGTGGGGTTCCTTGACTCAAGCCATCGGGGCTACTGCCCTGGTGGTCGACGATCCGTCTCTGGCCCGTTCAACCAATGGGCAGGGTGAGAGTCGGTTGGCCAGCAGAGGGCATCGCCGACTAGACTCATGCCTGACGTCCGATCTTCTCGTCGTTGCCGTTGCTGCCAGCGGCACGCAGGCCTCAAAAGGGTGGGGAAGCAGGACGGAGACTCCAACACAACAAGAGCAACTGGAGGTTTTTGATGAAGATGGTGAAATCCACCCTGGCTATGCTGACCACCGCAGCTGTGCTTGGTATCAGCGGCTTCGCGCAAGCCGGTGCCACCCTGGACGCGGTACAGAAGAAAGGCTTCGTGCAGTGCGGCATCAGCGATGGTCTGCCGGGCTTCTCCTACGCCGATGAAAAGGGCAACTACCTGGGTCTGGACGTCGATGTCTGCCGCGCTGTCGCAGCCGCGGTATTCGGTGACGCCACCAAGGTCAAGTACAGCCCGCTGACCGCCAAGGAGCGCTTCACCGCGCTGCAGTCCGGCGAAGTCGACATCCTGTCGCGCAACACCACCTGGACCAGCTCGCGCGACGCGGCTCTGGGCCTGAACTTCACCGGTGTGACCTACTATGACGGCCAGGGCTTCCTGGTGAACAAGAAGCTGGGCGTTTCCAGCGCCAAGGAACTGGATGGCGCCACCGTGTGCATCCAGGCCGGTACCACCACCGAGCTGAACCTCTCCGACTACTTCCGTGCCAATGGCATGAAGTACACCCCCATCACCTACGATACCTCCGACGAGAGCGCCAAGTCGGTCGAAGCCGGCCGTTGCGACGTGCTGACCTCCGACCAGTCGCAGCTTTACGCACAGCGCATCAAGCTGGCCAAGCCGGATGACTACGTCGTACTGCCGGAAGTCATCTCCAAGGAGCCGCTCGGCCCGTCCGTTCGTCAGGGTGACGAGGAGTGGTTCGATATCGTGCGCTGGACTCTGTTCGCCATGCTCAACGCCGAAGAACTGGGCGTGACCTCGGCCAACGTCGAAGAAACCGCCAAGACCACCAAGAACCCGGATGTCGCGCGTCTGCTGGGTACCGAAGGTGAGTTCGGCAAGGATCTGAAACTGCCGAAAGACTGGGCCGTTCAGATCGTCAAGCAAGTGGGTAACTACGGCGAGTCCTTCGATCGCAACGTCGGTGCCGGCAGTGAGCTGAAGATCGAGCGTGGCCTCAACGCCCTGTGGAACAAGGGTGGTCTGCAATACGCGCCGCCAGTGCGCTGACCATCCACAACGGCAGGCGAGAACCTGTTCAAGGGCTCGCGAGCCAGAGGCATGCAAGGAAAAACAGGCGAAGAACGCTCGGACGTACGACTTCACATGAGCACGACGCGCTTCGCTCGCCCCTTCGGGGCCGCGCTGAAGTGCGTTAGCCGCAAGCGGCTTTCCGAACCTGTTTTTTGATACAGCAGGCCCGACGCGCAGCAGACTCTGGATGGGTTCTCCAGGCCTGCCGTTGTCGTTTCCGACTACATGAGTCCCCGGTTCGCTGCAGCGAGCCGGAGATTCAACGAGGGCTGTTATGCAAACGACCGCTAATGCCCCGCGCCCACGTGGATCGCTATTGACCGATCCGCAGGTGCGCGCGTGGCTGTTCCAGATCATTGCCGTAGTCGCCGTCGTGGCGCTCGGCTGGTTCCTATTCCAGAACACCCAGGCCAACCTGGAGAAGCGCGGAATCATTTCCGGCTTCAGTTTCCTCAACAACAGTGCCGGCTTCGGCATCGCCCAGCATCTGATCGATTATTCCGAGAGCAACTCCTACGGGCGGGTGTTCATCATCGGTCTGCTCAATACCTTGCTGGTATCGGTCATCGGCATCGTGCTGGCCTCCATTCTGGGCTTCTTGCTCGGCGTGGCGCGTCTCTCGCCGAACTGGCTGATCAGCAAGCTGGCCACCGTCTACATCGAAATCTTCCGCAACATTCCACCGTTGCTGCAGATTCTCTTCTGGTACTTCGCGGTGTTTCTCGCCCTGCCCGGACCGCGGCAGAGCCTGGACGTCGGCGAGATCTTCTTCCTCAACAGCCGTGGCCTGTACATGCCGGCACCGGCGCCGTCGGAGAGCTTCGGCCTTTTCGCCGTGGTATTGCTGGCGACCATCGTCGCCATCATCGTGCTCGGTCGCTGGGCCAGGAAACGGCGTGAGGCCACCGGCAAGATCTTCCCGCTGCTGTGGACATCGCTGGCGATGATCGTCGGCATCCCGGCGCTTGCCGTGCTGATCGCTGGCAATCCGCTGGTGTGGAGCGTGCCGGAACTGACCGGCTTCAACTTCCGCGGCGGCTGGGTGCTGATCCCCGAGCTGATGGCGTTGACCCTGGCGCTGACCATCTACACGGCGGCGTTCATCGCCGAGAACGTGCGTTCCGGAATCATGGCGGTGAGCCACGGCCAGACCGAAGCCGCTCGTTCGCTTGGCCTGCGCCCCGGCATCACCCTGCGTCTGGTGATCATCCCGCAGTCGTTGCGCGTGATCATTCCGCCGCTGACCAGCCAGTACCTGAACCTGACCAAGAACTCGTCCCTGGCCGCCGGTATCGGTTACCCGGACATGGTTTCGCTGTTCGCGGGCACGGTGCTCAACCAGACCGGCCAGGCCATCGAGGTGATCGCCATCACCATGAGCGTTTACCTCGCCATCAGCATCAGCATTTCCCTGCTGATGAACTGGTACAACAAGCGCATCGCGCTGACCGAGCGGTAAGGAGCAGCCATGCAGACTCATACTTTCAAACCGGATCTGCCACCGCCGCGCATGAGCGTCGGGGTGCTGGGCTGGCTCCGGGCCAATCTGTTCTCCAACTGGTTCAACAGCCTGTTGACCGTCTTCGCCATCTACCTGCTCTGGCTGGTGGTGCCGCCGCTGTTGCAGTGGGCGATCATCGATGCCAACTGGGTTGGCAGCACACGCGCCGACTGCACCAAGGAGGGCGCCTGCTGGGTGTTCATCCAGCAGCGCTTCGGTCAGTTCATGTATGGCTTCTACCCCAGCGAACTGCGCTGGCGCGTGGATAGCACGCTGTGGCTGGCGATCATCGGTGCCGCGCCGCTGTTCGTTCCGCAGATGCCGCGCAAGGCGCTGTACGGCCTGGCGTTCCTGGTGATCTACCCGGTCATCGCGTGGTGCCTGCTGCATGGTGGTGTGTTTGGCCTGAGCGTGGTCTCCACCAGCCAGTGGGGCGGTCTGATGCTGACTCTGGTGATCGCCTCCGTCGGTATCAGCGGCGCCTTGCCGCTGGGCATCCTGCTGGCGTTGGGGCGTCGCTCCAACCTGCCGGCGATCAAGGTCATCTGCGTCACCTTCATCGAGTTCTGGCGTGGTGTGCCGCTGATCACCGTGCTGTTCATGTCCTCGGTGATGCTGCCGCTGTTTCTGCCCGAGGGCATGCACTTCGACAAGCTGATGCGTGCCCTGATCGGGGTGATCCTGTTCCAGTCCGCCTACATCGCCGAAGTGGTGCGTGGTGGCTTGCAGGCCATTCCCAAGGGGCAGTACGAAGCGGCGGCGGCCATGGGCCTGGGGTACTGGCGGATGATGGGGCTGGTGATCCTGCCGCAGGCGCTCAAGCTGGTGATCCCGGGCATCGTCAACGTGTTCATCGCCCTGTTCAAGGACACCAGTCTGGTGATCATCATCGGTCTGTTCGACCTGCTCAACAGTATCAAGCAGGCGACCACCGACCCGGCCTGGCTGGGCATGGCGACAGAGGGTTACGTGTTCGCCGCGCTGGTCTTCTGGATTTTCTGTTTTGGTATGTCCCGCTACTCCCTGCATCTGGAGAGGAAGCTGGACACCGGCCACAAGCGTTAGGAGTGAGTCATGAGTGAAGCAATCAAGCAACCCAGCGCCGAGCCGATGATCCTGCTGCAGGGCGTGAACAAATGGTACGGCCAGTTCCACGTGCTCAAGGACATCAACCTCAGCGTGCAGCAGGGTGAGCGTATCGTCCTGTGTGGCCCGTCCGGCTCGGGCAAGTCCACCACCATCCGCTGCATCAATCGCCTGGAGGAGCACCAGCAGGGGCGCATCGTGGTCGATGGCACCGAGCTGACCAGTGACCTCAAGCATATCGAGGCGATTCGCCGCGAAGTGGGCATGGTGTTCCAGCACTTCAACCTGTTCCCGCACCTGACCGTGTTGCAGAACTGCACCCTGGCGCCGATGTGGGTACGCAAGATGCCCAAGCGTCAGGCCGAGGAAATCGCCATGCATTTTCTCGAGCGCGTGCGTATCCCGGAGCAGGCCAACAAGTTTCCGGGGCAGCTCTCCGGCGGTCAGCAGCAGCGCGTGGCGATCGCCCGTGCGCTGTGCATGAAGCCGAAGATCATGCTGTTCGACGAACCGACCTCGGCACTCGATCCGGAAATGGTGAAAGAGGTTCTGGATACCATGATCGGCCTCGCCGAAGACGGCATGACCATGCTCTGCGTGACCCACGAGATGGGCTTCGCCCGTACCGTGGCGAACCGCGTGATCTTCATGGACAAGGGGGAGATCGTCGAGCAGGCCGAGCCCAACACCTTCTTCACCAACCCGCAGAACGAGCGCACCAAGCTGTTCCTCAGTCAGATCCTGCACTGACCGGCCAGGGCCAGGTCATCGCGCAATGCGATGCCTGGCCGTCGCGCCGCGCCGAGGAGGCACCTGTGTGTTTCCCCGGCAGTCTGCCTTCGATCACCCCGAAAGACGGGCCTCAACGTTTGCCGAGCGAGTCTGCCTCCTGCTCGCGCAGATAGCATTTGATGATCGCCGAGAAATCCAGCTCACCGTTCCCCTCGCAACTGAAGCTCTGGTAGAGCTGCTGAGCGAGTGCCCCGAGAATGACCGGTTGCCTGACCTGGCGTGCCGCTTCGGTGGCCAGCCCCAGATCCTTGAGCATCAGGTCGACGCCGAAGCCGCCGCTGTAACCACGTGAAGCCGGCACATTATCGAGCACCCCTGGGTAGGGGTTGTAGGTGTCGGAACTCCAGCAGCGCCCGCTGGAGGTGTTGATGACACCCGCCAGCACCTTGGCGTCGATGCCCAGCGAGACGCCCAACGCCATGGCTTCGGCGGCCCCGATCATGGAGATGCCGAGCAGCATGTTGTTGGCCACCTTGGCGACCTGGCCGTTGCCGCTGCCGCCGCAATGGACGATGTTTCGCCCCATGGTCGCGAGAATCGGCTTCGCCCTGGCGAAGTCCGCCTCTGCACCGCCGACCATGAAGGTCAGGGTGCCGGCGGCGGCTCCGCCCGTACCACCCGAAACGGGCGCATCGAGCATGGGGTTGCCCTGTGCGGCCGCAGCCTGGGCAACCGCACGGGCACTGAGCGGATCGATGGTGGACGAGTCGATCAGCAGCACGCCGGGGGCCACCCTGGACAGCAGGCCGTCGTCGCCCAGGTAGACTGCCTTCACATGAGGCGATGCCGGCAGCATGGTGATGACGATCTCGACGTCCGGCAGCACGTCGCCGGCCGTGTCTGCCTGTTTGGCGCCTGCTTGAACCAGCGTGGCCACGGCCGTTGCGGACAGATCGAAGACGCGCAGGTTGTGGCCGGCCTTGAGCAGGTTGAGCGCCATTGGTCCGCCCATGTTGCCGAGCCCGATGAAGCCGATGTTCATGCTCGTGCCCTCACTTCAGGTTGATGGTGGTGTTGACTGCGCCGCCGACGTCGTTCTCGTCGAACCAGCGTTCTGTGACCGTTTTGGTCTGGGTGTAGAACTGCACCACCTGTTTGCCATACGGCCCCAGGTCGCCGAGCTTGGAGGCGCGCGATCCGGTGAACGAGAAGGTGGGCACGGGAACCGGGATCGGTACGTTGATACCCACCTGACCGACGTCGATTTCTTCCTGGAAATGCCGGGCTGCGGCGCCGGAGCGGGTGAAGATCGCGGTGCCGTTGCCATTGGGGTTGGCGTTGATCAGCTCGATGGCGTCGTCGAGCGTCGCGGCGTGCATCACGCAGAGCACCGGGCCGAAGATTTCCTCGCGGTAGATGGTCATTTCCGGGGTGACCCCATCGAACAGGGTCGGGCCGACGAAGTTGCCCTGCTCGTAACCGTCGACCGAGGGACCGCGACCATCCAGCACGAGGCTGGCGCCTTCGCTGACGCCACGCTCGATCAGGGCATGGACACGATCCCGGGCTGCGCAGGAAATCAGCGGGCCGACATCGGTACCGCTTTCCACGCCGGCATTGACCTTGAGCGTCCTGGCCTTGGCCACCAGATCGGACAGCCAGCTCTGCGACTCGCCGACCAGGATCACCACCGACAGGGCCATGCAGCGCTGTCCCGCCGCGCCGAACGCCGCGCCCACCAGGTTGTTGAGGGTTTGCTCGCGGTGTGCGTCGGGCATGACGATGGCGTGGTTCTTCGCGCCCATCATGCATTGCACGCGCTTGCCGGCCAGGCTGGCGCGGTTGTAGACGTGGGTGCCGACGCGGGTCGAGCCGACGAAGGACACTGCCTTGATCTGCGGGTGATCGCAGAGCGCATTGACTGCCGCCTCGCCCCCGTGCACGACGTTTAGCACGCCCGGCGGCACGCCGGCCTCCAGCGCCAGCTCGCACAGACGCATGGTGACCATCGGATCCTGTTCCGAGGGCTTGAGCACGAAGGTATTACCGGTTGCGATGGCCATCGGAAACATCCACAGGGGAATCATCGCCGGGAAGTTGAACGGGGTGATGCCGGCGCAGACGCCCAGCGGCTGTAGCAGCGTGTAGGTGTCGACGCCCGTGGCGACATTGTTGGCCAGCTCGCCCAGTTGCAGGTTGCCAATGGCGGCGGCATGTTCGACCACCTCCAGGCCGCGGAACACGTCGCCTTCGGCGTCGGCGAGGGTCTTGCCCTGCTCGGCGGTGAGGATGGCGGCCAGCTCCTTCATGTGTTCGCGGATCAGTTGCTGGTACTTGAGGAAGATGCGTGCGCGGGCGCCGACCGGTGTCTTGCGCCAGGTCTTGAATGCCTGGCTGGCGCTGGTCACCGCCGCCTCGATTTCCTCGGGCGTGGCGAAGGGCACGCGCGCCAGCACCTCCTGGGTCGCCGGGTTGACGACGTCGCGCCACTGCCGGGTGCGTGACTCGACGAACTCGCCATTGATGAGCAGTTTGACGGTAGCGGTCATGGTTCGATCCTTGGTTGGGAATGGGACAAGCTTAGTCAGCGCGCACGCAGTGGCACGCGCGGCGGCATGTCGGAGGCACGGTTTTCTCTGGGCAGGCGGGAAGGGTCACTGCGCATCAGCGCGGTGCAGAGCAGGGCGACTACGCCCATGGCGATCAGATAGACGATGACGTAGCGTGGGCTGCCATCGGCGGCGCCAAGCAGGCTGGTGGCGATCATCGGCGCGAAGCCTCCGCCGAGTACCCCAGCCAGTTGCACGGACAGCGAGATGCCGCTATAGCGGATTTCTGCCGGAAACTGACGGGCGAACAGCAGGGATTCCGGCGCATAGAGAATCGGGAAGACCACGCCGACGGCCAGCACCATGGCCCACCACACCAGCACCGGCTCGCGGGTGCCGAGCATGGCGAAGAAGGGGTAGACGAACGCGCACAACAGAAGCAGGCCAGTGAAGTACAGACGCCTCTGCCCGACCTTGTCCGACAGCCAGCCGCAGAGCGGCATGGTCAGCAGCGACAGCGCGGCCCCGGCCGTGATTGCATGCAGTACCTCGCCACGGGGTATCTGCAACTGGTTGGCGGCGTAGGCCAGGGCAAAGGTGACTGCCATGTAGAACCAGGCGTTCTCGGCGGTGCGCGCGCCGATGATGGTCAGCGTGGCGCGCGGATGCTTGTGCAGCACCTCCATCAGGGGCAGGCGGACACGGCGGTTCTGTTGCTTGAGTTTCTCGAAGTCGGGAGACTCGGCGACCTTGACGCGGATCAGCCAGCCCACCGCCAGCAGCACCACGCTGGCCAGGAAGGGCAGGCGCCAGCCCCAACTGAGCATCTGCTCTTCGGGTAACGAGGCAACCGCGCTCATGGCCAGGGTCGAAAGCACCAGGCCCGCGCCAACGCCCGTCTGTGGCAGGCTGCCGTAGAAACCTTTCTTGCCTTCGGGAGCATGCTCGACGGCCATCAGTACCGCGCCGCCCCATTCGCCACCCACCGCCATGCCCTGCAGGAAGCGCATGATCACCAGCAACAGGGCTGCCCAGTAACCGACCTGCTCGTAGGTGGGCATCAGGCCGATGGCGATGGTCGGGATGCCCATCATCAGCAGCGTGAGCAGCAGCATCGACTTGCGGCCGATACGGTCGCCGAAGTGACCGAAGACGATGCCGCCCAGTGGCCGGCCGATGAAACCCACCGCATAGGTGGCGAAAGCGGCCATCACACCGGTGATCGGGTCGAGGGCGGGGAAGAACAGTTTGTTGAAGACCAGCGCCGCCGCGGTGCCGTAGAGAAAGAAGTCGTACCACTCGATGGTGGTGCCCGCCATGCTGGCCAGGCCCGCGATGCGGTAGTGCTTGCGACCGGACGCCGGCCCGAGAGAACTGGAATCGCTCATGAGTTGCCCCCACTCTTGTTCTTGTCATGGGAATCTGCAATCGACAGGGCACTGGTGTGCGCTGCGCCCCTCGAGTATAGATATGCAAACTTTCTGATATGGCGCTTATAAATACAGGTTCGTTATGCAAAAAAGCATGATGTCGGCCAGCCAGATGAACTGGGACGACCTGAAGTTCTTTCTTGAAGTGGCGCGTACCGGTACCGCGAGTAGCGCCGCCAGGCGCCTGGGTGTGGACTACACCACGGTGTCGCGCCGCCTCGGCACGCTGGAAAAGGCGCTTGGTACCTTGCTGTTCGAGCGTTCACGGGCCAGCGGTTTCGTGCTGACGGCCGAGGGGCAGCATCTGCTGGGTTATGCAGAGGCGCTGGAAAGCACCCTGCAGACGGCCTGCGAGCAGGTGTCCGGTGCCAGCCTGGCGCTCTCCGGTCACGTGCGCATCGGCTCCACGGAGGGCTTCGGCAGTTATTTCGTGGCCCCGCAGCTCGGTGGTTTCCAGGCCATCTACCCGAACATCGCCATCGATCTGTTGCCGGTGCCGCACTTCATCAGCCTGTCCCGTCGCGAGGCCGACATCGCCATCACCCTGGAGCGTCCCGAGCGTGGGCCCTACGTGTGCTCACGGCTGTGCGATTACGCACTGAAGCTCTATGCGACACCTGAGTACCTGCAGAGCCATCCGGCGATTCGCGGCGTGGACGACCTGAGCCAGCACTCGTTCATCACCTATGTCGACGATCTCGCCTTCAGCCCGGAGCTGCTCTACCTCGAGTGCATCGTGCCGAACGCCAGCAGTTCCCTGCGCAGCACCAGCATCGTCGCCCAGTACATGGCCGCGCTACAGGGGCGGGCGCTGGCCATCCTGCCCTGTTTCCTGGCGGCTCCCGATACGCGTCTGGTGGAGGTTCTGCCGGATCAGGTGAAGGTCATACGGCAGTTCTGGCTCTACTACCGGGAAGATTTGCGCAAGCTCAAGCGTGTCACTCTGGTCGCCGACTACCTGCGCGGCTGCGCAGAGCGCAATCGTGGTTTCCTGCTGGGGGAGACCGCGCAGATGGTGATCGTCTGACGCCGGTGCGCCAGGGGCCTAGGTGCCGCGTTGCGTGCGCTTGCGAAAGGCGCCTGGTGTTTCACCACACAATTGCTTGAAGCGCTTGGCGAAGCTGGCACGGTCGGCGAAGCCGACCTGGCTGGCGATCTGTTCCAGTGATTGCCCCGAATCCGCCAGTGCCTGTTGCGCCCTGCTGATACGCAGGCGTTGCAGGTAGTCGCCAGGCGTGAGCCCCGTGGCCTGCCTGAAGCGGCGCAGCAGGGTACGCACGGAGCAGTGGGCCTGCTGCGCGAGCCGGTCGAGGTCGATCGCCTCGGCATGGTGTTCGCGCAACCAGGTCAGTACCGGCAGCAGTGTCGAGTCATCGGTCGCAGGTAACAGGGGCGCGAAACGTGTCTGCGTGCCGCGCTGGCGCTCGATCACCATGGCGCTGGCCACCTGCTGCGCCAGCCATTCTCCAGCATGCAGGGCGATCAGGTGCAGACACAGATCGAGCCCGGCCTGTGCGCCGCCGGAACAGAACAGCGGGCCATCCTCGGTCAGCAGCAGGTCGCTGCGCAGGTGAACCTTGGGAAAATGCCGGGAGAAGGCGTCGGCCAGTGCCCAGTGAGTGGTTGCCTGACGGCCGTCGAGCAGGCCGGCGGCGGCCAGCAGAAAAGCACTGCTGCACAGACTCGCCAGTTGCTGACCGCTGCGTTGCGCCAGCCAGGGCAGGAGCCTGGCGTTGCTCTCCAGGGTGCGACCGATGGCGCTGCCGGTAGCGGGCACGATCAGCAGGTCGGCCTGCTCGGCCAGTGCCAGCCCGCCATCGACCTGTATCTGGGCGAACTCCAGGTGCACCGGTTCGCCATCCAGGCTGAAACGCTGCAGCACGAAGCGGGGGGCGCCGGCCAGACGGTTGGCGAGGCTGAAGGCGTCCTGCGCCATGCTCAGGCTGGAGCAGACGGTTTGCGGGCAGACGTACAAGGCGATGCGCAGCATGAAGACGGTCTCGGGCAGGGTTGGCGATTATTGACACAAAGTTGGCGTTATAGCCAATCGCCGTGGCGGCCAGAGCCGCACAGACTAGGTTCTGTACGAAAAGTCGTCGAGCGAAGGTCAGGCGAGGCAAAAACAGGTGAGGAAGCGGAGTTTACGAGCTGTAAATGAGCATTCCGAACCTGTTTTTAACGAAGCATCACCGAGCGCAGGCACTTTTCGTACAGAACCTAGGCTGCATTCAGCATCGGGCCGCCGGGGGCGCCGCTGACCCCGACCCGCAACGCACGCAGGAGCGCACCAATGACTCATCCCAATGCCGATCTGATCCAGCGCTTCTACAGCGCTTTCCAGAAGCTCGATGCCGAGACCATGGCGGCCTGCTATGCGGCAGACGTGCGCTTCTCCGATCCGGTGTTCGTCGGCCTGAGCGGCGCGGAGGCAGGCGACATGTGGCGCATGCTGTGCAGCCGCGCCGAGGACTTTTCGCTGACCTTCGATGCGGTGCATGCCGATGACCATGCCGGCAGCGCCCGCTGGGTCGCCACCTACCGTTTCAGTGCCACCGGTCGCCAGGTGGTCAACCATATTCAGGCACGCTTCGTGTTTCGCGACGGGCTGATCGTCGAGCACCGCGATCATTTCGATCTGTGGCGCTGGGCTCGCCAGGCGCTGGGTGGCAAGGGGCTGTTGCTGGGCTGGGCACCACCGGTTCAGGCTGCCATTCGTCGGCAGGCGGCACGTGGATTGGCCCAGTTTCGGACGGCGCGCTAAGGCAGGCGAAGGAACGCAGTGGTAGGCTATCCGGTCATAGCCTTCAATAAGAGAGTGCGCACATGGGGTGCCGCATCTCCACTGCCCATCGAGATCTGCCGTGACCGAACTGATCGTAGCCGTAAAACAGGCCAAGGCCTGGGGGGTGCATGCCGTCACTGCCAGTGGTGTGATCCTTGCCCTGCTTGCTCTTCTGGCCGTGCTTGACGGCCAGCCCAAGCAGTGCCTGATGTGGCTGGGGCTGGCGCTGCTGGTCGACGGTCTGGATGGCTCCCTCGCGCGCCGTTATGACGTCAAGGGCGTTCTGCCGCACTTCGATGGCTCGACCCTGGATCTGGTCATCGATTACCTCACCTATGTGTTCATTCCGGCGATCTTTCTCTATCGCTTCATTCCGCTTCCCGAATACACCCCGCTGTTCGCCGTCGGGCTGATCCTGGTCTCTTCGCTGTTCTGCTTCTGCAACCTGAACATGAAGAGCAAGGACAACTATTTCGTAGGCTTTCCGGCAGCCTGGAACGTCGTGGTGCTGTATTTCTACATCCTCGACATCCATCCCTGGGTGACGCTCGGGGTAATCGTATTGCTGGCGGGGCTGACCCTGACCCGGATGAAGTTCCTGCACCCGTTCCGCGTTCGCCAGTTCATGCCGCTGAACATTGTCGTGACGTTCGTCTGGATGCTCAGCAGTGCCCTGCTGATTCTCCAGTACCCCGCCAACCAGCCTTGGCTGCTGGCGCTCTGGTGGCTGGCGTCGGCCTATTTCGTCGGCATGTGCCTGTGGCGTTCGGCGCGCGAGTGGTTTCCGGCTCGCGGATGACGGCAGTACTCGACAAGCCCTGGTTCGTTTATCTGGTGCGTGCCGCCAACGGCGCGCTGTACTGCGGCATCAGCGATGACCCGCAGCGGCGTTTCACTCAGCACCAGAGTGGCAAGGGCGCGCGTTTCTTCCACACCAGCCCGGCGTTGGCACTGGCCTATGTCGAGGCCTGTGCGGGCAAGGGCGATGCCCTGCGCCGCGAGCGGGCGATCAAGCGCCTGAGCAAGGCCGCCAAGGAAGCGCTCATTCTGGCCGTTGATGGCGATTCATCAGCCTGAGGCAGTGTGCGCCTGCGGGGCTCAGGGGTAAGCTGGGCGCTTTCGAACCGACGCGGAGCGCGCCATGCACGAGCTGATCCTGCACCACTACCCAACCTCGCCGTTCGCTGAGAAGGCCCGTCTGCTACTGGGTTTCAAGCAACTGTCCTGGCGGTCGGTGATGATTCCGCCGGTGATGCCCAAGCCCGATCTGACCGCGCTGACCGGTGGTTACCGCAAGACGCCGGTATTGCAGGTGGGGGCTGATGTCTACTGCGATACCGCGCTTATCGCACGGCGTCTGGAGGCGGAAAAGAGCACGCCGCCGCTGTTCCCGGAAGGGCAGGGCTTCAATGTGGCGACCCTCGCGCAGTGGGCCGATTCGGTGCTGTTCCAGCATGCGGTGTCGCTGGTGTTCGCGCCGGAATCCATGGCCGTGCGCTTCGCCAGGGTGCCGGCGGAATTCGCCAAGGCCTTCGCCGCCGATCGCGCCGCCCTGTTTTCCGGCGGGACGGCCAGCCGCCTGCCGCTGGAGCAGGCACGTCACCAATGGCCGGCGTTGATGGGGCGCCTGCAGCAGCAACTGCAACAGGGCGGTGGCGACTTCCTGTTCGGCGAACCCTCGATTGCCGACTTCGCCGTCGCCCATCCGCTGTGGTTCCTGCGCGCTACGCCGGTCACCGCACCGCTGGTCGACGATTACCCGGACGTGGCGGCATGGCTGGCGCGGGTACTGGGCTTCGGTCATGGTGCGCTCAGCGAGATGAGCAGCGAGCAGGCCATCGCCGTGGCGCGCGACGCGACTCCGGCGGCGTTGCCGGACGAGGCGTTCAGCGAGCCCAACGCTTTCAGCGCGGGTCAGCGCGTGGCCATTGCGGCTATCGACTATGGCGTCGATCCGGTGGAGGGCGAATTGGTATTCGCCGGTCGTGAAGAGTTGATCCTGCGGCGCGAGGACGAGCGTGCCGGCGTGGTGCATGTGCATTTCCCACGCCTGGGCTTTCGCATCGAGGCGCGCTGAGCGGTCGGCCGTTCGCTACGAGTCGCGGCTGAAGCCAAGCCTGCAAGGCGGGTGAGGGGGATGAGGTTTTTCATCCCCCTCCCTGGTGTTACACCCCATGCCGACACGTGATCCCTGTTGTGACACCAGGAGTCTGTCGGACTGGATGCTGTTCTACTGCGAGAAAGCCGAGTTTGGACATTTTTCCGCTTTTCCTCGTCAAATAGCGGGCTCGAAAAAACTGCCTCAAATCGGGCTTCCTCTCGTTACCAACGATCAAGTCCGACAGGCTACTGGCGCTGATCCGGCAGCAGGAAATTCCCCGGGCCGCTGCCCTCCAGGCTGGGGACTTCGGCTTCGTCCTTGAGGTCGACGCCGGACAGTTGCCGGCGGCAGGCCTCGCGCATCAGGTACATCAGGCGGAAGGTGGCCATGCCGTAGCTCAGGCCTTCCAGACGCACGTTGGAGATGCAGTTGCGGTAGGCGTCGTTGAGCCCGACCCGTGGCGCATAGGTGAAGTACAGACCGAGGCTGTCCGGCGAGCTCAGGCCCGGGCGTTCGCCGATCAGGATCACGCTCATCTTCGCTCCCAGGCGTTCGCCGACTTCGTCCGCCACCGCCACTCGACCCTGTTCGACCAGGGTGATGGGAGCCAGCGACCAGCCTTCTTCCAGCACCTGATCCAGCAGGCGATCGAGAAACGGCAGGCTGTGCCGTTGCACTGCCAGCGAGGACAGGCCGTCGGCGATGACGATCGCCAGGTCGTAGCCATGGCCGTGCTCCCGGGCGTAGTCGTCGAGCAGGCGCGCGGCATCTTCGTGCAGACGCCGACCCAGGTCGGGGCGTTGCAGGTAGGTGTGGCGGTCGGTGGCAGCGCTGCGCAGCAGCAGGGTGGGCAACTGGCGGTCGTGCAGTGCCTCGCGCAGCGGCGTGTGGTCGAACGGCAGGTGCACGGCGTCGCGGGCCTGGGCATGGGCGAACTGGAAGTCCAGCTGGGCGGCGGTCGGCAGGCTGGTGCCGGCGCGGCCCAGGGCGATGCGTGCCGGTGTCAGCTGGCGCAGTTGCTGCCAGGGGTTCTCGGTGGCGGGGGATCTGGACATCGGTACCTCGGTTCAGGCGTAGGGTGCGCCACGCGCACCAGGAACATTCGCGTCAGGACAACTGGGCCAGGGCCTGGCGAAAGGCTGGGGGCAGTTCCTCGCCCATGCGCAGATGGCCACCCTGTTGCTGGAAGATGCCCATGCGCGCCAGCCAGGCTTCGAATTCCGGCGCGGCGTGCAGGCCGAGCACCTTGCGTGCGTAGAGCGCGTCATGGAACGAGGTGGTCTGGTAGTTGAGCATCACGTCGTCGGAGCCGGGTATGCCCATGATGAAATTGATACCCGCCGCGCCGAGCAGGGTCAGGAGCATGTCCATGTCGTCCTGATCGGCCTCGGCGTGGTTGGTGTAGCAGATGTCGCAGCCCATGGGCACGCCCAGCAGCTTGCCGCAGAAGTGATCCTCCAGGCCGGCGCGGATGATCTGCTTGCCGTTGTACAGGTATTCGGGGCCGATGAAGCCGACCACGGTATTGACCAGGAAGGGGTTGAAGCGGCGAGCCACGGCGTAGGCGCGCGCCTCGCAGGTCTGCTGATCGACGCCATGGTGGGCGTTGGCCGAGAGTGCGCTGCCCTGACCGGTCTCGAAGTACATCAGGTTGTTGCCAAGGGTGCCGCGTCCCAGGCTCAGCCCGGCTTCGTAGCCCTCCTGCAGCACCTTGAGGCTGACGCCGAAGCTGGCGTTGGCTGCCTCGGTGCCGGCGATGGACTGGAAGACCAGATCCAGCGGCGCGCCGCGCTCGATGGCTGCGATGGAGTTGGTGACGTGCGTCAGCACGCAGGACTGGGTGGGGATCTCGTAGCGCTGGATCACGGCGTCGAGCATGTCCAGCAGGGTGCAGATGGCACTCATGCTGTCGGTAGCCGGATTGATGCCGATCATGGCATCGCCGTTACCGTAGAGCAGGCCGTCGACCACGCTGGCGGCGATGCCGGCCGGGTCGTCGGTGGGGTGATTGGGTTGCAGGCGCGTGGACATGCGCCCGCGCAGCCCCTGGGTGTTGCGAAAGCGGGTGACCACGCGAATCTTCTGCGCCACCAGCACCAGATCCTGCACGCGCATGATCTTCGAGACCGCCGCCGCCATCTCCGGAGTCAGGCCGGGAGCCAGTGCCCGCAGGCTGGCCTCGTCGGCTGCGTCACTGAGCAGCCAGTCGCGCAACCCGCCAACGGTCAGGTGGCTGACCGGCGCGAAGGCCTGGGCATCGTGCGTATCGATGATCAGGCGAGTGACTTCGTCGCTCTCGTACGGAATCAGCGCTTCGTTGAGGAAGTTCTTCAGCGGCACGTCGGCCAGGGTCATCTGCGCCGCTGCCCGCTCGGCATCGCTGCCGGCGGCGACACCGGCCAGGTAGTCGCCGGAGCGTCCCGGCGTGGCCTTGGCCATCAGCTCGCGCAAGTCGTCGAAGCGCCAGGTCTGGCCGCCGATGCTGTGGGAGTAGCTTGCCATGTAGTTCTCCTGAACCAGTCTTTCATGTTCGCCCCCGGAGCCCGCCAGGGCAGGCTCCGGGGGGACGGCAGGTGTCAGGCCGGGCTGACCTGCGGTTTGCCGGCGATCGGGTACTCGTCCTGGTCGATGATGCCCTGGGCGCGGTCGAGCTGTTCCAGCTGCAGAGCCTTGGGCACCGACAACCAGTAGGCCAGACCGATGGCGACGAAACCGGCGATCAGCTTGCCAACCAGTACCGGCAGGATGATGGTCGGCTGGAAGTTGGCAGTGAAGGACAGGTGATCCCCGAGCAGGAAGGCCGCGCAGACGGCGAAGGCAATGTTGATCACCTTGTCTTTCGGCGGCATGAAGCGCACCAGACGGAACATGGCCAGGATGTTGGCGATGGTGGCGAGCATGCCGGCACTGCCGACGGCGCTCAGGCCGATCTTGCTGCCCAGGCGCTCCAGCGGGCCACCGAAGTATTTGCGCAGCAGGTAGACCATCGGGAAGGCGCCAGCCAGCATGATGCCGATGTAGCCGGCCGTCTCGAGGGCGCGGGTCTGATCCTCGGCGTCGGCGATGATCGGGTGAAAGCCCCAGCCGCCAAAGACCGCGGTGAACACGCCGGTGAAGTATTCGACGATGGAGAACACCAGCACCAGCTTGATCATTGCATCCAGGCCACGACCGAAACCGATGAAGCCCTTGATCATCAGATCCGGCAGAAAACGCAGGCCGGCTGCCAGTGCCACGACGAAGACGAGAATCGGCAGCAGGTTGGCGAAGATGCTGCCCAGGCCCAGTGCCAACTGGTAGGTGGCCTCGCCATTGGTGGCGACCACTTCACGCACCATCGGATCGCTGATCACCAGCAGCACGCTGGCGATCAGCACGCCGACCGGAATGGTCAGGATGCCGGACATGATGCCCAGCGCCATGTATTTGTGATCGCGCTTGTCGAGCATCGCCAGACCCATCGGAATGGAGAAGACGATGGTGGCGCCGCCCATGAAGCCGGTGATCAGCGCCATGATCAGCGCTTCCTTGCTGGAGGCCAGGGCCGAGGCCAGGTGATAGCCGCCCATGTCCGAGGCAATGATCATCGTCGCGGCCAGTGCCGGGTCGGCGCCCAAGGCATCGAAGAATGGCCCGCAGGCTTTCTCGATGAGTACGGTGAGATAGGGGATGGAGGCCATGATGCCGGCCGCCGGTACAAAGATGTAACCGGTGGCGTGGATGCCTTCCATGAACTCCTTGCCCAGGCCTTTCTCGCTGTCGTAGATGGCGGCGAAAGCGCCCGCCACGGCGCAGGCCATGATGATGTAGAGAACGTAATTGCCTATCTGATCCATTGCTGTGCCCTGACTGTTTTATTGGATGGCGGGGCGGCAGGGGCACGCTCGAACCGAGTGCTGCCCAGCCACTCTCCCGAAGGGGGAAAGGGCGGGCATGCAGACTGTTCGATGGCGCGCGGGCCGCTCCTTATGCATGGCAGACCGTTGAAAACGGCGGGTTAAAAGAAGCCCAGCGGATTGATGTCGTAGCTGACCAGCAGGTTCTTGGTCTGCTGGTAGTGGTCGAGCATCATCTTGTGGGTTTCGCGCCCGACCCCGGACTTCTTGTAGCCGCCGAAGGCAGCGTGCGCCGGGTACAGGTGGTAGCAGTTGGTCCATACGCGGCCCGCCTTGATCGCGCGGCCCATGCGGTAGGCGACGTTCATGTCGCGGCTCCACACGCCGGCACCCAGGCCGAACTCGGTGTCGTTGGCGATGGCCAGTGCTTCGGCTTCGTCCTTGAAGGTGGTCACGCCGATCACCGGGCCGAAGATTTCCTCCTGGAACACGCGCATCTTGTTGGTGCCCTTGAGCAGGGTCGGCTGGATGTAGTAACCGCTGGCCAGATCCCCCTCCAGGCGCTCGGCCGCACCGCCGGTGAGCACCTGGGCACCTTCCTGCTGGGCGATCTCCAGGTAGCTGAGGATCTTGTCGAACTGCTGCTGCGAGGCCTGGGCACCGACCATGGTCTCGGTGTCCAGCGGGTTGCCGCGCTTGATCTGCTTGACCTTCTTCATCACCTCGACCATGAAGGCGTCGTAGATCGACTCCTGCACCAGTGCGCGCGACGGGCAGGTGCACACCTCACCCTGGTTGAAGAAGCCCAGCACCAGACCTTCGGCGGCCTTCTCGATGAACGCCGGCTCGGCATTCATGATGTCGGCGAAGAAGATGTTCGGGCTCTTGCCGCCCAGCTCGACGGTGCTCGGGATGATGTTCTCGGCGGCGCACTTGAGGATGTGCGAGCCCACCGGGGTGGAACCGGTGAAGGCGATCTTGGCGATGCGCTTGCTGGTGGCCAGCGCCTCGCCGGCCTCGCGACCGAAGCCCTGGACGATGTTGAGCACGCCCGGCGGCAGCAGGTCACCGATGATTTCCGCCAGCAGGGTGATCGACAGCGGGGTCTGCTCGGCGGGCTTGAGCACGATGGCGTTGCCGGCAGCCAGGGCCGGGGCGAGTTTCCAGGCGGCCATCAGCAGCGGGAAGTTCCACGGGATGATCTGCCCGACCACGCCCAGCGGTTCGTGGAAGTGATAGGCCACGGTGCCTTCGTTGATCTCGGCGGTGCTGCCTTCCTGGGCGCGGATGCAGCCGGCGAAGTAGCGGAAGTGATCGGCGGCCAGCGGCACGTCGGCATTGAGGGTTTCGCGCACGGCCTTGCCGTTGTCCCAGGTTTCGGCGACGGCCAGCAGCTCGAGGTTGGCCTCGATGCGGTCGGCGATCTTCAGCAGGATGTGCGAACGCTCCTGCACCGAGGTCTTGCCCCAGGCATCGGCGGCGGCATGGGCGGCGTCCAGCGCCTTGTCGATGTCGGCGGCGCTGGAGCGGGGGAATTCGGCGATCACCGAGCCATCGACCGGACTGGTGTTGCTGAAGTACTGGCCGCTGAGCGGGGCGACGAATTCGCCACCGATGTAGTTGCCGTAGCGCGGCTTGAGGGTGACGACGGCGCCTGCGGAACCGGGGTTGGCGTAAATCATGATGCTGACCTCTCTTGTTGTCGGAGCTCGCTCCCGATAGGTGGAACGAGTCATGGTTCGATCTTAGGAAGCCCCCCGAAACCTCGGTATGCGCCCATGGCACAGATCGCCTAGTCATTTGGTAGTAGAGCGGCAAGCGGTCTGATCCGGGCCTTCTGGCAGTACCGAGGTGCGAGGAGGTGGAAGCTAAAGGCTAGCCCCGTTCGCCTGGCCTTGCTCTCGCCCGGGTGAAAATATGCCCGCGACATTTCGCAGCAGCGCTGCGCGGACGGTAGAAACGACGATGGCCGGACAAAGTCCGGCCATCGTCTGACGCATCAACCGATCAGTGCTTGGCGACCAGTTCCTTCGGCAGTTTGAAGGTCCACAGCATGCCACCCTGGTTCAGGTGCTTGACGCGCTTGGCCACCTCGCCGCCCCACAGCGGTACCGCACCACCCCAGCCGGACAGCACGGAGACGTATTGCTCGCCGTCCATTTCCCAGGTCACGGGCGAACCGATCACACCCGAGCCGGTCTGGAATTCCCAGACTTTCTCGCCGGTCTTGGCATTGAAGGCCTGCAGGTAGCCTTCCGGGTTGCCGGTGAACACCAGATTACCCTTGGTGGTCAGCACCCCGCCCCACAGCGGCGCGTAGTTCTTGTGACGCCAGACTTCCTTGCCGGTCTTCGGATCGATGGCGCGCAGCACGCCGATATAATCCTCGTTCAACGGCTTGATGGTGAAGCCGGCACCCAGGTAGGCCGCGCCCTTCTTGTAGGCGATGTCCTCGTTCCAGATGTCCATGCCCCACTCGTTGGACGGTACGTAGAACAGGCCGGTGTCCTGGCTGTAGGCCATGGGCATCCAGTTCTTGGCGCCGAGGAAGGCCGGTGCGGAGAACACGCTCTTGCCCTTCTCCTTCGCGCTCGGCGAGCCGGGGCGGTTGCTGTCGTCGTAGATCGGCCGACCATTCTTGTCCAGCCCCTTGGCCCAGGTGATCTTGTCGACGAAGGGGAAGCCGCGGATGAACTTGCCATTGGTGCGGTCGAGCACGTAGAAGAAACCGTTGCGGTCGGCGGTTGCCGCCGCCTTCACGGTCTTGCCGCCTTCCTGGTAGTCGAAGGAAATCAGTTCGTTGACGCCATCGAAGTCCCAGCCGTCGTGCGGCGTGGTCTGGAAGTGCCACTGGATGCTGCCGTCGTCCGGGTTCAGCGCCAGACGCGAGGACGAATAGAGGTTGTCGCCAGGACGCAGGTGCGAGTTCCACGGAGCCGGGTTGCCGGTACCGAAGAACAGCAGGTTGGTATCGGCATCGTAGTAGCCGCCCAGCCAGGGCGCAGCGCCACCGGTCTTCCACAGGTCGCCCGGCCAGGTCTTGCCGGCCTCGCCACCGCTGATACCGTTTTCGATCGCCTTGCCGTCCTTGTAGACGTAGCCCATGTGGCCTTCTACGGTCGGACGGCTCCACAGCAGCTCGCCATTCTTCGGATCATAGGCCTCGATCTTGCCGACCACGCCGAACTCGCCGCCGGACACGCCGGTGATCAGCTTGCCATTGACCACCAGCGGCGCCGCGGTGATGGAGTAGCCTGCCTTGTGGTCAGCGACGTTCTTGCGCCAGACGACCTTGCCGGTGTCCTTGTTCAACGCCACCAGCTTGGCGTCGAGGGTGCCGAAGATCACCAGATCGTCATACAGGGCGACACCACGGTTGATCACGTCGCAGCACGGGCGGATATCGTCCGGCAGGCGCGCTTCGTATTGCCACAGCTCGCGGCCGGTTCGTGCGTCCACGGCGAATACCCGCGAATAGGAAGCGGTCACGTACATCACACCGTCCTTGATCAGCGGCTGCGCCTGCTGACCGCGCTGCTTCTCGCCGCCGAAGGACATGGTCCAGACCGGGCGCAACTCCTTGACGTTCTGATCGTTGAGGATGCTCAGCGGGCTGTAGCGCTGGCCTTGCAGGCCCAGCCCGTTGGTGACGATCTGGTCGGTGGTGGTGGCATCCTTGAGAATCTCGGCGTCGGTGACCGCCAGCGCGGCGGCGGACGGCATCAGCATCGCCGCGCACAGCGCGGTGAAAAGGAAGGGCTGGCGAAGACCGGTGTGTTTCATTGCGGCTACCTCTGCGGGTTCATTGTTATTGCCGGGAAATTTTCCCGGTCTGCGGCAAATTCTTGGCTCAGGCCGGCAAGCCAACAATTGCACCCCTAGCCGATTTTTCTCCTTCCTTGGTAGCAATACCTGCCCTGCTGCCGTCGACCCCACAGCCCCGTGCAGGCCCACGCAAGTAGCAGGTGGACACCACCAAAAGCCCATGGCACAGGGGCCATACGCCCCGTAGAAAGGCAGCTCCCCATCTACAAGGAGAATGCCATGGGACGTGTCCTGATCACGCTGTTGCTGGCTGGACTGCTGAGCCAGGTACAGGCCGAAAGCCTGAAGATCGGCCTCAACTACCCGCGCACCGGCAACTACAAGGACGAAGGCCTGGAACTGCGCCGCGGTGCCCTGCTCGCCGTGGAAGACATCAATCGGCAAGGCGGCCTGCTCGGTCAGCCGGTCGAACTGCTCAGCGAGAACACCGATTCGGATGCTGCCCAGGCCACGCGCAACGTCGAACACTTCGCCAACCAGGGGGCGAGCATGGTCTTCGGCGGTGCCACCAGTGAAGAAGCCATTGCCGCCGGGCAGCGCGCCCGCGAGCTGGGCCTGTTGTATTTCGCCACGCTGGGCTACGCCAACGAGGTCACCGGTCAGGCCGGACAACGCTACCTGTTTCGCGAGTCCGGCAGTGCCTGGATGAGCGCACGGGTGCTCGGCGAATACCTGTCCTGGCATCTGCCACGCCAGCGCTATCACTACATCGTCATCGACGATGCCTGGGGTAGCAGCATCGAACAAACCCTGCGCCTGGCCACCGGCAGCGCCGACCGCGCCCGCCATGGCCGCAGCGCCCTGCCTCCTGGCCCGCTGCGCCGTGAGCAGTACCGTGCGGCGATGGACAAGGCGGCGGCCAGCGGTGCCGACGTGCTGGTGCTGGCGCTGCTCGGCGACAACCTCCAGCGCAGCATGCGCATGGCCCACAACATGGGACTCAAGCAACGCATGCAGATCATCGTGCCGAACCTGACCAAGAGCCTGGTTCAACAGGTCGGCCCGCAGGTAATGGAGGACGTGATCGGTACCGAGACCTGGACGTGGGACACCCCCAGACTGGAAAACAGCGACGAGGGCCAGCGCTTCGTCGAGCGCTATCTAAAGGAACATCAGGAATATCCGGGTGGCACCGCTGCGTCGGCTTACACCATCGTCCGCCAGTGGGGCGATGCCGTGAGGCGCAGCGCCAGCACCGACAGCGAAACCCTGATAGCTGCCCTGGAAGGCCATCGTTACCAGTTGCTCAAGGACGAGCAGCAGTGGCGCGACTTCGATCATCAGAATCTGCAGAGCATCTACGCCGTGCGCGTGCGCAAGCGCGACCAGATCATGCGTGACACGCTCAAGCAGCACTACTTCGAGATCATCCACCGCATGAGCGGCGAACAGGCCGCCCCCAGCCACGACGAGTGGATACAGGAAAGGGGCGAAGTCCTCAGCCTGCAGTAAGCCTGCTGCGCAGCAATCGACCCACGAGCACGCGCTGCCCCTCACGACTCCGGCGCCAGCGCCGTTGCCCGGCTCTGGCTCGCGGGCAGCGGCCAGGTTTCACGATGATTGCAGCGGCCACGACTTTGCCTGACACTGGCCGCCCTGCATCACCTTGACCGGAGACGACCGTGCCCCATCCTCGCCAGGAAACCCTCAACCATCCCGACGCCCTGGACTGCACGGTCTATCGACCCGACGAGCAGGATCCGGATGCCGAAGAGCAGGATCTGGGCGACGCCAAAGTCCTCTTCACCGGCGCCTTCGAACCGCCCATCGACTGGGATGCGCACCAGCGTGAAGACTACTTCGGTGAAGAGGATCCCAAACACTTCGTTACCGCACACATCGAGTGCGAAGCCAAACCCGCGACCAAGGCATTCTTCATGGCCGACAGCGGTGACTACGTGGCCGTGCAGACGAGCCCGGGCGAGGTGGTGATGTATTACGTCTACGACCACGAAGAGACCGAGCATGGCCGCCACTACGTGCTGATTCGCGACGACGAAGAGCTTTAGAGCCGGACATCATGTGGGAGGCACTGCAGCGGCGACGTCTGGTCGCGGCTAAAGCCCTTCCCACAGGGTATTTCCAGCGCATGCCGGTACGCGCCACCCTACGGAGCCGTGACGACGTCGCGTAGACTGCGTCGTGCGCACCGATGATTGCGCAAGTCCCTAATCCTGACGATCCACCCGTCCCATCGCGTTGCGCTCGTAGCTCGGGTAGAGATGGCTGACGCTGCGGATCAGCTCGTAGCGCGACAGGTTGACCTGGGCAAAACGCTCGGGAATCGGCGCACGAATCAATTCGTTCATCTCCGCCCCCTGCTCCGCGCCCTGGCGCAGCAAGCCATCGAGCCAGCCCAGGTAATCACGCATCTGCGCGAAAGGTGCCGCATCCGCGGTCAGCGGCCCGTGACCCGGTACGATCTGCTTCCACGGCAACGCTTCGAGCCTATCCAGATCGGCCAGCCAGACATCCAGGCCCGGGCTGTTCGGCGTGGTCAGCGCACGCTGGTAGAACAGCAGATCACCGGCGAACAGCACGCCCGTGCGCTCGTCGAGGATTGCCAGATCGGCACCGGTATGGCCGCGCAATGCCAGCAGTTGCAGGCGCCGGCCGCCGATCTCCAGCGTGCCTTCCTGCACCTCTTCGCTGGGCAACACCACCTCGGTGCCGCGCATCCAGTCCCCCACCAGGCGATACATGTTCTCCGCCATGGCATCACCCTGCTCGGCCAGTAATCGGGTGGTCTCCGGCAAGGCGGCGATGGGCACGCCGGCGAAGGCCTGGTTGCCCAGCACATGATCCGGATGGTGATGGGTCAAGAGCACGCGCACCACCGGTTTGCCGGTGGTTTTCTCGATGCTCTGGCGCAGCGCCTCACCGTAGCGGCGCGACGGACCGCTGTCGATCACCACCACCCCCTCGGCGGTTTCGATGAAACCGACGTTGACGATGTTGCCACCGTTGTCCGCAGCGAAATTGTCGGTGCTGCCCTCCACCAGCCAGACACCGTCGGCAATCTGCCGGGGTTGCAGGTGATAGTCGAGCGCCTGGGCCAGGTTGGCGAGCAGGCAGGTCAGCAATAGCATCCAACGCATGGAAGCCTCCTGGATGAGGTTGGTACGCACGGCGCACCCTACGGCGGTGTCGTTCAGAACGCGGCCTGGAATTCGTTGCCGTTGTTGTCGCGCAGCCACACTTCGGCCTGCCGGTCGTCGCGCAGGTCAAATGTCAGCGTCGGATTCTCGCTGACAGCGGGGAACAGCTCGATGCGCCCCAGTACCTGGCCATCGGCATCGCGCAGTTCAGCCTCTTCGATATAGAACTCGGGGATGCCACCGACCAGGCCGTTGTCCATGGGGTGCGAGACCTGCAGGCGCAGGCGGCTGTCCTCACCGCGTACGAAACGCTTGCCCAGCACCTGGCCCAGGCGCTCTTCCCAGCCGGCTTCGGCACGCACCACGCTGGGCGCGGTACAGCCGCCGCCCGCCGCTTCGACGCGAGCCGAGCCGATATGCCAGACGCCATCGTCGGTGAGCACCGCCGCTCGAATCGGCGTGGCCTGCTCGACGCGGATACGAATGGCCAGGCTCGGCTCCAGGTGGTCACCGGGGGCGAAGTCGAGAATACGAGGGATAGGGTTGAGCTCGGCCCAGGCCAGGATGCGCTTGACCTTGCCGCGGTAGGCGCTGGCGTCGATCTGGATCGGCACCTGGCGCGCATCCTCGGCGAACGGCGGCACCTCGAGGCGAATCCTGTCATCGAAGACGAAGGCCTCACCGTTCAGCAGACGCTGATGGTAGTAGTCCCACATCACCGACGTGACCGGATCGGGCGCAGCGGCCCGCGCTTCCCAGGCCCAGGCAAACAGGGCCAGCAACATCAGGCTACGCCAATCCATCGCCCACCTCCGCTGCGGTTAGAACCGCTATTGGTATTGTTCAGGTTTCTCGTAGCGCAACCCGTAGCGCGCGTACAGGCGCTCGAGCGAGCCATCGAGAATCAGATTTTCCAGCTGTTCTTCCAGGGCATAGGCCAGTTGCCGATTGGTCTCGTGCACCGCCATACCGATTTCCCAGATCTGCCTGCCCATGTCCGGGTAGGCGTTTTCGGCCAGCGCCAGCTGCGGATCACCGGCCTCATGCACCAGCCAGTCCACCTCGCCGCGCAGCGCCATTACTGCATCCACCTCACCACCCTGCATGGCGGCAAAGGCCAGCTTTGGCGTCGGGTAGTGACGGGTTTCCTGACTGAGCATGCCGCCCTGCACCGAACTCAGGTAGAACGACGGCACACTCTCCACCTCCACGCCGACCGGGTGCTGACGCAGCGCAACGATGCTCGGCACCTCGGGCAGGCGGCGGCGGTCGAATGCCAGCTGCCAGCGCTCACGCTGATAAGGGCCGAACATCACCACCCGCTCGTTGACCAGTTCGCCCAGCTCGTTGCGCATCTGCGCGTAGTCGCGGTCGTAAGGCACACGCAGCATCAGATCGGCCAATTGCCCCTGCGCAGTCACCCGACCACGCCAGATGTAGTCACGCAGATCATCGTCGAGCTTTTCGCCCGGCGGTGCCCACATCAGCTCCAGCTTCAGGCCCAACCCGTCTGCCAGCGCCCTGGCCAGCTCGTAATCGACCCCGCGCGGCTGGCCGTCCTGCTCGTAACTGTACGGCGGGAAGTTCTGATACAGCGCCACGCGCAAGGTGCCGGACTCCACGATGCGATCGAAGTCACGCACCTGTGCCTGGGCAGTGCCCAGGCACAGCAGCAGGCCACCCAACAGCGCCAGCAGGCGCACGGCGCGGAGGCTTGTGAAGAAATCGTCGCGAGCAATGGCAGGTCGCGTTTCACCAGAGCGCAGCAAGCGCAATGCATTGAAATGCATCAGCATTGCGAGCACCGCCGGAGCGCCAGATGCCGAGCGCAGCAGACTTTTCATCACGCTCTCACTCCTCGACGTGCACGCTCTCCAGATAGCTGCGCACCGCCCACAGTGCTTCCTGGCTGAGGAAGTTGGCCATCTTCGGCATGTACACACGCCCATCGCGCACCGCACCGTTGATCACTCGCTCCTTGAACCACTCGTCGCCCATGGCACCCGGCTCGAGCAGACGCAGATCAGGGGCGATACCACCGGACTTGGCTTCCAGGCCATGGCATGCGGCGCAGTTCTGGTTATAGGCCGATGCACCGATCTCGATGGCGCGCGGGTTGTCACGGTAGGGGTTCTCCTCCAGCCACTCCTCACCCAGCGGTTCCAGACCGTCGGTATTGACCGCCTGCGGCACCACGTCGCCATGTGCCCAAAGGTTGGCCGACGCAGCGAGCAACAGCAGCGCCAGGGTGGATTGGATCTTCTTGTTCATGGCTAGGACCTCATCTAATGCACGCAAGACAGCCCGTTCAGAGCTCGTGGCGACCATCTTAAAAAGGCCGCGCAGAGCGCCGAATGCTGCTTTGGTGGTCGCGTTCTAGTCCCTTGGTAGTAGGGCTTGGGTGGGGGTGTGCGTGATGCCTTGGCAGCAAGGCCAAGTCATGCCCCGACCGGGAAATCCTCCCGGCAAGGGCGGGAGTTTTTCCGTAGGCGCCGAGGCAGCCGGGTTCCACCATCGGCTTGCCACTGCAGGACATCTCCAAAACGTCAGCGATGACACGCAGACAGTTCGGAGAGGTGACCGGCAGCGACCTACCACCTCCAATGGGAAGCACAACGATGACAACAAGAAACCTACCCAGCACCCCGCGCCCCCTGGCGCTTGCATTGATGCTGGCCGGCGGCCTGGCGCTGAGCCAGGGTGCGTCCGCCAAGCCGGTTACCTGGGAAGACATTGCCAACGACCACACCACCACCAGCAACGTGCTGCAGTACGGCATGGGCACCAACGCCCAGCGCTGGAGCCCGCTGGCCCAGGTGAACGCCGAAAACGTGTTCAAACTGACTCCGGCGTGGAGCTACTCCTTCGGCGACGAGAAACAGCGCGGCCAGGAGTCTCAGGCCATCATCCATGACGGCGTGGTCTATGTGACCGGCTCCTACTCGCGGGTATTCGCCCTCGACGCCAAGACCGGCAAACGCCTGTGGACCTACAGCCATCGCCTGCCCGATGACATCCGTCCGTGCTGCGACGTGGTCAACCGCGGCGCCGCCATTTATGGCGACAAGATCTACGTTGGCACCCTCGACGCCCGCGTCGTGGCGCTGAACAAGGACACCGGCAAGGTCGTCTGGAACAAGAAGTTCGGTGATCACTCCGCCGGCTACACCATGACCGGCGCACCGACCATCGTCAAAGATGGCAAGACCGGCAAAGTGCTGCTGATCCATGGCAGCTCGGGTGACGAATTCGGCGTCGTCGGCCGCCTGTTCGCCCGCGACCCGGACACTGGCGAAGAAGTCTGGATGCGCCCCTTCGTCGAAGGCCACATGGGCCGCCTGAACGGCAAGGACAGCACCCCGACCGGCGACATCAAGGCGCCGAGCTGGCCGGATGATCCCAACCACCCGACCGGCAAGAAGGAAGCCTGGAGCCAGGGCGGCGGTGCGCCGTGGCAGAGCGCCAGCTTCGATGCCGAAACCAACACCATCATCATCGGTGCCGGCAACCCGGCGCCATGGAACGGCTGGGCACGTACCGCCGATGGCGGCAACCCCAAGGATTACGACAGCCTGTACACCTCCGGCCAGGTTGGCGTCGACCCGACCACCGGTGAAGTGAAGTGGTTCTACCAGCACACCCCGAACGATGCCTGGGACTTCTCCGGCAACAACGAGCTGGTGCTGTTCGATTACAAGGACAAGGACGGCAAGGTCACCAAGGCCACCGCTCACGCCGACCGCAACGGTTTCTTCTATGTGGTCGATCGTGCCAACGGCAAGCTGAAGAACGCCTTCCCCTTCGTCGACAAGATCACCTGGGCCAGCCACATCGACCTGGAAACCGGTCGCCCGGTAGAAAACGAAGGCCAGCGTCCGCCGAAGCCCAAGTCCGGCGAAAGCAAGGGTGAAGTGGTCGAAGTGTCCCCGCCGTTCCTCGGCGGCAAGAACTGGAACCCGATGGCCTACAGCCAGGACACCGGCCTGTTCTACGTTCCGGCCAACCACTGGAAAGAGGACTACTGGGCCGAAGAGGCGCATTACAAGAAGGGCTCCGCCTACCTGGGCATGGGTTTCCGCATCAAGCGCCTGTATGACGACCACGTCGGCATCCTGCGCGCGATGAACCCCACCACCGGCAAGGTCGCCTGGGAACACAAGGAAAAACTGCCACTGTGGGCCGGCGTGCTGGCCACCAAGGGCAACCTGGTGTTCACCGGTACCGGCGACGGCTACTTCAAGGCCTTCGACGCCAAGAACGGCAAGGAACTGTGGAAGTTCCAGGTCGGCACCGGGATCATCTCCCCGCCCATCACCTGGGAACAGGACGGTGAGCAGTACATCGGTGTGACTGCCGGCTACGGCGGCGCCGTACCGCTGTGGGGCGGCGACATGGCCGAGTTGACCAAGCCGGTGGCCCAGGGTGGTTCCTTCTGGGTGTTCAAGCTGCCGAGCTGGGACAAGGCCAGCGCCAAACGCTGATGGCAACACGCATGGCGCACCTTCGGGTGCGCCATGCGCATCAGCCTTGCACCATCGCGTTTACATACGACGCGCCCTATCCCGGACGCTCCATCTTCTTCCCGTGGGAGCGGCTTCAGCCGCGAAGCGAATCAGGCCATCACCCCGAGGACTCGTCATGAACTACCTGCCCCTACTCATCCCGGTCTTGCTGCTGGTACTCGGCAGCCACGCCATCGGTGGCGAAACCGAGAACGACAGCGTGCCGCAGATCAACGGCTGCCGCATCGAGCCCGACAGCAAATGCCCCAATGCCAACCTGCGCGGTGCCGACCTGCGCAACCTGGACATGCGTCGCATGGATCTTTCCGGAGCCGACCTGTCCGGCGCCGACCTGCGCCACGTCAACCTCGACCTGGCCAATCTGGAAAAAGCCAAGCTGCGCGGCGCCAACCTCACCCGCGCCAGCCTGCAACAAAGCAACCTGCGCCTGGCCGACCTGTCCGGCGCCAGCCTGGTGGCCATCAGCGGCTGGGCCCTGTTCGCTCAGGCTGCCGAGTTCGAAGGCGCCGACATGCGTGCCGCCAATCTGGAGTTCGCCCGCCTCTCCGGCGCCAAGCTGCACAACGTCCAGTTGCAGGCCGCCAACCTGGAGATGACCTGGCTGAGCAAGGCCGACCTCAAGGGCGCGCATCTTGAAGACGCCAACATGCAGGAAGTGAAGCTCGGCGGCTCCAACCTGGAAAATGCCAACCTCACCGGTGCTCGCACCCGCTTCGGCAACTTCCAGGACGCCAACATGCCCGGCTGCGTGCAATGCCCCAAGGGCTGGGACTGAGCCCGATCCGTAAGCCCACCCAAACACCGTAGGGTGGGCTTTAGCCCACCAACAAAGCGCACAGCCAACGCCAATCCGCCCTCAAGCCTGTAGGGTGGGCCGGGCGGAGCTCCGCTTCAGCCCACCAACAGACAGTGCAGCGAACGACAATCCGCGTTCTGGCGGGTTGCACCCGCCCTACGACCCGAGCTGCATTCAGCGCTTGCTGCACGGCGCCCGCCACAAAAAACACTCTGAACCCTCGGCCCACCGGGCAATCCCTTCTTAGGAACAGTCAGATCGAGGCCGCTCTGCGAGCAGCCGTCCATCATCGACCCAAGAGGGATCTGCCGTGACCACCGTCATGCCCGCCGCCCATACGAGCCCCCCCAGCCGTCCGCACACCATCCTGCTGTGCAGCCAGATGCCGCTGTTTCTCGGCGCCCTGTTCGCCGACATCGCCTATTACCGCAGCTACCAGATCCAGTGGAGCAACTTCGCCGCCTGGCTGATCGCCGCTGCCCTGGTGTTCGCCGGCCTGGCACTGCTGTTCGCCCTCGTCGGGCTGCTGCGTGAACGTGGCAGTCGCCAGCCGGTCGCCTATTTCCTGCTGCTCTTGGCCACCTGGGTGCTGGGCCTGGTCAATGCACTGGAACACGCCAAGGACGCCTGGGCCGTCATGCCCTGGGGGCTGGTACTGTCGATCATCGTCGCCCTGCTGGCCTGCGCCGCCACCTGGGTCGGCCTGGCCCGGCCACGTACAGGAGATGCCCGATGAAAGCTGCCATGGTATTGACCGCCCTGCCCCTAATCCTGCTGCTGACTGCCTGTGATGAAGAACCCGGCAGCGACCAGCAGTTCTACGGCGCCCAGCCGGACTTGCCCAAGCCCGAACGCGGCATCCTGCCGAGCATGACCATTGCCGAGCCGACGCCCTGGGGCGATCAACTGCCCACCGTGCCCGAAGGGTTCGGCATCAGCGCCATCGCCACCGACCTGAAGATTCCCCGGCAAACCCTGGTGCTGCCCAACGGCGACATCCTCGTCGCCGAAGGCCGTGGCGGCAACGCGGCCAAGCTCAAGCCCAAGGACGTGATCGCCGGGGTGATCAAGGCACGCGGCAACACCACGGTGGCAGGCGGCAACCGCCTGACCCTGCTGCGCGATGCCGATGGCGACGGCACCTACGAGCTGCAAACGGTATTCGCCGACGGCCTCAATGCGCCCTACGGTCTGGCCCTGCACGAAGGCAACCTGTACGTGGCCAACC